>Ga0131853_10000148_pt1 | contig 115968 bp, 94 predicted proteins | sample TergutLab28metaG_FD_92764 | JGI IMG/M metagenome (GOLD analysis project Ga0131853, IMG submission 92764) | Labiotermes labralis P1 segment gut microbial communities from Petit-Saut dam, French Guiana - Lab288 P1 (version 2) (version 2) | ecosystem: Host-associated > Arthropoda: Insects >...
AATACCTTGGCTTCCTAAAAGATTTCTTGCTAAACCTGCTGCTGCACCTACTACTTCTCCATCTACCAAAACAGGAATTGTTTGTGGCATTAAGATTAAGAAACTTGCTAGTGCCATGATCCCGCCAGTCACACCGTTCTCACCTTCGTTCTTAGTGAACGTATAAGCAATGGTAAAACTGATATAGAGTGCCGTAATGGTCTGCGTTGCTTCTAGCATCTCTTGCGCATGGAAGCGAATATCTGTCGTCTCTGTCAAGAAATACTGCCAGCCGTCCATCGGTAAGTTGATAAGTACCGCCACCGCAGCTACCCCTAATGTGATTGGCATGATTGCCATTAATCCACCAATCAACGATTGGATATATTTATTCTCAGATATCCACTGAGCAACCTTTAACATGAAATCTCCCATTGTGATTCCTCCTATCGAATCTATATTTCATTTACAAACACGATTAATCACGTAACCGCTTTATGTTTATGCAAGAAAATATAACAAACTACACAACCTAAATCAACTGGGTAGCGCGACAAAAAAACAGGTTCTCATTTTAAAAACCTGTTTTTTTTGCATTATTCATCATTTCTTCTTAGCTCTAGATACTTCTTAGCAATCGATTCAATCAAATACATCACCGGCATCTGGGTTGTCGTATTAATTCTAATTAACATTTTACGAGGTCCCATCACATGATATTCTTCTTTTGGCACTTTGTAAGCAAGTGGCAAATCCGATACACTCACTAACTTATTTTTAATGCCGTTTGTAATGGTAATAATTTGAGCACCTAACTCTTTATAACGAGCCAAGCGATCAAGCAGTCCAACGGTATCGCCTGAAACCGATAGACCGATCACCACCGCATCGCTGTGATCTTCTGGCGGAATCGGATAAAAAGGGGTATCCGTATACTGAGAAGACTTCCCCATACTAGTTAAATACATCGAGCCGTATTTCGCCATAACGCCAGAGGTACCCTCACCAATAAAAACAACCTTTCGTGCTTTGCTCACCATCAAAGCTGCTTTGTTAACCTGCATTTTCTGGGTGATGTCCTCATTAAACGATTCAATGTATTCAATCGTAGCATCGTCCGCTAACGGTTCATCGCTTCGATTGTCTAATAAACTTTCCTTGTATTTAATCTTGAACTCCGTCCAACCGTCACATTGCATTTTTTTCACAAAATTCCAAACAACCGTCACAGAAACATGACAAGCTTCAGCAAGTTCACGAATTTTCATGTCCAATACTTTACTTTCTAAGCTCAAAATATGGTTGTAAACTTCCAATTCAGATTCATTCAAAGTTTGAATTCGCTCGTAAGTAAACATCTTGCATCCACTCCAATTTCAAAAATGTTTCAAAAATGTATATTATCTAAATATATCACAAACTAGCAAAAAATGAAAGTGATAACCGAATGCAAAATGTAAATGTTTTATTCTGCAATCTTAACCTATCCATTTTAGATTGAAAAACATCAGACAAGCACAGTTTTAAGAGGCCACTGAAAAGTAAAGAAAATATCAGTGAAACACTGTTTGAGTGAAACACTGATATTTATCATACTAACTAACAAGCTCATCGCGCAATGTTTGACCAAGGCCTTGGAAGCCATGGGAACCAAGGAAAGCTCGGAAGCTCTGGAAGTGGTGGCAATGGTGGAAGTGGTGGCAATGGTGGAAGTGGTGGCAATGGTGGTAATGATGGAAGCCCAGGCAAACTCGGAAACTCTGGAAGTGGCGGCAATGGTGGAAGTGGCGGAAGCCATGGTGGTCGCACCGGTGGTCGCTCACACGCTACTTCTGTTTGCCACAAATAATCACGAGCAAAAATCGCAAACATTTGCGACCATGCTTCACCAGAATGCGCACCTGGCACACGATACAAAGCATGCTCAATATCAACACTTGCTAAAGCATGAGAGAATGGCATATACTGAGCCGAATTAGCAAACATCCCATAACCAAACACAATCGTCGGTAACTCTCTACTTGCAAGGTCGTCAAGGTCACGATCTCTCATGTCCCCGCCACCGCTAAATAAGCCGAAATACGCAAACTCATTCGTGTGCTCATAAAGGAGATGACTCGCAACAGCGCCACCCATTGAAAGACCAACAAACGAGCGTCCTTCTGGGCGATTTGAAGCGTTAAAGTTTTCCTCAACAAACGGCATAATGTTATACCGTATATTTTCAACTGGATTCGGATGTCGACCGTTAAAGCCACCACCAGCAAAACCAAAGCCAAACGGGTTTTGATTCATCGTGACAAAGATCGTTGGCTCTAAACCGTAATCAGCAATCAAGTTATCTAGAATATGCTGGGCACTTCCAATATTAAACCAATCAGTCTGATCACCAAAGATGCCGTGTGACGCATAAACAACCGGAAATTCTTCAGCGCGATTCACATCAAACCCATACGGTAAATAAATACCTAGATATTGTCTACCCCAATCGTTATCACTATTGTTAGCGTAATAAGGAATGAACTGAACCACACCTGTTTGCCCATCTGCTCTTGGCATTTCCAGATGACGATTATTCAATTCATGCTGCAACTCATTATGCCAAGGAACATGCACAACACTGAGGACATCGTTGTTATTACCTGTTCTAAAGTCTCCTGGCGATTGCGGCGGCATGTTGTACGGGTCAGCAAGTCTTCTTGATGCATTTGGATTTTCTGCGTTATCCCATACTTGGAGCCAATACCCAGTCCCGCCGCCTGTCATCGGGAAGCTCGTTGTCCAATACCCATTACCAAGGTACACCATCGGCTCATGCAAGTTCGGCGATCCACCTACTGGGAACAAACCAGCACGATAATCACGAGGATGATACCTAGCCGTATTTTCCATGTTATAAATGTCACGCATCATCATATCCCCACGCACTTCTACCCGCGTTGCATCCGGATTATAATAAACAAATGTTGCGGTATAACCCGTTGGCGAAGCCGCATCTGCCATCACCGTCACGCCACGCTCAGCCGGCGGTGTGATGACCACTTCATCCGATTGCCATAAATAATCACGAGCAAAAATCGTAAAGAGTTGCGCCCAAGCATTCTGGTCGTGTCCTGCTGGTACCTGATAATTGGTTGTTTCAATCCCCGCATCTGCCATCGCAGTTCTAAACGCTTGATACATATTAACAAAGAAGCCTGGTGCAAACATCCCATGTCCAAAGAAGATCGTTGGCGCATCAATGTTTGGAATATCTGCAAATCCTGGGAATGGCACCATGTTGCCGCCACCACTCATCATACCAAAGTACGAGAACTCATCGGTATAGTAAACTAGTAGGTGCGTAGCAAAAGCACCTCCCATTGAAAGACCCGCAACCGCTCGGTCTTCTGCCTGGCTTGATACGTTAAACTCTGCTTCAACAAGCGGTAAGATATAATGCATCAAGTTTTCCACAGGACCGTAGAATGGTCCATTAAAGATCGAAACACCAGGTAGTGGCACCATAAAATCATGGTGATTTTGATTCATCGTCACAACGACCGCTGGTTCCGTTAAGCCCTGAGCAATCAAGTTGTCCATAATATTCGGAACGCCACCAACCCATAACCAATCCGTTTGATCCCCACCCATACCATGAGAAAGGAAAATAACGGGATACGGCTCTGCGCGATCGGCATCAAAGCCAGGTGGTAAGTAAACACCTAAATATTGCTGCCCGTCTCGAGAATCGTACGGAACAAATTGGACGCTTCCTCTTTGCGCTTCGTCTAGTAACGGCAGTTCAACGTCACGGTTATTCAGTGAATGTTGCAGGTCAGCATGCCAAGGAACATGAACTACACTATATGCCTCATTTTCGTGAATACGACGCCCCCCATAGCTTGGTCTTGGCGGTGCGTTATAAGGATCGTAAACGCGAACACCGTCGACAACAAACCAATAAGGCAGCCCACCGCCTGGTAATGGCACCGAGTAAACCCAATACCCATTGCCAATATCAGCCATCGGTGCATCTAAATAAGCACCACCAGCAGGGAATAATCCTGGACGAAAATCTCTCGGGTGATAATGAGTTATATTCTCACGATTATAATAATCACGTAACATCATATGTCCTGTTAAAATGACTTCTTCAGCGTCTGGATTATGATAAACAAACGTCGCCGTGAAACCAGTTGGTGAATCAGCATCTGCAACTACGGTTACGCCACGCACTAGCTCGCTTGGAAGCGATTCTTGCTCATCTTCGGCAGAGTAAACGCCGGTTTCAATGATGATACCTTCATTGTTTTCATCCTGATCATCATTGTGATTAACAAAGATAGAACCGATTGGTGCCAAAGCAAGATTCAAGGACAATAGGGTTAATAACATTTTCCTCATAGTATCTCTCCTTCTTGTTTTAATGTTTTCATTACTGCAAATCTATTCTAAACTTAACATTCATGCTAACCTTTGACCGAGCCCTCAACCATTCCTTTAATAATGTGTTTCTGTAAGAACAAGAACACGATCACGATTGGTAGCATCGCCATAATGGTTGAGGTCAGAATTAAATCCCATCTTCTAACAAACGAACTAACAAAGTTCGCAACCGCAAGCGGTAACGTCTGAACATTCCCCGTCATTCCCAACATCAATAATGGTAACAGATAGTCGTTCCAAATCCAGATCCCATTTAAAATCATCACGGTCACGGTAATCGGCTTTAAAATCGGGAAAATAATGCGAAAGAACACGCCCACTTTTGAACAACCGTCGATAATCGCTGCCTCTTCTAATTCCAACGGCACCCCTTTAATAAAACCGTGGAACAAAAAAATCGATAACGGTAAGCCAAAACCTAAGTAAGCCAAGATAATCCCAGGGTAATTTTGCAACAGTCTAAAAGGCGTATTTAGTAAGCCGAGTGTTGACTCAATGCGGTGAAACCATGAAATAAGTGGGAACATGACCACCTGAAACGGGACGATCATCGCGGCCACAAAGATCATAAAAATGACGTTCGCTAGCTTTGTTTCAGCGCGCACTAACACCCATGCCGCCATCGATGAAACAAGGATGATCACCGCAACGGATACCACCGTAATAATCACCGATGACATAAACGATGACACGTAATTCACCGAAGGGCTCGTTAAGATGTATTGCACGTTTTCAAGGAACTGACCAAAATTTTGTGGCCAAGCGAGTGGGTCAACGATGATCTCTAACGTTGGCTTTGCCGAGTTAATGAAAATTAAGAAGAACGGGATCATAAAAATAAGAAATAGTAGAATGGTAAATATTTCTAATGTCATTAATTTTCTTTTTTTCATCACATCGTAATCTCCTTGCGTTTATTGAAATACACTTGAATCAAAGCAATCGTTGTGATCGTAATAAAGAAGATCACCGCTTGGGCTTGTCCTTGCGCGAGTTCTCTAAATGCGAACGCCGTGTTGTAAATATTAAGTGCTAAAAATTCCGTCGTGTTTAATGCTCTTCCCATAAACATACCAGCAGGTCCACCAGCAGTTAAGGCTAAATTGACATCGAAGATTCTAAACGAATTAAGCAACGTTAAGAACGTAGAAATGGTGAACGCCGGTGCAATGAGTGGCAACAACACGTGCCGAACTCTTTGTAAATAAGTCGCCCCGTCAATTTCTGCTGCTTCGAGTAACGAAGCGGGAACACCTTGAATCGCTGCCACATAAATCATCATGATGTAACCGGCAAATTGCCACGTACTAACAATGACAATGGCTAAAATCGCCAAATTTCTTTCAGCCAGAAATGGATTCTGTGCTAACCAGCTAAACCCAATTGTATTTCCGAATGCCGGGATGGCATTGTTGAAAATAAATTGCCAAATGTACCCAAGGATAATCCCACCGATTAAATGAGGCAAGAAAAATCCTGCGCGGTAAATATTTGTGAACTTAAGCTTATTTGTCACAATCATCGCCAATCCAAAAGACACTAAGTTAATGACAATCATATTAATGACGGCAAAAACACTTGTTACAATGAAAGAATGCAAAAACGTGACGTCGTTAAAAACGGCGGTATAATTTTGTAATCCAACCCAATTTACCTGTGTGCCACTGACAGCGTTCCAATCTGTAAACGAATAGTAAACGCCTAAGATGAACGGGATAATGATAACAAGTGTGAGGGCAAAAACTGCTGGAAACAAGAATAGGTAAAATACTGGTGAATGCTTCCTTGTCTTCGCTTTAGCCATAAAACAAACCTCCTGTTATTAAATTGGGTAAGTCTTGTCGCAAAACAAGACTTACCCTGATAAACTTAATCAAAATAGATATACGATTTAAACAAACACAGACGTAGTGGCTTCTATATCACTCCTGCGTCGTGAAGAAGCTCTTACGGAACGCAATCGTAATCGCATCAAGATGCGAACTCGTTGCGTCACTCATTCGGACCGATATTCTCCACCGCGTCTCTTACTAAATCAACAAATTCTTGTGGATCAATCGCACCTGAAGCTAATTGCTCGAAGATTGGGCCTAATGTGTTCATACCAAACCCAGCTGGCATGTTCGTTGCTAACATTGGATAGAAGTTGCCAGCGTTTGCCCACGCTTGTACCGATTGTGACAATGCACCTTCTGGCGATAGTGTCACCGAATTAAACGCTGGTACCATGCCCGCTTCGTTTACCATGTAGTTGTGCCCTTCTGGTGATGTTGCCATGAAATCTAAGAATTGTAAAGCCGCTTCAGTCCCTTCAGACTGACCGTTAACCACGTACCAAGATGGGACAAACGCAAAGATACCGTTCGTGTCTTCTGGTAAAAACGCATGTGGCAAGAACCCCATATCAAAGTCAATGCCTAATTCAGCAAATGCTGGATCAGTCCAGTTTCCTTGGTGCAGGAACACGGTTCTTCCAATAGCAAAATCACCTAATTGCTGGTCATAACCACCCGTTAATAACGTCGTTCTAATTGAATGTTCGAATAATAACTCGTAGTACTCAGCAAATAATAACATACGCTCTTCGTCAATGACACCATCAAGTAAATCATCTAAAATGCTTGCATCGTCAAAGTCCATTCCTAATGCTAAGTAACCGTTGAATCCGTGGATACCCGTTACCCAAGTCATACCAGCACCAGCTGCTAATGAAATAACACCTTCGATGCCTAACTCGTCGCTCATCGCATCAATTTGCTCAAACGCTGCGCGAATACCCTCAACGTTCGTCATGGTGCTTGGATCAACACCAGATGCTTCAAGTAGCGCTCTGTTATAAGCTAAACCGTATCCTTCAATCGATACTGGGAAACCGTACACACCACCGTTATAGTTGAACGCAACGTCCGTATCGTTTAACCAAGCCTCACCTGTCAGATCAAAAATACGATCAGAGTCTCTCGCAATAACAAAATCCGTCATCCCTTCGATAACAAAGATTTCCGGCTCATCACCAGCGTTAAACATCGCCGTTAAAGAAGCCGCATAAGGCGTTTCGCCACCGAACGTGACGATGTTCACGCGAATCCCTGTTTCCGCATAAAACACATCTGCAAAAGCGTTAAGCGCTGCATCCGTTTCAGGCTTGTTATTCACTAGCGTGATTTCCGTTACGTCTGGTGTTTCAACGTCACCGTTATCCCCGTTTTCCTCATAACCATTTTCATCGTAACCGTTATCAGCCGTATCCGTATCACCGTTGTCGCCGCAAGCCACTAGAACCGTCACCATCGCGAATACCGCTACAAACATCAATAATATTTTTTTCATTGTCATTCCTCCTGAATGTTATTTTATACTTGATAAGTAACCCTTTCCCCCGTTTCATCTGTATACGCAATCACCGCTTGATTCGTTGTTAAGTCGATGTGCAAGTGACACACTGACTGCTCTTTCGTCCACGTTAGCTTGATCTCTGTATCCGAAGAGTCTAGGACACTGAACGTTCCATCAAAAGCTTCATAATCGTTTCTGAATTTAATGAGCTTAATGAGCCGTTGCACGACCTCTTTTTCAAGCGATTTTTCAATCTCTGCTTCTGTGAAGTTTTGGCGGTTAATTTCACGTCGCTCGCCTGTTTTTTCCACAGCCTCCAAATCGTTCTCGCCCGCTAACAGCCCGACGTAATACACTTGCGGAACCCCCGGCACAAACAACTGAATCGCCCGCGCCACCAAGTACGCATCGTCGTCACAATCGAGCACCGAATAATACGAACACGCGATTTGGTGAACGTCAAAGCCATCCGCATCCTTGTGTTCCTCGGAAATCACACGACTTAGCAAAGCCCCGCGCGACACACAAACATCGACCAATTCACGTGCTTTTTTTGTTTGGATCAACCCATCAAGATCAGGCTTCACCGGCACCCCATCGTGGCAATCCAACATCGTAAACTGTTTCGCCGGGCGCGTTTTCAGATAGTCACGAAGCGCGGCACTCGACTGGTTAATGATGGTATCTAGCACCCGGTAGGGGAGGATAAAATCATAAATCCAGCAGCCGTGCTCAGCTAATTTATACTGAATCGAATAATGCGAGTGAACTTCCGGTAGGAGCTCGATATCTAACGATTTAGCTAGCGCCATGATCCAATCTAGGAATTCGTAAATATCCGGTTCAACGAAGAAGCAACTGGTGCCGAGCTTCTTGATGATGTAGCCGATCGCGTCTAGCCTGACGATTTTAATGTTTTGTTCTTTGAAGTTTTTAAAAATATCGGTGAAGAGTTGTCTGACTTTCTTTGAATGAATGTCCAAATCAATTTGTTCAGACGGTTCTGTTTTGCCAAACGTCGTCCAGACCGATTCTTCCTTACCCGTTTTTTCAATGGTAAACGTTGAATAAGGGACTTCTCGTCGTCTAAACATTTTGTCGATATCAGCTTGGACGGGGTTGCCATCCGGCCAAATTTTATCAAGGGTTAAGAATAAATCAGCGTACCTAGATGTGCGACCGTTTTTCAAAAAGTCTTGGAAGTACGCTGACTGCCTTGAAATGTGGTTGACCATGACGTCGACTAACACGTCGTGCGTTTCACCGATTTTTTTGATGTCGTCCCAACCGCCGAAGCTCGGTTCGATTTCAAAATAAGTCAGGGGCGCAAACCCACGGTCTCCTGAAGAGGGAAACGGAGGTAGAATATGAACGCCGCCTTGGAAGACGTCTTTTAAGTGGGTCTGTAAGACGTGATTGAGAGACTTCAAATCACCGCCCAACGAATCGGGGTAAGTGATGAGTTGCACTTTGTTTTTTACTGGCATCTGCACGCCTCCTTTACAGTTGATAAATGCCTTTTAATTCTTCTAATCTAGGTAAATCCACGATGGCACCGACGCGCTTTAATTTATGAGCACTCGTGGCACTCCCGAAGACGGTGGCTTCTTTGATGGTATACCCGTTTATCATTGCCGCGTAGAACCCAGACCAGAACGCATCACCAGCGCCGGTTGTATCCGCAATTTCGGTAGCTAATGTGTCGTATTTTATGGTCTCTTTGCCGTTAGAAACAATGAGTCCGTCTTTTCCTAATGTCATTAAGACCAACTTGGCTCCAAGCGCTAAGAATTTTTTTACTTGATTCTCAGGGGTGTCTGGGCCGAAAATTCTTTCCGCGTCATCTTCTGATGGCTTGATAATATCGGCTTTTGCAATGATTTCTTTCACATAGCTAATCCCATCTTCGCCCTCTTGCCAAATGAGTGCGTGGTAATTAGGGTCGAAACACACCAAGGTTTGATTTTCTTTTGCAACCTCAATCGCACGTTCAATCGCATTCCTAGATGGGAAGCGTGAAATCGGCCAGCAAGAGAAATGCAAGATTTTCGAATCAACGATGGCTTGTTCGAGTTTTTCTTCAAAAGAAAGTTGGAAGTCTGCCTGCCGATAAAAGATGGGAACAGGTGTGCCGTTGCTTTTGTTAAGCACGACCATGCTGGTGGCGTGTTTTGTTCTTTGCACGAGCGTGGTATCGATGTGGTTGTTTTCTAAATGATTAACTAGGAAATCACCGATCCGGTCTTCGCCTACCGATGTGGCAAGTAGTGAATTTATCCCTAGCTTCTTGACGTTCATCGCAATGTTGGCAGGCGCACCACCGAAAAACTGTTGATAAGTTGGAATCTTTTTCTCGTCGGTCGCAATCAAATCGACTAACAATTCGCCCATGGCTAGCACATCGTTACTTTTACTCTTAAATGTTAGTTTCTCATCCAAAGTAAACAAGGTATCATCTCCTTTCTTTAGTTTATTAACGTTTTGACTTCTCGGATTGTCATTCGGTTGACAATTTTAAAAATATAATCATCAACCATTGTCATTCGGTTGACAATCACTAGAATAGCACATAGAAAAGGGTTTGTCAACAGGGAAATTGATTTTTTTGTCATTCGGTTGACATTTAGTGTAAAATGGTTACATTATGGTGAATGAAAAACCATGCTTCGCGGCATGGTCTATGGTCTAATAAATACTTTCAATGAGTGTTACGGGCAGGATAAATTCTTGGTTGTCCTGGTGATGATAATCGCCAGCAAAGATGCCTGACATGACGTCGATCGCGACTTGTGCCATTTCTTTGATCGGTTGCCTGATTGTACTAATGTTACCGCAGAACTTTAAAAAAGTATCCGTCCCATCATAACCAACGATTTTTATCTGGTTTCCTCGACTAGAGGCGACGGTGTTTAAGATGCCAGCCAACGTATCACCGGTTGCAAAAGCACCGTCAATATCAGGGTAGGCGTCCAAATATTCAGCGACCCTTTTTCTTTGGAACGCTTCATCCTCATCAAAGCTGACTTGTAAGATCAATGGGTCGTAGTCTTGTTTTTCGAGTGTGTCGATGTAGCCTTTAATCCGTTGGTCGCCGCGCATGATTTCTTCTTCGGGGCTACCGGTGAACAGGGCGATTTTTTTGCATTTTTTGTCGATGAGGTATTCGGTTGCCATACAAGCACCTTGGTAGTTATCCGAACGGATAATCGGGACTTTTTCAGATAACACACGGTCAATCGCAACAATGGGGAGGTGTGCTTTTTGATAAATGTCACTTGGCAAGTTTCGAGAACCAACGATAACACCGTCTACTTGATTAGAAAGTAACATCTTTAAATATTTGGCTTCTTTTTCCGGGTTGTTGTTCGTGTTGCAAATGAGCACTTTATAGCCTTTTTCAGAGAGAATGGTTTCAAGCTCCGTCACCATTTCACCGTAAAACGGGTTGGAAACGTTCGGAAATAAAACGCCGATAATGTTCGTTTTGTTGCCGTACAAGGAGCGTGCGATTTCATTGGGAAAATAGCCCAACTCTTCGATCGCATCGTTGACTTTCTTTCTCGTTTTATCGCTAATGGCACCGCGATTGTTTAAAACCCGTGATACGGTCGTTGGCGAAACACCGGCGTGTTCGGCAACGTCTTCTAATCTAACTTTCTCCATTGTTTTTACCTGCCTTGTTTGCATGATGCTGTTCGTTAGTTATTATCATACCACAAATTTCTTTGATTATCTATCATAAAAAGATCATTACGTGGTAAAATTTTTTTAATTTTCAGGCTAAAATCAGGCTTAAGACGCTAACACCTTCGCTTTTTTTATGGTATACTAGTGCTTCTAGTAGTTGTAATTTATGTTAGAGGTGATTTAAAATGAAAAAATACATAGCAGGGGTTATGGCGGTGTTACTGTTGGTGATGTCGATCGTGCCAGCGCACGCATCTTCAGGCAATGATTCGGATGACAATGACGCTGTCATTGATGAGCGTTGGGGCTTACCCATACTGGCATACGGTAGCGCGCTAAACGATGAGCAAAAAGACACGGTTCTGGCACACTTAGATTTAACCGATCGTCAATTTGATTCGGTGTATGTAACAGGACAAGACATGGTGCGCTTTTTAGGTTCTGGTAACCCTAATGCACAGATGTTCTCTTCTGCTTTGATCACGCGTCAATCGGCAGGGTTCGGTATTATCGTTGACATTGTAACGCCTGATAATATTACACACGTAACCGCCACGCAATATGCAAATGCGATGATCACAGCAGGTGTCACAGATGCGCTAGTGGAAGTTGCTGCACCGTTTCCTGTAACAGGTGAAGCGGCCCTTACCGGTATCTACAAAGCCTTTTATGAGCGCGGCGAGGAATTAGATGAAGATCGCATGGCAGTAGCGCAAGAGCAGCTGGAAGTGACTTCTAGCATTTCCAATTACCACGACGATAACGACGATTTCGATCCTTATGTATTGGATCAAGTCATGTTGGATATCCTGGCACAATTGGTTGCGCTTTATGACCGTACGAACGAATTAGCCACGCGCGAAGACATTGAAAGCATCGTGCGTGAAGTGTTGGCTGAATCTGACATTGAAGGCGTGTTAACCGAAGGGCAAATCGGTAGCATCGTTGGTTTTACGGCTAACTTCCAAGAAACAGACGCGATTCGCAGCGAGGATTTTAGAACGCAGTTGTCGGTAGCGGGCGATCGACTAGCAGATATGATTAGTGGGATACTACCTAATGTCGACACGGGCTGGTTTAGTAACTTGTTATCTTCAATCGGCGACTTCTTTGTCGGTATCTGGGAATGGGTGATGGGACTATTCGATTCTACGGACGACAACGGGGACGATGTGGATGACGAGGTTGAAGAGTATGAAACAGAAGAACCGACTGATGCAGATGAAACGGACGACCTTGATGAACTTGAAGTGGATGACGTAGACGACACTGAAGAGCCAAACGACGATATCGAAGATGACGTAGATCAAGAAGAAACTGGTGACGAAGGAGCAGACGAAGAGCCGGAAGACGACGACGAGTCAGATGACTAATTTGAGATTTTTGGATATGAAGAAAAGACGAGGCTACTCGTCTTTTTTAACTATTAATTAAGTAGTGATCACGATTGATCAATAGTCGGGAAGAAGGCTCCTCAGAGTCTTCTTATTTTTTTATCCCATCTAAATAAATCATGTCTTCATCAGAAATTGTGAATGCTAATTGTGTGTTTTGAATAATGCGTTCGTTATTAGCAGATTTAGGTAGTGGCAGAATCTCATGTTGAAGCACGTATTTGATGCACAGCTGTGCAATCGAAACATCGTACTTCTTTGCCATTTCACCTACTTCTGCATCGTCTAATAAACGTCCCGTTGCAATCGGCGAGTACCCTTGCACAAGTATGTCGTGTTCACGGCAGAATGAAACAGCTTCTTTTTAAAATTGTTTCAACTAATTTTATTATTGCTACTTTATGATAGCATTATTTTCTTGAAACATCAAATAATACATTTTTTCTGTTTTTAAGGCAAAACCTGTGTTTTAGGGTTGCCTTCTCTCCTAGAAGAATACGACATTTTCTTAGGACTAGTTTTCTTTTAATTTTTCCTAACTAACAGCGAAACACACTCGACGTGCGAGGTTTGTGGGAACATATCTACTGGTTGAACAATTTCTAACTGATACCCACCTGCTTCTAAAATGGCGACATCCCTCGCAAGAGTGGCTGAGTCGCATGAGACGTAGACGACGCGAGCAGGCTTTGCTGCGGTGATGGCTTCCAATAACGCCATGTCGCACCCCTTACGCGGCGGATCGACCACGATGACATCCGGTTTTACGCCTTCGCTAATCAAACGTGGGATGACCACTTCCGACTTTCCTACTTCAAAATGCGTATTTTCAAATCCGTTCATCTTAGCATTCTTCTTTGCATCGGCGATCGCATCTGGGACAATTTCCACCCCGTAAACCTTCTTTGCAGCACGCGCTAAAAATAACGTGATCGTCCCAATGCCACAATACGCATCAAACACGGTATCCTCTTTTCCGATCGCTGCGTAATCCACAGCCAATTTGTATAGTATTTCCGTTTGAATCGGGTTCACTTGGTAGAAGCTTCGTGCAGAAATCAAGAATTCGAGGCCATCCAGCTCATCTTTGATGTAATCTGACCCGTAAATTGTGTTTGTTGTGTCGCCAAAGATCACATTTGTTGCGCGGGGGTTTGTGTTGTGAACGATCGATTTAATGGCTGGGAAGCTTTCTAGGAGAGGTTGACACAAACGCTCTTGATGTGGTAAATCTGGTGTTATTGTTACAAAAATAACCATGAGCTCATCCGTTTTAAAGCCCGCACGAATGACGACGTGGCGCAGTACTCCCGTCTGATTTTGCTCGTTGTATGGCTCGATGTTCAACTTTTCCACAAGTTGCTTCACTTTAGCGATGATTGCATCCGCGACTTCGGTTTGAACGAGGCAACTTGGCATGTCGATGATCTCATGACTGCGGCTTTTATAGAACCCCGCCACAACGTTGCCTACCGCATCGCGACCAAACGGCACCTGCGTTTTGTTTCTGTAGCGCCACGGTTCGTCCATCCCGATCACGTCTAGCACTGGTGGGTTGGTGATGTTAGCAAATTTTTCCATGTTTCGAACGACGATATTCTTTTTAAACGCCAACTGTTTCTCATAGCTCATGTGCTGAATTTGACAACCGCCACACGCATCGAACAGTGGACAAGGTGGTGTGATTCGATTTGGTGACGTTTTAACTCTTTCAATCGTCCTTGCATGGCCGTAATTTTTCTTCGCACCTGTGACTTTAGCCACGACCCGTTCACCAGGGAGTGCGTCTTTAACAAACAGTAAAAAGCCCTCGATGCGGGCGATCCCTAAGCCATCATGACTTAAGTCTTCGATTGTCGTGTCATAAAGCTTCCCTATTTCTACTGGTATTTTTTTCTTCATCTTTATCACCTAAAAACAAAGATGGGCTACGTTGCTGTTGCCCATCTTTCTTGTTATTAATTCCAATCGATTCTTGATCGACGATTGTTCCATACGCCCCAGTTTGGGAAGTCTGAGATGTTTGTTGGTGGTACTTGCCAAACCCCTGAATATTCTGGGATGTAGCCTTGGCTTTCGATGAAGGCACTTTCTTCTTCATCTGTCATAGGCGTGATCGCTGCAAAACGTGTTCTCATGCTCTCAAGTTCTTCTTCACCACCTGCTGCAAGAATTGAAGCTGTGAAAAGACTGTTAATATTATCATTCGCACGCGTCATATTTGCCCTAGAAGGGTATCTTTCAGCGTATTCCAACGTTGATTCAGCAAAAGACCTGTGATACTCATGCGTATGTGCCGCTACTTCCCGCTGATTATCTGCTCGCAATCCTGCCAGATTCCCATCGCCGTCAAGATACGCAATTTCACCATAAGAAACCACCACCTGCAAACTATAATCAAGAGCAGCCTCGTTACTCGTTTCAATAAAGTATTCAAGAATTGGTACGGCTGCTGAATGAGCCTCTGATAACGAAATGCCTTCTTCAACGCGAATATTAAAGTAAATAACCGGTCCCGACATCCAGATCACTTCGACGTAGTCCACATGCACCTGATTGCCACCAAATTCTTCGGTCGCGCTTAACCATGCCTCATTAAGCTCAGGCATTTCTTCCATGCGATAACCAAATATCGGATTCCCCGTCGCCACTCTTGGTTGCCACCAAAGTTGATACAAAACCACTCCTGCAAAAACAGCCGTTGCTACGAATAGCCCAATGCCATACAAAAAGGCAACTCGCGGCTTCGTTCTTCTCTTTTTTAAATCTCTTTTTTCCATCATTGTATTCACCTAATAATCTGTCATAATTTCAAATACTTAACTTTATTATTATACCACAAATCGAAAGAGAAACACAAATTTTTTATGTGGTAGCATCATGCTTTCAGTCATTCTAAAGAGCAAAAGTCACATGTGGCCCTTCTTTTTTGCTGCTCTTTTCACTTCCCTTTCAACTCAATGATCACATCACGCAAGCTCGCCGCCGTCTCGAAATCAAGCGCCTTCGCCGCGTCAGACATTTCAATTTCAAGCCTAGAAATGAGCTGTTCTTTTTCAGATTTAGTCATTTTCTTTGTCGACCCTACAGCATCAACTTCAGCATCTTCAGTGGCACGGATGGACGCTCTAATATCCTTTTTAATGGTTTGCGGAACAATCCCGTTCGCCTCGTTAAAGGCTAGCTGAATCTCCCGGCGTCGCTCGGTTTCTTCGATCGCTTTGGTCATAGAATTCGTCATCTTATCTGCGAATAAAATAACACGCCCTTCGGCATTTCGCGCCGCACGACCGATCGTTTGAATCAACGAACGCTCACTTCGTAAGAAGCCTTCCTTATCCGCATCCAGTATCGCAACGAGGGATACCTCCGGGATATCGAGCCCTTCTCTAAGTAAGTTGATCCCGACTAACACGTCGTAAACACCGGCGCGTAAATCGCGAATGATCTCGATCCGTTCTAGCGTTTTGACTTCAGAGTGTAAGTAGGCGACTTTGATCCCTGCATCTTTTAGGTAATTCGTGAGCTCTTCAGCCATTTTAATGGTAAGGGTTGTGACAAGCACACGTTCTTCTTTTTCGATGCGCTGATGGATCTCACTTAAAAGATGATCGATTTGCCCCTCGCTTTTATGCACCTCGATGATCGGATCCACCAGTCCCGTCGGACGAATGATCTGCTGAATCACGTGTGGCGTCCGCTCTAATTCATAATCGCCCGGCGTCGCCGAGACGTAGATCGCTTGGTCGATTTTTTCTTCGAATTCCTCGAATCTGAGTGGACGGTTATCAAGTGCCGATGGTAGGCGGAAGCCGTGATTCACAAGCGTTTCTTTTCTTGCACGATCCCCGTTATACATCCCGCGCACTTGCGGTAGCATCACGTGCGACTCATCGACAACGAGCAACCAATCGTCTTCGTAAAAATCAATCAAGCAATAAGGCGTTGCGCCAGATTCCCTAAGCGATAACGGCCCCGAATAATTCTCAACCCCTGAGCAAAAGCCCATTTCCCCTAGCATCTCTAAATCGTAGCGCGTCCGTTGCTCAATACGCTGTGCCTCAATTAATTTCCCTTCTTCTTGGAACAGTGCTACTTGCTTCTCCATTTCTGCTTCGATGTTTTTCATCGCAATTTTAAGACGCTCTTCCCCGGTAACAAAATGAGAAGCCGGGAAAATGGTCACGTGTTTCCGCTCCGCTGTCGCTGCTCCGGTCACCGTGTCGATCTCGCGAATCCGGTCAATTTCATCGCCGAAAAACTCAACGCGAATCGCACTGCGCTCACCGCCAACCGGGTAAATCTCCACCACATCGCCGCGCACCCGAAACGTCCCGCGCGAAAAATCAATGTCGTTACGGTCATACTGAATCCGCACCAACTCATTGAGTAACTCATTACGCTCAATGTTTTGCCCCACGCGCAACGACACCATCATCCGCTTATACTCGCGCGGATCTCCAATCCCGTAAATACAAGAAACCGATGCCACAACGATCACATCCCGGCGCTCCAAAATCGAAGCCGTCGCCGAGTGCCTAAGCTTATCAATTTCATCGTTGACCGATGAGTCTTTCTCGATAAACGTATCCGATGACGGCACATAAGCCTCCGGTTGATAATAGTCGTAATAACTCACAAAATACTCCACCGCATTGTTCGGAAAAAATTCCTTTAACTCGCCATAAAGCTGACCCGCCAACGTCTTATTATGCGCCAAAACCAACGTCGGCTTCTGCACCTCCTGAATCACATTCGCAATCGTAAACGTCTTCCCCGTCCCGGTCGCCCCAAGCAGAACCTGCTCCTTAACCTCGTCATTTAAATTATTAACCAACTCATCAATGGCCACCGGCTGATCACCAGAAGGCGTATACGAACTCACCACTTGAAATAAATTCTCACTCATATATAAAACTCCCATCTCAAACCTAACAAACCCAAACTCCCCCAAACCAACCCAACATAAACAATTATTTTTGGAGTGGGATTGCTTGTAGCTGCATGCTACAGAAAAACACTGCAATTCCACTCCAAAAATAATTCCAGTAAGCCAAAAGGCGCGCAAGCTAAAGAGCACTAAACAAATGCAATGACCAAAAAACCATCAAGAGTCGCATCATCTTGATCACCGAAAGGGCGCTCACTCATAAACCCAATAAATCGTAATCTTATTCAAATTCCCCTTCTCACGAATCATATACTGCACACTTTCCAACCCGTACCACTCCGCCAAAGTACGCGCGGCTTGTGGTGCGAGATCGTCCAAGATAATCGGTCGCATCTGATCAAACAACGCTGGCGTTGCAAATTGAAAAGCGATCCAAGCTTCACCGGTCATCACACTCGCGTTCATCGCCTCTAATACCCGCTCTGCATCGTGATCCTCATAAAACATCCCGTTCACCACAAAAAAGTTGTGTCGCAACGAAGTCGCTGCCGGGACGCTCATCCCAGGCGTAATCGTATGAGTTCGGAAGATTAATTCATCGTTGATCAAGAAATAATCATAGACGATGCCAGGGTGATTCGCCATGCCCTCATTTTGAAAATTAGGACTTCCCCAAGTCACATCTAAATGATAGTACTCCCCAGCAAGACGCACTAAATTCCAAGCGTGGGCAATGGGTTCTACAGATGTACCCGGCACATAAGCAACGCCGGCGACGTAGATGGTCGGCACCCCTAGCTGGTTAAGCAGGAGTTGAGCCGCTCTTGCAAACCCGGCGCAGACGGATTCCTGGTTCACAAAGACACTGTAAATATTCTGATGGTCGCTAGCGTCTAAGTTATAGCTCGTGGTGAAAATGATGTGCTCGTACACGGCTAGCACGACGTCATAATCGCTCATCCCAGGATTAATGGTCGACACAAACGCTTCTACTGCTTCATCAATTTCGATTTGCATGGTTGCGCGAGCCTCTAATGTGTGTGCGTATTCAGGCTGAAAGGTGATGTAGGCGGTGCCGTCCGACCAACGTGTAATGGTTGACATACCAGCGCCCGTGATCCAGAAAAACTCGGGATAGTCAAACAAAATCAGCTGGTAAATTTCGTGCACGCGCTCCGCATCGTCCGTCTCTAAACGGATTTCCAAATCACCGCGGTAAACCCCGTCTCTCAGTTCGCGATAAATCACTTGCTCGGCTTCGTCTAACTGGTTGTAAAAAAACCGCTCTACGATGTGCGCCTCAAATGTTCGTTCAATGATTTCTGGGTCAGTGGCCACTTCTGGCTCAGTAGCTGGCACGGTCGGTTCGATCAGGTGCTCTCTTCTTTCCACTTCGTTGTCATGATCATGCCACCAAAACCAAGCCGTTGCCCCGACTCCGATAATTAAAAGGAAAACTAATATTTTTTTCATGAAGCCCCTCCTTATCCTCTAATTATACTACAAAGCCAAAAAAAAAGCACCTCTCACAAAGTGCTTCTTTCACTTAAGTTTACCACACTTAATATGACAAGGCCTGTCACATTAAACGTCTTGCCCTAATGTTCGTTTACTAAACACGATCCCGGTGCCGTCTTCCTCGTAAAGGTAAGCCTCAAAATCCGGCATTTTCCATTGCCTATCGACTCCTAGAAATTCGCTATCTAATCTTAACTTTACCTAGCACACCATAAAGGTTCTCACCCATCAACTTTTCAAAATAATCCTTAATTTCAAACACCTTTTTCCAACGCTCTACGGTATAATCGTAAACGCCGTACCTCATGGCCACATCAACAAAGCGCTGCTCTAACACGCAGAATCCGTCGGCCATCGCCAGGCTATCCGCTAATTGAACTAGCCGGTCATAGTCGTTATGCACAGACGATTCGATGACTTCCCACATCAACTGCTCGTGCTCAAGCGGAATGTCCCAATTCCCGACACCCTTCTGCGCATCTTGCACCACAAACGAATGGGTGATGCAAATACGCGCAAGCTCCTGCCACCCGTTTTCCTCGCAAAGAAGATACCCCTCTAAGCCATGACGCTGATGAACCATGCCAATGTACCGGCCGATGTCATGCAAAAGGCCGTAGACATAAGCTTTGTCTTGGTCTAATCCTTCACACCGCGCAGCGATCTTTTGACAAGCAAGCGCCGCATAACGAGAATGGTCCCCCCAAGGACCTGGATTTAATTCTTCGGCCCATTCCAGCAACGTTTTAGCTTCTTCTATTGTTGGATATAAATCACCCATTCTCTATCATCTCCTCACCGACTTAACAAAAAAGACAGCATAAATGCCGTCCCTTCTTATTCTGCTACCGTTTGAATCAGCGCCACAACAAGCTCGGTTAGTTTCACTAATTCCGAAATTGGCATTTTCTCATCTTTCGAATGAATATCTAAATAACCCACGCCTAAATTAGCAGTCGGAATGCCACCAATCGTGAAAATATTCGCATCACTTCCGCCACCCGTCGCTTTTAACTCAGGCTCGCGCCCCACTTTCACAATCGCCGCCTTAGCAACCTCAACCACACGGTCAGTTTCCTCTAATTTGTACCCAACACGCTCATAATTAACTTCCACGTCAACCGTACAGCCACGTTCTTCAGCTGCACCCTCGAGCGCTTCGCGCATTGCCTTCATCTGGTTTTCCAGTTTAGAGAAGGTAATGGCACGGGCTTCACCATTTAATTCCACCAAGTCACAGACGATGTTAGTACGATCGCCACCTTTGATAACCCCGATGTTTGCGGTTAATTCCTCGTCTAAGCGACCAAGTGGCATCATCGTAATCGCCTTAGCTGCAATTTCAATCGCTGACACACCGGCCTCAGGCGCCACGCCAGCATGCGCAGCTACGCCGTGAATTTTCGCGTTGATTTTCGCATGATCCGGGCTTGCTACAATCACTTCACCAACTGGTCCGCCACTATCAAGGGCAAATCCATACTTCGCAGCGAGCGCTTTTTTATCGACAGCACTTGCGCCAACCAGACCGATTTCTTCACCGCCGGTTAACACAAATTCAATATCACCGTGCGCGATGTCGTTTTCTTTTAATAAGCGAATCCCTTCGAGCAAGGCGGCAATACCCGCCTTGTCGTCAGCACCTAAAATCGTGGTTTTGTCGCTTTCGATGATGTCGCCGTTGATCACTGGCTTGATGCCATTTCCAGGCGTTACCGTATCAAAGTGACAGCTAAACAAAATCGGATCTGCTGCTGCTACCGTTCCTTTTAATTTTGCGATTAAGTTTCCTGAGCCTAATCCCGTTTGCTCTTTCGTGTCATCCTCACGCACTTCTAACCCTAATGCCTCTAATTTTTCTGTTAAAACACGTGCGATTTCAGCTTCGTTTTTTGACTCTGAATCAATTTGGATGAGCTCTAAAAATTCTTTAACTAATCTATCCTTGTTTACCATCTTAACTGCCTCCAATTTTCATTTTTTATCTTAAAGGGCACCTTTTTTAAGATGCCCCATTCATTCGTTTTTATAAATAAATACCGATACCTGGTCCAATATTTAACCCAAGCACATAGAAAATAATTAACAACAACGTCCAACCAATGGTAAACACAACCGTGTAAGGGACCATCGTAGAAATCAACGTTCCCACACCGGCTTTCTTATCGTACTTCTGGAAGAAGACAACGACTAATGCGAAGTAAGCCATTAACGGTGAAATGATGTTTGTCGTTGAGTCCGCTACGCGGTAAGCCGCTTGAACAAATTCTGGTGTGAATCCCATTTCCATTAACATCGGCACAAACACTGGTCCTAAAATCGCCCATTTTGCCGACATTGAACCAATCAAGAAGTTAACAATGACAACCACAACCATGAACATCAAGATTAATGGGATACCCGTTAAGTTCCATCTAACTAATAGATCTGCACCGTTAACCGCAACGATTGTTCCTAAGTTCGTGTAACTGAAGTAAGCGATAAATTGCGCAGCGAAGAACGCTAAGACAATAAATCCTGACATCGACGTGATCGACTTTTCCATTAACGTAACGACTTCTTTGTTGTTTTTAATCGCCCCACTTCCAATTCCAAATGCAATCCCAAGAATCGCAAAGAAAAGCGATAGAACAACTACGAGTGATGTCATAAATGGTGATTCTAAAATAGGACCACCGTCTACCCCGCGTAACGGTCCCCATGACGGAATTAAGGCAATCAAAATAATCGCTAATGTTACTAATCCTGCAATTCCTGCAAAACGCAAACCACGCTTATCTTCTTGTGACACAGTGGTTAACGCTTCGTCCACTTCCACTTCACCTTCGTATTTACCTAAACGCGGCTCAACGATTTTTTCCGTAACAAACGTTCCGAGTATCGTAAGTAAGAAAACAGACACAGCTCCAAAGATCCAGTTTGCTTCAATCCCAACGACATAAGTTGGGTCGACAATTTGTGCGGCTTCCGTTGTTAATCCTGCCATCATCGCATCAATCGGGCTTAACAATAAGCTTGCGCCAAATCCACCCGCAACACCAGCAAAACCAGTCGCAAGACCCGCGATTGGGTGACGCCCAACGCTCATGAAAATAATCGCTGCAAGCGGGATAACGATAACGTACCCCGCATCCGATGCCAAGCACGATAAAATCCCGACAAAGACAATCACGGCTGTTAATAACACGCGCGGTGTCTTCGTGACCACACCTTTAAGCGCTGACGTTAATAAACCACTACCATCTGCAATCCCAATCCCAAGCATCGCAACGAGTACGACACCAAGCGGTGCAAAGCCAGTGAAGTTCGTTACCATTGAGGTCAGCATAAACTGTAAACCTTCTACCGATAGTAAGCTTCTAGCCGCGATGGTCATCTCTTCAATTTCACGCGTCGCCATGTTAATACCAGTGAAATCAACTTCTGTCCCCATTGCTGCAAAGAGCGCTGATAAAAGAATCAGAATCCCTGCTAAAATAATGAAGATCACGGCTGGATGAGGGAGTTTATTTCCGACTCTTTCCACGCGATCTAATAATGTAACTCTTTCTTTTTTTGCCATGTTTTACACTTCCTTATTCATAATATGTGTTAATATGATTTTGCAAACAAAACCATTATACACTAATCACGTCGGAAATGGAAGCCTTTTAAAAACAAAATTTGCGTCGTTTCACCATTTATTTTTACACGTTAACATTATCTTGAAAAGTGCTTGACCATCTCAATAATGTAATCGCTGACGGGCATTTCTATGCCCTTTTCATGGGTACGTAAATATTCTAACACATCACTTGCAAACGGGTAATCATCGACTAATGTTACTTCCGCCGATTCTGGCGTCGTTTCTACTAAGTAAATGCGTTTAGCCATTCTCAAACAAGACTCAATGTAAACACTCAATTTGCGATAAGTGCGTCGCTTAGCGTGCATTTTAAATTCATTTTTCAACAAAGCACTCGGTTTAAATTTTCGAAGCATGCCCCTGTAATCTTGCTGCCGGAGCGCATAAGAAATCATTTTTTCAAATAGATCAATCGCCGAAACAACCGGTGACACCACATTGAAATGTTTAAGGAGTACGTCAAAATCATCGCCACTAAAACTAAGGACATACCAGTGATCTTCGCTCAGCTGGCTTCGCTCCACCATCCAATTGTCGATGTGTGCTTTAATATCAAATTGATCAAGCCTTGTTTCGTATTCAGCGATCCGCTCTTTTAAAACGGGTAGCTTTTCTTCTAACCAAAACTTTTTAAACCCTAGACGCTCTAAATCGGTTGTGATCACTTTAATATAACCCATTGATTTGCTAAAATCAGCGCTTAGGAATTTTTTTAGCTCACTGCCTGCATGCTTAAAATGATTGGATCTTTTAAACTCACCAATCAAACTTTTAAACTGACTAAACAAATCCGCTGTTGTCCAGTTATGCAAATGATGATTATCAACGAGTATCGCGACAATGTGTACGATGAAGTTAGGGTTCTTTTCATTCAACTTCTCTAATTTATGTAGGTACTTATCACTAACCGTTCCAAGCATCGGCATAAATCTTTCAATGTCTTCCTCGTATAATTTCTTTTTATCTTCGTTGATCATACAGTTGATGTAACAGAGCACATCAAGCGTATATGAAATTTGAAACTCTTTTTTCACAGCTCATCCCACCTCTGCTGGTTAATTTTCAGGTATCCCCTTACCCGGTGCATTTACCTATTATCAATGTCTTCAGGGTTTAAATCGTGGTTCATCAACCGGAAATTCGCCATTTCCTCGTACTTTGTTCCAGGTCGTCCGTAATTGGCGTACGGGTCGATCGAAATACCACCACGTGGTGTGAATTTCCCCCATACTTCAATGTACCGTGGATTCATTAGTTTAACCAAATCTTTCATAATAATGTTAATGCAGTCTTCATGAAAGTCACCGTGATTTCTAAAGCTAAATAAGTAGAGTTTTAATGATTTGCTTTCTACCATTAACTCATCAGGCACGTAAGAGATGTAAATTTTTGCAAAGTCCGGTTGATTTGTGATGGGACACAAGCTTGTAAATTCAGGGCAATTAAACTTCACAAAGTAATCGTTGCCTGGGTGTTTATTCTCAAACGTCTCTAGCACACTTGGTGTGTAGGTTGTCGGGTAATGAACGCCCTGTGAACCTAATAAAGTCAAATCTTTTAAATTTTCGTTGTCGCGACCTGCCATTGCCTTTGACCTCCTTTGATTTAAGCATATCTTGAAATTATAACACAAACGGTAAAGAAAGGGTAGTTATAATTGTGTGGTTTCATCCATCTGTTTCCATTTAGAAGAAAAGCCATCAAGCGCTTTAATCATCAAAATACCATTGTTTTAGGGGATTCGTAGGTCTTTTTAGGGGATTTGAAAAATACACGTTAGATTTTCTGCCCTTTTCTCCTTAAGCATACCACCGCCAGCTATCATTTGTTATAATGGGGTTTAACAAAAATAAGGCATAGGGTAGGCTGGAAAATGAGTCGGAGAGAACGTTTAAAATCATTGGAAAACAAAATCATCGCGTTTAATAATGCGCATCAACATCTGTTTAATGAACATTCACGGATTCTCATCGCATTACCAGGCTTAGACTTAGGCATCGATAAAAATGTTAATTTCTCACCCGAAAAAGAAATCAAAGAAGCGGAACGGTTTGCCGAGTACTTAAGAACCATCATCGGTGCCACGGTGATCGTTTTAAGTGAGTTAACTGAGATTGATCACGTTTTAGCATATGGCCCCGTCGATTGCTTAATTGATCTCTACGAGCTACACCCGCTCCAACGAGAATTCTTATTCGCAAAACTAAAGTTCTCTGATGAAACACATTATTATCGCTACATTGAACTATTCATATAAAAACGGACTCGAAAAAGCCAATGAATCGCTAGCATCAGCATTCATTGGCTTTTCTATCTATTTCTCGTTATTAATAAGCCACAACAAACCCATCGTTTTCTAAAATGCTGTTTCGGCTGACTGGCACTGTAATCGGATTACCAGCATCATCAAACACCCGCGAGCTGCCTTCGACCACAACCGATACCTCGTGCACCTCTTCAAATTCCGTCATCGTCATCACGAGTTGCCTAATCACCTGTGAAGAAACCTGTGTCTGCTCTTGATTATAGAAGATCCCTGAGCAGAAATTCAAAGTTAAAATCCCATCTTCTAATTTCGGTTGCTCCAATAACGTCGTCTGATGATTAAAGACACTAATATAAGTTGCCCCTGCCGGACCACGAACGAGCTCAGAAACTGCTTGCTCAACTGGATGATTACCGTGCTCTCCCACTAAGCGTGTGACTGGAACTAGCAGCGCCTCGTCTGAATCATCGGTTAAGAAAAATAATTTCATCATCTGCGCGTCGGTAACTCTTGGTGCATTAATCTCAAGGTTAATCCCCATGTCTCGTGTTAAACCACGACCAACGTCAATCCCGGTGTTTAAATTATTCACCTGCTCACCTTCAATTTCAAGATGAACGCGATTTACTTGTGGTAATTCCGTCAAGCTCCATACTAATGACGATAACAAATTCTCTTCTTGCGAAACGCGGTAGTATAAAAATGATTCAGATAAGTTTAGCGTTAGGATATCGCCATTCAACTGATAATCACGAAGGATGGCATTGGCTGGTATTAACCCCTCTGTGTGTTCTGGCAAGCGAACTGATGCACTCTGAATACCTGCAAACACCGATTCCACCTCAGAACACGTGCCACAAACCGCTATTTCTGTCTTAACCAAGTAACCAGACTCGTGCTCAACGTAGACAACGTGAGTCCCTTCCGCCTCTTCCTCATCGCTTTCTTCGTAAGAATACCCCATACTCCCCACTAGGTTCGTCTGCTGTGCCTCATCGGTTGTGATCGTTAAAAAATAAATAGCGACCATCACAATACACATCGCGACCACTTGCTTAACTGTTATCTTCTTGACCCATGCTAATTTCTCTAATTTCACCCTCATCTTTTTTACCCCCATCGTCTGATACCACTACATTACTGAAATATATGAAAACCCGATTGGATTTATGCCAATCGGGTTTTAGTGTTATTCAGTTGCTTCAATGACTAGCGTCTGCTCTTCAACCATCTCTGGCATTGGGGCTGCAACTTCAGCTACGACTTTTTCTTCTTTCGCTTCATCGTTTTTGGCTGCTTTTCCTTTTTTATCTTTTTCTTTTTCTTTCTCATCTTTTTCTTCAACTGGCGGCTCTGGAATTGGCATCGGCATCTCTGGTTGGATAAACTTCTCTTTCAAGATACCAGTTCCAGCAGGAATGAGTTTACCTAAAATAACGTTCTCTTTTAGTCCAACTAATTCATCGACTTTCCCTTTAATCGCCGCATCCGTTAGCACACGCGTTGTTTCCTGGAACGAGGCTGCTGATAAGAAGCTTTCTGTTTCCAATGAAGCTTTCGTGATTCCAAGTAAAGTTGGAATCCCTACTGCTGGGCGCTTATCTTTCGCAATGGATTCTTTATTAACACGCGTGTACTGCACAATGTCAATTAAAGAGCCAGGCAGGATATCCGTGTCTCCACCATCGATAATCTTAACTTTTTTCATCATTTGATGCAGCATGATTTCGATGTGCTTATCAGAAAGCTCTACCCCTTGCGCACGATAAACGTTTTGTACTTCCTTCAAAATATAAGCTTGTACAAGCGCCGAATCTGCTACACGTAACAATTCTTTCGGATCGATTGACCCTTCCGTGATCATCTCTCCAGCTTGTAATTCATCTTTTTCAGCCACAAGCGGGCGAACGCCGTAAGCAAGTAAGTAAGAACGGCTTTCTAATTTATTCGTAACCACCACTTCGTAACGTTTACGAGCGTTTCCACGTATTTCAGTAACCGTACCATTGATTTCAGAAATAACGGCACGACCCTTCGGATTACGCGCTTCAAAAAGCTCTTGAATACGAGGAAGACCTTGCGTGATATCCGCGCCGGCTACCCCACCGGTATGGAACGTTCTCATCGTTAACTGCGTACCCGGCTCACCGATTGACTGAGCTGCCATAATACCAACAGCCTCCCCAACTTCCACATCTTTACCGGTTGCTAAGTTACGACCGTAACATTTCTTACAAATCCCTTTCTCCGCATTACATGAGAAAATGGTACGGATTGGCACTGAGCCAATTCCCGACTCAATAATCCTACCTGCAATGTCATCGGTGATGTATTCATTTGGACCAATGATCACTTCTTCCGTTTTTGGATGAATAATCACTTTTGACGTGTAGCGACCAGAAATACGCTCGAATAACGGCTCAATGACTTGTCCGCGCTCGGTTAAATCCGTCACGTATTGGCCTCTATCCGTTCCGCAATCCACTTCACGGACAATCACGTCCTGGGCAACGTCAACGAGACGACGCGTTAAGTAACCTGAATCCGCTGTCTTAAGTGCCGTATCGGCTAGACCTTTACGCGCACCGTGAGTTGAAATAAAGAATTCAGTTACGGTTAAGCCCTCACGGAACGAAGATTTAATCGGTAACTCAATCGTCTTACCAGACGGGTTTGCCATTAATCCACGCATCCCTGCAAGCTGTGTAAAGTTCGAAGCATTACCACGGGCACCAGAATCACTCATCATGTAAATGTGATTATCTTTTGGCAATTCATCCATTAAGGCATCTTGAATTTCATCTTTCGCTTTTGACCAGACATCAAGAACTAAGCGATAACGCTCAGCATCTGTTAATAACCCTTGATCGTAGTAAGCTTTTATTTGCGCAACGCGTGTGTCTCCATCTGTTAAAATAACTTTCTTCCCTTCAGAGACAACAACGTCTGAAATACCCACTGAAATACCAGCCATCGTTGAATAGACGAAACCTAAATCTTTTAATTCATCTAGCATGCGCGATGTTTCCGTCGTTTTATACGTACGGAAAATCTCGGCAATGATATCGCCCAAAAACTTTTTCTTAAACGGTTCAATGATCGACGTGTATTCAAGGTGCTCGTGAATGTTTGTTCCTTTAGCAATAAAGTGTTGGCTAGGTGTCTCCTGAATTAAATTAACCATCGTTGGCTCGTTCAAATACGGGAACTCTTTTGGTAAAATGCTGTTGAAGATCACTTTCCCTAGCGTGGTGACCAAATATTGTTCAGATTGCGAAGGCGTAAACTTATCTTGATCAAACGATGAACGCACATCAAGTGCAACACGTGCATGCAAAGCGACGTATCCGTTCGCATAAGCCATGCGTAACTCGTCCGTGTCTTTATAAATATTACCTTCACCCAACGCACCAGCTTCCTCTTTCGTCAAGTAATAATTTCCTAATACCATATCCTGAGAAGGCGTAACAACCGGCTTCCCATCTTTTGGGTTAAGGATGTTATTCGCAGCAAGCATTAATAACCTTGCTTCGGCTTGCGCTTCTTGCGATAAAGGCACGTGAACCGCCATCTGATCCCCATCGAAATCGGCATTGAAGGCTGTCGTTACAAGTGGGTGTAGTCTAATCGCACGACCTTCGACAATTTTAGGTTCGAACGCTTGAATCCCAAGACGGTGAAGCGTCGGTGCACGGTTAAGAAGCACCGGGTGTTCACGAATGACGTCTTCCACAACGTCCCATAAAGCGTCGTCCATGCGCTCAATCATCTTTTTCGCACTCTTAATGTTTTGCGTCAAATCACGCGCGACTAATTCCTTCATCACAAACGGCTTGAATAATTCCAGCGCCATTTCTTTTGGCAGACCACACTCAGACATCTTCAAGTCAGGGCCTACAACGATGACCGAACGTCCCGAGTAGTCAACACGTTTTCCAAGTAAATTCTGACGGAAGCGCCCTTGCTTACCTTTTAACATGTGTGACAGCGACTTCAATGGACGGTTTCCTGGTCCCGTTACTGGACGACCGCGGCGACCGTTATCAATCAACGCATCCACGGCTTCTTGGATCATCCGCTTCTCATTGTTGATGATAATGTTCGGTGCTCCGATTTCCAAATACCTAATTAAACGGTTATTTCTATTTATCACGCGTCGATACAAATCATTTAAATCCGATGTCGCAAAGCGCCCCCCATCTAATTGTACCATCGGACGAATGTCTGGCGGAATAACCGGCAGGACATCTAAAATTAAATTCACCGGCTGATTACCTGAGTTTCTAAACGCTTCAACCACTTCTAAACGCTTAATCAGCTTGGCACGTTTTTGTCCAGATTGGATTTTCAATTCTGCCCGCAGATCTGCTGCCTCAGCGTCTAAGTCGACACTTTCTAGCAACGATTTAATGGCTTCAGCGCCCATCCCAACCGTAAAAACTTCACCGTATTCTTCCAAAGCATCGCGGTATTCTCTTTCTGTTAAAACCGTTCCTTTCGTAAAGTCTGTCTTCCCAGGATCGGTAATAACGTGGTTCACGAAATAGATGACTTCTTCAAGTTCACGCGGCGACATGTTTAAAAGTAGCCCCATGCGACTCGGAATCCCTTTTACGTACCAAATATGCGCAACAGGCGCTGCTAATTCAATGTGACCCATGCGCTCACGACGAACTTTGGCCACCGTTACTTCAACGCCGCAACGCTCACAAATAATCCCTTCGTATCGCACGCGTTTGTACTTTCCACACGCACACTCACAATCTTTTTGTGGTCCAAAAATTCGCTCACAAAATAGGCCGTCACGCTCTGGCTTAAGGGTACGATAATTAATGGTCTCCGACTTTTTAACTTCACCGTATGACCACTCGCGAATCGTGTCTGCGCTAGCTAAACCAATTTTCATATACTTAAACTTATTAACATCTATCAAAGTTGGATCCTCCTTTTGAGGTTGTTATCTATAAAGTCTTCTGTTTTCCTATTCAACGACATCAATGACTTCTTCAGTCGTTTCAACCGTTTCTTCAATGGTTTGTTCTTCAGCTGCTTCAACTACTTCTTCCGTGATTAGCTCTTTAGCTATTTCTTCAGTTGCTTGTTCTTCAGCGGTTTCAACTGCTTCTTTTTCAACGTTTTCAGATGCGACAATTTTGCTTGATTCGTAGGTACTTAATTCACGACTTGAAATCTCTTCTTTGTTTTCATCTAAGATTTTCATGTCCATACCAAGTGCTTGTAATTCTTTAACAAGCACGCGGAACGATTCTGGAATGCCTGGTTCAGGTACATTCTCACCACGAACAATTGCCTCGTAAGTTTTTACACGCCCGTTAATGTCATCCGACTTAACCGTTAAGACTTCCTGTAAGATATAAGCCGCACCGTAAGCCTCAAGTGCCCAAACTTCCATCTCTCCGAATCGCTGTCCACCAAATTGTGCTTTTCCACCAAGCGGTTGTTGCGTTACCAATGAATAAGGACCAATTGAACGCGCATGTAACTTATCATCAACCATGTGCGCAAGCTTAATCATGTACATGACACCCACAGCGATGCGATTATCAAACGCCTCTCCCGTGCGACCGTCGTATAAAATCGTCTTCCCGTCTGCATCCAATCCAGCCTCAGCCATGATTTCATCTAAGTCTGCTGTTTTAACCCCATCAAAAACTGGTGTTGCGACATGGATGCCCAGGTTTTTTGCAGCCATTCCCAAGTGAATTTCTAAAATCTGACCAATGTTCATACGCGACGGAACCCCAAGCGGGTTTAGCATGACATCAACCGGTGTCCCATCGGGTAAGTATGGCATGTCTTCTTCAGGTAAAATCTTCGAGATAACCCCTTTATTACCGTGACGACCTGCCATCTTATCACCCTCAGAAATTTTACGTTTCTGAGCGATGTAAATACGCACAACTTCATTCACGCCAGGCGCAAGCTCATCACCATTTTCACGTGAGAACGTCTTAACATCGTGCACAATCCCATTACCACCGTTAGGCACACGCAATGAAGTGTCACGCACTTCGCTTGCTTTTTCACCAAAGATCGCATGCAATAAACGCTCTTCTGCTGTTAGTTCAGCTTGTCCTTTTGCTGTTACTTTACCAACTAAAATGTCATCTTCTTTTACTTCTGAACCAATTTTGATAATCCCATACTCATCTAAGTTCCCAAGTGCATCACCACTAGCGCCAGGAATATCGCGCGTGATCTCTTCTGGACCAAGTTTCGTATCACGAGACTCTAATTCGTATTCTTCAATGTGAATCGACGTATATACATCGTCTTTCACCAGACGCTCACTCATAATGATCGCATCTTCATAGTTATAACCGTTCCAAGTCATGAACGCCACGACAACGTTACGTCCGAGTGCTAACTCCCCGTTTTCCATCGAAGAAGAATCCGCTAAAATTTGACCTTTTTCAACTTCATCGCCGATTTCAACAATTGGGATTTGATTCAATACCGTGCTTGAATTTGAACGTTGGAATTTCGTTAACGGGTAACGCTCTAGTTCATGATCCGCTGTTCGGCGAACATTAATCATACGTGAATCAACGCGCTCAATGATACCTGCTGATTCTGCGACAATCGCTTGACCAGAGTCACGCGCGTTCACATACTCCATACCCGTCCCAACAAATGGTGCCTCAGGAATCAATAGTGGGATCGCCTGACGCTGCATATTCGCTCCCATTAAGGCACGGTTCGCATCATCGTGCTCTAAGAACGGAATACAAGCCGTTGCTACTGAAACGATCTGCTGCGGCGATACCTCAATAAAATCAATCTCATCAGGTGCCACAATTAACGTTTCATCGTTAAAACGAGCAACAAGTTCACCAATGATTTCATCACCAATGCCGATTTCTAACGATGACTGGGCGATGACATAGCGATCTTCTTCATCAGCGGTTAAATATTCAATATCTCCGGTTAAGATGGCAATCGCCTTACCGTCTTCGTTCACAGTTTTTTCAACGCGGCAATAAGGCGTTTGAATAAAGCCGTATTTATTTACTTTTGCGTAGCTAGATAACGCGTTGATCAGACCGATGTTCGGTCCCTCAGGCGTCTCGATCGGACACATTCTTCCGTAATGCGAGTAGTGAACGTCTCGCACCTCCATGCCCGCACGCTCACGCGTTAAACCACCGGGCCCAAGCGCAGATAAACGACGCTTATGCGTTAACTCTGATAACGGATTCGTCTGATCCATGAACTGCGATAACTGCGACGACCCAAAGAATTCTTTGATAGATGCCGTAACCGGTCTAATGTTAATTAAACTCGAAGGCGTAATCCCTTCTTCTTCTTGGATCGACATACGCTCACGAACCACTCTTTCCATACGAGAAAGGCCGATGCGCAACTGATTTTGCAATAATTCACCAACAAGGCGTAAACGACGATTTCCTAAGTGGTCAATGTCATCAATGCCGCCAACGTCATATAGCAGATTCAAAAAGTAACTAACTGAAGCAAAGATGTCAGACGTTGTAATGTTTTTGATTTCAGGATCGCCGATGTTTCCAACGATTTTAACAACCTCTTCTTCGCCGTTCATGTCAGTAGAGTAAATCTCAAACTCTTGCACATACGTTTTCTCGTTACCTTCTAGCTCACTATCTAACGTGACTTCACGCACGTTTAATGTTTCCATCTTCTCTGCGAGATCGTTTTCGATGATGTCGCGTGTCATGACCGTGCCAGCTTCTACTAAAATTTCGCCAGTCTCAGCATCAAAAACATCACTCGCTAATTTCTTTCCAAGTAAACGATCGATGACATTTAATTTTTTATTGAATTTGTAACGACCCACGTTTGCTAAATCGTAACGCTTCGGATCGAAGAAACGTGAAGCAAATAAATTACGAGCACCTTCAATGGTAGCAGGCTCTCCTTGACGTAACTTACCAAAGATTTCCATTAACGCTTCATCCGGTGTCGTCGTCGCGTCTTTATCCAACGTGTTTAGAATGTACTGGTTTTCACCAAACACAGCAATAATGTCTTCACGCGTCGTTAAACCAAGCGCTCTTAAAAGCACCGTGATTGGCATTTTTCTCGTACGATCCACACGCACGTACAAGATGTCTTTTGAATCCGTTTCATACTCTAACCAAGCACCACGGCTTGGGATCACTTGTGCTAAATATTTAACTTTACCACTTTTCTTGTCCGTGTCTTTGCTGTAATACACACCAGCAGAACGCACCAATTGCGAAACAACAACACGCTCTGAACCGTTGATAATAAAAGTACCAGTTGGTGTCATTAATGGGAAATCGCCCATGTAAATTTCACTTTCTTTCACCTCTTCAACTAGCCCCGTTTCTTCGTTTTTAATGTGCAACCTTACTTTCACACGCAAAGGCGCTGCATAATTAACGTCACGCTCTTTCGATTCCAACACTGAATACTTCGCTTCCCCTAGCGTATAATCAATGAACTCCAACGCAAAAACCCCATTCGTATCCTCGATTGGGGAAATATCTTTAAACATCTCTTTAATCCCTTGATCTAAAAACCACTCGTACGAAGCCGTTTGAATCTCAATCAGATTTGGGAGCTCAAGCGCAACATTAATCCGCGAATAATTACGTCGCTCTCTCTTTTTTCCATATTTTACTACTTTTCCTGCCACACACTTCACCTCTATTAAATAGTTTGAATGTTACAATTGCCAACTCTTTGACAATCCGCTCATCATGCGTCAATGAAAATTGAAAACATTGGAAATCACAGTCTCTACAGGTCTTTTCTCCAAATGAATCGACCACAAAATTCCTTGTTCGACAAGGGCCTTTGTGAAATTGACCATTATTAGGCATTTTAATATATTATCACAAAATAGCAATCCCAGTCAAGCACAAAATTCAAAAAAGTCATTAGATTTCAAAAAATCCAATGACTCCTACACACCCTACTTCCTAACCGCCTTAACAATCTCAACCACAACCAACTGCATCAACGCCAACCCCACAACAATCGCCCAATGCGTCCCACTCAAAGCAACAACTTCAAAGACACTCATCAAAGGCGCAATCGTAGCAACTGCTAACGTCACCAACACCGATCCCAGTGCACTAAAGAAGATGTGCGGGTTTGAGAAAAGACCAATTTTGAAAATCGATTTTTCACTACGAACGTTGAAGATATTAATCACCGATGCCCACGATAAGACGATAAACGCCATCGACACACCCACTTCATAGCTTGGGGTAATCGCATCGCTTAACTCTACGTTCATCCCTAGCCAAAACGCTGTCAACGTTAAGATCACAAACATTGACCCACGGAAAGCAATCGTCGTGCCAATCCCGCCAGAGAAAATACCAGCGTCTTTCTTGATTGGTTTGCGCTGCATAATGTCATCAGCTGCTTTTTCTTGACTAATAAATAAACCAGGAATACCGTCACTCACCACGTTAATAAATAGTAACTGCAACGCAACAACCGGTGGTCCCCATCCTAAAATAACACCGATGAGCATGATGAAGATCTGAGCAAAGTTAACCGATAATAGGAACGAAACAGTCTTACGAATGTTATCGTATGACGTACGACCTTCTGCTACGGCATCGACAATCGTCGCAAAGTTATCGTCTGTGATCACCATGTCCGCCGCATTTTTCGATACTTCTGTTCCTGTAATCCCCATCGCTGCGCCAACGTCTGCCGCTTTCAGTGCTGGTGCATCGTTAACACCATCACCGGTCATGGTGATGACTTCACCTTGCGACTGCCACGCTTGAACAATGCGAATCTTATCTTCCGGACTTACGCGGGCATACACCGAGATATTGCGTACGTTCGCACGTAAATCGTCCTCGCTCATTGCCTCTAGTTCAACCCCCGTAATCGCGCGATCTCCCGCTTCGTAAATCCCAATCTCTTCTGCGATCGCCTTCGCTGTTAAAATGTGATCTCCGGTAATCATGACCGTTTTAATCCCAGCTTCTTTAGCAACACGCACCGCTTCTTTACTTTCTGGACGCGGCGGATCAATCATGCCGATCATCCCAATAAATTCTAAACTAATCTCTAAATGCTCTGGTGATAAATCTTCTGGCATCGCACGCCACTTACGGATCCCCACGGTAATCACGCGTAACGCTTTTTCAGCAAACGAGTCATGAATATCAACCGCAATACCAGCTTCGGTACTGTTACATCTAACCGGCAAGCGGTCAAAAGCACCTTTTGTTACCTGTAAATAACCGTCTGCCATTTTATGAATGGTTGTCATTAGTTTACGATCTGAATCAAACGGTATTTCATGCACACGTGGGTACTTCTCATCTAACATCGCACGCGTTAAACCTTTATCACGCATCAAACGAACAATCGACGCCTCTGTTGGATCACCGACAATGATGTCTTTGCCTTCTACCACATTGATGACCGCATTCGTACAAGCACCTAAGTACTCCAACATCTGCATCTTATCGTCATTGAAGTCTTCTTCCACTGCTTTCGGCTCATGATCCACGTGCCAGACGCGCTGAATGCGCATCTTGTTCATCGTTAACGTTCCCGTTTTATCCGAACAAATCACCGATGTGTTACCGACCGTCTCAACCGCAGGAATGCGTTTAATAATCGTATTTTTAACGACCATGCTGTGCACACCGCGCGCTAAAATCATCGTCACGATAATCGGCAATGCCTCTGGTACCGCTGCGACCCCTAATGCTACCGCAACCAATAACATCTCCGCCACTGAATCGCCGTGAACAAGTACACCGATAGCGAAGATTAACGCGCCAGCTGCTAACGCCACCACCGATAAGTTAATCGATAACTTCTTAAGTCTAAGCTGCAATGGCGTCTGCTGCTTCTTCGTGTTATTAAGAAGCTTTGCAATTTTACCCATTTCCGTTTCCATCGCCGTCTCAACCACGACTGCCTTCCCACGTCCAGCTGTGACTAAACACCCTGAGTAAACCATGTTTTTTCTGTCACCTAATGCCGTGTTCTCATCCACACGTAAACGGTGGTCTTTCTCGACCGGCACACTTTCACCCGTTAAACCAGACTCATCCACTGCCAGTGATGAGCAGTCTATTAAACGTGCATCAGCGGAAATCATGTCTCCCGCGACCAATTCGATGATGTCACCTGGCACTAGTTTTGACGCGTCAATGATTTTTTTCTCGCCGTCTCGGATGACGGTTGACTCAAAAGAATTTAACTTTTTTAGTGCGTCAAGTGCTGCTTCGGCTTTTCCTTCTTGGTAAATACCCAAGAACGTGTTAATGATGACAACGCCTAGGATCACCCAAACTTTCGCCCAACCGTCTCCGGTTGTGATCGCCATGTATGCCGCAATCCCCGCTGCAACTAAAAGAATGATCGCTGAAATTTCAAGCAAATGGTGCATGATTTTCGCAAACAGCGTCTCTTTCTTTTCCGCTTCAAACTCATTTAAACCGTATTTCTCAATGCGAGACTCAGCTTCTTTTTGAGTTAAACCTTCCGATACATTCGTATCTAATCTTTTGATGACCTCATCAATTTTATCTTTTGTCCATAACATATATGCATTCCTCCTGAGAATTTATATAAGCTACATTTAGAAACTCCTCAAGCCTGATCTCGAACTCGAATAACCCTAACCGCAGTCATTTATCACATTATATTATCACTTTTTCAACTGAATGTAAACAAAATGTAAATGAAAGTCGTTGCTTTACGTTTACACGACGACGCTTTGCGCTTACATGAAAAGCATAAGAAAAATCAGCCTTTTTCAGGCTGATTGACTAAAACGGAAAATTTTCCAAAATCGATGGGTCCTTGTAAATGTCACTAATTTTTTTACTTAACGGCCCGTCGATCTCTTCTTGCAGGCGCTCGTTCTCCAACTCCGAGAACTCATCTGCAAACTCCTCGTCATACTTAGGAAGCTTATTTTTGTCTTGATGTTGATATAATTTCATCTTAAAAATCACCTCAGCATTAGTTTGCCCAGGCGATAAGATTGTATGCATTTATTTGTTTAGTAACGACTGAATGCGATCGAACAATTCCCCTTGCTCAAGGTGCTCACCTGATAAAAACAGCTTCACACTCGGAGTGGGACTGTTTTCAGTAATAAAAGCTTTCACTCGGTTCACGGTACCGTGGCTACCATCGAAAATCTGCACTTCCTCGGGTAAAACCTTGCGAAATTGGTTGTAGAATAACGGAAAATGCGTACACCCTAAAACAATGCTTGCATAATCACCCAAGCGAAAACGAGCGAGCTTTTCTTCTAAATACGGCACGATTGTGGCATCAGAAAAATTGCCAGCTTCAGCATAGCCGACCAATTCCGTTAGCGGGCAACAATCAATCTGATGGTCGACACCCATTTCAGCGACCAATTCTTTAAACTTCTTCGATGCCAATGTTAAATGAGTCGCGGTGACTAAAACACGCTTTTCTTTTGCCGCATGAAGAGCTGGCTTAATCGCCGGTTCCATGCCAATAATGGGCGCAGCGCAATGTTGACGCAGACCACGTGCAGCCGCACTCGTCGCAGTGTTACACGCCAACACGACCACATCAGCACCTTCAGCTAACAGAAAATTCACAGCTGCTTCAGTCAATTCGTACACCTCTTCACTGGACTTCGTGCCATACGGGGCATTTTTCGAATCAGCGTAATACAGATATTCATGTTCTGGGATTTGTGCCAAACATTCTTTTAAAACCGTTAACCCCCCAATACCTGAATCCATAATTCCGATTTTCATTTTCGGTAACCTCGCAGTCTCTGTGTTACCCAAATTATACCGCAAAATCACCCTTAAATCAACCGAAGAAAATGCTCACAAACAACACCGCTAAAACGATCGAAATGATATCCACAATAATCCCTAATTTCAATGCGTGGCGCATGTTTCTAATACCCACTGCTGCTAGATAGATGGTAATGACATAAATCGTTGTATCGCTACTTCCTTGCAGGACAGATGTTAATCGCCCCACCATGGAATCCGGACCGTGGACTTGGATGAGCTCGCTCGCATAACTTAAAGACGCAGATCCCGAAAGCGGACGTAAAATCAATAATGGCAGTGTCGCCGCTTCCACACTAAAACGGCTTAAAAACGGCTCTGCCCAACTCGTCAACGTGTCAACAATGCCCGAGGCTAAAAACACTTTTGTTCCCACGATCATCCCCACTAGATTAGGCACGATCGCCTTCACCGAATCAATCCCATCTCTGGCTCCTTCAGCAAAATCATCAAAGGCAGCCGTTTTATTCCAAAAAGCCATCCCAAAAGCCACCAACAAAAACACTGGCACAATGTAAATCCCGATGCTCATGACGATCGACCTCCCGTTCCTGAGGAGGCGACTTTTTTAATCCGAGTCCACACGTTGTGCACAACTAAGCCAATCACCAAACTAATCGAAGCGGTCAACACAATCGGCAAATACACGTCCGTCGGGTTAATCGCGTTAAACGTCGAACGCAAGGTAATCACCGTTGTGGGGATCAAAGCCAACCCTGCTGTGTTAACCACAAGCAACGTATACATCTCAAAGCTCGGCTTAGTCTTATCCGGATTCGTCTCCTGCAACGCGCGGATCGCCTTAATCCCCGAACCGGTTGCCACGCTAGATAAGCCCAACAAGTTGCTGATCATATTCGTCGTCAAATACTTTGTTGCCGCATGATCATGAGATAGTTTTGGGTACAAAATTTTCGTCACTGGCATTAATAAAATAGCAAGCAAATCTAGCATTTTCGCTTTGTTCGCCACCTGCAAAATTCCCGTCCAAAAAATGAGAATTCCCGCCAAACTAAAGACTAACGTCACCGCCGAAGTTGCCCCTTGCAAAATGGCCTGATTAACCAAATCAACACGTCCCGTGATAAAGCTATATGTAATTCCGATAATGAATAGTGCCATCCATATTTTATGTATCACTGCTACCACCCCTAGCTGAAAGATGTTCTACTCAATAGTATGCAAAAGTGCTAAAGAAAAGAAGACTAAAGTTGCGTCTTCTTAACTTAACCATACAAGCCAATTCGAACCAATTTCCCAAGTGGGTTTTTAATCACAGCTTGGACGGCTTTTTCAAAATGATACAGCGAATGATAGTCACTCAACTTAGCCTCGTAAGTACCGTCATAAAACAGCCACGTCAACTTCGGCAAGCCGGTCACGCAGTAAAAAGCATTACCTTCGCAAGTGAATGGCAGATTGTCGTTGCGCTTCTTGATCTGCCAAAAGGCACAAAACTCGTCCATCGTTTTAAAATCCGGTATGTCCTCCCAAGTTAAAGAACGCTCTTCCTCGTGGTGACACCCGATCTCCTCAATCTCAAAAAAATCATTAAACTCTTGTAAAAACGATTTAAAATTCGCTAAGAAGAACGCTTCTTTCATCTGATACAAAGTGCCTTCTTCGCTCACTAATTCGTAATGATCCAAAAACTCATCTGAAAAATTTGTGATCGTTCGAGAAATGACTTCAAATTCTAAAAACAGCCCTGCAGAAATACGTTTACCCATGTTCAAAACATCTCCTTTGAGTTGTAGAATTAATTATAGAAAAATACTACCACATTCGAGCTGTCTTGTAAATAGTTTTTAGAGCAAAATAACAAGAAAATTGCTAAGAACCAACAATCCAGTCGACAATACGCCCCCACCAGCTATTAGTTGGCGCATCAAAGAACGCATAAACGTCAATCTGATCCACCACTTCATCGTCGATTAAGATCTCAAGCACACCTACTGCCTCCTCATTATCTAGGTTTTCCATCACGAGGTGTTTGCGCACATACTCACCGGGCCTTACAAACACACTACGCTCCTCTCTTACAAATAATCGATCAAATCCGGCAAGTTCCAATAAATCGTCTTCCAGCATTTGCAACTCTCCAATTTCAAGCACTTGTCGCAATTCAAAATTCTTAAACCCGTATTCAAACATCCGCGTGTGATCGTTCCAGTCGTTGCCGCCTTTAATCGTGACCGCCACAAGCTCGATTTCTCCGTTATTCGCCGATGTCACTAGCGTGCGCTTCGCTTGCTCCGTGTAACCCGTCTTCCCAGAAATCGCATGCTCATAGCGACCGTTTAACAAACGATGCTTGTTTTTCCACACAAAACGTTTCCCTTGCTCGGAAGTTGTTTCATATAGAGACTCGTAAGTAATTTCCCTAAAAATCGGATTGTTCATCGCATATCGTTGCAAAAGTGCCATGTCTCGCGCCGTCGATAAATTATAAGTCGTCTCATCGAGACCCGACGGGTTTTGAAAAAGTGAATTCGTCATCCCAATCTCAGCGGCCTTTTCGTTCATCAAGGCTACAAACACAGCAACATCCCCACCCCCAACATACCTAGCAATCGCCCAAGCCGCATCGTTACCCGAACGCAACATTAGCCCGTATAACAGATCCTCCAGCAACATCCGATCGCCGTCGACCAAATACAGCGACGACCCCACCTGATGCACGTCTTCAGAAGCGATGTCAACCCAATCGTCTAACTCCGCATTTTCAATCGCAATGATCGCCGTCAAAATTTTCGTAATACTCGCTACGTACATCTCTTCATCCGCGCACTTCTCAAACAACACCCGTCCGGTAATCTGCTCCATCACAATGCCGCATTCCGAAGTAATATCCTCAATGGCATAAACAACACCATTTGCTGCAACCGCCCCTACCAGGCCAATCACAAGTAACACCTTCAACATCTTTTTCTTCATCAACACCCACACCTTTACAAGCTATACTATAAAAGTATGAGGCAAGATGAAGAAAAATGCCCGTACAAAAACGAAAAAAACAGCCCTGAAAATCAGAACTGCCTATTTTAATAATTGTTCGATTACCCGTGGGTAAAGGTCGTGCTCAATCGCATGAATTTTTTCTTTGCTTTGCTGTTCTGTTTCACCGTCTGCTCGTTTAAAACTGTCCTGATCGATGATTCTCCCGGTGTCCACGCCTGCGTCAACGTAGTGCACGGTGACGCCCATGACGCGCACGCCGTATCGTAGCGCGTCGCCGATCCCGTCAGCGCCCGGAAAAGCCGGGAGTAGCGCTGGGTGGATGTTGATGATTTTTCCTTCGTATTCGGCGAGCAAGACCTCACCGATTAGCTTCATGTAACCGGCGAGGACAATCAGCTCGGGTTCAACCTTTTGCAAATGCTTAATAATCGCCAGCTCATAATCGGCCTTTGAGGCAAAATCTTTTAAGCTCACCTGCAGCGTGGCAATGCCGAGTTTTTCTGCTCGTTCCAAGCAGTAAGCACCCGGTTTATCGCACACCAAGAGCGCCACCTCGCAAACTTTGCCGTGTAGCTTCTGAACGATCGTCTCAAAATTGGAACCTGACCCCGAGGCAAAAACAACGATTCTTTTCATCGCTAGATCACCTCAACGCCGTCGCCTTCTTCCACGCGACCAATGACATACGCGGTTTCGCCCGCTTCTTTTAAGGTTGCCACCGCTAAGTCAGCGTCATCCGCCGCTACGATGATCGCATAGCCAATGCCCATATTGAAAATGTTGTACATTTCACGCTCTTTGATCTTTCCAAGGTTCATTAAATAGTCAAAAATCGCTGGTCTTGGGAAAGTATTTGTGTCAACCACCGCTTTTAAGCCTGTCCCGTACGCACGTGGTAAGTTCTCGTCAAAGCCACCGCCCGTAATGTGAGACATGCCGTGAATCGACACCTTGTCTTTTAACGCGAGGACAGGTTTCACATAGATGCGGGTTGGTTCAAGGATGGCTTCGCCGACAGTTGTTCCAAGGCTATCAACGTACGTATCCAGCTTCACGTCGTTATCTTTGAAAAGTACCTTACGCACGAGGGAATACCCGTTAGAATGAATCCCGCTTGACGGTAAACCGATGATGACGTCGCCCGCTGCCACCTTCTCACCGGTGATGATGTCCGACTTCTCAACCGCGCCCACCGTAAAGCCAGCTAAATCATAATGACCTTGCGCATACATATCCGGCATCTCAGCTGTTTCACCGCCGATTAACGCAGCGCCTGCTTGCACACAGCCCTCAGCTACACCGGCTACGATCGCTTCGATTTGCGCCGGGTCGTTTTTCCCTACTGCCACGTAATCCAAAAAGTAAAGCGGCTCGGCACCTTGAACCACCACGTCATTCACGCACATCGCCACCGCATCGATCCCAATGGTATCGTGCTTGTCCGCTTCAATCGCCACTAGCAACTTCGTACCCACACCATCCGTGCCAGAAACAAGCATCGGTTCTTTCATATTTAATGCTGATAAATCAAACATGCCACCAAACGCACCAACGCTTGATGCGACACCTGGCCGATCCGTGCGCGCCACGTGCTTCTTAATTCTTTCAACCGATTCGTATCCCGCTTCTAAATTAACACCTGATTGTTCGTATGCTTTACTCATCTTTCGTAACCACCTTTAATTTTTGAACTAATCTACCTTTTCTTTTTTATCTCGAAACAAAATCCCTTTGTCATTTAAATCAACTTCTTTTGACGTCGCATTGATGTAAATATCCTCCGCAAACACAATCATGGCAAACGAAAGTAAAACGATTAAAATGGGATCGGCTGCCATGAACGTATAAAAAATCGGGAATAGGCATAACAAGAAAATAAACGTTTTACCTAAATAGGTGTGCAAGAAAATAATTTCTTTGTGCCTCATGTAACCGACCACACTTGCTGACAATTTCATCACCACGGCAATGACAATCCAAACAACGATCCAACGTGATATTTCGATCACCGGAATCAATCTAAACAACACAACAATAACAAGTAATACATCCGCACCGCCGTCTAACGCTGCTCCAAATTGTGACGTCACATTAAACTTCCTCGCAATGGGGCCGTCTAGCATATCCGAAAGGCACGCTAACACATAGGCCACCATAAAAGGCACGCTGAATGGTGCAAATAGTAGCAGTGGAATGATCATAAATAATCTGAAAATTGACAATGCATTAGGGATATATTTCATCACGTCGTTACCTCATCGTTGTATAAATGCGTCGCATACTCACCTGTAAAACAAGCCGTACAATGCCCACATTTTTTCCCAAACTTTTCCGCTCGGCCCACCCCTTTCATCAAACCGCTCACACTGATAAACCCTAAAGAATCCGCTCCGATTCTTTCCCTGATTTCCTCGGTCGTGTGCTTCGCACTAATCAATTCCTCATAGCTCGAGTAATCCACACCATAAAAGCACGGGTGCTTAATTTCAGGCGCCGCAATGCGCATGTGAACCTCTTTTGCACCGGCATTCTTTAACATCGTAATTAAATTACGCGAAGTCGTCCCACGAACAATCGAATCGTCAACCAACACAACCGACCGACCCTGTACAACTTTTGCAATCACCGATAATTTCATCTTAACCCCTTGCTCACGGAGTTCCTGCGTTGGCTCAATAAAGGTTCTACCAATGTACCTATTTTTCACCATTCCCGTCTCAAAAGGAAGGCCTGCCGCTTCCGCATAACCAATGGCCGCTGAGAGGCCCGAGTCAGGCACCCCTATGACAATGTCAGCGGTTGGTGCCGGTGATTCTTTAGCAAGGACTGCCCCACAACGCTTACGCGACTCGTACACGTTGATTTCTTCAATGTCACTATCCGGACGCGCAAAGTAAATGTATTCCATGCTACACATGAGGTGCCGCGTCAATTTCGCGTAATTGTCTGTCGTAATGCCGGCTGCACCAATGCGTAACACTTCACCAGGTAACACGTCACGCACATACTTAGCCCCCACCGCATCAAACGCACACGTCTCTGCTGCTACGACATAACCGCCGTTTGTGAATTCACCGATTGACATTGGTCGCATGCCGTCTTTATCGATTGCGACGTACAACGCATCCGGTTCCATCACTAAAAAGGAAAACGATCCTTCCATATAATTCAATGCTTCTTTTAACCGGGACATCATATCCCCACGGGTTCTTTTTAAGAGATGCGCTAGTAATTCCCCGTTTGAATTGGTCTGGAAAATGCTGCCTTCCCGCTCTAAAAACGCTTGGATTTCTTTGGAGTTGACGATGTTCCCGTTGTGGCAAATCGCCAGTTCACCACCTGCTGATTTAAATAGAAAGGGTTGCACATTAAGGGCTTCACTCTCTGCGATGCTGGCATAATTAACGTGCCCGATGGCATGAGCGCCTTTTAAGCGATCCATTTCCATTTGCGAAAAGACATTGCGGACTAGGCCCTCACCTTTGTGGATGTGCATCCGATGCCCATCACTCGTCACAATGCCAGCACTTTCTTGGCCGCGATGTTGCAAGGCATGCAGACCATAATAGGATAATTCTGCTACATTCTTTTGATTAAAAATTCCAATCACGATTTAAGACCTCCTACTTTGCTTATGTGTTTGCCATCATCAGCGCATCAATCTTTTTAAAATGACTTCGTATGCTTCTTTCACATCCCCTAAATCGCGACTAAAGCGATCTTTATCCAGATGTTCGCCGGTTTTAATGTCCCACAGACGACTCTTGTCAGGCGTAATTTCATCAGATAGGACAATTTCGCCCGTTTTCAAGCGCCCAAACTCAATTTTAAAATCAACGAGTTTGATGTCTAACTGAGCGAAGAATGGCTTTAACAGCTCATTAATGTGAAGCGCCTGTTTGCGAATAAAGACAAGTTCCTCTGGGGTAACTAGTTCCAATGCTAACGCATGGTCCTCGTTAATCAGTGGATTCCCTAATTCAAAATCCTTATAAAAAATTTCATAAACCGGCTTTTCGGGCGTATACCCCTCCGGCACACCCAGGCGTTTTGCCATACTCCCGGCGACAACGTTCCTAACAACGACGTTAATTGGGATGACCTCTACCTTGTGGCAAAGCTGTTCGTTATTGTTTAATTTCTTGATGAAATGCGTCTTAATGCCTTGCTCCTCTAACCGTTCAAACATGCGGGTTGCAATCGCATTAATGACGGCGCCTTTGCCAGGAATAAGCGCCCGTTTTACATTATGAAACGCCGTCGCTTGATCCGTAAATCTAATGATCACTTCATCGTCGCTTGCAGCATTTAAAACTTCTTTACCTCTACCGTTATTCTGTATCAACGCCTACACTCCTCACATCAGAATTTAATGTGCTATTGCGAAATTCGAGTTGCTACACCAAAATCTCTGCTATTTCATAGAAATGGTGTGTTTCGCAATGCCTATGAGAATCAAAAGCTAATTTTATCACAGTCACACCAACAAAAAAAGAGTTTTTGAAAACAAAAACCCTTTCTGTTCGCTAATCTTTTATAACGACCAAATCTTCGCCGTCGATTTCATTCAAGAAAACACTTACAATTTCCGATTTTGAGGTTGGGATGTTTTTCCCGATGTAATCCGCTCTAATTGGCAACTCACGGTGTCCGCGATCAATCAGCACGGCTAATTGAATGCAACGCGGTCTCCCGTAGTCTAGCACAGCCTCCATCGCCGCTCGAACGGTGCGCCCCGTGTATAACACATCGTCCACAACAATGACGATTTTTTCAGAAAGCGCCATATCTGGCCGCTCGGTATTAACCGTGTCTTCGCGCATCACATCGTCGCGATACCCACGCACATCCAGCGCTAAAAAAGGCACCTCAATCCCTTCAAACTCATGGATCAATTGGCACAAACGCTCAGCCAAAAACACCCCGCGCGTCTTAATTCCCACCAGCACGACATCTTTAAAATCACGGTTTTTCTCCAGCAACTCATGCGCAACGCGCTTCAACGTCCGATCAATGGCACTTTGATCAAAAATTACCTTTTCCATTCGTCATCACCTACTTAATTGTTTTTCATTGCCTCTAATTCTGAGATTTTATCTTGTAAATATTGACGTGCGTCTACTGTTCTTCCCAGTGAAATATCTTGCTCAGATTTTAGCAGGCCCTCCTCAATTTTTTTGATTTCCTGTTCAGTAAAACTAGTTGTATTGTATTTCACTTCAAAAGGTAAACCTTGCTCTCTTATAACCGCTCGTGCAAAAAGATTAATCGCAGTGCTCATGCTTAAGCCCAAACCCTGTAATAGTTCTTCAGCTTGTTGCTTGACCGTTTCATCTATTCGTACATTCATTTGAGTTGTCATCAAACCACCTCCTGTATATCAATCACTATACAATTATTATATACTATTTGGCTTGATTTATCAACAATTTTAGAGAAAAATTCAAACTTCCTGCCACCTCTCCCTACACCGCTTGAATCGTTCGCATCTGTTCCAACCGATTCCGAAACTGTTCGAGTTTTCGGTAAGTCAGCGCCACGCCCTTATGACTTTTCTTCCCCTCATAAATCACAATCAAATCCTTCAAATACATCGTTGCGTGTGCCACATCCAAATCTTGTAGCGCTATGGGAATCGCATCGTCCAATAAAAACAACTCAAAATCATTCACATCCGTATCCGTTATTTTGTAGTAATAATATTCTAACCACATTTTCATCCGGTTATTTAACTTCTGCACTTCCACCTCAGCAATCAGCTCTCGCACTACTTCCATCCTTCCTGCCCGATAATAAAAGTCAACCAACGCCTCTAAGCATGCCGATGAGCATCGTATGTGCTTTTCATTTCTCAACTGGGCGAAAATACGCTCTGCTACAACCCGATCGCCACGTCCTTCGGCGATTTGCCCTGATAATCTTAAATAATCATGCATCGTCCCTGCAGATGCTTCTAGATCTAACAAGCGTTCAATTTGCGCAAGTTTACGGGTAGCAACGTCGTATTCTCCGATCTTAATATATTCCTCACATAAAACAACCAAACATGCCACCATCAACTTCTGCGCAAGGAATTTCTGCAATAACTGGTAGGCTTCTTCAAGAAAAGTAAAGCCCAAGTGCACCCGTCCAATCTTAACATAATACTTACCCAATGCCATCAACAACAACGGATCTTCAATCCCCTTTTCAAGCGCAATCCGATAAGACATTTCCAAAAAATTCACACCGGCTTCCCACTCTTGCCTTGAAAAACAGTCCATCGCATGAAACAACGTGTACATCTGCTTTTCCCTTGGATTCAAATGCTCAGCCCACTTGTCGATCATTTTTTTTAGCTGGAGCGCTTTTGCCACATCCTGTTTCTCAACGCTAAGCAGAAATTCAAGCAGTGCTTTTTCGTAATCAAATAAGTCATCGCCTACAAGTAATTGCTCTAGCTTTTCAAATTCACGGCGACAGAGCAGCGTTCTAAACGTTTCAATCGGATCGCGCCGATGTTGCGTCGGAAATGTCAAATCCAACCGCCGAGAAAGTTTCTCAAAAATAGTCGGCGTTGGTTCAAAAGTGCCCGACTCAATACGGGAAAGCAGTGAGACGGCACAAATCCCCTGTGCCACCTCCGTCAAGCGATAACCTTGGCGCAATCGCGCTTCTTTAATGTATAACCCTAAATGATGCCCCTGACTAGTTCTAAAATTCATCTGTTTTTCATTCATCTTAACGCCCCGCTTCTCCTATTCTAAAAACACAACCCCCTCTCCAAACCGATACTGCAACTCGCGTTCTCTCACAAAATCATTATACACAATTTGAATAAACATTTCCAAACTATTTTGCAAAAAATCAATCTCTACCGTGAGCAGCGCCCCTCTACTTAATGAAAACCGCTCCGAAATCCCAGTCCCTATCATCTGATCGCTCACCTCAAAATCCGTCAAAAATGCCCCCAATACCTGCAACGCCTCCTGCTCCAACACATTCATCCGCAAATAATCCCGCGTCCTCGCGTAAGATGCCGCCTTTATCTCAAGACGCGCCGATAACATCAAAAGCAACGCCGCCGTCATTAACAGCAGCCCCAACATCAGCGGCAAAACAAAGCCCTCTTCTTTCCTAGCCATCTTCATCATCCTCGTCATTTTCTTCTGTAACCCTAACGACATCGACGTCCAACCTTAACACCGTCACGTAAAGCTCAAACACCTCCCCTTCTACCGACATGAGTCTTATCCGTGCACTCTGATCGGCAAAAACATGCACGTCCAAGCCACTCACATGATAGCTCACAATTTCACCGCCAACCCCGTTAACTTGACGCAGCAGCCGGTTGTTAGTCGCCGTGAAGCTCACCACGTCGCCAGTTTCTGAAAAGTAAAGTAGCAGACCGCCCCTTCCGGCAGAGATCGAGGTGGCTAATCGCCCTTCATTTTGCAATCTAAGTGCGATCGTATTCGCCTCGTGTTTCGTTAACGCGTTGTAATCTTGTCGGTACACCGCAATCAAATGCATCAGGGTTAACGCAACCACACTTAAGATGCCGACGATGGCCAGTGATAGTAAATGTTCCACGAGCAAAAAGCCTTTTTCACAAGCAAATCGTTCGCGTTTTGCCGTCTTGCCACACATAACGACCGCACCACCTTTCACCTTGTCTGAAGGCCTCAAAGTCATCTGCACCACTGAGGATCGGCAAGCCATTGAGCTCCTGAATATGAAATTCTGCTAAGCGGTGATAAATCGCTTGTTCTTTGTCAAGCCGCGCACCGGCCTCCAGCAAAACCGGTAACGCAGTGACCAGCGACAAGGCCATGATGCCTAGTAAAACCAATCCCAGTAAACTTTCGATCAGCAAATACCCGTTCTCGTTTTTCAAATCATCTAACATCAAAACCACCTACTCCTACAGAAAATACAATGTCTCGCGTATGCGCGCGGCTTTCGATTCGCAACGTGCGCCCTTGTCCTAAATTCCCTCTCGCATTAAAACTGATTTCTGAAATGGCGCTACCATGTGGCATGCTCACACGGCTGGGAAAGGTCCTTTCTGCTATCACATTGCCGCCCATGAGCAGCACGTAACGACCCTCGTTGTGATGAATGTGCAAAGCCATCCGCGCCCCTGGTTGCAACGGCATCATGTTAACATCACGCACGCGATGGAGATCCGCTTGCAGCGTCGTGATCGCCTGATTCAATTGCATGTAATCGTACAGATCCACAATGAATGGATAGCTAATCAACGACAACATCGCGACAATCACCAGCGAAATCAACGCCTCAATCAATGTAAAACCACGCTCGCTCCTCATCATCAATTGCAGACGCGATCAAACGATTCCTGTGGAATACTCGCATTGTCACCGGTCAAATCATTCGCAATTTGAAGCGCCGCGTCCGAGGACGTTAATGCCTCACACCCTTGCTCGTTTGCCGTTCCCAAAATCGTCAACGCATTGGGAATGACCAGTAGGACTAAGATGGAAATCACAGCTAGGACAATGAGCATTTCTACTAACGTGAAACCCTTTTCATTTTTCAATAATTTTCTTATCATCGTAAACCTCTCCTTTTAAATAATGGTGATTAATTCAAACACAGGCTGCAAAATACTCAAGTATAACATCACAATGAGCCCGCCTGTTAAAGCTAAAAATGTCCCTTGAAACAGCTTAATAAAACTAGTCATTACCGCATTTAAACTGGCTAATTCGGCATCGACAAATCGCTTCAATTCCACATCCAATTTTCCAATTCGCAAAGCATGTGTCGTAATCAAACGAAAATACGGCGTGAAACAATTACACCCTCTAATCAATTGCTCGATGGACTCGCCACCTTCAATACGCTGTTCAATTTCTTTGACAACCACTTGTACCAGCGGCACGGTTTCAAATTGGCGAATGGTCGCCATGCTATCCTTAAAAGATAACCCACAGCTAATAAACATTTCCATCTGTGTCGCAAAATAGTAGGAAAAGATTCTCGCCGCTAATTGACGAACACCGTAAACACTAAAAAGTAGCTTGCGACATTTCAATTGAAACTTCTCGTTATCCCATTTTAAAACAAGCAACACAAACAAACTGATAGCTAGAAAGATAAACAAAACCGTCCCGATGATGGCAATGACACCGGTGATCATGGTTTGATCGCCTTCAATCCCAAACGTCGTGTAAAAATCAGAAAGACGCGGAATGAAGAGGATAAACACCGCGGCAATGACGACCATGACCATGCTAAACAAAAATAACGGGTAGCGTAATTTCTTTGCTAATTCGGTTCGATTTGCCAAATAGTTTGAGCTGTAATTTCGAGCACCTTGCAACCCTTTTACTAAGGCATGGTTTTTCTCGCCAGCACGTACGATGTAGACGATGCGTGATTCGAATTTCAGCTTTTCTAGTGCGTCTGAAAAGGGTTCGCCTTTTGCGCAACTAGCCTGCATGTGCATCATCGTTTTAGGTGTCATGAAGGCTGCCATGACTTCCAACGCTGCGGTAATCGCAAAGCCATTCTCGACTAACTCAGTAAATCTTTGCAAAAATTTTACTTGCGTTTTGAGCGCGAGCTTTTTTGTTTTTTCGATTTTTGTGATTTCCATTTCAAACGCTCCTCATCTAAGGTTGTGTACGGGAGTGTGATCACGCTCCCTTCTATGACCTGCTCCATTAAATGCCCTAGTGGTTTTGCTGCACAAATCTCCATGAGTGCTTTTCGGCTTTTCCCCACAGGCACTAAGCGCTGGTTGACTAAGGCAATCACCGATTGATCTAGATCATGCACAGAAACACCGAGATCTAGCAAACGGTGAATCGTGCCCAAAATGTCCTTTGAATGGACGGTTGAAATGACAAGATGACCCGTTAGTGCTGCTCGAATAGCTTGCTTTGCTGTTATCGCATCCCGAATTTCACCGATCACGATGACATCCGGGTCGTGCCTCAAAATTTCTTTGATGCCGATGTCGTAATTCATCCCTGCGTTTTCATTGACTTGCATTTGGACGATATCCGGTTGCTGATATTCGATCGGATCTTCAATGGTAATCACACTTTTGCCTAGTTTGTTTTTCAGATGATCAATTAGTGCATAAGCCGTCGTCGTCTTGCCGCTTGATGTCGGCCCACTGATTAAGATTAAGCCTGCTTCGTTTTGCAAAATTTCTTTTAGTAAGGTTGTGTTGTTTAGAAAGAACGGTATTTCTTCTAAGTCCTTACCCATTTTTATGTTGATGATCCGTAGCACCATGCTGTGAAATTTTACGGTTGGTAAAAGGGAGACCCGACAAGAAAACACCTCGCTTTCTTCTTCAATCACTAAACTTCCTGACTGTGGTTGCATCGGACTCGCTAAGTCTAGCGATGCATTGAACCTCACATAAGATAACAATTGTTCATATTTACTACGTTCTAAACGCAAATAAGGCAACATGTCGCTACCCGCTCTATACCCAACTAACACAACTCCTTCCTCTTCTAGTGTAAAATGAATATCACTAGCATTAATATCAATCGCATCGGAAACGATTTTGATTAATTCTTTTTTTACCATCTACAAGCCTCCTTTTCGTTTTTTGACCGTTGATCCTCCTTTCAAAGTTTTAACTCTAGCGAGTTCACCCTTTATATACGCAAAAAAAAAAAAATCACCTGCAAGATTTTAAATGAAAGCGCCGATCATTCTTCGAGAAAGCGTTTTCTGTTTAAAACCCATAGGTGATTCCATTTTTCTTATGATTTTAAAAATGTGATGCGATGATTTTTAGGTTGTCGGGAATTTGATGATTTTTTCTTTCATCATCTCTTCTTGCATGAGGGCTTGTTCTTCTTCTTCAATTTCTGCTTGTGCAACGGTAAGTAAGACATGTTTTCTCACGTTAAAGTAAATACCCAACATCACAAACGTCGATAATTTACTTGTCATCCCGTAACTAATTAAAGGGAGTGTCACACCAGAAAGTGGAATAATCCCACTGGCACCACCCAAGTTTACAAACGGTTGTAACAAGAAAAACGATCCGATGCCAATGCACACTAAAGCACTAAACACATCCCGTGCTTTAAACGCAGTGGTAAAGCAGCGCCACGCGATCCAAAAGTAGAGGATAATAACAACCAATACCGCGACAAACCCTAGTTCTTCCGCTAGAATCGTCACGATTAAATCGGTGTGAGGCTCAATCGCAAAGCCAAGCGCTTGCGTGCTATGCCCTAGACCAACGCCGAACCTGCCACCAAGTGCAATAGAAACAAAGCCCATGGCCGTCTGTAGCCCGTTGTCATGTTCAAATGGCGTTAACCAAGCTGCAATACGCGTGATTTGATAGGGACGGATAAGGCCATACAAACCAAAAACAGCGAGAACCACCACAAAGCCACCGGCAATCAAGAAGAGAAAGACAAGCTGTTTAACCGCCAAGCCGCTACTTAAGAAAACGATGACTCCCATGCCAAAAATAACCAGTGCACTTCCTAAGTCAGGCTGCATAATCACCGTTAACGCACAAAAAATAATAAAGGCAAGCGGAATTAAGTAGGGCCCACTTAGTTTGTTTGAATAATACCGCTTGTTGTCAATGAGCTGCTGAATCAGCCAGGCTAGTGAAAGCACAAAACCAATTCTCGCCAGATCAACGGCCTGAAAAACAAAATTCCCGATCGCCAACCAACGTCTTACATCAGGCGATGCATAAGCACCACGCCCAAAAAAGGGCGTGATGATAAAAATCACTGCCGTTGCAACAATAATTAAATAACCTAATTTTCCCCGATACCATTGGTTCGGAATAAACGCAACGATCATCATCGCAATCACGCCCAGCACAACACCGGTCACAGAATGCGTCATATAGCTCAAACGATCGCCAGCGTGGTTATTGAAAATAGACGTTCCCGTAATGCTAAAAACCATCAAAACACCGAACGCAGATAAAATCAAAGACGCAACAAAAACGCTACCATCAATGTACTCTGACCTAGCTTTTTGAGTTTTAAATTTATTATTCGCATCCACACGCATCACCTATCCCATTTAAACGACATACTCTCTACAAAATCATCAGCTTTTCAATCCGCAACGTTTCTTCATTCATCATCAAAGAGATTTAGAACAATTTCCAGTAGTTGCATAAACTTCCCATCAAACACACGCGTGCTAATATAAACCTCTTCGTGCTTCGACACCAATTCTTCAACGATTGCCAACCCTCTTCCACGCCCCTCGCCCTTCGTTGAAACGCCTTTTCTATTAATCGCATCTAGACTAGCGTCAGCCATTTGGCGACAGCTGTTTGTCACTCGTATCTCTAGCGTTTCCATACCGTTTTGATCTTTTTCTAAAATAAAGCTAGTGTGAACCCACTTATCTTCGGTTAAAACGGCTTCTTCAATCGCGTTATTAAGCCAAATGCCAAGAATGTCTATTAAATCCAACACTGGTATTCTAACCTCTTGAATTTCTTCAGATACTTCTGTTGTAAATCTAATGCCTTCCTTAATCGCAGCATCCGCTTTTGAAAGGAGGAAGAAACGAAGCGGCATAAGCTGCGAACTTTTGAATTGGCTAATCACGGGAAATTCGACCTCACGTTTTGACACGTCTTTAACTTTTGTTCCGTACTGCTCTAGCATTTCATAAATGACACTCTTATTACCAGACTCAATGGCACCACAAAGTGCCGCTAACAATTCATTTTGCCCGTGATTAAACACTCGCAACTGTTCGTGGATGTCACCAACGTGTATCAGTTTCCTATCTAAATCTTCAATGAGAGATTCTTGTTGAAGCACTTCGTTTTGCTTTTCAACGTATCGCGTATTGATGTTTGATAAAGCGAGATTACGATTGAACAAATCTCTTTCCTTCTTCATAATCATGTGATACAAATGAATAAATCCGGTGACAATCGACGTTAACAAGGTAACATAGAAAAATTGCATGAAAACAAGGCTTAAAGAATTTTCCAAATTGAAAATAATGGGAACAAGGATGACCAAATAATAACAAGTTAAGAGTAGGCTCATACCTAATGTCAAAAATTCGCGATACTCAACGTCAATTTTTCCTAGCAACGTTTTAATTTCTGATTTTTCAAATAGTTTGCGGCGAGCTAATAAGCTTAAAATAAAAAAGAGGCTCATGCTAAAAAGCAGCAACAGTAACGATTCTGAAATATCCACTGACATCCCGATTAAACTAACCCCTACTTCGATGGCGATGATGAGCATAAACACAACGGATAAATAAAAAAAGTTCTCCCGCGCTTCAGATACCCAACCAGTTCGACGAACATTCGAAATTAAAAAGGTAAAAACAAACAATACCGGGATGAACCAATGAGATAATAACAAAGCGCTATAAAGAGTAAAGATAAACGTTGCAAGCGTATAAAAAAGCAACGACTGCCATTGATGCTTTTTATTGAATAACAACGCTATTCCCAGCCAAATGAAAATTGATTTTTCCAATGCGATTATCAATGACTGTGCCATTTGAAACACCCTCCTCTAAAATTAAGCATTTACTGATAAGTGGTAACTTTTAATTTTTTCAACTGTGCGCTCACATTTCATCTGAAACGACGTATCAGCACCTAAAAAGGACTGTTGAATGGTGTGTATGTAGGAGAAGCCCCACTTATTTAAGGCCTCTTTCATTTCGCGCGTATTTTTACCCAACACAAAACTCTTATCAGCTGTTAATACAACCGCTTGTCTACTGATCATATTAGCTTCAGGCGCATCAGCCATATAGCTCGCGTAATAATGATCAAGTAAAGCGTTAAGATGCTCTGGAACGTTTAGCGCATCGGCTGGTAAAATAAAGACAAACAAATTTGTTTTCAAAAACTTTTCCCAAAGAGGTACCGTGTATTGTGAAAAAGGACATTCCGAAAGACCCGTTTCGCACGTACAGTTGTAACACCTGATGCAAGAGCCTGGAAAGTCGCGCGGTAAAAAAACCTCAGAAGTGAGATTTCCCTCTCCCATTGCATTGAGAAAAGTGTCTTTCATCTTCTGTGTGTTTCCCTTTTCTTCAGTAGCGTTAACAAGTGTGATGTTCATTAATATCTATCCTTCAATTATAGAAATCTTTTCTTATTAAAATTGATTACTAAATAATCAAGTTAATAACTAGATAAATATTATATCTCATTTCCAGTGCGAACACAACACTTGGCATGACAAAATTCACAATAAATCACATAAAAACCCCAGTTTTAAAAGGTACCCTGTCTCATAGTATCATCATCGTTACGTTATAAATATTCAATAAAATGGTTCCTGATACGACTAGTTTGAAAACTTTCATCACCGATGCTTCTGGTAGTAGGACGTTTAATCGACCACCAATGACACCACCGATAATCGCTGCTGGAATAACGAAAAACAAGGTACTTAAATCAAACGTTGAAAACCCGTGTTCGACTCCCATCGAGCTTAGACGGGCTGCCTGTGCAAAGAAAATCGTTGTGATGGAATAAACCGTCGCTTCTTTCAGAGTGATGCCAAATAACACAACAAATACAATCACGTTGATCGGGCCACCACCAATCGCAAGCACGGTTGCAAAAGTTCCAAGAGCCAAACCAGTTAATACGTACCAAAGTGTCCCTTTAAAATCATATTTCTTAACGTTTTCACGCGTGAACGCCAAAACGAAAATAAGTGAGGCAATGGATAAGACACCTTGAATAATTTGAAGCACATCGCCGCCAACGTTAGCTAAGATGACATCCATAATAAATTGACCGATAACGCCACCGGTGAATGAACCAGCTGCTAAAGCGAAAACTTTAGAAAAATTAATTTTTGTTCCCATCACAATCTGCTTGATCGTTGATGAAACAGCCATGGTCAAAACCGCAACACCCATGTAAAATGCGATGGACAATGGATCGTGATAGCCAATTAAATCGAAAACGGGCCTTAAGATAACCCCACCACTAATACCAGCAATTGCACCGGTTGAAATAACAACTAAAATCACGAAAAAATATATAATACCTATTAACATTCTGCCACTTCCTTTGATTCTCGGCTCACTGACCGAATTTGATCGTACAACAGTATACCACAGTTTGCACCGGTTTAGCACTATGAAAACGCCAGCCTTTTTTACAAAAATAATCCTCACTCACAAATAAAAGCATTGAAAACCCATCCAAAATTGGGTTCCAATGCTTTATTTTCTTTTTTAATGTCTATTGTTCATCACTTTCGATTGCAATAATTTCTTCTAATCTAAGCAGGTTAGGTAGATAATAGGATAATTGTTGATAAAATTACAATGATTAATGGTAAAAGTTTTGAGCGTTGTAATCCCGTTTGAACAATCGTTTTCATTTATTCTAACCGATATTGCTTTTAAGTAGAATATTTTTCGGATTCATTTTTAGCAGATAAAGCATTGGCATTGTTGTTGCAATCATGATCGTACCGACAACCATCAAATAAAAGGTTAATACAACCTCAAACGTAAGGTGGACACGGTAAGCTTCTATCATCTCTTCTTCCGTCATCTCAATGCGAAATCCCATTGCTTCAAGTGAGTCACTCCCGTAAAATCCTTCATGCTCTTGCATCATCTGATTTGAAAGTTCTCTTGCCATCATTTCTGAGGAGATTTGATCAGCCAGAAAATAACCAACACCAAGAGCCAAGGTTACAGCAACCATTGAAATCAACAAAATTTCTAATGTATTTTGAACATATAATTTCACTTTCCGCTCGCCTAGTGCAAGATAAACACCAATTTCTTGTTTTCGCTCTTGAAGAAGCATTAAAATCAGGAGTGTCAGCGTTACACTCGTTGCAATTATTGACCCGATGAGTAACCCATTTGCCATATCACGCACGGTTTCCATGGCAGTAGCCATTGGGGCATAAGCATTAGAAAGATCGCTCACCATCCAAAAATCTGGCAATAAATTCAATGCTGCACGATGAAAGCCCAATAAATATAAGGGATCATGCAACAAAAAAACAATGTTTTCATATTGAATCACCTCTTCCAAGTCGTCAATCATTAAGAAGTCCTCAATGATCTCATCACCTTCTGAAAAGGTCTCAAGATATAGATCGATAGTTGATTCAATCACCCGATTAGGTACGTAAAATCGATTTGAAATTTCAAAATGTTCTCTAATCATCCACGGTTCAAGTTCTCGATCGTAGGTGATTTCATGTATAAACACACCGATTATTTCCAATTCAAACGACGTCGAGTTTAAAAGATTTTCAGAAGAAAATTCCTCTTGTGCAACAGATACACCGCCTTCAACGTGATAAATGCGATAATCTAATTCAATGATATCGCCTATTATGAAATCATTTGACTCCATGAAATCATGGGATACTAACACAACCGAACTTCCATTTTCAACCTCTTCAAGTGTAAAAGTTCGACCGTCGATTAACTGGATTAATCCAGCTTCAACATCCATGACATAGGGATGATGAATCCCTTTTAGCATGAAGCGCTCAGAATTTAGTCCTTGAGCTCTTAGGCTGTCATGATCCCTAATGCTTTCCATTGGAACATTAATTGCAACAAACATTTCTGAATCAAAAACACGAACAAGATCATCGCCAAAAAAACTGAATCCCCATGTTGAGTAATCAAAGCTATTGACATAAGGGAGTGATCCGATTTCTCTAATTAAATGACCACTTACACTTTCGAATCGTAGTTCTAATCCTTCATTGAAAGCTTGAGAAATAGCTTCTTGATCTTGCCTAATCGTTGCCATAGCAGGCAATTGACGGCGCAAATTTTCATCGGCATTTATAATCGCCCTTCTAATAGAAATCGCTCCTGCCATCAGAGTCGCTAGTAAAAAGACCAAACTAAAAGCCAGCATTGTTTTTACCCATTGTCTTTTTATGCTAATTAAAATACGATTAAATAATTTCAAAAAAAACACTCCTCTTAAAAAAGAACAGACAGCGTTCAAGTCGCTCTCTATTCTACTACTTCTATAGTAAACCTCAGCCCTGTTTCAATGGGTACAAAGTTTCCCTGAGAGTTAGGACTTGTTGGGTTCACAATTAATAAACTACCAATCTCATAAAACCCTGGTTCTTCTGGTGCGATAAAAACAAAACGACTGTAATTCCCGATATTTTCATTGTCCTCAGCATAAAAATGCAAATAAGGTTGCCCGTTTATCGGTACTTGTTGCCAATCTACCATTAAAAGAATTAGGAAACTATGAACGTCTTCATCAACAAATCCGTAAGGGTTGGTTTGAAACGAAAACGCAACTTCTTCTCCTGGGGATACCTGAAAGCGATGTGGTGGAATCACTTCGCTAGTAAAACCATCAGTACTTAGATCCGTAACACCGATAATCAAGGCATGCATGTTCATCTCTGGACCTGATTCTAGCGGGTGCACAGGCTGAATAGGTAACGAAAGGGGTTCCTCTCCTCCGTAGCTGATTTCAAAATTCAAAACAAATCCGTAACTCATATCGTAGAAAGGATCAAATCGCACGTATTCTTCGACACCCCTGAATAGAGCGAAGGTCAATTTGTTTAACATCTCGTCAGCTTCAAGCTCCGGTGAAAGATAAATAGGCAAGTGCATCTCATGATCACTTTCAATCATAAACAAAAACTCTGTCACATATTCTTCGGTAGCAGCAATCCGAAAAGGCACTGCTTCATAATTATAGAAAAGCTTCATTAAAAAGGGGTACGGTTCCGCTCTGCCATTCATTACCCGAAATGTAATAAGATCTTGAGGGCTTTCAAGGTTTAAACGACCATCCAAAATAACGCCATCTTGAATACCGAATACAATCTCTTCGATGTGATGATTTAGCTGTTCCTCATTCATGGGCTGTTTAAGGATATCAGAGTTTTCGATCACAGCTTCACTTTCTTCAAGAGCCATCACACGAAGATCATTAGCTACTACATCCTCTATTACTACTACTTCGTCATCTTGAGATAAAAAAACAATTAAAATGGGAATAGTAACAGCAATCACAAAAATTGCTGTCACCATCAATGTTTTTTTCTTCATGGCTTAGTTCCACGTACGCTCGTATGATAAATCTCCAGCCCATGAACCGCTAGCGCTGAGGCGTCGTTGTCCCTCAAGTCTCACTCGCCCTCTTCTTGCTGTTCCAGTATGAGTTTCAACATGAGCAGCTTCCCACAAGTTTAGCGCTCCTGATGCAAGCGTTCTTGAACGCCAAGTACTGTTGTTATTGCCAAGAACGCCACCGTTTGCATTTCTACTTTGGACTAATACCCGTACCCGAACACCGTTAACAACTGTGGTATTTGTCTCTACAAATCCATTACCAAATATGTTCCCGATAATTGGCCTGCTTGCTACGCCATTCAAGTTAATAGATGTGTTACTACGAAGCGGCAATGCGTGTGCGATTGTTGTCCCAACACCTAAACCTAGCAATATTACACTCAAACAAATGACAATATTTTTAATTTTTCTTCTCATAGTAAACCTCCAAATTTTTATTTATTCATTTTCCTGTCATTGATTCGTACGCAACCAATGACCAAGAAGTGAAATTTATGTCGACAATTGAATTATAGCCTTTGTTGAGATCTTTGTCAACTTTTTAAGCCAAAAAAAAAAAAACTTTTATATTTTACACTAATAGAAGCAATTAAAGCCAGCTTGCGCTGGCTTCACTTCCTTATAAAACCCCTAAACTGCAACTGATCACTATTCAGTTGGCTTCCATTAACATTCATTTTAACTTTAACTTTATTTGTGTCAATGCACTTGCGAAAGCCACGATACTTATAATGATCTTATTAACTATTTTCATATCAAAATGCTTTTAATAAGTAGTTGGCGGTACACATTCGCCCCAGATGTTTTCTACGCAGGTTTGAACGATGTCGATTTGGAAAATGCGTAAACCTTCATCCTCCACTTCCATTAGCACTATTCGGGCTGCTGTTTGAAATTGATCAATTTCTAAGAGATGCGTTGGTGCAAACGTCCATTCAAGATAAACAACGATCGTCGTTTCAAATTGTGGCTCATCAAGACAGTTGCCCCAAAAATCATAAAACTCACATTCGGTGTTTTCCATTAATCTTGGCTCGAGGTATACTTCAGTGACCGTCACCGAGTCAACCATCGGCATGAGATCAGATCCGTACGTTTCAAGGTGTCGTCCCAGATGTAAATAAAACGTACTTGTTGCATCTAATGCAAAATCAGCTGCGATTTCATCTGGAAAGAATTGCACGCCTCCGACATCCGAACGTGATTCTTTATTGGATAGTGTGAAGAAGTCTGCGATAAAGTTCCTTGCCATTTCAGACGCGTAGTCTTGCAACGCTGCTTCTGTTCCTAATTCTTCAAATTGCTGGTGTGCTCGCATTAATTCCTCAAACAACTCAATCTGTAAGTCCGTTGCATTGATGCTTAATTCATAAGGACTTACATCTTCGTCGTAATCTTCTACTTCGTCAGGTTGTTGTTCTTCGACAACTGGCTCGTCATTTTGATCGACTTGGTCAGAATCAGACCTGATGTCTCTCGTTTGAAAAATCAAAACACCCATCGTAGCTAAGAAAAGCAATCCGAAAAACACACTGAAAAGTAATAAAACTTTACCTTTTTTATTATTTAATTCGCTCATTTATAAAATACCTTTCCTTTTCGGTTTATTCATTTATCATCGTCATGATACTGTTACCAAGCCTCGGTTGGTTCATTCCCATTACCATACACTTGATCAGCTGGAAGCGTTGGTGGCACCGGCGGATCTGTAGGGGGCTGTTCATCAGCTGGTGGCCGATCAACCGGTTGATCAGTTGGTGGGGATGAATCTGGCATCCCCGGATCCACTGGTGGTATCCACGGATCATGCGGTAAAGCTGGCTCCGTCGGTGTGATAATCCCATTGCCAAAATAGTCGTACGGCAACCAATTAATTCTTCTTCTATCAAAACCATTAAAATCAAAAGCAAGGATGAAAGGAGGTTCTTCTAACCCTAAGTTGATCATCATAATTCTTCTAGCCTCTTCAATTTGAAGCTGAGATAGCACGACAACACTTGACTCGTCCACGTACATATCATGACCAATGATCGCCATGCTCATAACGTGCACTTCATTCATCAAGTCATTCATGCCAGTGCTTGGGAGAAACTCAACCAAATATTGCGCCAACGCCGTGATTTCATGCGTCGTCATGTTCGTTCTCATGTTTAAACTAAGCACTTCAAGAAGATTAACCGCATCACTAACGCTTGATAAACTTCCGACCATCTCTCTGATCATGGCTTCTAATACCAATTGGGTATTCTCAGAACGCTGAAAATCGTTAGCCAATGTGTCTCGGTGTCTAATGAGTGCCAAAGCTTGTTCGCCATCAAGCACCTGCAACCCTTGTTCAACAAAAATGCGATACGCCGGTCCGGTCCGACGGCGGCTATCTTGCTCATCAAATGTGAACGGCACGTCCACTTCAACACCACCAAGCTCATTAACCACATCAACCACACCGGTCATATTAACCAACACGTAATAAGGGATTTCCATATCAAATAAATTTTCCACGGTTCTAACGGCACAATCAACGTCACCGTGTGCCGTGGCATGCGCCAATCGGTCATAAATGAAACTACAAGCGTTCATCACCCAGCCATCTCTTGGAACGGAAGTCAAGGTAAACGATAATTCATCAATGTTAAACGTCGCTAACATGATGGTATCAATACGGCCATAATCCAATTCCCCGGCCTGGTGAGAATCGAGTCCCAAGATCAAAAGGGAAAACGGCTCCCCTGGCTCTAATACTTCGCGCTCTTCTCTTTCAATAGTGACATCAAACCGCCCCAGAACAACAGTGTCAAATTCGATGTTCTCAAAACCAACTTCGTCTTCGAAGAAGCGAACGAAATTGCTCGTAATGATAATCGTGTCGACTTCACCTGCGTACAAGGCTTCTAACAACGCTGTTGGTGAAGCGAAATCCGTTGTAATCGGGTTGGGAATGTAGCTTTGGCCCTCTAAAAAGATGATTCTCGCTTCGGAGATTTCAGTGGCAACGTTCGTTAAAACACCTGTGCGTCCGTACCCGTTTAGCGTTTCTGCATCAAAACCTGCCATGGCAACCAAGCTATACCCACGCTCAAGCGGACGTTCGGTGACAATATCCAAAACATTGCTGACACGATGCGCCATCACCGCACCATAAGTTGTCCCGAAGAAAAAACCGACGGTTAACAACACGACCAAACCTTTCCCTATTTTTCGTTTGTTAATTGAAAAATAAGACCCACTAAAGATTAAAAATAAATATAATAAAACGATTGCCATTGAAACTAAAAGTCGTAAAAAACCATCAATCCCAGTGAATCTATCTAAACTCATGACCAACCACACAATCGGAATGCTCGGTAAAAAGAATAAAATCTTAAGCCAATTCTTTTCTACTGACTTCTTTAAAAAACTCATCCGATACACCTTCTCAATTACACTAATTTTTTTTCTATTGCTCAATCATTATACACGACCTAGTGCACTTTTTCAACTCACATACAGCCTAATCTTGGCTTGAAAACGAAAAGGAACGGACTTAGTTTATTATAAAGTGTGCCCCTTCCAATTTGATAATATTCTTAAAAGGTATTTGCGCCAGATTGATTTTTCGCTGACTTGTGATAAAATAGGTATTAACTTAGTCCTTTATTTTTTTTAGTTCTCAAGAGCTAGATAATAAAGGATGATGGGATGACGTTAATAAGTGAGGTTTTTTACCATGGCAGTGAGTTATGTAGAGTCGTTGTATCAGCAGATTGAAAAGGACTTAAAAGTGAAGAGTAAGCAAATCGAATCCGTGTTAAGCATGCTTAAGGAAGGATCGACGGTGCCGTTTATTGCGCGTTACCGTAAGGAGCAGACGGGCGGGCTTGATGAGGATCAGATCAGAGAAATTAGCAAGGCTTATGAGTACGGAGTCAACCTTGAAGAGCGGAAGCTAGACGTGATTCGTTTAATCACTGAAAAAGGCATGATGACACCGGAGCTTGACGCACAGATCAAAGCGGCGCAAAAATTAACGGAAGTCGAGGATTTGTATCGCCCGTTCAAAGAGAAGAAAAAGACCAGGGCAACCGAGGCGAAGCGTAAAGGGCTTGATCCATTAGCAGCCTTTTTGTTGACCTATCCACAGGAAGATGTGCTCGCGAAAGCGTCTGAATTTCTGGGGGAGGAGGTTACAACACCAGAGGAAGCCTTGCAAGGTGCGATGGACATTGTCGCAGAAATTGTCGCGGACGATCCGGACTTTAGAAAGCTCGTGCGGACGCAAATTATGAAATCAGGCAAGCTCATTTCGAAAGTCAAAGACGAATCGTTGGATGAAAAATCGGTTTATAAGCAATACTATGAGTACCAGTCGCCGATGAACAAGGTGGCGAATCATCACGTGCTAGCCATGAATCGTGCGGAAAAAGCCAAAGTCATCCGTGTGTCAATCAGTGAAGACGCGGAATTTATTGTGCAACGCATTAAGGCAAAATTCATTACAACTGACGCTTCTACAACCGGCAAGTACGTGGCCGCGGCTATCGAAGACGGGTACAAACGTCTCATTAAACCGTCAATTGAACGCGAGATTCGCGCGGAACTCAAGGAGAAAGCGGAGACCGGGGCGATTCATATTTTCTCGGAAAACTTACGTCAGTTGCTATTACAACCGCCGATGAAAGGGCGCGTCGTCTTAGGCGTTGACCCAGCGTTTAGAACGGGTTGTAAGTTGGCGGTTGTGAGTGCGACGGGGGCGGTCCAAGATATCGACGTGATCTACCCGCATGAAGCATCGAAAGGGTCGAAGCCAAACCCAGCGAAAGTAGAAGCGGCGAAGAAGAAAGTGACGGCTTTGATTAACAAGCATCAGGTTGAAATCGTGTCAATTGGTAACGGGACAGCCAGCCGCGAGACAGAGGGCTTCATTGCCGACGTGCTTCGCGGGATTAACGCGGATGTGAAATACGTCATTACAAACGAAGCGGGAGCGTCGGTGTATTCAGCCGGCCCTGTGGCACAAAAGGAATTCCCTGACTATGCCGTCGAAGAAAGATCAGCCGTGTCGATCGCGCGTCGTTTGCAAGACCCGTTAGCAGAGCTCGTTAAAATCGATCCAAAGTCGATCGGGGTTGGCCAATATCAGCACGACGTTAACGCCAAGGCACTCGATGAATCGCTCGACTTTGTCGTTGAAACAGCGGTAAACCGCGTCGGCGTTAATTTAAATACAGCATCGGCATCCCTGCTGACACACGTTGCCGGGATGAACGCAACCATTGCGGATAACGTGGTGGCGTATCGCGATGAGATTGGTACGTTTACGAATCGCAAGCAAGTGCAAAAGGTGAAGCGCCTAGGGGCGAAGACTTATGAGCAGGCGATCGGGTTCTTGCGGATTCCAGGTGGGGAGAACCCATTAGACATTACACCGATTCACCCGGAAAGTTATGACATTGCGAAAAAGGTCATGGGAATTCTCGGTGTAACGGAAGCTGATTTAGGCAGTCAGACGATGAAAGAAGCGGTCGCGTCTGCCAATGCCAAGCAATTAGCAACGGACTTAAGCACAGATGAATTTACGGTTCGCGATGTTCTCGATGCTTTTGTGAGTCCGAACCGCGACTTACGTGATGAGCTTGATGCACCGATCTTGAGAAGTGATGTCCTACAACTCGCTGACATACAGCCGGGCATGGAGCTTGCCGGCACGGTCCGTAACATTGTTGATTTCGGTGCGTTTGTGGACTGTGGACTGAAACAGGATGGCTTGGTTCACTTGTCACAATTAAGAAAAGGTTTTGTCAAGCACCCACTGGATGTGGTGAGTGTCGGAGACGTGGTCACGGTATGGGTGAAAGACGTGGATATCAAGCGTGATCGTTTGGCTTTGACGATGATTGCGCCGAAGAAATAGGTGATGCAGATGAAAAGAACAAATTGGTTATTGGTGGCGACGTTTTCAATCATTGCTTTTGTCACAGGGATTACAGCAACGTATGTGGTGTTGGAATTTAATGATTTTACCGTTATAGAAAGCAACATGGAAGACGATGAATTTGCAGAATTTCTCGATGTGCTGACGCAGCTTCGTCGTGCGCACTATTTTTACGACGAAGAAACGGATTTAATTAGAGGTGCCATTGATGGGATGATTGCCGCAACGGGCGATGCTTACGCGGTATTCTTTACAACTGCTGAGTTTGAAAATGCGCACACGCATCTGCAAGGAACCTTTTACGGGATCGGTGCTGAGGTGACGAGCATTAATGGTGATGCGGTCATCGTGACACCAATGCAAGGCTCGCCGGCAGAGAGTTATGGTGTGCTACCAGGCGATGTGATTATTTCGGTAGACGGCGAAAACGTCCGTGAATACAATTTGAACGAGGTCATCAGTCGCATTCGTGGTGAATACGGCACGGTGGTGCGATTAGAGATGCTTCGCTCGGGAACAGACATTGTCATGATTGATGTGACGCGTGGTCGCATTGTGAATGAAACGGTGACCAGTGACGTCTTTGAAGACGGTGGCAATACGATTGGTTACATTCGCGTTTCGAATTTCGGGAACACCACGTTCAATGATTTTAGAGATGCCATTGCCGATCTTGAAGCGCAGGGCATCGACGGCTTAATCATTGATTTGCGAAACAACCCAGGTGGTTATTTATCAACCGTTAATGCCATGATTAGTTATTTGTTACCAAGTGGCCGCAACATCACATCTGCGGTAGATCGCAACGGAAACGCACACGATCACGTGACAACGGGAAGTTCATCGTATCGGCTAGACGTGGAGATTCTGACGATCATTAACGAAGGGAGTGCCTCGGCTTCTGAGCTTTTCGCAGCCGCGATGTTGGAGTCCGGTGGGTTTGAAGTGATTGGCACCACGTCGTTTGGTAAGGGAACGGTGCAATCGCCCGTATCAGTCGGGCGTGATAGCATGTTGCAACTGACGATTCAGGCGTTTTTATCACCAGAAGGAAATTTGATTGACGGTTATGGTGTGGTACCAACGATTTATGTGGAGGCGTCTGAGTTCCGTAGCTTTTTGCAGGTTCACCTTGAAGGGGAAGATGAGCTTGCGTATGACATGGTGCACCCTGGCGTGCAAAGCGCACAGTTAATCCTAGACTTATTGGGTTATGACGTGACACGTTTGGACGGCTATTTTGACTCATCCACAGAGGAAGCGGTACGCGCGTTTCAACAGGACAACGGTTTAACCCCAACAGGTCGCATTGACGGCGAAACCGCAACGGCTGTGACGATGGGTTGGCGAGACAAAGTTCGTGATCCTCATTACGATAACCAAATACAAGCGGCCGTTGAATGGTTCAGATAAATACAAAAAAAAGCATCAGCAGGTTTGGTGCAAACACCTTTTAAGAATATTATCAAATTGGAATGGGCACACTTTATATTAAAGTAAGCCTGTTCCTTTTCGTTTTCAAGCCAAGATTAGGCTGTCTTTGAGTTGAAAAAGTGTACTAAGCCGTGTATAATGATTGAGCAATAAAAAAATTTAGTTTCATTGAGAAGGTGTATCGGATGAGTTTTTTAAAGAAGTCAGTGGGAAAGAATTGGCTTAAGATTTTGTTTTTTTTACCGAGCATTCCGATTGTATGGTTGATCATGAGTTTAGACAGATTCACTGGGATTGATGATTTCTTACGACTTTTAGTTTCAGTGGCAATCGTTTTGTTATATTTATTTTTAATTTTTAGTGGGTCTTATTTTTCAATTAATAAGCGAAAAATAGGGAAGGGTTTTGTTGTGTTGTTAACCATCGGTTTTCTATTCGGGACAACTTACGGTGCGGTGATGGCGCATCGTGTTGTTAATATTTTAGATACGATCACAGAGCGACCAGTTGAACGTGGTTATAGTTTAGTGGTGATGGCAAATTTTGATGCTGGTTTACTTAATGGTTATGGCCGTGTTGGCGTTTTAAGCAATATTGAGGAATCGATGCATGAAGCTCGAACGAGCTTTTTGGAAGAGCAGGGCCATATTCAAAATCCAATTGCTATGGATTTTGATATGCCGGTTGAGATGATCAATGCTTTGTATTCAGGTGAAATTGATGCCATGATCATTAGTAGTAACTTTGTGAATATGTTTATTGAGATAGACGGTTTTGAATCTATCGAATACGATACGATGGTTCTTGCAACATTTGATGTGTTGATTGAGCAAGTTGATCAGGTTGAAATTGATCCAGGAGAACCTTTTTCAATTTTGTTTTTAGGACTAAATCAAAATAATGATGACTTAGCAAGTGGACAAATCAATACGTTTATGTTGCTAACAATCAATCTTCAAGAAGCTTCTTTTACGGCGGTTTCGATTCCAAGGGACAGTTATGTTCAATTGCCATGTAGTAACTACCGTCATGATAAATTGTCTCATTCAAACTTTGGTGGTACTGCTTGTGCTGTCGGTGCAGTTGAGCGGATATTTGATATGGAAATTGATTATTACGTTAGATTAAACTTCACAGGTTTTATGGAAATCATTGACATTCTAGGTGGCGTTGAAGTGGATGTACCGTTTGCATTTTCTGAACAAAATAGCCGTCGACAGTTCGGTGAAAATGCCATTTATGTTGAAGCTGGACTGCAACGATTGAATTCGGAGCAAGCATTAGCGTTGGTGCGACATAGAAACTTACGAGGAACTAGTACCATGGTTGGAGATGATTTTGCTAGAGTAAGCAATCAGCAACTTGTTTTTCAAGCGATGTTACATGAAATGTTTAATGGCGTCAATGGTATCAATGACATTCTGCCTTTACTTGAAGTGATTGGTGTCCATGTTGAAACCAACCTAAGTGCTCATAATATCACTACTATTGGTATGTATATGATTGAACTTCTGCAAGGTCAATCAAGCTCTGACTTTAGGAGCACGATGAATTTTGCTAATATGGTTTTACTTGGAGAGGGAGCTGACGTCCTTTATCCATTTGAAATGAACGTAGTTAATTTATATCAGAATATGATTGACGATGCTAGAAGGATCATGATGATCAATTTAGGTTTAGAAGAGCCGGAATTTAGCTTCACATTTTCCTTCAATGCTTTTTTAAGAGAGGGACATGCGTGGTCAACGCCAGATTTTTGGCAAGGGTTTCATTATGGAGGGAATCTAAATCAGGGGACAACTGTGCCTGATATACCTTGGGAATATCCACCTGCTTATGAGCCACTTCCACCTCTTGATTCAGATCCTGGTCCTTATATACCTGCTCCTACAGCCCCACCGTTTATACCGACAAACCCACCACCAATTTCTGATGAACCGCCTGCTGATCCAGTAGGTGGTGATGGGGATAATGGAGAGCAAGACTAATAAATGAAAAGGAGCAGGTCACCAAAAGGCCGGGCTCCTTTATTCGTCGCTAACTTTACTTTCTAGCACCTTCTTCTGGTGGAATTTCTTGGCCATTAGTTCAATCATATACATCACAGGAATGGCTGTTGTGGCGGTGACGTGGATTTCTGCTAATTTTTCGGAAACGTAAAATTCCTCTTGGGGTACGGAATAAGACATGGAAACGTCCGCTAGTTTTGACAACGTGTTATCGCCAGTATTGGTGATCGCAACCAAGGTGGCATGTAGCGATTTAAATCGATTACAGCGTTGAATCACACTCTTTGTTTCACCGGATGCCGATAAAGCGATGACAATTGTGTCGCTATAATCGTCTTCTGGAATCGGAAAGTACGGTGAATCAATGTGCTGAGCGGTTTTCGCCATGGTGGTGAAATAAAGCGCTGCGTATTTTGATAAAATCCCTGATGGCCCAGCACCGATAAAGATCACTCTGCGTGCCCGATAAATCAAATCCACCACTTCGTCTAGTTGATCTTGTTTTTGTGTGTCTTGCACGTACATCTGCAAATAATCCATGATTTGCTTGGTGACCAGTTCGTTAGATTCAGAGGCTCTTGCTTGTTGCAGCTCTTCTTTGTATTTTATTTTAAAAGCCGTCCATCCCTCGCAATCCATCTTTCGGCAAAAGTTTAGGACTACCGTTGTCGACACATGCGAAGCATCCGCTAAATCACGAATTTTCATGCTCAAAACTTTGGCATCTAATTCTGTAATACAGTTATACACATCAAATTCTAAATCATTCAATCGTTGAATTCTTTCGTAACTAAATAGCACTAGCAGCACCTCATCGTCCTTGTTTTGTATTCGCTATCACCATTATACACAAAAGCCCTTGCTCCGTCTAGTATGAGCAAGCCTTTTACATCATTTACAAAAAAAACGCCTATTCCTAAGCATTTCTTTACCCTTATCTTGTCTAGTTACATCGCTAGCTACCTGAGCTCGTTCTTACTCAGAGGGCGCGATAGGTAGTAATGCCTCAATGATGGGCTTAATCTCAGATAACGCATCGACATTATAATTGGCAAAATGAATCGGATCAATGTCGTCCGCAATTTGCACCACTGATAAACGGGCCTTTGTCGCCGCTGTCACCCCTGCCAACGAATCTTCAATGACTAAGCACTCGTCACGCTGATGCCCTGACCGTCGGGCCGCTGTCCGAAAAATCATCGGATCCGGCTTCGGTATGCTGATCTCATCACCAAAGACAAAAAAGTCAAAATAATGAATAATGCCAAGGCTTTTTAGCATACTCCGTGCATGTTCTTCGTATGAAGACGTTGCTAAACCAACTTTTAGCCCTAACTGTTTGCAATAATCAAGCAAACTAACAGCCCCAGACTTCAACTCGACACGATTAGCTGCAAATTCACTTTCAGCATAAGCGATCATCTCAGTTAAGATTTGCTCTGAGATCGCGCGATCATTGGTATACTCATCGATGGTATTTAGTTCATCTTCACCAGACAAGCCCGAAAATCGTTGTAATTTTTCATCCGCGATCGCAACATTAAACTTAGCAAAAGTTTTTTTATAACCGGTTAAATAAACTTTCTCACTATCCACTAATGTACCATCCATGTCGAAGATGATACACTTTAAAACATTCGTCATTTCAAATCCCTCCAGTATTAAAACAATTTTAGAAAGCCCTTGCATGCATTATAATACAAAATACGCTATCATGTCAAGGGAAAAAAGGGTTTTTAAAAAGAGTTTTGGAAATTTTATTTTAGCAACAATAAAGGTGCTGTTGCCAGCACCTTCACCTCTTTACTTTTTAAAATCTTCGTACATCTGTAACGCTTCGTTTAATACTTTTTCACCGTTCATGAGACCGTAATCTTGCATGTTGATCGCAGAAACAGGAATCCCTTTCGGTGTACAGATTTCCTTTGCACGCTCAAGCATGTACCTGACTTGTGGACCAAGTAGTGCCACGTCACAATCCTCGCTTTCTTTCTCGATGGTTGCTTCTGGGAAGGCAGCAATTTCGATGTCTAACCCTTTATCCTCAGCTGCTTTCTGCATTTTATTCACTAGCATACTTGTTGACATACCAGCGGCACAAAATAATTTGATTTTCATTTTCACAACACCCTCTCTCACTTCATTCTCACTTTATTTTATCACAACTTTTCGGTTTAAGCAATCAAGATCTGAACAATCTGCGATAAAACCTCAATAAATTCCGAATCGCTTTCATTGCTATCCGATATCAACGTTTGGTTGATATCGGATACTAGATCGCTTTCAATTTTTACTCGGTTGCTGCTTTTTCCATTTCCATAACTTTCAGTGCCGTTTTCTCACTGATTCTCATAAATGGCAAGTACAAGAACACACCACCAATAATGATGATCGCTTGAACCACAACGGCACGCCAGTCTCCACCGGTGGCGAGGAAACCACTTAAAAACGGTGGCGTCGTCCAAGGAATCAGAGCGACTGTACGGTTCATCCATCCCGCTGCGGTCACAAAATAAGCAAAGATTAACCCTAAAGTCGGCAACAAGACAAACGGAATCATCATCGGTAAATTAAATACGATTGGGTAACCAAAGATAATTGGCTCGTTGATATTAAAGATACCCGGTGCTGTCCCTAGTTTAGCAACAGACTTTGCTGATTTTAGCTTACCAAATAATAAGGTTGCAATAATTAAAGCAATCGTACTACCCGTTCCACCAATCATACCGAACGTTGGGATAAACACGTTAGTGATGATATATGGTACTTCTGATGGTGCATACCCCGCATCAAAGGCTAACATATTCTCGTTCATATTGATTAACGCTACCGGCATTAATAAGACACCGTTAATAATCGTTTGGTGAATACCGATGGTAAAAATGAAGTTACCAATCGTATAAATAAGAGCAGCTCCCCAGATTGACGTGTTAATACCACGAAGCGGTTCTTGGATCCAGTTTGTAATTAGTGTTAGAATATTCGTATCAAAGATTGTATGTAGCAACATCGACACTAAAGCAAAGAGTGACATGACAATCATGACTGGTAGTAAAACACCAAACGATTGCCCAACTGCTGGCGGGATATCGTCGCCTAGGTTGATTTCAAGTTGCTTAATGCTTGACACTTTCATAAACAATTCAGTTGCAATAAGACCAACGATGATACCCGCAAACATGCCGTGTGTTCCTAAGTTCGGGAACGTCATTAATCCCATTGCACGAATCGCCTCATCCGCTGTGCCACCAACTGGTGTGACAGTTGAATAGAAAGGCATTAGCACAACAAGCACACAAATTCCGACGGCTGCTGCCGCGATCGGGTTTTTAAACTGCTTGTTCTTGGCTAAGAAATAAGCGATCATCGGTGCGACTAGCAAACTTGTAATATTAAGTGTTCCGTTTGTAATCATTCTTCCCCAGTACTGAGCACTCCATAACGCATCGCCTTCCCAGAACCAAGGCAATACAACGTTGTTGATGAGTACGGCAATCCCCGCTAGGATAAACATCGGCATCAAGATCGCAAAGGCATCTCTTAATGACCTTAAGTGAATTTGTGACCCTAATTTTGCTGCGAACATTGTGAACTTGTCTAAAAATTTACTGTTTTCCATAATCTCTGTCATCCTTTCCCTTTCGGGTTTTTTATAGCTCTTCTCCGTTGCTAGCGGTTACTTTTTTCATCCAATGGAAGCTCTTCTTCGGCACGCGCTTCATGTCGCGAAGATCATGATTCGTACGATTAACGTAAACCATGCCGTAACGTTTGCGCATATCACCTTGTGAACTTAAAATATCAATCAATCCCCAACCAAGATAACCCATTACTTCAACACCATCAAACTCAACCGCGTCTTTCATGCATTGAATGTGATCGCGGTGATAAGCGATGCGGTAGTCGTCCTGAATTTCATTTTCACCGTCCCACTCTTCTTGAACGCCAATCCCGTTTTCAACCGGGAATAACGGCAACTTATAACGGTTATGAACCTTCGCTAAGATGTTTCTAAATCCTAGCGGATCAATTTGCCAGCCCCACCCTTCTGTGGCTTCTACGTGTGGGTTTTTCGCGACACCGATTTCCCAATACACATTTGGCGATGCACCTTCAGGTACCAACGTATGATCGATCGCATGTGACGCGTAGTAGCTAAATGCTAAGAAATCACTACGCATTTTTGCTATTTCCTCTAAGTCACCGTCATGAATCACATGCATCAAATCCGCTTTTTTCATAAATGCCAACATCTCCGGTGAATAAACGCCGTTGGTATAAGCTTCAAGCAGCGTATGGTTGAAAAACTCGTCTGCTTGTCTGGCCATAAACACATCTTTCGGATGCGACGTCATCGGGTAAACTTCGACGTAAGTCAGCATGCCACCAACTTGACATTCCGGATAATTCGCCTGCAAATGATTCGAAAAACGCGTGTGCGCCATCATCACGTTGTGGCTAATTCGGTACAGCTCCTCAATCGTCTGCTCCCCTTTCAGATAGCCCGCATACTTGAAGGCTTTGTGCGAAGCAGAATAAAGATTTTGCTCATTCAACGTGATCCAATACTTGACCTTGTGCGAGAAGCGCTTCAACATCTCTCTTCCATACCTCACAAACGCATCTACCACTTCGCGGCCTAGAAACCCGTTATACGTCTCAGCTAAATGCAAGGGCATATCGAAATGATACAAACAAATCATTGGTTCAATATCGCGCGCAATTAAATCGTCAATGAACCGATCGTAAAACGCGATTCCCTCTTCATTAAACGCCCCATCACCCGTTGGGCAAACACGACTCCAAGAAATTTGGAAACGGTAGCAATTCATCCCCATCTCTTTCATCAAATCAAAATCTTCAGCATAACGACGATAACTATCCGTTCCCACCTTCCAGTCTGACGAAAACTCCGTCGCCTCACGGACATCGTACACCGACATCCCTTTACCACCCTCGTCCCATGCACCCTCAGTTTGCATACTTGACACTGAATTCCCCCATAAAAAATCTTTCTTTAAAACACTCATCGCGCTGCCTCCTCTTTTGGTTATGACATTATTTTATCAACGTTTTCAAACTTTGCAATAGCTTTCATTAGCGAAAAAACAAATGACTTGGGAAAAAACAAAAGTGACCTCAAACTGACCCGGAGCAACCCAAAAGCACAAAAATTGAACGAGACCAACCAAAAATATAAGGTAGTGATTGGCTGTTAATTGCTTACAATTAACAGTCAATCACTACCCCAGTAAGCCAAAAGGCACCACAAGCGGAAAGTTTTCAACTTTCCAAGCTTTGGCACTGGTTCAACTAATGCGAATAAAATTCGCAAGTTTCACGGGCGCGCGCAAGCTAAAGAGCACTAAACAAACGCAATGAGCAAAGTAAAATCAAAAGTCGTTCACATCATGATCACCGAAAGGGCACTCACTTCAATCTAATAGTGAGTTTCTCATCGTTTTAGTCCTGATATTCACTATAGACCTCGATATTTCAAACCTTATAGTGAGTTTTTCGTCGTTTTAACCTTGATATTCACTATAGACCTCGATTTTTCAAATCTTATAGTGAGTTTTTCGTCGTTTTAACCTTGATATTCACTATAAACCTCGATATTTCAAACCTTATAGTGAGTTTTCCATTGTTTTAACCTTGATATTCACTGTAAATCTCGATTTTTCAACCTTTATAGTGAATTCTTCGTCGTTTTGAGATAGTGAAAGTCACTGTAAAACCTCGGTATGCACAAAAAGAAAAAAAGCCCTCGCAAACCACGAAAGCCTCCTCCCCCATCTTACCCCAATCCTACAATTCCTCCCCATTACTAGCCGTCACTTTTTTCATCCAGTAAAAACTCTTCTTCGGGACTCTTTTCATATCTCGCAAATCATGGTTCGTCCGGTTAACATACACCATCCCATAGCGCTTGCGCATGTCGCCCTGCGAACTCAAAATATCAATGAGCCCCCAGCCAAGGTAACCAATCAGATCCACGCCGTCCTCCGCAACTGAATCCTTCAGCGCTTGAATATGGTCGCGGTGGTACGAAATGCGGTAATCGTCCTGAATCTCGTTTTCGCCGTCCCACTCTTCCTGAACGCCAATCCCGTTCTCCACCACGAAAACCGGTAGCTTATAGCGGTTGTAAATCTTCGTCGTAATGTTGCGCAGCCCCAGCGGATCAATCTGCCAATTCCAGTCGGCCGTCCCCTCCAAATAAGGGTTCTTAACCAACGCCTTCATGGATGTTGCAATAGAAGTTGCATCGTCAACCTTTGTGGAATCGACCGTCTGTGACGCATAGTAACTAAAGGCTAAGAAGTCACTGCGCATCTGCGAGATTTCCGCCAAATCCCCGTCGAGAATGATGTGCATCAGGTGATGGTTATCAAGGAATTTCATAAACTCCGTGGAATATTTCCCATGCGTATAAGCTTCCAGCAGATTATGGTTTAAAAACTCATCAAGCTTGCGAGCTAAATAAACATCGCCCGGTCTAGACGTTAACGGATAAGGCTCCATGTACGTTAACATACCACCGATCAGGCAATTTGGATAATTCGCTTTTAGGTGGTTTGAGAATCTCGCGTGTGCCATCATCGTATTGTGGCTAATCGTATACTGCTCAAGCGATGTCATGTCTCCTTTTAGGTAACCGCTGATCTTAAACGCATAAGGCGTCGAGAAAATATTTTGCTCGTTCATCGTGATCCAGTACTTCACTTTATGGCCGAAACGTTTTAGCATTTCTTTTCCGTAACGAACAAACGCATCAACCACTTCTCGGCTAACAAACCCGTTGTACGTTTTTGCAAGGTGCAACGGCATATCGAAATGATACAGACACGCCATTGGCTCAATCCCACGCGCGATTAAATCGTCGATGAATGTATCATAAAATGCAATCCCTTCCTCGTTGAATTCACCGTCACCTAACGGACAAACACGGCTCCAAGAAATTTGGAATCGGTAGCAGTTCATGCCCATTTCTTTCATGTAATCAAAATCTTCTGCATAGCGATGATAGCTGTCTGTGCCGTCTTTCCAGTCCGATGATGTCTCAGTCGCTTCTCTGATATCGTAAACCGACATCCCTTTGCCACCTTTGTCCCATGCCCCTTCAGTTTGCATGCTTGATGACGAGTTACCCCATAAAAATCCTTTTTTAAATGTACTCACGTGCAACGCCTCCTATTTATCCTTAGTCAATTGTAAAACACTTGCACACTGCACCTTTTTGCTTGTATAAGTGCCATTAGGGTGCACAGTTGCACCCTTTTTTCTATAAGTGCAGATTAAGGTGCACAACTGCACCCTTTTACCAGTATTTAATGCATAAAGGTGCAGATGCTATCTGAAATGCGGAGTTTCGCAATTAACTGAATTTATATTCTACTTTAATTTTAACAGCGTTTTCTTGTTTTGCAAGGGTGAAGGCTGTGAAAAAAACAATTGACGCAGAAAAAAACAAGCTTTCGATTCATCACCGCCGAAGGCTTGTTTGAATGTTGATTTTATTCTTCCAGTAAAAGCACGATACACTCGGCGCCCATGCCTTCTTCTCGGCCAATGTAGCCCATCTTTTCGCCGCGCGTTGCTTTGATGTTTACTTGTGTCACGTCGATACCTAATGCACTGGCGATATTGGTGCGCATCGCGCTGATGTGGCTGCGCATTTTTGGTTGCTCGGCGAAGATGGTCGCGTCGAGGTTTCCAACTTTGTATGTGGTATCGTCCAGCATCGCTTTCGTTGCCTTGAGCAAGTCCATTGAATCAGCGCCTTTGTACGCGGGATCGGTATCCGGAAAATGCGTGCCGATGTCGCCCAGCCCCAACGCGCCGATGATCGCTTCAATTACCGTGTGCGTGAGGACGTCCGCGTCACTATGCCCTTGTAGACCCAAGTGATGCGTAATTTCCACGCCACCAAGAATTAACGGGCGACCCGCTACGAGTTGATGGACGTCCTTAGAGTGTCCGATGCGCATGGCGCTCCCTCCCTTTTGTCAAAATTTCAAAATATTTAATGTCTTCCGGTGTCGTGAATTTAATGTTCTGGTAATCCCCGTCGACAATTTTGATCGGGACTTCCGTGAAATTCTCGACCAAGCTCGCGTCGTCCGTTCCGACGTAATCTGTCCGCAACGCCAAGCGGTTCGCTGCTTTTAAAACATCGGTCGGAAAAGCCTGGGGCGTTTGAACGATGACTAATTCCTCGCGCGGGATGGTGCGATTGACTAGTTCTGATCGTCGACTATTTCGCTGTTTAATCGTGTCTTTCGGTGGGACAGCCACGATGGCTCCTACTGAACCATCCGCAGCCGCCTCGTAACAGCGGTCAATGATTTCTTCCGTGACAAAAGGACGCGCACCATCGTGAATCAGCACGGTCGCTTCCTTTACCAATTCCAGCGCGTTATAGATGCTTTCTTGCCTCGTTTTCCCTCCAATCACTAGCGACGTTCGGGGTTGGTTGCCGAAAAGACGTTCCATTTTATCTTGGTCTTCCGGGCTCACGGTTAAAATAATCTGCTTACATTTAATATCATTGAAAAACTTGGCCACCGTGTGCTCGATCACCGTCCGGCCTGCCACTTTGTATAGCAATTTATTATAACCCAAGCCCATACGCGAACCCGTTCCCGCTGCTGGTATGATGACTGAGTACATGATGTCGTAACCTCCTATTTCCCATTATCTGCTACAAAAATAAATGCCTGATCTCTTCGTCTTTACGATCCAAGTAATGAATCGACTGGATGCGACGGATTGTGCGTGATTTTCCACGAACCAGTAGCGTCTCCGTTCGTGCGATGCCGTCTGAACAAGTGATGCCGTCTAGTAGATCGCCCTTCGTGATGCCCGTTGCCGAAAAGACGATGTCGTCCGACTTTGCCATTTCCTCTAAGGTGATGATATCGCCCACCGTTACGCCCATTTCTGCGCAACGTTGCTTTTCGATTTCGCTTAATTTATTATTCTCATCCGTTTCGCCTTTTGCGACGTTACGGTACATCAAACGGCCTTGCATATCGCCGTCTAACGCCCGGATCACCGCCGCCGACACGACCCCTTCCGGCGCACCGCCGATCCCATATACCATGTCCACTTCGCTAAACGGCATACACGTCAAAATCGACGCAGCCACGTCGCCATCCGGAATGGCAAAGACACGAACGCCTAGCTCCTGCATCTCTTTAATCGCGGCATCGTGGCGCGGCTTGGCCAGGGTCATCACCGTAAACTGTGACAAATCCTTCTCCATCGCGGTCGCAACCCGGGTGATGTTATCCACAAGCGACTCGTCAAGATTCAGAAGGCCGCGCCCTTTGGGTCCCACAATCAATTTTTCCATATACATATCAGGTGCTTTTAGGAACGACCCTTTCGACCCGACTGCCAAAACGGTCATCGCATTTGGCTGCCCGAGTGCTGTCATACGCGTCCCTTCGATCGGATCCACCGCGATATCGACCGCATCACCGCCACGGCCTACTTGCTCGCCGATAAAAAGCATCGGTGCTTCGTCGATTTCACCCTCGCCGATCACGATTTCCCCGTCAATGGCGATCTGATTAAAAATATGACGCATCGCGATCACTGCTGCATGATCAGCCTGATCTTTATCCCCACGGCCAAGCCATTTATAACCTGCTAATGCTGCTGCTTCTGTTGCGCGTGAAAATTCAATTGCTAATTCCCGCTTCATAATCCTTGAGCCTCCTGACTGTTATACTCGTTTATCCAACTGGCGCAAAACGGTTAATCACGATTTCCTCGCAAACCACGCCAAGTTTAGCGCCGTGGACTTTGTAATGCTCCGTTGTGTTATGGAAATCTAATGCGGCTTGGTCTTGCCATTTTTCAAGCAAGATATAGCCGTTGGCTTTTTCTGTGTTTACGTACAAATCGTATTCGATGTTTCCTGCTTCATTTTGCGAGCCCTCTATCAGCGGCTTAATTAATGCTAAAAACTCCTCTTTTTTCCCTTCTTTGACTTCGAAATTTACCACTAAAACGATCATTGCCAACCTCTCCTTTTTGTGCAAGTCATCTTGCATCGTATCACTTGATGAATCTTAGTCAATTATAGCATAGGTCGTTGGTGATTCGCAATAACTTTCATGTGGTAGGTGTAAAGAGCGTACAGTCACATGGTTTAGTGACTTTTACCACAACATTTTCACAATTAAAAAGTCATCAGACTCAGCTTTTTGCCGTTCAATGACTTTTTAGTATTCGATTTGCATCGCGTTACACGCGCGTCACATCAGGTAGACGAATCCAAGAGTTGATCCCCTCTCCTAGAAGTAATTCAGTGCCGCCATTTCGTGTTCTGACTTCAATGACCGGGTAAGACCGACCATGTACCCACGTTGGCATTCCCTCACCTGTCGCCCAAGTTAAGACGCCTTGATTCACTCGCACACGATCGCCTAGCCCAATCGTTGGTGGCGTTGTTTCCGTTACTCTTGTGACATCCGGTAAACGAATCCATGAATTGATGCCGTCTCCTAAAAGCAATTCAGTGCCGCCGTTTCTCTGCCTGATTTCAATAACCGGGTACACACGACCATGCACCCATGACGGCATGCCCTCACCCGTTGCCCAAGTGCGAACGCCTGCATTTACCCTAACGCGATCGTTTAGCCTGATCACTGGTGACGTTGTTGTTTCCGTTACTCTTGTAACATCAGGCATGCGGATCCATGAATTGATGCCATCTCCTAAAAGCAATTCAGTGCCGCCGTTTCTTGTTCTAATTTCAATAACCGGATACACGCGACCATGCACCCATGATGGCATCCCTTCACCTGTTGCCCAAGTGCGAACGCCTGCATTTACCCTGACGCGATCGTTTAATCTAATTTCTGTTGTACTAGCCCCTGCTTCTCTTGTCACATCTCCGACACGAATCCATGAATTAATCCCGTTCCCTAATAATAACTCAGTGCCGCCGTTTCTTGTTCTAATTTCAATAACCGGATACACGCGACCATGCACCCACGATGGCATTCCCTCACCCGTCGCCCAAGTTAAAACACCTTGATTCACTCGTACGCGATCGTTTAGCCCGATAACTGTCGGTACATCTGCTGGTGCGTCTGGTGCAACATCTGGTGCGACACTATCTGGTCGATAATGGTTTTGATAAAAATGAGCTTGATTATTTGGGTAATAATAATTTAGTCCCTGATCGTTGTATCCACTGTATGTAAATTGATTCACAATAAATTCCCCCATTTTGTAAATTTTAAACTTACACTCGAAACGGTCAAGATGAGTTGACACGTCATAACAAGGAAAGACAAGCTTTAGTTTAAAGTTTCTAACCGTCTCAAGTATCCATAACAATATATCTTATGTGGGCTAATACTAATTCGTAACTAATTTCATACTGGTTATGACCACTTACTCACTAACTTAATTTTTTCAATGTTGCGATTGCCAAAAACGTGGTGATGATCATGATCCAATTCTGGCTCGGACGCGATTCTTCTTACTTTTACAAACGACTGATCGTTTTTCTTTGTTCCGACAAATCCCTGCTTTGCCGCTGTTTTTAATGTTTGACTAACCACATCGTATGCCACATTCAACTGACTTTGATCACTTTGCATGAGCAGATGAATGCCAACTTTGTAACCCGTTTTTAACAGCCTCATAAACTGGTCCTCATCGACCTGGCTCCTCTCGACAAAAAAGGGCAAATTCGTTATATAAACCAGATAATCTTCATACACCAACTCCGCATTCACTTTCCTAGCCTCAAACGTCAATAAAAGCTCATCAATAAAGCTTTCGTACTCTTCCACCTGTTTCACCTCATCAAAACAAGATGAATCGTCCACTACCTCACCGCCATCAAAAAGAATGCGGTGATACACGTCGCCCATCTTACTTAACACTTCACAGATTGTCGCGGTTAAGTAATCGGTCTGAGTAACATCTGTATCAACAATGAAAAAATACGGATCAACCTTTGGTCGAAAGCCACATACCTTCGTTGTATCGATATTCAAGCCTAACGGAATGTCACCCAAACGCATCCATTCCTTAACTTCACTGTTTTCCATAAACCAAAGACGTGTCACTTCTTTCGGTAACATCGGGATTTTTCTCGGGCGCACGCCGTTCCAAGCTTTATTTAGTTGATCAATTTCTCCCTTAAGAGCTTCCAACCGCTTGAAATCACCTGACTTCTCTGAAGGTAAATAGACTTGCATACTCCTCGGAGCAGCTAGTTTAATCTGAGCACGCCCAGCAATTTGTTGCTGCGGCAATCGATCTCGTCCAATGACTTCAGCCAGCTCATTTTCTTCATTGAAAAACAGCGCTATTTTAGTTGAAACGTTGCTTGAAACATTCATGTTAAAGGTTGTTGCACGAAGTCCTGTCAGCAGTAAATACATGCCCACGTTGGTGCCTTCTTGCAAAAGTTGTAAGATAAGATCATCAACAATTCTCGCTAACTGTTGGTTTTCTTTTATACTGTCATACCCGTCCATCATTGTGATCATGACCGGTAATACCAAGTCGGTCTTTGTTTCGTATTGAGCGATTGATGAAACACTTGCTTCCGTGAATAATTCCTTTCTCTTTCTGATTTCACTTTTCACCCTATCCAGAAATTTCCCCAGTTTCTCTTCCTCGTCTAAACGCACCAAATCTGTTGTGTGTGGCAAGTCCTTCAATACTAAAAGACCGTTCGTTCCAAAATCAAATAAATTAAATTGTACTTGCTCAGGTGTGTTTTTACGTGCTAATAAGAGCGCAATGGTTTGTAACGTGGTCGATTTACCAAACCCCGAACTACCGTAAATGATTGTGTGCTTATTTTGTTCAAAATCAAACATATACGCTCGTTGCGCTTGCTGATCCGGCACATCCATATACGCCAATTCAATGCTAAGTTCGCGTGCTTTTTTCCATTCTTTTTCAACGTCAACACAAAGTGCGACGACAGTTTCTTTGAGTGGCTCTAGCCAAGGTTTTTCTGGTATCCTCACATCGCTATTACTTGCAAGGTGTACTAGGTGATCAACGAGCACTCGCAGTTCTGTTGGCCGTTCATCTGCTTGCAATCCGACTGTTTCTTCGTCCATTCTTGGGTCGTATAACAACTCATACTGACCTAAATCATTGATTCGCCACACTCGTTCATCGGCGACTTCGCTCACACCTGCGGCGGGTTCGTAATCCGCACCACTCCAAGCGCTTTGGAAAAGCTCATACGTTTCATTAATCCCAACTTGCAAATAAGCGCGTCCTGGTTCAGTAATATGAGCCGCATCCGGTGTTTTTATCATTTCGTTCGAGTCTGAAACAGTGGCAACTTTAAGTGCTAATTTAAACCGTGAGTTGCTCCAAATCTGATCGTCTACAACACCGGAGGGCTTTTGCGTTGCCAAAATAAGATGAACACCTAAACTTCGCCCAATCCTTGATACCGAGACAAGCTCTACCATAAATTCAGGCTCGTTCGCTTTGAGTTCAGCAAATTCATCACTAATTAAAAACAGGTGTGGCATGGGCAACGTTGGATACACCTGATCCCGCTTCGTCATCGCTTTTCCTTTTTTATATAGCCTCGTATAAGCATGGATATGATTAACACCAAACGCTCTAAATAGCTTCTGACGCTTTTTTAGCTCGGCTTGAATACTGGCGAGCGCTCGAAGGGACGTTGCAACGTCCAAGTTAGTAATAGCGCCCATTAGGTGAGGGAGATTCTTAAATTCATTCGCCATGCCACCTCCTTTAAAATCAATCGGCAAAAACCCAACGTCTTCCGGGGAAAAATTAATTGCCAACGACAAAACATAACTCTGAATCAGTTCAGATTTACCAGAGCCGGTTGTGCCAGCTATTAATCCGTGCGGGCCATGAACGTTCTCATGTAAATCTAATTCAAGAAGATCGTGCTTCCCTTTTAACCCTAAAGGAACAGACAAGCTTTTCGAAGTGTCTGAACGATGCCAGCGGTCTTGTATCTTTAGTTCTTCTACTGTTTTTACCTGGTACATCTCTAAAAAAGTGACCCGTTTTGGAATGGTGTTTTTTTCAACCTCCACGTGATCAAGATTAGCCAGTCGCCTAATGGCCATGTGTTCAAGAGTGGTCACTGGCATTTTATAAGGCAAGAATTTTTTGTTAACGTAAACGTTTCTTTGATTAATTAAGATAGCTGCTTGCGAGCTAATATAGGTTACCATCGTTGTGATCGTTTCCGGTAACATGGCCTGATTTTCTTTGCACCAAATGACACTCACACCGTATTTACTCATGTCTTTGGCGAGATATTCATTCAGTTCGTGCCCCATTAGCCAGCTATCATCAAGAATGATCAACACATAATGAGGCGTAAATCTAATTCCTTTCGACTGACACTTTTTGCGTTCGTTTTTTCTTTTCATCATGATTTGATAAAATCGGTTAAGCAACACCTCTTTGCTTCTTTCCGAATGTACAATACCGCGTAAATGGGACGCACCAATCTTAAAATGTCTCAACCAGTGCCATTCTTTAAAATCCGCTTCGTAGCTATTCTTTGGCAATAAGGCGAGATAAACAACGTCTTGATAAGAATGAAAAGCGGCAACTTGAAAGAGTATCGTCTTAACGACCGTTTTTAAAGTGTCATCAGTACCAATCAAACCGATGGTTTCTGTTTTTAGCTGGATACGCATCGGAGCACCATTTAATACTCGGCGATGATCCACGACGCTTTGTGCCCGACGGGTTAGTTCATCGGGATCTTTGCCGCCATCAAATTCAATTTGATAGGACGGTGCACTTTGTCCTAACCCTAATGAAATTTCCAAAAAATCGAAGTTTGATGGCGTTTTTTCATAAAGCCTCGCATCGTATTCAACCATCATCTTAGCAAGGTTTTCCATGCTCGGATAGTGATAATCCCAAGCCACTCGCTCTTCGTCCTCTAATCGATTGATCTCTGCCTGTTTCTTAACCAAGTATCGCTCATAATTCACGTCACGTTCTTCATTTTTTTTAACCCGCTCTTTTTTGTTCGTCACATATGCACTTAAAGTAACTGTCACCGTTATGACGGCAATGCCTATAGTGCTGAGCATCATCAAAGCATTCCCACTGCGCACACTCAATCCTGTCAAAACGCTCATGCCGATCATGAAAAAGGAAGGGATAACCGTTTTAAATAACGCACCTTTGCTCACTTCCTCCTGCGTTTCTGGTGGTGCGAGGTTGACAGTTGTTTCAAGGGGGTTTTTCAAGATTCTAGGACTTCGTCGATAATTCGGAAAATCGATTGGATATTCGGTTTGATTATTCTGGCTGACAATCCGGCGATGATTAAAAATTACCTTGCTTTTTATCCCAACTATTTTAAACTGCTTAGGACGTCGCTCAATATGAATCCCGCCAATGACCAGTTTATCACCTATCTCAAATGTGCCCTCATATTCGGCAATCAAAGCCCCATTAAAATAGCACCGCTCACCGTTTGAGAAGTGGAAGAGTTGATAGGATTCAGGGTTACGAGCCTGATTTAGCTTTGCAAAAAGAAATGTCAATGAATTGCCACTCACTTGAATCGCCGAATGAGCTCTACTTGAAATGAGCACGATACCTTGTGGTGGTGCGATCGTATCTACCAACCACTCACTGTCTTTCTTTACAAAGAGACGATCGAATTCAGAATCTGCCTTGATCCTTTTCCCGTCAACATAGAGCGTGTCACCCTTAAGTTCGAATGTCTTTCCAAAGGCTTTTAAAAACGGATGGCTTGTGGTGATTTCTTTGTATGTAAATGTTTCACTAAACGAAAAAATAAAATAACGCCACTCATTCCGAGGGTTGATGCGATCATCAAAATGAGCACGATCGAACGTTCGGATGACATCACTCATGATTCGTCTCTTCCTCCTCTTCCTCCACGTCTACAGCTAGATCAATCTCTACTTCTGGGTGCACAGGCGTTTGCCTAGTAAGGCGTTCATTCAATTCCTCCAAACGCGTGCGATAATGGTTTAAACGTTCTTGCTTTTCTATTCCCGGCATTGCCATATCAAGTGCGACCACATCGTAGCTTAATGCGTAAGCGTGAATTTTTAGCTGGGTATCCCCTAAACTGTAAGCCATGTCTAACCCTTCACGTAACTGACCGCGTCCGATGTAAATCCAATACCGCCATTCATTTTCATGGCTACTTGGGGACAAACGATTCAAAATAGCTTGTCGTTGATCCACGGTTAACGCACTGAGTTGGACATAACTCGCTGCCAACATGTGCTGCGTAGCTGAAGGCAAATCTCTAGGATCATCGTTTGCAAGGATGGCGACCGACTCACTAAAATTGCTCACTAAATAAGCAGCTTGCGCATCAATGATCCTATTCTGCCTCGGCAACGTATGCGTAAGCATCACCCTCAGCCCTGCCCCACCTCCAAGCACCAACACAAATAAAACAACCACTAAAGCTTTCAAAAAACGATCGTGACTCTTCTTAACACTGCGCCAACTCAACAGCTCAGACGCATACAAAGCGTGATACTGCTCATCTAGGATACGTTCAATTTCCGCCACCGTTCTTGCTTGCATGATGTTTCTGCCAGCTTCATCCGCTAACACACAGTCACCGGTCACCAACTCCTCGTAAGAATATTGCGGCTCTAACGTACTGATTACCAAGGCTTTATATTGCCGCAAAAAACTAGCATCGCTCACCATCTTTGGTTCAACCATTCCCACCAAACCACGATGGGCCACGTACAACTGCTTACTCATTAAAAAGACATTATCAGGGTGCAGAAAAGGGTAGTAAGCAACCCCTTCTTCTAGCCGCAACAAGCTATACTTCCTTGCCACTTCCACCCGCGACAGACGCGTCATTTCATCGCTTTCTTCTGTTATTGAGTGTGCAAATGATGGGATGTGATAAGCGATTTCTAACCTTTCCTCTGACACCCGAACCACTTCCCCTGTCAAAAAAATGCCCGCTACCGACAGAACCTCTTCATATGCCTTTATCGCCCCAAACTCATATTCCGACGCCTCTAGACTGACCAGTAGCACCTTCTCGTTTTTGATCGTAGCGATGGTTATTTCCCCGTCAGTCAGTGGTTTCATCGTATGATTTTTTTGTAACAATTTCGATCAGATCTCCTTCCCCAATCGCGTATTCCTTTATCAAAGCCGTCGAACGAATAACAAATGGTTTTTGATCAACAACTAACTCAAATTCCTGTGGCACGTTCATTCCGACTACCTGTAAAGCCTCGCGAATAAGGTGTTTCAAACGTGCCTGTCTAACATAGCTCGGGATTCTTAAATCAATGGTTTGTTTACCCAACTTCACAGTCACATTTATGCCTTCCTTAGTCAACACCATCACCCGCCTGTTTAGACTGATAAAAATATCTCCCTAATCTTGTTCCAAGTCGTGTTGCAGCTACAACACAAATCAGAAATCCTATTAGAATAAAAACCCCTATTCCCCACCAAAGATCATCTCTTACGTCAGGTTCGTAAAAAACAGGCAATACCGCATGATGAACGATGTGCGCTTCGTCCTTGAACAATGTATGAATGACATCGCTTGGTGCACCTTCAACGTCTAGTCGCTCCTCCAAAAACAAACGTTGCTGAATATCCATAATAAAATGTTCATATTGACTTGCCCGAAGTTCTTCTAATTCAGTCATTGACGCAAGGAAAAGAAAAGGGAACCAGTCATAACCAATTAGTTGCTGCTGAGAAGGTTCCGGTTCACGCGTATCGTGCGCCACACGAACATTGATTCGTAATCGTCCAACTTCGTCTTCTTCTTCGTATTCAAACACTTTCAACCGGTTCATTCCCCTGCTTAAGCAAGTATAAATGATAAACGATCACTAAAATCATCGTAAACATTAATGAAAAATAACCGAGTAAAAGCCATTCTCTCGTGCCAAATGGCAATAATGAGCCTTCGTTAATCGCACCTGTGTAGCGTCCCACAAGATAAATGGGCGATGCCAAAAATCTGAGTACGGCTAAGTTATCAGCGCCACCGAATCGCGCGTTTGACATCACTTGTGAAAAATTTTCAGCAAACACGGTGTTCCCTGCAACACGCCGACTTGTATCCTCAGACAAAACTTCCATCTCAGCGTAAATGGCTTCAGATAATGCGCGCGCTTCTTCCGTTTGGCTGGTGATCTGTGTGAAATTATCATCTAAATCTAACGTCGCATTAGCATCGCTTAATGTCTGCTCTGCTTCTTCGATTAGCGTCGCAAGCACAACTTGAATCGCGGTGACGATATCATCACTAAGCGGTCGCTCAAAATAAACATCGGGACGGTTTTCTTCGATGTCAAAAAGATCCGTTTGTTGTTCCAACCTCACGGTTTGTACGTACGCTTGCTCCCAATTATCATAAAAAGCAGCGACTTCTAACTGCGTGCGATCGTGCCAAGTGCGCCAAGCATCAGTCTCATCTTGTAATAACGACGCTTCTGGCATCGCTGTTAAAATCCCAATTAACGATAAACTCTCTTGATACGGATTACCCCAGATCGTCGTGACTAGAGACTGGTGGCTAACCGTTAGCGCATTATATAAAGAAATCCCTTCTGCTGCAAATCGCTCCACCATGTGTGTCTCAATCAAATTTGCGGTTTCGTCTTCAACCTCATCAGCAATAAAATGCCTCACTGCCCTTCGTAAATCCTCATCGGTCACAGTCACAGGTGACAAATTAGCATCACTGAAAAAGATCCGTGAAATTTCCGATCGCAATGCCAATAATTCATCAGCTTGTAACCCGAGCGTTTCGATTTGACCGCTTAAAGCCATGATTTGCTGCGACTGGTTCCGATAAAATTCACCAGCAACTTGCTCGAATTGCCCTAGTAGTGTGGTCGATCCTACATCACTTTCATGGTAAAATTCAGTTAAGCTGTTTTGCACGATGGCGTTTAACCCACTGAATTGTGCGCGATAGAACCCTTCATCGGCAACTGCTTGGTTATTCACAGCGTTTTGTGCATGGGCTTCGTTGCGTTCGAAAAGAACGTGATGCTGATCCAAATGGCTGACGAGCTCGGTTTCAAAGTCTAATAATTGCTCTGATAATGAGACATTCTTCCTTGTTACTCCGTGATACACTTCCTCGCTAAACTGCTCAACCGCCGTGGCTTGTTCTGCCAGACGTGCTGTCGCGTGCAACACCATTTCACTCGCTGCACTTCCAAACTGATTGTGCTCTTCTTGCCAAGATTCGGTCGCGATTTCGAGGCGCTCGGTTCGATTCATCACGGACAAAAAGGCAGCTGGAATCGCGTTAAACGGTGCTTGAATGTGATCAATAAACCTAGCATAGCGTCCTTGCTCATCCCGATTCATTTCCGCCACGTTTAATTGTGCCTCAAATAAACTACCGAGAATGCTTGAAAAATACATCTGCACAATGCGCGCATCAAAATCCGCTAAAATATCGCCCACCTGGGCACGAACGGCTGCGTTTGCCGCCACGTTATCACTAAGCTGGACGTCATAAAAAATGGTAGCTTGCTCCGGATGAATGCTTTCTAGTGATAGCAAACGCTCTGAAAAATTTTGCGGCAAAACGATCATCACATCAAACACGCCATTAGCAAACCCCGCTTCTGCAACCGATCTTGAGGCCGTCTGCCAGTGCGTGTCATCGTCCTGGCTAATCAGCGTCACCAGTTCCGATCCAAGGTGATAAAAAGTCCCATTGAAACTAGCCCCTAAATCCTCGTTAACGAGCACATAACGCATATCTCCTAAATCGGGTGCGATTTTGCGTTGATCAAAGTTATCCCCCATCACTAAATGAAACAAAACCCCAAACGCAGCCAAGGTTAACATCCCCATCGACCATAATAGTCTTTTCTTACTCATCTGAACTCACCTACTCCCTCATTAAAACCAAATGCCCGCGCATCTGCGCGGTCTCGCTCTTGATTCACATCTGCATAATGATTCAATTGCTGATACATGCGACCCAACAACTCATTAAACCCACGAACATGATGAGCCAACTGATCAAACTGACCCAAATAAGCCTGAAAAGCCTCCCCCCGCCACTGCTGCCCCATCTGACGATTCATCTCATCCACCTTCCTCTTCGCCTCAACAATCATTTCCCTAGCATCTAAATAAACACGCGCCTGCACACGCAACTCATCCGGTGTCACCGATATCATCCCTGCCATTGCCACTACCTCCAATCCATCATTTCCCTCCATTCTAACACGCAAAAAAAAAATTACTAGGCCTATCGTGACACCCCTTTTCCCAAAATTATGACATCCAATGACATTCAATGACTTTCTATGAAACGACCTCAAAAAGGTCACAAAAAAACCACCCAAAAAAGGTGGCCCAATCTACTCTAAATCCCCAACCCTACAACAACGACATATACCGCTTCAACTCCCAAGTATGCACACTACTACGGTATTCCTCAAACTCCTGATATTTCGCCTCGGCAAAACGCTTTGAAATGTGCTCTCCCAACGCCTCTTGCATCAATTCACTGCTTGTAAAATTATCCAACGCCGACTGCAAAGAACGCGGTAAAGCTCTAATATCACGCGCTTCTAATTCTTCTTTCGTCATCGTATAAATGTTATCTTCCACAGAATCCGGTGCTGCTAATTCTCGCTTAATCCCGTCGAGACCTGCCGTTAAAATCGCAGCTAATGCTAAATACGGATTCGCCGACGGGTCAACCGAACGTAATTCAATGCGTGTACTCATCCCGCGACTAGCTGGAATTCTCACTAACGGCGAACGATTCGATGGACTCCAAGCGATAAAAACCGGTGCCTCGTGCCCACGTGTCAATCTTTTATACGAATTGACGGTCGGGTTTGCAATCGCCGTAAAATCCGGGGCGTGATGCAAAACTCCCGCTAAAAACTGATAAGCTGTTTTTGACAACCCTAATCGGTCGCTTTCGTTGTAAAACGCGTTGTTACCGTCTTTGTCAAATAACGAGATGTTGCTATGCATGCCCGAGCCTGCGATGGCTGCGATTGGCTTTGGCATAAAGGTTGCATATAAACCATGTTTTCTAGCCACGGTTTTTACGATTAGCTTAAACGTTTGAATCTTGTCACAGGCGGCTAGCACTTCATCGTATTTAAAGTTGATCTCGTGTTGCCCTGGCGCCGATTCGTGATGCGCAGCTTCAACCCCCATGCCAAGCTTTTCTAACTCAATGACGATGTCACGGCGGCAGTTTTCAGCCATGTCAAGCGGGGCGAAATCAAAATACCCGCCGTTATCGTTTAGCTGCGTCGTTGGTAAGCCTTCCTCATCGAGTTTAAATAAGAAAAATTCTGGCTCTGCGCCTAGGTTCATGCGTGAGAAGCCTAATTCATTCATCCGCGCTACGATGCGACGCAAATTAGAGCGTGGATCACCGGCAAACGGCTTACCATCTTTGTAGACGTCACAGATTAAACGGGCGATTCTGGCACCACCGTATACCTCTGGAAAGATCAGCCATGTGCTTAAATCAGGGTGCAAATGCATGTCGCTTTCTTGAATACGTGCAAAACCATCGATCGATGAACCGTCGAACATCATATCATTGCCCAATGCTTTTTCTAACTGGGCGATCGGGATCTCCACGTTTTTGATCACACCAAACAGGTCGGTAAACATTAATCTGACGAAATTCACCTTTTCCGTTTTAGCTGATGCTAAGATTGATTCTTTTGTCCATGAACTCATTTCTTTCCCAACTCCTCGTGCTACATTCTTTTGATATGAGAATTTTACTCTTTTTCAACCGATTTATCAAGGATTTTATGGTATAATTGAGTGTGAAAACGAATTGCTTACCATATTTATAGTAGGAGCGTGTTAAAAATGTCAGACATTTTAAAACCTGTTGTCGCACAACTAGCAGCCTATAACAATCGGGACATCGAGAAGTTTATCGTGAATTTTTCTGTGGATTGCGTCGTGGAAGATGGCGAGGGGAACGTCTTGATGGTTGGACGTTCGGCCATGTATGAATCATACAAAAAGATGTTCGCTGTTTCGCCTGACCTGCATTGCCGCCTGGCTAGTCGCGTGGTCGTGGGTCAGTACGTCCTGGACGAAGAGCGGGTCACCGGACGAAACGGCATCGACGGCGAGGGGCACGTTGTCGCTGTGTACCGGATAGAAAACGAAGAAATCGTGCACGTCCGCTTCTTGCGGTAAGGATGGCTGACCCTGAAACCGAGATTTCGCTGTTTCAGGGTCAGTTTTACAACGATTGCCAAAATATAAAAGTCACTGAACTGGGATTTGATATACTCCCAATGAAGTGACTTTTTCATCGCTTTCCAGCTAAAATCTAACCGTAAAACTTCAATATCTTATTTGCCAGTCCCAGATAAGCAACACCGTTTTCCTCGTGGACAGCGAAAATGCCACTACCGTCCGACCCGTCTTTCACTTGCGCAATCGGAATCTCCGCAAGCAGCTGCGTCCCGAGTTTCTCAGCCACAACCGCCCCACCTCCGGCACCAAAGATCTGCTCTGGCGCGCCATTCACTGGGTTTGTAAAGTAGGACATGTTCTCAACGACGCCAATCAAGTCATGACCTAAATGCTGTGCCATCTGCCCCGACTTGATCGCAATGTGCGAAGCCATTTGATTAGGGGTTGTCACAACAATGGCTTTGGCTTCTGGTAGTTGGTTTTTAATGTCCATCGGCACATCGCCCGTGCCAGGTGGTAAATCCACAATCACAAAATCCAAATCCGTATCCCACTGCACGTCATCGAAGAAATGTTTCAACATCCGCCCCAGCATCGGACCGCGCCACATGAGCGGTTTATCATCCTCCGTCAAAAATTCCGTCGACATCACGGCCACACCGTCCGCATTCATCACCGGCAAAATCTTCTTCGCGTCGTTCATCATCAGCTTCGGGTGTGCCAGACCAAACACTTTCGGCAAACTCGGCCCGTAAATATCCGCGTCAATCATCCCGACCTTCTGACCTAAACGCGCCAACGCCACAGCCAAATTCCCCGCCACCGTCGACTTTCCAACCCCGCCTTTTCCAGACGTGATTGTGATGTATTTCGTCCCGGCCACCGACTCATCCGACGGAATGCTCGCCGCGGTCTGCTCGATCGACAATTTCAGCCCCTTAAATCCAAGGTCAATTTTCACAACCTTCGCAATCTGCCGCGACAACGCCTTCTCCGCACGCGCGTCCATCGCCGTCGCCTCTACAATCATCGTCACGAGCGATTCCGCCTCATCCACGACCAAATGTTTCACCTCAGCGCCCTCAAGCACCGCCCCAATCGCATCCGTTATTTTCTGCTTACTCATCGTCTCAAACCCTTCTTTCACAACCCTTTCAACTGGCAATCCTTCAAGCGTCACCGCCTAAAAGCCCAGCATCACGGGTTTACTTGTATATTCTCGTTTCATCAAAGCCGTCATTTCATCCCCGGGGTAAACACTCGCATAGCTAGCGGTCACGCGCAACTCATGCTGCAACATCGCGTGCACCCCTTTACCAAAGGTACTATAGACCGGGACTGCCATCCCCTTCTTCACAGCACGCAAATAACCCGCACCAGCTTCATTCAGTCCCAGAATCCTAACATACGGGACCCCGTCTGATAATTGCCACTCCGCTACCATCGCCTTCGTCAATCCCGTTAACACATTGGCACAGATCCGCTGAACCCGGGTCTTCGTGTAACGCTTCGTCCCCACCGTCTCCATGAAGGCCGAAAAAGTCTCAGCCGAAGCCGCAGCACGGATTAGCCGGTTCTCAATCCCCTCAACCATGTCGTGAATCTCAGCCAACGTAGCCGGCGTTGCCGTCAGCAATTTGTGCCGGAGAAACGGGTAATGATGCGCCCAGTTTTGCCGGCTAAGGTGCGCATCGGCCAGTTCAATCGGCGTATAAGCGGCAACATCAACGCCGCGATGCAACATCTCACGAATCGCCGTGGCACTTGTCACCCGATCGTGCGTCGGAGCCAAGTCGTGATACCCACTGGCAAATCGCGGGATCGTCAGTGGGATCATTGCCCTTCCCAGCGCCTTGATCGCGTTGATATATTGAATCCCCAGCGTATTATTAGGCCCGCTTAGCCCGGGCTGCTCCCAAGCGAAAGCTGCCGGTAAGCTCAAGCCAGCCGCCATGTTTTCCTTGATCTTTGCTTGCATGTCCGGGCGGGCCATTAACGCGGCTAAATCCGTTAATTCTTCGATGCTACCGGCTTCACTCCCGAACACAACGTGAGTGGCTTGTAGGTGGGCGAGCAGCGAGATCGCACCGGTTGCAAAAAGATCTGCACTTTGATTAGAAAAAGCATACGGCAATTCAACGACGAGATCAATCCCGTACTCAAGGGCGAACGCGGCCCGGTGCCATTTGTTCGTGATGGCCGGTTCCCCGCGCTGCATAAAATGACCGCTCATCACAGCGATCGTCACATCGGGATTGACCAGTTTTTTGCTTTCATTGATGTGGTGAATGTGCCCGTTATGAAGCGGGTTGTGTTCAACGATTAGGCCAAGAACGTTCACACTGCTCACCTCCTTACAAATAGGATACCACAATGAAAAGATTATAGCAAAATTTTATCGCACTCGCAATGAAAAACTGAGCCCCCCTTTAACAGCTAGCTCTACTGCATCATCCTACGAACTTTTTTCGCATAATACCTTAAAAATTCACTCGTCGCGGGAATGCCCGTTTGATAACTAACCCGATCGGTGTAGTATAACATCAAATCTTCGGCGCGCGATTTCTTCCAAGCACTGCGGATCGCCGTCTGCATCGTCCTTGTAATTGCACTGCCGCTCCGGTTATAAAGGTTTGCCAAATGCTCAATCGCCGTGGTTTGGCGCAAGTTTAAATCAATGTTGATACCGACTAAAAAATAGATCCCTTCAACCAAGTAATAACGCCCTTTCAACGCGCGTGATATCCCGATCAAATCCAATTCCCGTTCAATGTGCTTGACGATGCGCTCTTTTGTTTTGGCGATTTCTTCCTCACGGTCCTCGTGCGTTTCTTTTCGCGCTAATTCGTTCATTTTTCCCTTAGCGTCTCGAAACTGCAACGCCATATCAAACACCATGCCCACCGAATAATCCCGCTGCTTTTTCGAAAACGTCCACGTCACACCGGCATCCCGCGCGATTTTTAACACAACCTCTGCGACCACGTCAATCGTCAAAAAAATGAAAGGATCGTTTGAAATCAAACTGCTAGGTAATTCATTCAAGAAATGAATGCCCGAGCCTAAGCCGTTATGCAATTCCAGATCCAAAACGATCACTTCCGGCAGATGATCCTCTGCTAATTTGAGGGCTTCGTAACTGGAGTTCGTCACACCGATGATTTTTATGTCATCGTTTCCTTTGGCGTAGTCTTTAAATTTTAGCAATTCTTCCGGATCATCCTCCACGATTAAGATCGTCATTGGCTTGTTCACACTCATTCTCATTTGCCTCCCTATCCCTATGATGCATTCGCATTCTTTTTTATTTAATAGCTTAGCAAATTTCTAATTTTTTTGCTAGTCTTTTCATGACACGAAAACGAGCGAAAAAGTGACAGTTTATGACAATTTATGAAGCTTTGTGACACAACAAACAGCAAAAGCCCGGTTTGACAATCAGTGAATGCCAGCCAAACCACGCACAAGCCGCTTCTTGAATAGATCTACCAAAATTAGCCCATGATACCCTTAACAAAGCAATAGGGAGGTAACAAGCAAATGAAGAAGATTTTATTTTATTTTAGTTTTTTCCTGATTTTAGTGGGCCTGCAAGCAAGGTGGAGTACCCCTGCGGAACAGGTTACAGAAACGGCAGTTGTATCGGGGACGCAGACGGGTTTGGAAATACGAGCCGCTGTTTTGCAGCACATTGAGATGTATGCGATGGGCCCGGTAGAGCCGCGGTTTGACCCGGTTTGGCAGTTTGTGCCGGGGTTGCACGGGCTGGAATTTGATTTTGAACAGTCGTATCAGAACATGCTGGCGCACGGCGAGTTTGATTCAGCGTTAATGGTGGCTCGGAGTACGCCGTATGCGGGAAAGAGCGAGGATTTTCGTGAACATCGGATTTATAGAGGCAACGAGAATAGCACGTACGTGGGATTGTTGATCAACGTAGCTTGGGGTGGCTCGGAGCTAGTAGCCATGCTGGACATTTTGGATGAACATAACGTACAGGCATCGGTGTTTTTTGAAGGCCGTTTTGCCTATGAGAACCGCGCACTCGTTTTGGACGTGTTGAACTGGGGACATATCGTGGGCAATCATTCCTACTCACACCCCGCCGATTGGCTCAGTTTCTCTTACGCCGAGTTTGAAGAAGAAATTATGAGAACAAACAGTGTGTTAACCGAAATAACAGGCCAGCCGGTTGTGTTCTTTGCCCCACCAGGCGGCGCCTTCACCGACGATACCGTGAGGGCCGCGTATGATCAAGGGATGTACACGATTCTATGGTCGGCGGACTCCATCGACTGGCGCGGAGAACCTGCTGGTGTGCTGGTCAGCCGTGTCATGAGGCGAATCGGCCCGGGTGGCCTCATCTTAACGCATCCAAAACCGGAAACAGTGATCGCCCTGCCGGAAATCATCGCCCGCATCCGTGCCGAGGGGTACGAATTTAGACGCATCGACGAAATTGTCGCGGGCACAAGGCATTAAAAAACCCAGCTAAATAATAGCTGGATTTTTTATATTAATCCCTGTAAATCACTGCATTCATGGCAGCCGTATCGAATCATTTAATAAATTCGCTCATCTATTTACTTCGTCCCAAAAATCCGATCGCCCGCATCGCCAAGCCCTGGCACAATGTATCCCTTCTCATTCAACTTCTCATCCAGCGACACTAGGAAAATATCCACATCCGGATGCGCCGCGTTCACCGCTATGACCCCCTCCGGCGCACCGACCAAGCAAATCAGCTTAATCCTCTTCGCACCACGCTTCTTCACCGCATCAATCGCCGCATTTGCCGAACCACCCGTCGCTAACATCGGATCGACAATAAAAATCTCCCGCGCATCAAGGCCTTCCGGAAACTTCGCATAATACTCGTGCGGTTGCAACGTCGTCTCATCTCGCGCAATCCCCACGTGCCCAATCCGCGCCGCCGGAATCATCTGCAAAATCCCGTCCATCATGCCAAGCCCTGCCCGCAAAATCGGCACGATCACCATCTTTTTCCCCTCAATCGTATAACCCGTCGTTTTAGTCACAGGTGTTTTCACGACAACCTCTCGTACCGGAAGATCACGCGTAATCTCGTAAGCCATTAACCCGCCAATCTCATTAATCATTTGCCGAAACTTCACCGTCGAAGCCTGCTCATCCCGAATTTGGGTAAGCTTATGCAACAACAACGGATGATCTAAAATCTTTACGTTCATATTGTCACTCCTAATTTTACTGTGGTTCGAAAGCCACTGATTTCATACTGCTAGACGCTCCAACGCTCACGACTAAGCGATGGCACATCTTTGTCTGCCACTAAATCCTGAATTTTGTGAGAAAAGTGGCAGAACTGCAAGAAATTTTCTCTGAATATGGAAATAATTTGATTGACAACCCGTTTTACAGGCTGAAAACACTAGCTAGATGTCAATTTATGCCACCAACTCCCGATTTTTAAAGAAAAAGTGGCAGATACACCATTGCTATCAGCGCTAAGTAATAGATGATACCCGCTTTTACTGATCGTTCATGTTAGACGCGCCTTATTCACAGCACATACTCGTAAAATCAGCAAAATTCTTACCCCTTCTTGACAAAATCCTCGATCTCAGCGACCAGTGCCTCGTACATCTCCGCTTCAGCCACTTTCCGCACAACCTTCCCGCTTCTAAACAAGATCCCTTCGCCGCGTCCGCCGGCAATCCCCACATCCGCAGCCCGTGCCTCGCCCGGCCCATTCACCGCACAGCCCATGACCGCCACCGTAATATCGTGCTTAACACCTTCTAAATATTTCTCAACCCGTTTCGCAAGGGGAATCATATCGTACTCGAGACGGCCGCACGTCGGACACGAGACAAGCGTTGGCATGTTCCCGATCAAGCCAAAATTCTTCAATATTTCCCGGGAAACTTTAATCTCATTTACCGGATCATCTGACAGTGAAACCCGGATCGTACTCCCAATTCCCTGATTAAGCAGAATACCCAAACCAATCGACGACTTAATCGTACCGGAAAAATCCGTCCCAGCCTCCGTGATTCCTAGATGCAACGGATACTCGATGGTTCTCGCCGCTAATTCATAAGCTTTAACGGTTAAATCAACATCGGTTGCTTTCAGTGAGACGACAATGTCACGAAAATCAAGATCCTCTAAAATTTTAATGTGATGAAGCGCACTCTCAACCATGCCCTCCGGTGTCGCTTTCCCGTACTTCGCTAGAATATGACGCTCCAAAGACCCCGCATTAACACCAATACGAATCGGAATTCTCTTCGCTTTCGCCGCCTCAACAACCTGACGAACCTTCTCCTCGTTCCCGATATTACCCGGGTTCAAACGAATCTTATCAATCCCGTTCTCAATCGCTAAAAGCGCCAACCGGTAATCAAAATGAATATCAGCCACAAGCGGGATCGGAATCTGCGCCCGAATCTCCTTGATCGCCATCGCATCGGCCTCGTCCGTACACGCCACCCGCACAATGTCACAACCCGCAACCGCCAACGCCTTAATCTGCGCCACCGTCGCATCCACATCCTTCGTTTTCGTCGTCGTCATCGACTGAACCGTCACCACATCACTCCCCCCAAAATGAAGCTCACCAATCCTAACCACCCGTGTGTCCCTACGATGCCTAATTTCACACACACTCATCACCTGCCTTTTACCCACCAGTATAACATAAATTCCCATTTTTTGCACACACTATTCTCACACAAACTCTCACACACCACACCAAAAAAGGCAGGCAAAAAAATGAAATCAATCCCCAAAAACCTAAAACAAAAATTCACCCAAATCCAAATCAAAAACTCACGTATCAAAATCATCAAACTCATCCACTTCCTCCTCGTATCAACCCTCTTCATCCGACTCGCCTTCATCCACCACGTCCACGCCGACCAATACATCGCCTACATGGAAAAAAAAGAAACTAAGCTCGTCTTCAAAAAAGCAAAACCACGCGGCAGCATTTACGACCGAAACCAGCAAGAACTCGTCGTAAACACCCCCATCACAACCATCATCTACCGTTATAACCCGCAAATCGACATCAATCAAATGCTAGCAACCGCCGACCTACTAGCAGAATTGATCGACGTCGACACCCAAAAATTAACAAACCGCGACCTAGATGACATTTACCGTCGCGAATTCGAGCTAAGCGACGACATCGAAATCACTACCCAACAACGCGAAAGTATCCCTGATCATGCCAAGCAAGCTTTCATGATCTTCCGAAACATGAGCGAAGCGTATTACGGCGGGGAAAACACATTAAAATTCGACGTGACCGATCACGAAATTGCCCGCGTGACCGAGCAAATCGACCTGTTACCGGGCATCGATATTGTCACGTCGACCCAGCGCGATTACCCGAGTGTTTTAGGCCATCACGACCTGCTTGGTCGCCTTAGCAAAGAAGGCGGCTTACCCACTGAACATTTCCAAACGTACATGCTGAATAACTATGCGATCAATGACCGCGTGGGTACTTCAAGCCTCGAGCACCACTACGAAGAATTACTGCGTGGCCATAAGTCCGTTCACACCCAGAATGATAGCCATCAGGGGATTGAAACGTTGTTTGAAGGCTATTCCGGTGCAAATTTGACCTTAACCATCGATGCAGCGTTCGTCAATCAAGTTGATGAGATTCTTGAACGGCGCATGCGAAGCGCGAAGAACAACCGTCCCGGAGCTAAATATTTAAACGAGGGTTATGTGGTCGTCACAAATCCAAACACAGGTGAAATTTTATCCTTGAATGGCCTCGTCTTGGAAGAGGATGGGACGGCAACGAAACACCCGCTTGGCACCATGCACAACTCCTTTACGATGGGCTCGGTCATCAAAGGTGCGACGATGTTGACGGGGTATGAGCACGGGGTCGTGAATTACGGGGATGTGGTGCACGATAAGCCAATGATTTTTTCCGACGGTAGTAAGAAAGGTTCCTGGTCGTCGCTGGGGCTCATTAACGACATCGATGCCCTACGCTACTCGAGTAACGTGTACTTTATGACCCAGGCAATTCAACTTGGCGGGGACGTCTATTACCCACGTAGCCACCTAAACCTCGATCTGGCGGTGTTTGATACTTACCGGGCTTCCTTTGCACAGTTTGGCTTAGGATCGCCAACCGGGATTGATCTGCCAAACGAGCAATCCGGCTTACGCGATTCCGATCGCAGCGTCGCCAAACTGCTCGATTTTGTCATTGGACAATCGGATACCTATACCACCCTGCAGCTCGCCCAGTACGTCTCGACCGTCGCCAACGGTGGGCACCGCTACGCCTTGCAGCTACTGAAAGAAGCGAGCATTCCCGTTAGCCCGTACGAATCCATCCTTGTCCACTCGTTCGAGCCAAAGCTACTCAACACCATCGATTTACCAGAAGACGCTTTCAGGCGCGTCCACGAAGGGTTTAGACAGGCGTTGCAAATGCAAGGCGGAACCGGAAATCACGTGTTTAATAACGCTTCTTACAACCCGGCAGGCAAAACTGGAACGGCTGAGGAATTTGTCCGTGATGCGGATGGTAAACTCATTTATACCACACACGGCCATCTCATCCCGGTCCATCACATGACCTTCATCGGGTATGCCCCAGCGGACCATCCGGAAATAGCCGTCGCGGTTGTGTTCCCGCAATCCGAATTGCCGATGCATAAAAACCAGCTAGTCTTAGAAGTTGCAGACGACGTGTTCAAAGCTTACTTTGGGTGGTATCAATCATAAAAAAGCGCTCGTTATCACATTCATAGCCTTTAACTCCTACTTATTTTTGTTAACCCTTACATTCGAATTTAAAGGGATCTAACATAAGTAACCGCTTATATATAGACATTAAGCGCTTGCCAAAATGAGATCACGAAAAAATCGCTAAGCTCAGCAAATATCACGAACTTAGCGATTTTCATATTTTAACGGGATAACAAACAGCTTAATCTTTCTTTCTAATCAATGCTGTATCTAAATAAACACCGACACCGCCGATCACAACGAAGAGCAGGATCAAAGCCGTACCACCGAATTCCGACAATCCCATCGACACCAATGACAGGCCGGCAAATTCAATTAGCGGCATCCCCGCCTCATCTAATAGCAACGTCCAACGCGCATAAATCGTCATATCTTCCTCAATGTAAACCTCAGCGCCCAGCGCCTCATCCGCACTCGCTACAAACCAGCCCTCAAAGTAATAACCTTCTCGCACCGGTACGGCAGTTGGCATCGTAAATGCAATCCCTTGCTGAATAGCACGCTCAAACGAATCGCCGATACCACCCGCAAAATCAAATAAAACCTGGTGATAAATAACCTCTGGCATTATGTCTTCATTTGGCGTCCAACGCGCATGAATCGTGGTATCGAAAATAACGATTGTCTCAAAATTAAATTCTGGTCCAACCGTAGCTGAGATGAACCACCCCTCAAACTGATGACCTTCTTTCACTGGCTCAGCAGACGGCATCACAGGACTGCTTCTGTGTCTAACGTGTTGGGTCGGAAAATTCCCGCTACCGCCATGCAAGTTAAACGAAAGATTATGATAACCCTCAGGCGCAGGCGGACTAATTTCCATTGCTACACCAGGACCAGTGGTACCACCAGCACCAGGGCCACCATCAGCCTCGTCGTAATGAACGTTCCCACCGCCAACGCTCCAATCATTGTGGTAGACATCATCGTCGCCACTACCAGCAAAAGCTACCGGCGCATTAACCACAACTAATAGCCCGATCACGATCAATACTAGCAACGGTTTAAACCCTTTATGGAAAATCTTTTTCCTCATTTTCAAAACCTACCTCACTACTTGTCTTTTAAAACACATCAACCTACTTCTTTCGTTGTCGGTGTCACCATCAACTGCTTAATGGCAATTCTTTTCCACAGATACGCTACGATGATTAAGCTTGTAATCACCATTGAAGTCAATAAAAAGTGCTGTTCAAAAAGTAAACTGAACCTACCCATTGTACGGTTTGAAAAAACAACCCGACCAACAATGTCTTCACTTGGAACGATCTGGTCATTAACGTCATCGCCTTCATCACCACGCAAGCTAAAACCAATGTGATCCCCGTCCGCGTCGGTTGACACGCTATCAATACGATGCGTAATCAACAAGCCGTCTTCTTGGATATAAGTCACAATGTGATCCACAGCTAAACGATTTGGATTCACACGTCTAAGCACAACCAAGCTGTCTTCCGGGATCGTTTCTTGCATGCTTGGGCTCGCCACACGAATCGCAGAGAATCCTAAGATGAAGTTTGGCTCTCCAATTGTATTTTGTGCATTAAGTAATAAAATCATGACAAGGAAGAACGCGAAAAAGAAATAAAAGATCGCATTCACACCTGCCAACAAAAATACTTTCCACTTTTCCAGTCCTTTTTCAGCGATTTCCTTTGGCTTAGCAGCCGCTAACTCACTAGCAGGTCTTTTAAATGGCGTTGGCGCTCTGTCTGGTCTTTTGAAAAAAGGAGCAGACGGTTCATCGCGCACAACGTTTTCTTTTATGACAATTGGTTGCTCACTCATAGCCACAATCGGCGGTGCCAAAACACGCTCTGGTTTCTCGGCATATGAAAAAGTCAACTCATTGAATTTTGTCACTAACTCAGCGTAGGTGACATCTGCAATGTATCTACCAACCAATTGTTTGATTAGTCCGTTTGCGATGACAAGCTCAAGAGCAAGTACGCCCGTTTTATTTTCCGTCACCCTCACACCCGTGATGGTTTTCGTCATCGGACCGATTGAGAGTTGTTCCGGTATTTCAAAATCAACCGAAAAACCTGCCGGTGTTTCTTCACGTTGCAAAACTTCTGCATCAGAAAACTGACCCATCAACTTCTCAAGATCGGCTTCATTTCGATCAAGCAATGTCATAATTGCTTTGTGTTCAAACTTTTCGTATGTCATTATCTTACACTCCTCAAAAGCTAAGAGTTTTATCTCGTAATATTATACACTTTTTTTACCTCAATTGATAGACCGAAATGCAACAAAAAAGTACTGCATCCGACAGTACTTTCTTGATTTTAACTTTTTAACTCAAAATTATTTTTGTTCATCGTCCAGACCAAACTCACTACCGCCTTCAAAGTCCTCAAACTCATCTTGTTTCACTCTTTGGTCAATGAATTGCTTAGCCACATACAAGGCAATTAGCAAGCCAATTGTGACAACTAACATCAAGAAGAAGCTAGTTTCAAAGAACAGTAACAAACGACCAATCAAATAACTTGAAAAGATGACACGCCCCACAACGTTCTCACTTGGAACGACGTCGTTATTTAAATGAACGTTCGCATCACCTCGTAAGACAAAGCCTTCTTTATTCCCATCCTCATCTAATTCGTAGCGATAAATACGATGCGTAATTAAACGATTTTCTGGGTTGATGTACGTCGCAATTTGGCCAACCTCTAACTCATTTGCATCCGTGCTACGAATAATCACTAAGCTATTAACCGGTAGTTCAGGTTCCATGCTGTCACTAACAACTCTAAACGCTGACATCCCCATCAGATTACTTGGTTCACCATCCTCATTTTGAAGACCAGATAATAAAATTAAGGCAATTGAACCAGCAAAGAACAGATAAAATACGGCATTGATTCCAATCTTAGTAATCAAACTGATGATGCCTGAAGTTTCCTTTTTAACTTCTTTTTTCTCAGTTAAATCTTCCTTCAAAAAGGCAGCATCTTTTTCTCTTTGGCTTTCGATGAGGTGCTCAGCACCGATTAACTCACCTAAAATCTCAGATTCATAACCTTCCGAGCTTTCTTCTAGCTCGTCCATCTCAAACTCAAAGATCAGCTTTTCAAGGTTTTCTTCAAATCCGCGGATCGCTTCTCGTAATTCCGTGTTGACGGCTTCATTGGTAACAAAGCGATTTTTAATTTCATTACTGCGAGAGACTAGTTGATCTGAACGCTCGATCAAACTCGCATTATTCGTTTGTTCGTTCGCAAGAAGCTCTTGCGCTTCTTTGTTTTCAGAAAGTTGTTTCCCGATTTCCTTCAGTAACTCAACGTTGCGGGCTTTTATTTCTTGTAACGATTCCTTTGCCGTCACCTGTTCTTCGACCAACTGTGACGACTCGGCCACTAATTCAACGTTTTTCTCTTGTTCAGTAACTAATTCCTGATTCGTTTCGTCATTTTGTGTTTGGTGAGTCGCAATTTGTTGTTCAAGCTCAGCATTTTTAGCTTTTTCATTTTCTAACGATTCTGCTATTTCAGCTGTTTGAATGTCTAACTGTGACGACGTTTCTTGCAAGTCAGCATGTTTCGCTTGCTCAGCGATTAATCGTTGATCAGCTTCAGCTTTAGCTGCCAGATGCGCCTGCACTTCTTCCTCAAGATCCGTGTTTTTGTCCTGTTCGGCTTCTAACAACTGATGAACTTCTGCGCTTTCAAGCGAACGTGCTTCGATTTCTTGCTCCAATGCTGCTTTCTTCGTTTGCTCTTCTTCGAGTGACTCTTTTGCTTCGTTTGTTCTTTGCACCATCTCCAAAGAAGTTTTTAATAACTCAGCATTGCTCGCCAGTTCGGCTTCGATGGCGTGATGGATGTCCTCGTTTTCAGTCGTACGAGCGGTAATTTCTTGTGCTAATTCTGCTTGCTTAGCTCGCTCTACTTCTAACGTTTCTTTCGCATCCGTGATCTTAATGAGCCATTGTGCAGAGGTTTCTAACAACTGCGCGTTCTTCACTTGCTCGGCTTCGATTAGTTGCGTTGCTTCTGCGTTCTCAGTTTTCTGAGCCTCTACTTCTTTTTTGAGCTCTATTGCTTTATCGAGCTCCACTTTTAAGGCTTCTTTTGCATCCATTGTTTCCAGCAACAATTGCGATGACGTCTCTAGCAACTCTGAATATCGGACTTGCTCGATTTCTAGCTCGCGTTCAACGTCGCCTTTCTCATCCATGCGTGCTGAAATCTCTTGATTGACTTCAGCAACCCTTTCTTGTTCCAAAACAAGCTCTTGTTTCGCTTCCTCGACTTCATTTAATATCTTAGATGCCGTTGCACTTAGCTCTGCCGTTTTATCTTTCTCAAATTCTAATACTTGCACCGCTTCGCTCTTCGCCACGATTAACGATTCAATTTCTTGCTCAAACACAACCGTTTTAGCTGTTTCAGCTGACAGTTGTTCTTGTACTTGTTTTGTCTCAAGGTCTAATCTCAGGGTTTGCTCTTGCAACTCTAAATGCTTGGTTTGCTCAGTTTCAAGTGATGCCTTTATGTCATCTTTCTCAGCAAGTCGAGCTGTCATTTCCAATTCTAACTCTGCTGACTTCGCTTGTTCCGAAACAAACGCTTCTTTTATTTCATTAACCTCTGCCATCACTTTCGCAGAAGTTTCAATCAGCTGCGCATTTTTCGCTTGCTCAGCTTCTAATGCCACACCAGCGGCTTCTTTCTCAAGATTTCGCTCGTTAATTTCTGATTCTAATTCAAGAGACTTCCCTTGTTCAGCCTCTAATGAATTTTTGACTTCTACGGTCTCAAGCAGTAATTGCGACGACATTCCTAACAGATCCACGTGTTTTGCTTGCTCAGCCTCTAATGCTTCCTTCACTTCCGTTTGCGCAAGCGTGTGACCTTCAATTTCTTCCACAAGCTCTGAATTTTTCGCCTGCTCTGCCATCACTTCTGCTTCCACTTCACTCGTTGCAGCTAAAATTTGAGCGGCTGTTTCTGATAGTTCTGAATTTTTCGTTTGCTCAATCACTAACGCTTGCTTGGCTTCATCGTTCTTTTGCGTATGACTTTCCAGTTCTTTTTTCAACGCTAACGTCTTCGATTGCTCTTGCTCTAACGCTTCTTTCGAATCTGCCACCTCAGCAATGAGGAAAGAGGATTTTTCTTGCAACTGCGTTGTCTGTGCCTGTTGGTCAATGAGCGACTGCTTCAACTCATCCATCTCAAGCGTACTAGCTGCGACTTCTTTTTCGATTTCTAACGCTTTCGATTGCTCAATCACTAACGTCTCGGCCAACTCCGCCGTTTTTGTTTGTTGGGCAACGAGTGCTTGCTTCGCCTCGTTTTTTTCAAGCGTGCGAGTTGCCATTTCTTGTTCGAGCTCTAACGTCTTTGATTGCTCTGTTTCTAGTGCTACTCTTGCGTCAGCTGTTTCAGCCGTCAACTGCGTCGATTTCACCTCTAATTCAGCCGTTTTCAGCTGCTGCTCAACCAATGCTTGTTTTAATTCGTCAATTTCCTGGGTACTAGCTGCTAATCCTGCTTCCAATTCGACAGCTTTTGACTGTTCTGTAGCTAAATCTTGCTTCGTTTCATCGTTCTCAATTGTGCGAGCTATGACTTCCTTCTCTAACTCTACGGTCTTAGAAAGCTCTGTTTCTAACAGCCTTTTCACTTCAACGGTCTGCTCTGTTAATTGTGAAGAGGCGATTTCCAGCTCTGAGCTTCTAACTTGCTCAGCTTCCAACTGTCGATTGACTTCCTCTTTCTCAAACGTTTGATCGTCGATCTCTTTTTCAAAAGCGGCAATGCGATCTTGCTCTTCCAAAAGCTCAGCTTTCGCCTCTTCAATAGTAAGCGCGAGTTGCGATGAAGAAAGCAGTAGTTCTGCCGTTTTTTCCTGTTCGAGAACAAGGATTTGTTTGGCTTCATCGCCTTCGAGCGTGCGATCGGCAATTTCTTTTTCCAATTCAGCATTTTTCGCGATTTCAGTACCTAGTAAACCTTTTGTTTCAATTGCTTCAAGTGCTAATTGCGATGAGGTTTCTTGCAACTCAGCATGCTTCGCCTGCTCAGCAACTAAACTCGTCTCAGCTTCGGCTTTTTCCACAGCGTGCTTCTCAATTTCTTCCGAGAGCGTTGAAATTTTTGCTTGCTCAGCTGCTAAAATTTGCTTCGTCTCATCAATTTCAAGCACACCGGCAGCAACGGCTTCTTCTAATTCTGAAGTTCTCGCAAGCTCAATGGCCAATAATTCTTTTGCACCCGTTGTTTCTTCTGCCAGCTTCGATGATTCATTGAGTAACTCAGAATGCTTCACTTGCGCTGATTCTAACTCACGTTCAGCGTCATCTTTCTCACCCGTAAGGGTTTCAATCTCCTCTGCGAGCGTCTCGTTTTTCTCTTGTTCAGCAACTAATTCTTCTTTCGTTTCAACGATCGTAAACATGAGTCTAGCTGATTCTTCGTTCAACTCATCGCTCTTTGATAACTCAGCTACTAAAGCTTGTCTAGTTTCATCGTATTCAACCGCGTGCGTTTCAACGATTTTTTCTAATTCAGCATTTTTTGCCAGCTCAGCTTCTAATTGATTTGTTGCGTCCGTTGTTCGTGTTGAGAGCTGCAGCGAAGTTTTAAGCATCTCGGCATTCTTTGCCAATTCAACTCCGATAGCAAGTTGCGCCTCGTTGTTTTGTTTCGTCAAACTTTCAACATCTTGCTCAAGCGCAATTGTTTTTGCTTGCTCGGTGGTCAACGCTTCGTTTGCGTCTTCAATTTTATGCGTTAATTGAGAGGCAGCTTCTTCCAACTCTGCGCTTTTCGTTTGCTCAGTAGCGAGTGCTTCTGCGACTTCGTCCACTTCAAGCGTAGCCGCTGCAACAACTTTTTCTAATTCAACATTTTCAGCTTGCTTTTCCGTTAATACTTCTTTTGTATGGCCCACTTCGGTTGATAACTGCACCGAGGTTACTTGCAACTCTTCATTCTTCGTTTGCTCGGCTTCTAATTGTTGACGCCATTCATCACTTTCAGCAACGCGCACTTCAATTTCTTCTTTGAGCGATGCCGTCTTGGCTTTTTCTGCTTCAACCGCCTCTTGGACGTCAGTTGCTCTTTTTAATAATTCCGATGAGGTCTCTTCTAGCTCTTCATTTTTAGCTTGTTCAGCCGCTAACGTTTGCGCTGCTTCATCCATTTCAAGCGTTCGCGCTTTGATTTCTTCTTCTAATTCTGCGCTTTTTGCAGAGGCTAATACCAATGATGCTTCAGCATCGTGTGTATTTACGACTAACTGAGCTGATTCTTCTTGTAACACAATGTTTTTTTCCTGTGTCTGTGCTAGCGTCTTTTCGACTTCGCTTCTCATCGAAATGCGCGTATCAATTTCTTCTTCCAAAGCTAATTTCTTCGCTTGTTCATCAGCAAGTGTTGCTTTCACTTCATCAATGGCAACCATGATCTGAGACGAAGCATCAAGTAGCGCTTCGTTTTTAGCTTTTTCAGAAGCCATGGCTTGTTCGATTTCGCTGTTTTCACTTGAGCACGATTCAACAGCTTGTTGCAATTCGATATGTTTTGCTTGCTCGATTTCCAGTAACGCTTGTGCATCCGTTGTGTGAGCGAGTAGTTGCGCGATTGTTTCTTGCAATTCTAAGTTTTTCGCCTGCTCAGCAGCGACGGCAAGTTCCGACTCATCGATGTCACGTGTACGTGCTTCAATTTCTTCGTTTAAGACCGTGTTCTTTTCAAGCTCAACCGCTAATGCTTCTTTGACATCGGTTGACTTATGCAACAATTGTGAAGACGCGACTTGCAATTCTTCGTTCTTCGACTTTTGCGCTTCTAAGGCCTGATTAACTTCATCCATTTCAAGCGTAGTAGCTGCAACGGTTTCCTCTAATTCCAAAGTCTTTGCCAGGACTTCTTTTTCCAATTCGGCTGTTTTTGCAAGTTCCGACTCGACGGTAGCTTGCGTATCCGTTTGCTTCGCCGTTAATTGGCTGATCGTTTCTTGTAGTTCCGCATTTTTCTCCATCTCGGCAACCAAGATGAGTTGCTGATCGTCTGCTCCAAGGTGTAACTGCTCAATTTCTTCTTCTAGTTCTAGCTTTCTGGCTTTTTCTTCATCAAGCAACGCTTTGAAACTAGTCCCTTCATCTGATAATTTTTCTGTCGACGCTTGTAACGCAATGGTTTTCTCTCTTTCAGCAGCTAGCTCCTGATTGATTTCCTCATTCCCAAGCGTATACGCTTTGATTTCTTCTTCCAGCTCTAATGCCTTCGCTCGTTCGGCTTCTAACAGTGCTTGGGTTTCAGCTTCTAGTTCTAAGGCTTTCGCTCGTTCAGCTTCTAGCGCTTCATTTGTTTCCGCAAGGGTCAAGACAAGTTGCGACGTTGTTTCTTCATGCTCTACGATTTTCTTTTGTTCCGCTTCCAGCATCTCTTTAACTGCTGTGTTTTCATTTGCTTTTGCTTCTACCTCTTCGCCAATCGCTTTTGTTTTCGCCACTTCAGCTTCTAATCGCTCTTTGATAGCGGTGGTTTCTGTTTCTAATTGTGTGGCAACTTCAAGTAAACTCGCATTTTTAGTTTGTTCAACGTTTAATAGTTTTTCAGTTTCTTTGATTTCAGAAGCGTAATTTTCAATTTCATCGGTTAACTCGCTTGTTCTTGTTTGTTCCACCTCTAATAATTCTTGGTTTCTTGCTACTTTAGCAAGCTCAGCGTTCACGGTCGCTTGTGTTTCATTGATTTCGTGATAATAGTCTTTCACTTTTTGCTTCAGTTCTTCGGATTTAGCCTGCTCAGTCGCCAATGTTGCTTTAGCTTCTTCGGTTTGCAGAGCTAGTTCATCCGTCGAAGCGACTAGTTTTGCATTTTCAGCTTGTTGCTCTTCCAAAATCTGCTCAACTTGGCTTTTCTCACGAGAAAGCTCTTCGTACGTTCTAGCAACTTCTAAGCTCTTTGCTTGCTCTTGCGCAAGTAAAGCTTCAATTTCTGATTTTTCACCCGAAAGCGGCGCTAGCTTTTCCAGTAACGTTTGGTTACGGCTTTTTTCTTCTTCCATTGATTGCTGAATGTGATCACTCGTTGCGTGAAGCTCCGCCGATTGCTTTTCCAATTCAGCGTTTTCTTCTTGTAGCTGTGCAATGAGTTCTTTTGCATGCTCCGTTTCAGAAACAAGCTCATTAGAGCGTTCAATCAAATCTGAATTTTTCGTTTGTTCTTGATTTAATAACTCTTTTACTTGTGCATTCTCAGCAACGATCTGTGCAGATTTTCCAAGTAGTTCCGTCGCTTTAATTTTTTCCTGCTCAACTAAATTTTCAATTTCCTTGCTCTCAAAGCTTAGGCTTTCTAATCTGCCAATTAAATCTTCATCGTAAGCTCTTGGGACTTTAGCTTTAGGCACAGGCGCAACAATGCGTTCCGATGCAGGCGTCGCAACAACCGCTGGTGCCTCTTCTTCGATGACTTCAGGTTCAGGCTCCTTAAAAACAGCTTGCGAAAAGCTTAACTCATTTAGTTTCGACACTAAATCGGCGTATTTATGATCTGCCGTTTTAACCGCAATTAAATGCGAAATAAGGCCGTCCGTGATCTGTAGCCTTAATTGCAAGACTTCCTCTTCTCCCAATTGCACACTCACTAATGGCAACTCATCTGAAAAACCAGGAATAGCGAGCGGCTTAGGCACTTCGTAATTAATTACAAACCCTTCAGCAGTCTCTTTCCTGTCTATCACTTCACCATCTAAAAATTGGTCAAAAAGGCGATCGCTTCTTCCATCCAGTAATGTGCTAATCGCTTTATGTTCAAACTTTTCATATGTCATAATTACACTTCCTAAACCACGTTATACTTTTTTGCTGTTTAAGCGCAACCATTGTCCGATGACAACAGCCTTAAACCATATCTATTTATTATACACTTTTTGATCTCAAATGAACAGAATTTTATTGAAATAGAATGCCTTTTTTCATCATTTTTTTTCAATAATCTCTCTTTCACTTAATTTTCATCTACTAAATGCCACGAACCTCTACGAAATTGAACATTCTATCACATTGACCTTGCGCATAAAATAGAAATAATGCTTATATGAAGGTTGATGGATCAATCAACTAAACCAAAAGAAAGGTTGGCGTTTAACTTGCAAGAACGTTTTTTACTTCTATTCATGACGGTTACCACTAGTATCACCATTTTCATCTTCGCCATCATAAACTCGCACCAAGAAATACCTGTTTTTGATGTCAACGATGTGTTATTCGAACATCAAACGAGCCACGGTAACATTGTGATCTCTGCCACGCCCTATAACGAGTTTACCCTCGCGTTCACCGACCGTAACATAACGGGCATGGTTTATGCTAGCAGCACGACGACCCATTTCAACTCCGACACCGTTTATCTTACCTTGCCACAAACCGAAGACATCCCTTTTTCAACTTACGCGATCATCACCGCTAACCCCGCTTTACAAGAAGTGATCCTAATCGAGAATCATTCACTGATTGCCCATCAAGCCCGTGCAAAAAAGACAGCACACGAGGAGGTGTCTGTCTTCCTGATTGCATCATCTGACCTTGTTGGTACGGATGCCTTGATCATCGGGTTGAATGAACATCATCACGTTATTTTTGAAATTCAAATTCCTTAACAACACTATGATCTTCGGCGTTTAAAATGGTGACTTGATACGCTTCTTTTGTGATCTCTAATTTGGCGTATTTTCGAATACCGCCGTCACGAGGCAACTCAATGCTTCCCGGGTTAATGACTAAGCGGCCCTCGAACATCTGCACGTCCATCACGTGTGTATGCCCGTAAAGAATGATCGACGGCTTACCACCAAACAACGTCGCTATTTCCACTAAGACATCAACGCCTGCTCTCACCTGATACCGATCCCCATGGTTGATCCAGATTTGCTCACCGTTTGGTAAATTGACTTGCTCGACGTCGCGGTATTTCTGTCTAAAATCGGTATTCCCCATTACCGTGATAAACGGCACCATCACCGGATCATCGTGCTCTAAATTTGAATCACCGCAATGAAGAAAGTAATCCACTTCCCCGGTATACTTCTCAACCACACTGATTAAACCGTTCTTCTTAATGTGATTATCACTAACAATAATAATTTTAATGTGGTCCGGGTCCATGTTTTCCCTAGCCCCTGGTGTGACCTTGCCGTCCTCTTCTCTTGCTTGTTCTAAAGACTCATCGTGCGCTTGTTCTGTTTCATTTTCGTTCTCAATCGGCCCAAACAGTTTTTTTAGCAGCTTCTTCATGTCAACTCATCAATCCTTTCTTCCAACAACTTAAACGCATTCGCACGATGGCTAATCGCATTCTTCTCTTCTTTTGACAACTCTGCCATCGTCTTTTTTAATTCAGGCAGATAAAAAATCGGGTCGTATCCAAATCCTGAATTGCCACGCTTTTCATGTAAAATCACACCTTCGCACTCACCGCGAACTATGATTTCTTTTCCTTTTGGATCAACCACCGCTAGCACACAAACGAACCGCGCACGGCGATGATCTTGTTCAACACCTGCCATTTCAATCAACACTTTGTCCATATTATCAGCATCAGACCGCTGCTCACCGGCAAACCTGGCACTGTAAACACCCGGTCTTTTGCCTAGCGCGTCGATCTCAAGACCCGAATCATCTGCTAAGGCCGTCACGTTAAATCTTTCGGCAATCGCCCGCGCTTTGATTAACGCGTTTTCTTCAAACGTCACACCCGTCTCCTCAATCTCTTCCTCGTAGTTGATGTCATAAAGCGATTTTACAGTCACGTGATGCTTTTCTAGTAACGATTGAAACTCACGCACTTTCCCAAGGTTATGGGTTGCAATAACAATTTGGCTCATGTTCTACTCCTTCTCCTGTCTAGTTCTTCTTAACTCTTTGCCTCTAAGGACGAATTTTCGCAACTCAGAAACAAAATACAACGAACCACAAATGATCAACACTTCGTCTTCCTCTAGCTTTTTAATGAATTGACCCAACATTTTTTTATATTCTGGCCTCGCAACGTGCTCCGCTTGCGTCGGAAAATCAAGCGGCTCACTCAGCAACTCAACCGGATCAATCGCATTCGGATGCTTCCAAGTCGTGTAGTGAACTTCATGCGCACAGCTGTCCAACAATTTCCTCATTTCATTCACGTCTTTGTGCTTCAATGCACTAAATAGAAACTTCTTTCGACGTTTAGGATAGACGGTTTCGATCAGATCAATCAATGCTTTGAGCCCGTCAATGTTATGTGCCCCATCGATGATCACTGGTGGCTTCTTTTCAATGAATTCAAAGCGTCCTGGCCAAGTGGCAACGTCTAACCCTTTGTAAATGACCTCAACATCAAGGTCAAAAATCCCCGCTTCCATCAAATATTCAGCAATCGACAAGGCGAGCGTCGCATTTTTAGCTTGATACTTACCTAGCATTTTTAATCTCACAAATCGATACGACTGATAATGAAATAATGTCCCCGTTTCAACGGTGCGTACAAAATCAAAACCTAACAACGATTCGTGAAACGGTGCGTTCAGGCCTTGACAATGGTTCCTAAAGACCGTTAGCAAATCCGGGTTCTCTTCGGTTGTAAATAAAGGCACACCTTCCTTTACGATTCCCAATTTTTCCATGGCTCGTTCCAGCGGCGACTCTCCCAGAATTTCTGCATGATCATCGCCCACATTGGTAATGGCAGTTACCATCGGCCTGATCACATTGGTCGAATCCAATCTACCCCCGATGCCCGTCTCATAAATCACCACATCAACTTTTTGATCAGCAAAATACATAAACGAAATTAGCGTCAGTACATCAAAGGACGAAAGATCATCACGATTTTCCCGATGATCTAAAACAGCTTTTAACCTTCTTGCGTATTTCCCCAAGTGATCCTTCGATATGTGTGTGTTGTTAATTTCAATTCGGTCTTTAAAATTCACCATAAACGGTGAAGTAAACGTCCCTACTCTCACCCCAGCATGTATCAAAATACTTCGCAAAAAAGCAACCGTTGAGCCTTTCCCATTCGTTCCCGCTACGTGAATCGTCTCCAATTTCTCATGCGGGTTTCCAAGAACCTCTAAAACAGTTTTAATCGGTTCAAGTGAACGCTCGTGCTTGCTATACCCAAAGCTATTAATCCATTCAATAATCGACACTTCACTTCTCAACAACGGATGTATCATCTGATCTCAACTCCTTTCGAAATGGCAATCACGATCACCATATTCTCTTCAATCAGCGTTCCAGGTGAAACGTGTTGCTCACTCACTAACGTCGGCGCCACCGTGTCTGAAAAAACATACTCAAACTCAATGTGAATCTGGTGCTCGTTCGCAAATGCCAAGACCTCACTCGTCGTCCAACCATGTAAATTCGGTAATTGATTCGCATTCTGATTCAAGAGAAAATTACCCAATAACACCGCCAGCACGCACAACAAAAGAAGCGAAAAAAATCGCGGTGTTAGCCTTGTCCTTTTCCTCACTTGTCGCCGTTCTACTATTTGTTCCTCTGTCATTTTCTCCTAGCCCCTTTCCAAAGCTACATCCCCTATGTTTCACTCCCCCTACACGACCGTATTGTAGATAATTTAATTATAGCGATTTTATGCCAAAAAGTAAAGGTAATCATGAGGCACACACGAAAAAAATCGCGCTTTGTCGCAATTTCTTCGCGATACTCGCCATTTTTCTAACTCGATCGAACGCCATCAAAAACGTTTTGAATTCTTTTTATACCAATATACAATATTTATTTCATTATTATTGTTTATTTTCATTCTTAATTGGAATAATAAAAGGTTTTTCTGAGCAAACAAGAAAATTAGGACATGGAGCCCTACTTTAAACAAACATTCCGTTTAATCGCATCAATGGTAGATTCGTGCACGCCAAAATGAAAGGCACCTAAAATCAAAATACGCCGACAACACAAAAGCTAGCACAATCAAGGCTAGCTTTTCAACTTCTCTAAAATAAACCAAAAAATTTCTTCTTCGAACCATTACCAGACATCATCTGTGGCAGTTCATCGACCAACACGTCCTCACCTTCAATAATCAAACGCGCATTTTCTTGCAAAACATTCATCGTGTACGTTCCAAATCGTTTCTCCACGTCCGCAAAAGCTTCACTCATCGTAAACGAGCGATCCGAATTATTATGCGCATCGGTTGCCAGCACATGAGCCAAATTATGCTCAATCATATCCCGACTAAACTTTTGAACCTGCTTTCCGAAATAACCCGTGAGACTAGACGTCGTCACCTGAGTCAAGGCTCCGTTGACAACAAAATCATACAAGCGACCCGGATTTTCCTGCAGTTCCAAGTTTCGCTCAGGATGCGCAATAATCGGCGTAATCCCTGCATCTTCCAATTCAAAAAACAACCGCTCCGCATAATGAGGAACGCTACGAAACGGAAACTCAATCAACACATGCTGAGAATGATCCGCAATCGTCAACAACTTCCCGCTTTGAATGTCCTCAAGCACTTCACCGTAAATGCGAATTTCTTGTCCTGGCAACACAGCAACGTCTAGCTGATGCTTTGCAATCATCTTTTGCAACAGCTCAACCTTCCTTAAAACACTAGTCCGGTTCTGCGTAAAATTACGATTGTAATGTGGCGTGGCAACAATCGTACGGATTCCCTCATTAACAGCAGTTTGTAACATCGCTAACGTTTCTACCTCGTTCTGAGCACCATCATCAACTGCTGGCAAAATATGAGCATGAATATCGATCATTTGTCCACACCTATGCCATATGCCGAGGCTGCCACACCGTAATAGTTGCTGTAATCAGCATGCTTTGAATCAACACCATTTAACACTGCACCAAGCACATTCACATTACTACGATGCAGTAACTCTTTCGCCTTGACCAGATTCTTCTTCTCCGTCTGATGACTTCTCAAAACAAGAATCGCACCGTCGCAATAATTAGCTAAAACCAACGCATCCGCAACCGCTAAAATTGGTGGCGTATCAAACAAAACAATGTCATATAGCTCCAGTAACTCGTCAATCAATTCTCCCATTGCACTCGACCCTAACATCTCAGACGGGTTTGGTGGAATCGGTCCACTCGTCAACACGTGCAGGCCGTTCACGTTCGTTTTCGTTACAACCGCATCTTTGATGGCAACCTTCTTAGTAATCAAACTCGACAATCCGCGCTTATTACTCACTTGCAACACCTGGTGAATCGTCGGCTTACGCAAATCAGCGTCTACCAACAAAACCTTTTGTCCTTGCTGCGCCAGCGTTACCGCCAAATTTGAAGTCGTCGTCGACTTCCCTTCACTTGGCGAACCAGACGTACAAAGAAGGGTACGCAACTCCTTATCAATCATTGAAAACTGCATACTCGTTCGAATCGCACGGTATTGCTCAGCAATCGGAGACTTTGGATTCGTTGCAGTAATTAAAGTCCGTTTAGAACTATTCAACACTTTGCTCTTTTTTCTATCTTTCAAGGGATTTATCACAGAAACTCACACTCTCTTTTAAAATTCTTTTTCTTTTATTATGACCTTTGAGCACGGATATCATCCACCGTCATAATGGAAATCACACCAAGAACTGGCAAACTAGTCAACTGCTCTACCTCGTGCTCCGTTTTAACCGTTTTATCTAGGAACTCTAATAAGAAGGCCACAAAAACACCACCCATTGCGCCCACGACAAACCCGATCGCGACGTTCATCGTCAATCTCGGACTTACCGGGCTAGACGGGATTTGAGCAGGTGCCAAGATACTCACATTGTCCACGTGCATAATGTCCGGTACGTCGTTAATGAAAATATCTGCCGTTAACTCCGCAATCCTTTGTGCAAGAACAGGGTCTTCATGACGCACCGTCAACGTAATGATTTGCGAGTTCGTTTGATTTCCGGCTGTCATTAAACTAGCCAATCCGCCTGCGCTCATCTCGAGTCCTAATTGATCAATCACCTGATGCAGAATCGCAGGGCTCGTTAATATCCCGTTGTAAGTGTTAATTAACTGGATATTGGCCTGAATATCTGAATGAGTCACACCACCCTCGTTTCCAGGGCTAACCACTAGCTGGGTTGACGTTTGATAAATCGGCGTCACAAAAAAGAACGTGAAGCCACCAACAAACACAGCAGCCGTTAAGGCGAAAGTAATAATCATCATTAATCGCTTTTTTAATATTTGAAATAATTCTTGTAAGTCAATCGTTTCTTCCATTTCCATTTTTCTCATCCTCAATACAGTTGTTTTTTTGCACACTATTATTGATTGTACCTCAATAAAACTATTTTTACAATAGAACCCGAAGCATTTTTATCAATTTTTTAAGTGATTTAACGCGATATAGAATGATATTCTTCCCCAAAACCAAATGGAAATGCTTTCGCCTCAAAAATGACGACTGACACTCACACCATCAATTCGTTTACTATTACCTACTGGTAAGGCTATTTAACTTTCTACCTCCAACTTTAATAGTTCATTCTCCGACATCTCTAAGCTTGTACGATGGTGTCAAATGGCGTCTTTAAGTTTAATGTTTTTATAATCATTTCACAAATGTAAGCCCTTGTAGTAGAGTGGGGGGATTGCACGTACCTTCGTCATATCGCTAACGCGCTATCTTTACCTGTTCCCTCTGCGTATTGCCACTCGTCGCATCAGTCGCTGTCTTTACAAAGCTACC
>Ga0131853_10000149_pt1 | contig 115959 bp, 125 predicted proteins | sample TergutLab28metaG_FD_92764 | JGI IMG/M metagenome (GOLD analysis project Ga0131853, IMG submission 92764) | Labiotermes labralis P1 segment gut microbial communities from Petit-Saut dam, French Guiana - Lab288 P1 (version 2) (version 2) | ecosystem: Host-associated > Arthropoda: Insects >...
AAAGCCGGGCCGGCTGGGATTTCCGCTCAATGCCGTTGCATTTTGCCCGTGGGGTACCGTTTGCACCAAGAGCGCTTGATTGCCATTATAGGTGCCGCCGTTTAGGGCAAAGGTTACGGTATGCGGAGACAGTGGGTTCACGGTAAAGCTCACAGTAAAGACTTCTGAAATGCCGTTTGCATTGTGCACCGTTACTTCAACAGTATGCGTCCCCACCGGGAGACCCGGATTCGGCGTCACTGTAAAGCTGGCTGTGCCGCCCGGTGATAGTATGCTGGCGAGCAAATTCATGGAGAACGTGAAAGCGTTGTTGTTCCCCGCCACCGTCGTCACTGTGATCGTGAGATTGCCCGTCGGTTGAGCGCCCGTACTGGTCACTATCACTGTGTGCGGCATCTGCGGGTCATAGCCTAAAATCGCCGACGGAAATACGTGATCCTCTAAGGAGGCGAGGCCGTGTGACCACTGCCAGATCCACGTGTCCGCCATGTCGGGGCCGTCAAACTCGTCCATAAGTTCGGCGGAGGTGAGTTCATAGCTTCCCGCCGGGGCATAGATGGTTCCGTTTCCTATATTTTGCCAGCGTCCTGTATATCCGTCGCTATTTGGAACTGCTGGTAAAGCGGCGGCAGTACCGTCTATAAATGCAAACTCCTCTCCCAACGTGAGCTGGCGCAGAGCCGTGCCACTAAACATGAGGGACATATTTGTCACATTACTCGTGTCCCAACCGGACAAATTAAGGCTCGTCAGGCGGATTGCGTCACGAAACATGTTGGCCATGGTTGTCACGCCGCTGGTGTCGAAATGCTCCAACCCTGTTATGGTGTGTACGTTTGACAGCCCGTTAAATAAGTTTTGCAGATGTGGCCCGGCAGCAATCGGGCCGGTAAATTCAATCGTGGAAATGTCGTCACTGTGGACATGCCACGGACTCTCTGTGTGATCCCAATCAATATGTCCCGGTTCTACGATTAGCGTACCGTCGTCATATAACCGCCACGGCGCACCGCCTGGGCCGACTGTGCCGGTAATTGGAACCGCCATCGCCTGTATTGGCACCAATGTAAGCAAGATACAGAGCACAAGAACGAGACTAAGTATTCGTCTGTTCAGTTTCATATTTTTCCAAAATCCTTCCCAAATTTAATTATGTCAACAAAAATCTTGTGTATTTGCGAGTTAATAAATTGCCATAAATATGATATCACACCAACCATAAATAAGTCTATATATTTTCAATATTGTAATATTAGAGGTCCCTCATTTCTCCATGGTCAACTCCTCCACAATGGCGGAGCCGATTGTGGCCAGAAGCAGGGTGATGGTGCTCAAAGCCATCAGCTCCCGGGCGGCTTTGTAGATTTCAAATCCGGCGAGGGTCGGTCCACCGCTTGCGATGAACAGGGCGAGGGCGCAGAGGATCATGGTGCAGGTGAGCAGGAGCGCGCCCCGGAGCAGGGCATATGTAATATCCGTCATCTGATTTAAGCGGGCGATGACGCGGCGCAGTTTTGTCATACAGACCTCCGTTTAATTTTATGCAAACCATTATAGCGGTTCGGTTTGCCGAACACAACCCAAAATGGATGGAAAATAATCCAGATGTTGGCGTTTTGAGCGCAAAAATCCTTGTTGTATAGGCATATGTTGTGATATAATACCAAGTATCTTATTTCCGGCCAAGCCGGAGTGGAACACAGCATATAGTTCGAGACTACATGAGAAAGGCAGGGCGGCGGGCCATGAAATGTCCATTCTGTGCGTTTGCTGAGAGCAAAGTCATCGATTCCAGGTCTTCAGAAGAGGGGGCCACCATCCGCAGACGGCGGGAGTGTCTGAATTTGGACTGCAAAAATCGGTTCACTACCTACGAGCGCAAGGAGGACATGCCTCTAGTTGTCATCAAGCGTGACAGGAGCCGGGAGACCTTTGACAAGGCGAAGCTGATTACCGGTCTCGTGCGGGCCTGTCAGAAACGGCCTGTTCCGTTGGCGGAGCTTGAGAAAATTGCCACCGACATCGAACTGGAACTCCAGAATCGGATGGAGCGGGAGGTCAGTGCCGTCAAGGTAGGCGAGATGGTCATGGTCAGGCTCAAAGACATAGACGAGGTGGCCTATGTCCGCTTTGCCTCTGTGTATCGCCAGTTTACCGACATCGGCACCTTTATGGAAGAGGTAAACAAGCTAATTAAAGAGAGATAGGCCTCCGGCCTGGCGGAAAGCGGGCTTTATGTCTTGGTGGCAAAATAGATATTGCGTTTTTCGTCTACTGTGAGGATGAAGACCTGTTCGTAGTTTGGCACGCCTCGGCGCTTGAGCTCTTTCTCCAACCAGCGCTGATCCAGGCCCAAAAGGTGCAGATTTTTCTCCAACAGCCGCCCGTCGTTGATGACCAGGACGGGCAACCCCTTATCGTCCTCCGACAACTGGTGGGCGGCGTGAGTGGCGGGGCTGTGGGCGGCGTAGGGGATGGCGCTCATTGTGCCGTTGACCTCCAATACCACGTATTTGAGGGTGCTGAAATCCGTGTGGCCCTGGATACGCAATTTCTCGCTCAACTCCGTGACAGTCAGGCGATTTTTCCGCATCTCCCTCTGCATGATCTGACCGTTGTGGAGGAGGATGCTGGGCTTGCCGATGATGAACGAGCGGAGCCGCACACTTTTCATACAGAAAAAGGCGATCCCCAACTCGCAGACTAAGAGTACGGTCACGGGGAGTATGCCATCCAAGAGGCTGCGTTCCGGGTTGGCCACGGGTATCACCGCAAATTCCGACACCATAATGGCCACCACCAGCTCACTGAGCTCCAGTTGGCCCAGTTGCCGCTTTCCCAGCAGGCGCATGGTGACGAGAACGGTGAGAAACATAATAGTGGTGCGATATATGAGTACAAGCATAGGACGAAAGCTCCTGTGTGTAAAATGATCCATACTATCCTGTCCCATTTGGAGGTAACTTATGAATGAGTTGATCTTAGTCCTGGATTTTGACGGTCAATCCGGCCGCGCCATTGCCCGCAAGGTGCGGGATCTCGGCGTCTACTGTGAGGTGCTGCCCCATACGGCTGAGATCCAGCGGATTCGGGAAAAGGCGCCTCGGGGGATTATATTGACTTGTCCCTCTGGCGGCGTTTGCGATGTTCCAGAGGTTTTGCAATTGGGCGTACCGGTTGTGGAGGTATCTTCTAATGCTGCGGTAAGCAGAGAAGAGGGATTGAAAGATTTCCTCTACAACACCTGCGCTTGCCGCGGGGATTGGAAAATGGGAGACTACGCAGCGCGGACTGTTCAAGTTTTAAAAGAGAAGATTGGGGACAAGAAAGTTCTCTGCGCCCTCTCCGGCGGCGTGGACAGTACCGTGGCGGCGGTTATGGTGCATCAGGCCGTGGGGAGGCAGCTCACCTGTATCTTTGTAGATCACGGACTCCTGCGGAAGAACGAGGCCGCCAGCGTGGAACAGATGTGCCGGGAGACCTTTGATATCAACCTCATCCGTGTAGACGCCGCCCACCGATTTTTGGGCAGACTGGCCGGAGTAGATGATCCGGAGCAAAAGCGAAAAATCATCGGCGAGGAATTTATCCGTGTCTTTGAGGACGAGGCGAAAAAAATCGGCACAGTTGACTTTTTGGTCCAGGGGACCATTTATCCCGATATCATCGAGAGCGGCACCGACGGCTCCGCCGTGATCAAAAGCCACCACAACGTGGGCGGCCTGCCCGATGTGGTGGACTTTAAAGAGATTGTAGAGCCCCTGCGGCTCCTGTTCAAAGACGAGGTGCGTCAGGTGGGCTTAGAATTGGGTATCCCGGCGGAGCTGGTCTGGCGGCAGCCCTTCCCCGGCCCCGGTCTAGGCGTCCGGGTCATCGGCGCAATCACCCGGGACAAGCTGGATATTCTGCGGGAGGCCGACGCCATTTTCCGAGAGGAGATCAACGCTACCGGATTGGACAGGGAGCTGGGCCAATACTTCGCCGTTTTAACGAACATCCGCTCCGTAGGCGTCCGAGACGGGGCGCGCACCTACGATTACACCGTCGGTCTCCGTGCCGTCAAGACCAGCGATTTCATGTCGGCTGAGTTTGCCAGGATTCCATACGAGGTGCTGGAGAAAGTGTCCGGGCGGATCGTCCACGAGGTGGATCACGTAAACCGGGTGGTCTACGACGTGACGCCCAAACCGCCGGCGACTATAGAATTTGAGTGACGATGCAAGACCCCGGAGCCATTGAAAATACAAAGGCTCTGGGGTTAGTTTTTACATGACCGAGAATATTTAGGCATTGACAGTTCAATAACTTTAAAGTATAATATGGTTGATAGAGGGGATGCTATACATGTACAAGATTCGATTCTACAAAGATAAGCGCGGCAAAAGACCTGTAGCTGATTACATTAGGGAATTGGCTGGCAAGAAAGACAAGGACAGCCGCATTAAGCTTGCCAAGATAAACGACTATTTTCAAGCCCTGCAAGAGGGTGGTACGCATATAGGAGAGCCTTACGTGAAACATCTTGACGGAGAGGTGTGGGAACTTAGACCGATTAGAGATAGAATATTATTTGCAGTATGGGACGGCGAAAGTTTTTTGGTTCTCCATCATTTTATGAAAAAGACGCAGAAAACACCGCCGCATGAGATAGAACAAGCCAAGCGTAACCTTGCAGACTGGAAAGAAAGGGGTGCTAACAATGAATAAACAGTATGAGCAAGAATTAGAGCAAGCGAAGGTAAATTTGACCGATGTTAGAGAGCGCGGCGAAGACGCCCTTGGCGAGACATGGGACGAATTAAGGCAAGAAATTTTCACGCCGGAGGAAATTGCCGCAAGTGACTTGCGTGTAGCTATGATGATTGAGATTGCACACGCGAGAAAAGAGCGCGGCATATCTCAAAAGAGACTTGAAGAAATTAGCGGCGTTAGACAGCCAATCATAGCACGCATGGAAAAGGGGTACACAAGCCCGCAAATTGATACCGTTTTAAAAGTATTGGCTCCACTCGGAAAGACCTTGTATATAGGTGACTTGCCAAAAACAAGGTAAGAAACGGGGAGAGAGAAGGGCGGTAAAAGAGGGGCGGACACGGCCTTTTGCGAAATTTATGCAAGAGTTTGAGCGGGAGATTGCCGGTGATGCATAGGGCAAAAGCAATCTATGTGGAGCGGGTTTTATATGGCCGCCGGGATTGGGTTTGTATTTTGTAGTTTTTGGTTTTGATTTGTTGGGACAGTTAGGTAGGGGATAATTTTATGCAAGAGATTATTTATAAAATAATTATAGGAGCATTTTGATTAGCAATTGGTGTAGTTCATAGAATCGTTTTAGTGTACACTAGAAAGATTAAAAAGAAAATAAAGGGAATATTGGAAAAATATAATATTAGGAATATTCTTATATACTGCGTTGTAATTGGAGCTTATTTTTTAAGTATCTGGCTAAATGAAAATAACTTAGGTATCAATTTGGAAATTGAAGTTTCCTTAACCTTAGCATTATTGAGTGCGTATACAATTTTATACAGTTTTTTATATTCAGAGCTCAATAAAGATGAGAAAAAATATTATTGGGGAGTTGATATTGTCCGGTTTCAATTATCGGATTATTTGAGTATGCAATTGCTTTTTAATAAAAGTTTTCAATTTGGACTTGTTTTTGTGTTTCTATTTCCATTCATCCAAAGTTTAGTGCAGGGAACTATTTATCACACTCCAATTCTAAATAGTAATATTGATTTTTATGGAGTTCAAACTGCTTGGGCTATTCTGTTTTTATTTTTTACTTTTATTTTAATATCCTCTTTGATTGTAAGGGTTCGCCTTGTCAATCGCCGCAACTTTACAGAAACTGATCAGCGGAGGATAAAGGATTTTGTTAGAGAAGAGTCAGAAAGGCTCTTTAAAGAAGATATTGATAATGAGGGAATTTACTGTGAGTTTCCCAAAGATATAAAAGAACGCTTAAATATAAATATAGAACAATCCACTGAAATGATATTGGAGGGTTTAATTCCTCTTATTAGAGGGTACTCAAAAGACCTTGAAAGTTTAAACAGAAATACTGAGAAATTGAATGAATTGAAAAATAAAAGTGCGAACACTGAGAAGAAAGGGAAGAGAATATTAAAATATATATGTATATTTTTGTCATTTTTATATAAAACAATTTCTTTGATTTATTATACAGCCAAAAGCAGGTTTTTCAAAAAAGAGTACAGCTGTTTTTTCTTTAAAAAACAGCGTGAGTTTTTTGAAAAAGATTCATGGGAAAAAATTGTGTGGAAAAAAGAATTAGCCTTTAAACGTGTATATTTAGAATTAGTAAAAGTTTTAGAATTGCTTAAAGGTGAGAAGAAATGGTTTCGTTTGTTAGATCTGAAGAATGAGATATTGTCAGCGCATCATAAAATTTATTGGTATCAGTCTACAGATACATTTCGGCTTGATAGAAAAAAAGATTTAGAGCATTATTTTTTCACTCCTAAATTGTTTTGGGAATCAATTGCGGATTGGACAAGTTTATTGAGAGTGGAGGAATTTATAGGTGATTCTTTAAAGGCTACTCACATTGAGAAAGACGGATATTTATTTGGGGAATTTTTTTATAACTACATGAAAAAATGGTTTGAGTTTGAAAAAGATATAAAAAACAAGAGAGCACCATTCAGATTTTCAGATTTCGATGAAAAAGAGAAAGAAGAAATTCGTTGTTCATTAATAGGCCTAAAAGAGCCAGAAGAGTTGATGTCAAAGTTTAAAAAATATATAGAAATGGAAGATATAAAAGACGAGCATGAGTAATGAAAAATTCGCCCCAGTTAAGGCTACAAGATAAAAAGAGAAGCAACAGGAGCACCCAATGACCTTCCTCAAATCTATCGACCCGAAAAAAGCCGCCTCTTGGGTGGGCGCCGTTTTGATGGCGGCCTCCCTTTTCTTTATCGTGCGGCAAATCATGTCCATGTGGCAGGATATAGACCTTTCGATCTTGGCCGACGCCTGGGTGCTCACCGCTCTGCTGGGGTTGGTACTGGTCGAGGGCAGTGCAATCATTTTAGCGTCTATCAACTATCGCATCTTAATCAAGAATGTCTCCGGCATCACCGTGGAGCGGCCCCTGGCCACCGTGGTGTATATGGTCTCCAACCTGTACAAATACATCCCCAGCGGGGTCATGTTCGTCCTGGGGCGCAACCGGATGGCGCTTGAAACCCAGGGGTTAAGCCACGGGAAAGTGCTCCTGGCCACGGTATTAGAGGGCGTGTTTGCCGCGGTTGCGGCGCTGATTCTCTCCGGGGTCTTGATATTTGACTATGTCATCTATTATTTCTATCAACTGGATATCTGGCCCATGGTGGGCCTGGCCCTGGGCATAGCGGCGCTGATCGTGCTCCCAGTTCTGTACCTGTTCCGCAGGCGTATACAGGCGTATTTTAGCACCCTCAAAACGGACACGGAAGTCCTCCGGCCCACAGTGCTCCTCAAACGTCTGGCCTTCGGCGCCGTGCCAATGGGGCTGTCGACGATTAGCTTTACGGTCACTCTGACCCTTTTGGGCCAGCCCATGACGCTTGGGCTGGGAATCACCGTCATGGGGTTATTCATATTGTCCTGGCTGGCCGGATTTTTGGCCCCCGGCGTCCCCAGCGGCATCGGCGTCCGGGAAGCGGTGTTGCTCATGTTTCTGGCGGGAACGCTCAATGAGGGGATTCTACTGTCAGCCGTTATCCTGCACCGGGTATTGACAGTGGTGGGAGATGTGATGGCCTATGGGGCGGTGTTGGGGTATGCCAGAATGAAAAAATCGGCGGAGGGATGAGTTGTGAATAACAAACTCAAATTATCCCAAGAGCAGGCGACATTTGTCCGCCTGGCGCGGCAGGGGCGGAATATCCTCGTTGACGCCTGTATCGGCAGCGGCAAGACCACGGCGATCCAGCATCTATGTGACGTGCTTCCAGAGGCTATGGGGATTCTATACCTCACCTATAACAAGCTGCTAAAGCTGGATGCAAGAGCTAAAATCCAAAATAAAAACGTCACCGTCACCAACTATCACGGGCTGGCGTATTCCTATCTGGGTTCCGGCGTGGGGATATCGGATTTGATCCAGGCATTTAATCGAAAAAAGCCCCAGTTAAACCACTATGACGTCTTAATCATCGACGAGTACCAGGACATCGAGCAAGAACTGGCCTATATGCTGGAATACGTCCGCTCCACCAACCCCGCCATGCAGATCATCGCCGTGGGGGATATGGAGCAGAAGATTTACGACAAAACCACCCTCCATGCGGCGGAATTTATCGAACATTTTTTGGGCAAGCACACCAAGTTGGAATTTACTCAGAGCTTCCGGATGCCGGCGGATCATGCGGCCATGTTGGGGCGTATCTGGGAGAAGCGCATCGTGGGGGTGAATCCGGCGTGTACGGTGGAGGTTATGTCCAAGAGCGAAGTGACGGCACTGCTGGCCAAGAGCAATCCCCCGGATATCCTGTGCCTGGGCGCGCGGACGGGGGCCATGGCGGATACGCTGAATATCTTAGAGAGCGAGCACCGGGAGAAGTTTAATAAAAAGACTGTATACGCCAGTATTTCAGATCGAAACTCCGGCAGCTCAAAGCCGGATCAGACCTCTGCTATCTTCACTACCTTTGATAGCAGCAAAGGCTTGGAGCGCAAAATCTGCGTGATTTTTGACTTTGAGGAATCCTACTGGAAAAACCGGATATCCAAGCCCGGCCAGCGGTATGAGATTTTACGCAACATCTTCTGTGTCGCCGCCAGCCGGGGGAAAGAGCGGATCATCTTTGCCCAGGGCAACCAAGACTTAATCAGCGAGGAGACCCTGTCCACAAAAGTTGTGCCCAACCGGAATTTCGGCAAGTTTGGCATTGCAGATATGTTCGATTTCAAATACCGGGAAGATGTGGAAGCGTGTTATCCTTTCTTAGAGGTCAAACAGATGGACACTGGAGCGGACACGTCGGAAATTGAGATCAAACAGGCGGATCATCTCATCGATTTATCCCCCTGTATCGGCATCTATCAGGAGGCGGTATTCTTTGCGGGCTATGACATCGACAGGGCCATTGCATTTAAGATCGAGCTGAACAGAGACTTGAAATTTCTATGGACGAGCGAGGTGAAAGAGGCGTCTCTGGATGAAAAAATCCTGTTTCTCACGTCGCTAGAGACGAGACAGAACCGGTATCGGGATCAGGTGGAGACGCCCTTTGTAGATGAGGCGGGGCGGCAGCAAATCATAGGCCGATTGGGCCAGTGGTTCACACCCGACGAGCACACCCAGGTACCGTGCCGGATTGACTTCGGGAAATCCTGGCTCGGGAGGTTCCAAAAGAAGCCCGTGGCCTTTTCCGCCTTGGGATTGGCGGACGTGGTCAAAGGCGGCGTGGTCTACGAACTCAAATTCGTCTCCGAAGTGACCCATGAGCATTTTTTACAGTGCGCCTGCTACATGATCGCCCTGGGGCTGGATCGTGGCGTGCTGTGGAATGTGCGGAATAATACGAAATACGAGGTGCGGGTATTGGATCAGAAGAAGTTTCTAAACGCCGTCACCAAGGCGATTACCAAAGGGGTTATGAAGAAATATCATGGGCCGAAAAAGTAGAAAAATCATGCTTTCCCAGCCGAGGGCGGGGGAAATACAGTGGAAATGAGGAGTGAACATGCATATAAAACCCGGTAAATACACCCACTTCAAAGGCGGTGCATACGAAGTCATCGCCACGGCAAAACACAGCGAGACCCTGGAGGAAATGGTGGTCTACCAAGCCCTATACGGCGACGGCGGCATCTGGGTGCGGCCCGCTGTCATGTGGGACGAGATTGTGGAGTATGAGGGGCGGCGTGTGAAGCGGTTTTCTTATGTGGGTGAGGGGAATGGTATACTGGTGTCGAAAGGCGGTGAGCGGTTTGCGGAAGATGGATAAGTGGGCGGCGGTATTTTTGTTTTCGTTTGTGGCCTTACTTTTGATTGCGGGAGGGATTATTGTTTCAGGTATGTTTGCGGCACGGGATGCGGAGCAGCCGGATGTGGCGGAGAACATTCCTGATACGGATATCGTCTATGTAGAGGAGAACGATGCGGCGGAGAGCGAGGAGCCGAAGGAGGACGCTGTTTCGTATGGAGCGACCGGGTGGGTAGATGTCTACTCGGAGGGAAGAACCTTGGCAGTAAACGGGGCCATTGATGGGATGACGACCCAGGGGAATTGGGTGATGTATTACTATGTTCAAAATCCAACAGATGATGAACCGCTTACGCTTGTAGTGGGACGGATAAACGTGGATGAGATGTTGCAACAAGAAATGCGAACTCCATTTGCGGCGGCGGAGGCAAGAATTGTGGGCTTTGATGCGGACGCAGATGGGCATCGGCTTCTAGTTTCGGCAGAAAAGGACACAGAATGGCAACTTTATGTGATTGCGTTCGATTCAGCCGGATTTGAGAGCACGAGAACAGAGATATTTGAGCAATCCTCCGATGAAGGCGGTACTTTTACTCTCCAAGCGGTATTTACACCGGACGGTGAACTGGTTGTTCGTGTTTTACTGGGGATGGAAGGAGAGGCACTTTATGTCTTTGCGCCGGACGGAACGCTTCGCAACAGGTTGACGGGAACAATCGGCGACCTGATTCTAATGTGGGACGGGCGGATTGTTGCCGTGTCACAACTGGCCATGTTGGATACCGTCCGAGAGCTGAACATCGAAACGGGTGAATGGGCAGAGCCGTTGCCTGAGCCGAATCCGGCAGAACATTTCATAAGAATATACCCGGCCTCGGCACAGAGCGAGTTTGATCTATATTTTGTGGTTGTAGGCGGCTGGCTTGATGGCTATGACACGGCTAGTGGGAGTATGACGGCGTTGCTTGACCTATCCGTAATAAACGATTTTGTAGAAGGCGATTTTATAGACGGCGTTATTTTGGGACATGCCCACATTGCCATGATGGAAAATGGCCACATCGCAATATTTCAAGCAGAGCGGGAACGGCTCCGTGTCGTGCGGACGCATTTGTTGGTTTTTGAGCTCGTAATGGCTGACACCGCAGTGCCTATGTAGGGGTGGCGCTCTTTTAGCCTATTACATAGCAATTCCGTCCGCCTCCATGCGGAGGCGATAAAACGGTTGCAGCCATTCCGGCTGGGCTTCAACTTCAGACATGAGCTTTTGCAGCCGCCGCTTTCCGACACGCTTATCCAAGATTGCCAAAAGGCGCACGAGAGGGTAGGGGGACTGTAGGCTCTCATCAATGCTGCTGTTGTGGTAGGCGTGAAATGCTTGATAGAATGTATACTGATCGATACCGCCCTGATTTTGCACATAGGTATTGATTAATTCGTAGTTTGCTTTTTCCTCTGTATTTGCTGTTATTTCGCTCCATATGTCATATTGTTTTGCGCTCAAATCAAAATAATCAGATTTGAAAATCTCTTTTCCGTCAAGACGGATGGCAATCCGTCCTGTTTGATCGTGTGCGCCCCTGTATCGGGTTACAAAATACTGTATCCGCCCTTTGAGGGAGGCACAAATATTTTCTTGCTCAAGAACTTTCCGCATGGCGCTCCACGAGAGCCCGGGACTTGGAGAGGACTTAATTCCCATTCTATGCGCTCCTCATTCACTCCACAAACACAGCGGAATACCAATTCTGCGGGGCGTGTTCGTCTTTGAGTACCTCAATGGGCAATCCCAGTTGGCGTACGGTCTTGAACACGTCAATCCCCACGCTGTGGAAGGCGGGGCGGGCTTTTTGGGGAAAGCGGCACGCTTCCTCAATGGCCTTGGAGCATTCGTTGCACAGGCCGCAATCGCTGAGAGAGAAGGAGAAGTAATATCCGTCCAAATAGGCCAGCCGCTCAATCTCGTAGGAGATTTTTTGAGAGGTGGCTTTGTCGGGGCAACCGATGATAATCCCCCAAGTATAGTTCGACAGTACCCGCTCATACTCCTCCATGCTAAGGGGAGAGCGCTGATAGGGGCAGGTGTGCTCCTTACCGAAGTCTGCGCAGCCGAACATGCACTTGAGAATCACCCGGGAGTCGAAGACGATATCCGAGAGGGCAAAGCGGGTCGCACTGGCGGCGCCCAGGTCGAGGGCTTTTTGTATGTAGTCCATAGTATCACACTCGTTTGTTTTTATTTTTTGGGGTCAGTGGGATTGTACCACTGCGGGGGGTGGTTTGGCAATATGGTTGGGTGAAAGTGAAAAATATTCACAGAAAAAGAGGGAAGAAGACGCCCCAGTGTATACCGGGGCGCAAGCTGTACAAATAGCCTATTTCTTTTTCTTTGTGCTATCTAGCGCTATCTGCCAAAAGTGCCATCCGCAATCTGTCGCAAGTCTCCGATGGTGAGGGTTAATTCATTTGTTGGATTTACGCTTTCCAACGCTACGTCGGCACTCAAAGCCATGAGTTCTCCGCCGGAGGCGGGGAAGCGATATGCCGCTTGTGTGGAACCAATTATCCCTCTTGGAGAGGCTGGTATCCACAAGGGAGATGTTAGAAATAAGACCAAGTCATCGCCGACTGATAGGGGAACGAAGGACGTACTTTCCAGTCGCACATTGTCTATCTGTCCACCCATCTGTGTGACTTCTAAAATATCGCCGGCCTCTACTTCACCTTTGAACACTTCTAGAACTTGAATACGATGAAAAGTGTATGGTTTAAAGTTTTCCAAATCATCCAAAGCCGGGTCATGATACGATGAAAGATACGGCAACGCCTCTTCGTGTTGAAATACCAATGCCGGATTGTGCCACTCTGTTCGTTCGTCTAGAATCTCTACCCTAACAACTTCTATTCTGAATATCCCAGAGATTTCTACAAAATGAAGCATTTCTTCTATGCTGTCGAAGACGATTTCATCGGCATGGACAGATATGGTTAGCACCTCATCTTCAGCCAAATCTTCTGTGCCAAAAATGTTGTCCGGGTTCACAGGATCCATAGGTGTACTGCTTGAATCCGCACAGGCCACCAAGGAAAAAAGGGCGAAAATCACGATTGCAAACAATAATTTTCTCACAATAACTCCTCCTATCGGTAAAGCCAATTTACGCTCTGCTGGTCGAATGGTTGCGGTCCCCTTATCGCGTTTCTGTCTCGACCTGAACGCATCAAACTGTTGTTGCCTGTAGCACCGCTTGGATTATCCGCCAAACCCACGGCATGGCCAATCTCGTGGGCCCAGACACTGGCGGCAACGTTGCGAACCTGACGCTCAGGGCGTGCTTCTGCATGGTTGAGTATGGACATTGTATATATTCTAATTATAAACCGATTCAATGTGGTTCCTGAATAGGCTTGTCTTTCAAAATGACCAAGCACTGCTGGGTCGTTGATATAGCGATTCCCAATTTGAGCAATATTATTTGATGTTGCAGTAAACGAAACTGTAATAGGAGTGGCGCTATTGCCCCAGTTTCTCATAGCATCATCTAAGCTATCACGCCATGCGCCCTCAAAGTAAACTCGTCGCAAAGTAACAGCGGATGATCTATACCATTGCCGCATATGTCGTCGTCCGTTATGGGGGGCGTCGCTAGGATACGGCTCGTGCCATCTGGCAAAATATGTAACCGCTCCAGTGCCACTTGATATAAATGTACTTGCAGTTACTGCTACGCCTCTCGCTGTTCTGCCGTCTGTCGTGTTCCATCCACGGAAGGTGCGACCGCTCCAAGTTGGATTAGGCATCGGATTTCCGATTACGCTTCCGGCGAGCCGTTGCCAAGCCGTTACGCTAGAGCCACCGCTTGCGTTCCATGTAATTGTCCGAATATTAGTCGGAAAATTCACAGTCACTCCCGGAGTGGGGAAACGACGGGCAAAAGTTAATGCATCTACTCTCAAAAAGAAGTGTCTGGGGTTTAACAATCCCTCTGGCGTACCAATAATCCAGCGATTTTCCACAGCTCTTCTCATATAAGGGATTGCCCAAGGCGTTATTTGATTTGCGTCCCGAAATGCAGTAAGTGGCCAATTGCTGGGACGTGGATCGACAGCCCGAACGACGATTGCCACAAATTCTTCCCGTGTGATTCGGTCATTGGGGCGGAATCTACCGAGGTCGTCGCCCTGCACCCAGCCTCTACTGGCCGCCCAGGCAACGGCGGGGTAAAACCAGTCTTGCGGTCTTACATCGCTGAATCTGCCCACAATGTTGGGTGTGTTTGGACTTGTGAGAAGACCGGGCTCTCGTGCCAGCACGAGCAGCGCAGCAGCTTCCCCCCTTGTGGTATACCCAGAGAGGTTGAGGGGCTCGATCATTTGGGCTTCGAGAACCGCAAGGCCATTTGCGTCAAACATGTCCCAGTCCTCATAGAAAGAAAATACGTAATCATCATGGGGATATTCAGAAATCGCTTGCGCCGGGAAATGGAGGGGCGGAATTGCGCTGATTGTCAGAACGAGGCACAGGAACATGACGAGCAGTTTTCTCGTGGTCGTTTTTGTTGTGTTCTGCACGGGACTCCTCCTCTTTAGTATAGTTTAAGGTGTTGAAAAAGTAAACAATCACACAATCATAAAACCACCGCCCCGTTGTCCTTTTATATATATCCATATTATAACAAGGTTTTCGCTGAATTTCGTATGGTTTGAGTGGCTAATTTAAATAGATATAAATAGAAATAAATAGATTTATTTAAAATAACAATGCTTTTGAAACGATACCTTGAACCAACTCCCAGCCCGTGGTATACTAGCCCCAGTATTATAATTTTGCAGTAGAACCACACCGAGGAGCAACCCCATTGAAAACGAAGCATACACTTACCATACAAGAGGCCGCAACCCTGCTACGGAGCGGTGAGGTCGTCGCATTTCCCACGGAGACCGTCTACGGCCTGGGGGCAGATGCCACAAGGGACACGGCCATTGAGAAGATTTACGCCGCAAAAGGGCGTCCGGGGGACAACCCCCTGATTGTCCACATTGGAGATGTGGCCCAGTTGGATCAGGTGGTCTCGGAACTCCCCGACAGAGCCAAAAAGTTAATGGACGCCTTTTGGCCGGGCGCGCTGACCATCATCCTGCCGAGACAAGAAGGTGTATCCGATGCCGTGACGGCGGGACTGGAAACTGTCGGTGTCCGGATGCCGTCCCACCCTGTGGCATTGGAACTGCTCCGGGCGGTGAAGCTGCCCATCGCCGCACCCAGCGCCAATGTATCCGGACGGCCCAGTCCGACGACGGCACAACACGTGGCCGATGATTTGGACGGCAAAATCGCCGGGATTCTGGATGGCGGGGCGGTGGAGATCGGGGTGGAATCCACGGTGATTGACTGTACCACAGATCCGCCTGTCATCTTCCGCCCAGGCGGCGTGACAAAAGCGGAGATCGAGGCCGTAATTGGACCGGTTGTGATGGCCCAGCCGGTGAAAAACGCCGACTTTGCCCCGAAATCGCCGGGGATGAAATATACCCACTACGCCCCCGATGCGCCCATGGCCATCATACAGGGGAGCGATGCCTTTTTCCAGCGTGTGATAGACGATGCGCAGCGGGCGGGGAAGCGGGTGGGACTCCTGGTCACGGAGGAGCACAGGGCGACGTATACGGCAGACGTGATTTTGACCTGCGGCAATGGACAGGAGCCCCTGTCCATTGCGCAAAATCTATACGCCGCTCTGCGGGCGTTTAATGAGCACGATATCGACGTGATCTACAGTGAAAGCTTTGCGGATACGGGCCTGGGGGAGGCGGTTATGAACCGCCTGTTAAAAGCCAGCGGCCACCGGGTGATCCGGGAAGATTTGAATCAAACAGAGGGGGACATGTAAATGGACATCACCAGAGCGAGAGAGATTTTAGAAACCCACAACAGAGAGACATTTCATCTCCGCCACGCAGAGGTCGTCAGCGGTGTATTGCGATATTTTGCTGAGGAGTTTGACCCCGGCCGGGAGGAGTATTGGGCCGTGGTGGGGCTTCTGCACGACGTAGATTTTGAGGAACACCCCGACGCCCACTGCGTCAAAGGCGAAGAGATTCTCCGGGGAGAAGGGGTGGACGAGGATATGATCCGCTCCGCCATGTCCCACGGCTGGGGCCTCACGGGGACATCCCATCAGCCGGAGTCTGTGATGGAGAAGATCCTATTCGCCTGTGATGAGTTGACCGGGCTCATCGGAGCGGTGACGCTGATGCGTCCGTCGAAATCTGTGCAGGATTTGGAATTGAGCAGTGTGAAAAAGAAGTTCAAGGACAAAAAATTCGCCGCCGGATGCTCCCGGGACGTAATCCGCCAGGGTGCGGAGATGCTGGGCTGGGAGTTAGACGAGCTAATCCAACGCACCATCACGGCCATGCGGACAATTGAGGGGTGCTAAAAGTAGGGGGCGCGCCCTCGGCGCCCCGCTTGTAAGCGCCCAAATATGCAGACACGGGGCGTCGAAGACGCCGCCCCCTACGATTGTGCGTTGAAAGGAATGGTCATACCTATGGAATCCTACATCCGCCATGCAAGGCCCGCTGATTTAGAAGAAATCCTGCGCATTACGGAGAGTGGGCGGCAATATTTACAAGACCAAGGCCTGTCCCAATGGCAGGACGGCTTCGGGCCAAATCGCACCAGTGTGGAGACCGCCATCCAGGCGGGTCAGGGGTATGTCCTGATTTTCCAAGGGAGTCTGGCGGGCTACGGTTCTCTGATCCCCGGCCCGGACGGGTCGCCGCCCCTCACGGAGGGGCAGTGGGCGGAGGATTATGACACCTACGCCGCCATCCATCAGGTTGCCATCAGCTCGGCCCACCGGGGCAGAGGATTGGCGGCTCAATTTATGCGGGATATGGTCACCGCCGCCAGTGTGCTGGGCTATGAGGACATCCGCATTGACACCCACCGGGGAAATGTGATCATGCAGAAAACCGTCCTCCGGGCGGGATTCACCTACCGGGGCGTCATGTACCTGCCCATCCCCGACGGGGAGCGGCTGGCCTATCAGATTATTTTAGGTTGATATAATATTAGACAAAATATCTTCCACCTCCGGGTAGAGCACCATGGTATGATGGATGCCCATCTTCCGGGCCAGGAAGATTTTTTTGCGGATACTCCCGGCGTCGTCGTAGAGGACGAAGTGGGAACTGATCCCGTCCTGATACGTGAAGTAATAGGCGCAGAGGTCTTGGGAGAAGTAGGATTGGGGGTCTTTTTCCCGAACGAGGGCATACAGTTCCTGGCTGGAGAGCCGCCGTCCCGTACCCTGTTCCGAGGGGAGACAAAAATCCATGGCCACCCGCTCAATATCGAGACAGATCCGCTCTTTCCCGTAGTAGCCGCACACCTCTTGGAGCCGTGCGGTGAGACTGCCGCCGGAGATGGCGGTAGGGATCAGCACGTTTGCCCAGTCACTGTCGGCGGCGTAGGACTCCGGCAGATATAACTGCCCCCCGTGGCGGCGCAGCTTCCCCGACAGAATCGCCGCCGTGGCGTGGAGGGCGGGGGAGGTGCGGCGAAAAGCCAATATCACCCCGTCAAAGCCCCGGTGGATGCACTCTCGGATTACCTGGTTGGCCAAGACGTCGGGGGTGCCGGTGCCGTTTAGCGTCCCGTCTCCGTCGTCGAGCACCATGAATCCGCCCCGGAGGGAGAGGGGGAGGTTGGCCCGAAAGAGACGAAAATCCGGACCAATCCGATAGGCCATGTGGGCCAAGTTCTGGCTCTGTCTCTGGGCGGTTTGGAGATACTCCGGCGGGGCGGCGAGAATCAGTGTGGATTCCACAGGTTGAATCTTCCTTTCTGCTCTGTTTTGTGTTATACTGCTGTTATTGTTTTGGACTGTGTTTCCCCCGCCTTGGGCGGGGGAAACACGAAAAGATATTTCCTATTAAAACTATGAATCAAAGGGGTGCATTATGAGCTTTTCCCCAATCCCGGATATCTGCGTCCGCAATATCTTCTCCGTGACGCCGGAATGGTTGCGGCAAAAGGGGATCACCTTACTCTTGGCAGACCTGGATAACACCTTGTCGCCCTACGGGGAGGATTTGCCGCCGGCGCCTGTTCTGGACTGGATTGCCGGGTGCAGGGCGGCGGGGATTGCACTGTTTATGATCTCCAACACGGGCAACGAAAAACGGGCTGTGGGGTATGCCAAAGCCTGCGAGATGCCTTATATGATCCGGGCGAGAAAGCCCAGCCCGAAAGGGCCGCTGTCTATTATGGCCAAACTGGGGAAAGCCCCGGCGGAGACCGCCTTGATAGGTGATCAGATCTTCACCGACGGCCTTGCGGCCAACCGGGCGGGGATATTATCCATTGTGACCCGGCCCCTGCGGATGGGGCCGTTCCTCCGGTTTCGGTATATTGTGGAACAACCATTTCGCTATCTGTGTAAGGAGAAAAAGCTATGAGCAGATTAAATCAAATCGTCAACGTGTTACAAGACTACGAACTGGACGCCCTGCTCCTCACGGGGCCGATCAACCGCCGGTGGGCCACGGGGTTTAAATCCTCCGCCGGGGCCTTGGTGGCGACCCGTGAGGGGAGTTATTTCATCATTGATGGCCGCTACATAGAGAGCGCAAAAGCCGCAATCCAAGGTGTCGAGGTGATACAGATCAAAGCCGGGCAGAAATACCCCGACGTGGTCTGTGAGATCATCGCCCGCCACGGGGCGGGGCGGCTGGGATTTGAAGAACAGGTGATGGCCCAGGGGACGTATACCACCTATGAGGAAAAACTGGACTGGGAGCTGGTTCCCGCCCAGAAGCTGATGGATACCCTCCGGGCGTCGAAAAGCGCTTCAGAATTGGACCTCATGGGTCGTGCACAGGCGATTACAGACCAGACGTTCGCCGAGATTTTGCCCGTCATCACCCCGGAGATGACAGAGCGGGAACTGGCGGCGGAGATCATCTACCGCCTGCTGAAAAACGGGGCGGATAAGCCGTCCTTTGATCCCATCGTGGTCTCCGGCCCCCGATCCAGCCTGCCCCACGGGTCGCCGGGGGATCACGCCCTGTCTGGCTTTGTGACCATGGACTTCGGCGCCATGTTTGACGGCTACTGCGCCGATATGACGAGAACTATTGCCATCGGCACCGCCACCGACGAGATGCGCAGGGTGTACGATACGGTCTTACAGGCCCAACTGGCGGGGATTCGCGCGGCCCGCGCAGGGACTCCCGGCAAAGAGATTGACGCCGCCGCCCGGCAGGTCATCACCGATGCCGGATACGGGGCGTATTTTGACCACGGATTCGGCCACGGTATTGGCCTGGAAGTCCACGAGGGGATCAACGCAGGCCCCACGGAAGAGCGGATACTCCCAACCGGGGCAGTGATCTCCGCAGAGCCGGGGATTTACCTGCCGGGGCAATTCGGTGTGCGGATTGAAGATATTCTGCACCTGACGGAATTCGGGTCGGAAAACCTGACGAGGAGTCCGAAAGAGTTGATCGTGCTCTAATTGGTATCTCGATTGCGTACAAACAGAGGCCGACGCAAATGCGTCAGCCTCTGTTTTTTTCATGTGAGCTACCTGCCTTTTTTATTTACAAAATAAACTATATTTCACTTTAATTGGAAAGTCAATCGTTTTTGCAAAATTCTATAAACCAAAAAAATGATAGAGTTGCTTTTTGTCAAAATAACGAAAACGGGTTGCGAAAGGGAAAGCCCATCGAAAGATTTGATTATTCTCCAAAGAGACTTGCAAAAATAAAAGAAATACGATAAAATAGTGCGAACGAAATTGACGCAGTGTATTTTAGGAGGAGTAATCTATGATTTCTGCCGGTGATTTTAGAAACGGCATCACATTTGAGCACGATGGAAAGGTCATGCAGATCATTGAGTTCCAGCATGTCAAACCCGGCAAAGGCGCTGCGTTTGTGCGCACGAAGATGAGAAACGTCATCACCGGAACCGTGGTGGAGACCAGCTTCAACCCCTCTGATAAATTTGAACCCGCCTATGTAGAGCGCCGTGAGATGGAGTACAGTTATCAGGACGGCAATTTGTACTATTTCATGAACAACGAGACCTATGAGTTAGAACCCATTGATGGGAGCGTTTTAGGAGATAATTTCCAGTTCGTCATAGAAAACATGCCCTGCACCGTGGCCAGCTACAAGGGGAAGGTGTTCGCTGTAGACCCGCCCAATTTTGTGGATCTGGTGGTAACAGAGTCCGACCCCGGTGTAAAAGGGGATACGGCCACCAATGTGACGAAACCGGCGACGTTGGAGTCCGGTGCGGTGGTCAAGGTGCCGCTGTTCATCAACCCCGGTGAGAAAATCCGGATCGATACCCGCACAGGCGACTATATGGAGCGGGCAAAGGGTTAAGATAGCCCCAAAGGGGATAATTATGTGAATATGAGCAAAAAAAGAGGAGGCGTGGACATGTCTATTGCAAAACGTGTAGCTTATTTGAAAGGTCTGGCGGAGGGTCTGGGTATTGGCGAGGACACAAAGGAAGAAAAAGTCCTAAATGTCATCATCGACATTTTAGAGGACATCGCATTGGAGCTGGAAGATCTACAGGAAGATGTCGAGGCCCTGGATGACGATATCAGCGAGTTGTGCGAAGATATCGAAGAGTTGGAAGACATGATCTTAGACGAGGACGACGAAGACCTGGACGACATGGAAGAGGACGATCATCCCCTGTTTTTCGAGGTCAGATGCCCCAGTTGCAAAAACGAGATCACCATCGACGAGGACGTCCTGGCCCTGGGGGCCATCGACTGCCCAAGTTGCGGTGAGAAGCTGGAATTCGACACGGACGATTCCGGCGACGAATAAGGGAGCAGCAAATTCTGTGATAAAAAACCTGTAACGAATTCGTTACAGGTTTTTGCTTGAAGCCCCCCTTGACATCTCCCGCCCATGTGTTACAATAAAAATGTCCAATCAAGCAGAGTAGGATTGCGCGCGTTTTACCGGGTCTCCGGTAAGCAGTGCCCGTCGAACGGGGAGTTGTCGGCGGGACGAAAAACCAGTATGGTTTGCGGTGCGCACTCCGCATCCCGCTGCTGCATATGGGGAGACACGGGATTCCTCCTTTTATGTGGCGAGAGGCTACATGAAACGGGGGGATTTTTCTATTTCTGGATAGACAATCGTAGGGGCGAACGGTGTTTGCCCGTTATTACAACCCACGGAGGAGAGCAACATGTCAAGCAAATCCATCGCATATATCGACAGCTACACATGGCTGGGGAGCCGCCTGGGATTAGAGCGGATGCGAGAACTTATGGATCGCATGGGAAACCCCCAGGAAGAGATCAAATTCGTCCACCTGGCAGGCACCAACGGCAAGGGCTCCACCGCCTGCTTTTTGGCGTCCATCCTCCAATCCGCCGGGTATAAAACAGGGCTGTATACCTCTCCCTTCATCCACACGTTCCACGAGCGGATGCAAATCGACGGCGTCCCCATCTCCGACGCCGCTCTAGACGAGGTGGTGGATCAGATGCGCCGCCATGCGGATATGATGCCGGATCACCCCACTACGTTTGAACTGACAACAGCCGCCGCTTTTACCTGGTTCGCTCAAGAGAAATGCGATATCGTGGTGCTGGAGACCGGCATGGGCGGCAGTCTGGATGCCACCAATGTGATCTTCTCTCCCGAAGTGGCGGTGATCACCCCCATTGATCTGGATCACATGGAGCACTTGGGGCCAACCGTAGGGGAAATCGCCAAGAGCAAGGCGGGGATCATCAAACCGGGCCGGCCTGTGGTCACGGCGCGGCAGAGGCAGGAGGCCATGGCCGTCCTGACGGAAACTGCGGCAAGGCAGGGGTGTGATCTGACGGAGGTCAATCTTGCGGCGCTGATCCCCGGCCCGTTTTCGTTCAATGGACAGCAGTTTTCTTTTGGCAATCTGACTGACGTCTCTATCCGACTCCTGGGCCGCTATCAGATGGAGAACGCAGCCCTGGCCCTCACGGCGGTGGAGGTCTTGGAAAAACTGGGCTGGAGCATTCCGGAATCCGCCCGGCGGGATGGGTTAGCCGAGGCCCGCTGGCCGGGGCGATTTGAACTGATCGGCCAGGCCCCCGCCGTCATCGTAGACGGCGGTCACAATGCGCAAGGCGCTCGTGCTCTGGCGGAGAATCTGATCCGGTATTTCCCGGGGAACAAAATCGTCTTTGTCATGGGCATCTTGGCGGACAAGGATATGGATGCCATCCTATCCCCCGTCCTGCCTTTGGCAAAGCAGATATACACCATCACGCCGGACAATTCCCGTGCGCTAACGGCAAAAGCATTGGCGGAGCAGATCACGGCACAGGGCGTCCCCGCCCAGGCAATCGGCAGTGTCGCCGCCGCATTGGCTCTGGCGAAGCAGACTGCCGGAACGGACGGGGTCGTGTGTTACTTCGGTTCCCTCTACAGCGTTGCCGCCGCCCGGGATGCATTACTTGCCGGAAATTCAACTACAGGAGACTAAAATGTATGCCCCAAATTCAAAATAAAACAAAACTATTAGTCCATATGGCTCTTTTCGTGGCCCTGGAAATCATATTGAGCCGCTTTTTCTCTATCAATACAGAAATCGTCCGTATCGGGTTTGGCTGGCTGCCCATTGTCGTCATCGCCACCCTGTACGGCCCGGTGATCGCCGGGGCGACCTGGGCCATTGCCGATGTGGTGGGGTTCTTCCTCTTCGGTGCAGGCCTCGGCCCCTATTTTCCCGGCTTTACCTTGACCAACTTCATCGGCGGTGTTGTACTGGGGCTGTTTCTCTATAAGCGCCCGGTGACAGTGGTAAAAATTGTGCTTACCGTGCTCCTCTTATCGGTTTTGAGCCTGGGCCTCAACTCCGTTTGGCTCAACATCCTGTTCGGCAGGGGATTCTGGATCGTCTTCACCAGCCGGATTCTTCAGACGGCAATTCTCGCACCCCTTCAGTTGATCCTGATCTGGGTGGTTGCGGCGGAGAAAAGCCCCACCAGTGAGACGTTACGGCGATTGGCTGTGTAGAATAAACCGGAATACGTATTAAAAATACTTGCATTCCCGCTTGTTTCGTGGTATAATCCAAAAGTCTGTTTATGGAAACCTGTGTTTTCATGTCATCCGAGGCGTTCCTCTGGCGGCAATTGACCGGATTATGAACGGCTTAATCAGAAGGGAGGATGTAAATCATGGATTTGGTAAAAGCGTTAAGCGAACAGTATATGAAATCTGAACTGCCTACAATGAATGTAGGCGATACAGTACGTGTTTCCGTCAAGGTCAAAGAGGGGAGCCGCGAGAGAGTCCAGGTGTTTGAGGGCATCATCATCGCCAGAAAGCACGGCGGCATCAACGAGACCATCACTGTGCGCCGGATCTCCTACAACGTAGGATGCGAGAAAGTGTTCCCTGTCCACAGCCCCACCATCGTGGGCGTCGAGACCGTCAGACGCGGTAAAGTCAGAAGAGCCAAGCTCTACTATCTGCGTGACCGCGTGGGTAAGAGAGCGAAAGTCAAGGAAAGAATATAGTACCCCTCTGGGTATGCAATCTCAAAAAGCGCCTTGCAAACCACCGTTTGCAGGGCGTTTTTCCAAAGAGCTGTTTTCTGTATTTCCCCGCCGAAGGCGGGGAAATACAAGGCGGTTACGTTTAAGGCGGCACAACCATGAAAACATTCAATGTCAAGGCGTTGTATATCTACAAATTTATAAGCCAATGCCTGCCTATCTATGCGTTTTATACGATTTTGTTCATCCAACGGGGGAAATCAGTCACTGATATTGCCATACTAATCGCACTTTGGAGTGTGTTTAGCATCGTATTTGAAATTCCATCCGGCATTTTAGCAGATCGATGGAACAGAAGAAATATGCTCGCCATAGCGGCTGTATTACAGGGCGTATGCTTTATTATATGGTTTTTCTCACACACGTTTCTCCTGTTTGCCCTGGGATTTGTCTTTTGGGCGATTGCAGGCGCATTTGCCTCCGGCACGGAAGAGGGATTGATCTATGATAACTTAAAGAGCGATGGCCGTGAAGCGGACTTCACCAAGGTGTATGGGAGAGCCCAATTCTATGCAAATATAGGCACAATTGCAGGAATCGCATCGGCGGGTATTATGGTGAGTTTTATCAGCATTGAGGCAATTGCACTTCTATCTGCGGCAATCTGTTTCATCAATGTCATATTTGCCCTGCAACTCAGAGAGAAAAACTTTTATGCAGAGGGATTAAATGGAGAGGCCGCAGGTCTTTTTGAAACATTGAAAGATGCGGGTAGTTTTATCAAGGGGAGCGGGGTTGCTCTGGTCTCCATTTTGTTTTTAGTGCTCTTTGCAAGCCTTGGCGGGTATCTGGATGAATTTGACGCCCTCATTATCAATGACTTTCAAATCAACAAAATCTGGGTGAGTGTGATTCTAACGGTCAGATTTGCGTTCATTGCGCTGGGTGACCTCCTGGCACCGATTGTACAAAAAAAGATTTCTTCCCTCAAGCAGATATTTCTTCTGGGCGGTCTGGCGTGTATTTTTCTTACAATCTTTGCCGCGCTATGGAATCAGTATGCCATTCTCATTTTTGGCGTTGCATTTATGGGCATGGCGATTACGGAGATTCTGTTGGTAAATGCGCTGCAAAACGAGATCAAAGCAGAGGGCCGCGCGACAGTGATGTCGTTCTATGGCATTGGACAAAATATAGCAATGATCTGCTTTAGCTTGATCTTTGCACTGTTGGCGGGGATATTTACCCTGCAACAGGTCTATCTCATCATATCTATTTACGGAATTGTCGGTGGGGTGAGCTTTTATCTGCTGTCCAAGATAATCAGAATCAAAGCCTAGCCTGTGAAACAAGCCAACGAGAGGGATACGCATATGTCAATTGAAATGAATATTCAATGGTTCCCCGGCCACATGACCAAGGCCCGCCGGATGATGGAAGAACAAGTCCGCATGGTGGACGCGGTCTGCGAGATCGTGGACGCCAGGATCCCCGAATCCAGCCGGAATCCGGAGATCGCGGACATGGTGGGGGATCGCCCACGGGTGATGATCTTAAACCGGGTGGATCAAGCCGACCCGGAGATCACCAAGGCGTGGGCGGCCTATTACCGGGAAAAAGGCTACGCTGTCCTGGAGACGGACAGCCAGAGCGGTAAGGGCGTTGACGCCTTTGGCCCGCTCTTGAAAAAACTGCTCCACCACAAGATCGAGCAGAACAAGGCAAAGGGGATGATCGGAAAACCTTTGCGGGCCATGGTGGTGGGGATACCCAACGTGGGGAAGAGTTCCTTCATCAACCGGGTGGCCAAACGCCGGGCGGCCATCGCATCGGATCGGCCCGGGGTGACCCGGGGCAAGCAGTGGATTCGCATCGACGAGGGGCTGGAACTCCTGGATACCCCCGGGATTCTATGGCCCAAGTTCGACAATCAGACCGTGGGGGAGAACCTGGCCTTTACGGGGGCCGTGAAAGATGATATCTTAGACCGGGAGACCCTGGCGGCCAACCTCCTGCTCCGTCTGCGAGAGAGTTGCTCGGATCGGATTGGGTCGCGGTATAAGTTTCAGCCCGATCCCGAAGCCGACGGTTACACCCTCCTAGAGACGGCGGGGCGGAAACGTGGATTTTTAATCTCTGGCGGCGAGGTGGACTTAGAGCGCATGGCCGCCGTATTATTGGACGAGTTCCGAGGCGGGAAATTGGGACGCATTACGTTAGAGTATCCGCCGGTGGGAGAAGACGCCACGCCCGCTCAATCTGGATAACGCGGGTTATAAACTGTGAGGAGAAAACACCCGCCGCCTGCGGGCGGCACGGTCTTTGCGAAAGAGGGCGGGGCTGAAAGCTCCTTCGTCTTTGCCCTCTTTTGTAAAGAGGGTGGCTCCGCAGAGCCGGGTGTTTGCCTGATACGCAGATGATTTATAATGAGAGTGAGGAACAACATGACTGATCTCTGGGCGTTAGAACGCAGTTTGCACACAGACGGCTATACCGCCATCTGCGGCGTGGATGAGGCGGGGCGTGGCCCCTTGGCGGGGCCTGTGGTGGCTGCCGCTGTGATCCTGCCGAAAGATGCGGAACTGCCGGGTCTTGGGGATTCCAAGAAGCTGACGGAACAACAGCGGGAAGCGCTATTTGAAGAGATCCAAGCCATAGCCCTGGCCTACGGCATCGGCCACGCTGACGTAGAGGAGATCGACCAGGTGAACATCCTCAATGCCACCTATCTGGCCATGAACCGGGCCATTGCGGCCTTAGATATCCCGCCGGAGCTCTGTCTCATCGACGGGAACCGGTCGGATGGGATCAAGTACCCAAACAGATGCATCGTCGGCGGCGACGGGGTCTGCGCCAGTATTGCGGCGGCCTCGATCCTGGCAAAAGTGACACGGGATCGGTTCATGGTGGAGTTGCACCAACAGTACCCCCAATACGGTTTTGATCGCCACAAGGGCTACCCCACCAAGGCCCATTACACGGCGCTGGATACATACGGCCCCGCCCCGGTACATCGACGGACATTTTTGCGCAAATGGGAGGCTGGAAGATGATTAAAAAACTGATCGGCACATGGGGCGAAGAGCGGGCCGCGGACTATCTGCGGGGGAAAGGCTATCGGATCGTCGCCACGGGCTACCGCTCCCGGTACGGGGAGATTGACCTCATCGCCGCAGATCAGGATTATGTGGCTTTTGTAGAGGTCAAGACGAGAAAAGACGGCGACTTCTCCGAGGCGTGGGAGGCCGTGAACAGACAAAAGCAACGGAAACTCCGCCAGACGGCCCAACTGTGGCTCATAGAGAACGAGTCGGAACTGCAGCCCCGCTTTGATATTATGGAGGTCTACGCCCCACTGGGTGTGGATACGAAAGACCCGAAAATTGTCCACTGGGAGGACGCATTCCAATGAAACTGCCCCTGTTTGACGCCCACTGCGATACCCTGTTCGCCATGCGGGACACGGGACAGGCCATAGAGCGAAATAATTTACATGTAGATTTAAATCGGGCGGAGCGGTATACGCCCTACGCCCAATTTTTCGCCCTCTTCGGATTCCACGGCAGACAGTGTTTTGACGCCGAATACAAGCTATTCCAAGGCGCTCTTGCAAACCATCCAGACCGCATGATCCACTGCCGCACCGCTGACCAGGCGAGGGCGGCGGCCCGGAGCGGGAAGATCGCCGCCTTTTTATCCATCGAGGGCGCAGAGCTTATCGAATGCAGCTTGGATCAACTCCGGGAGGCCCATGGACTGGGTGTGCGGATGCTGACCTTGACCTGGAACAACCCCAACGGGTTGAGCGGGACCAATGTCCAGGAGTCGGAGCGGGGGTTGTCCCATTTAGGGCGGCAGTTTGTGCGCACCTGTGAGGAGCTGGGCATCATCGTAGATGTGGCCCATCTATCGGAGCCGGGGTTCTGGGACGTGGTGGAGGTGGCCCGCAAACCCTTTATCGCCAGCCACTCCAATGCGAAACACATATGCCCCCACAGCCGGAACCTGACGGATGATCAATTTCGTGCGCTGATTGAGGCAGGCGGGGTTGCGGGGATCAATTTGTATACTGATTTTTTGGGAGAAGACCCCGATACGGACACGGTAATCGCCCATATAGAGCACTTTTTGAGCTTGGGCGGGGAGCGATCCATCGCCTTTGGCGCCGATCTGGACGGCTGTGACCAATTGCCCCGGGGGATTCGCGGCATCCAGGACATGGAGAAAATCGGTGGGCGAATGTTGCAAAAGAACTACCCAGAATCGCTCATATATGATATATTTTATCACAACCTAATGAGAGTAGTGGATGACGTATGCGGTATTTAAGCACGAGAGACAAGTTAGTACGGGTCACAGCGGCGGAGGCGATTGCCAAGGGCCTAAGTGATGAAGGGGGCCTGTTTGTCCCAGAGGTTCTGCCCAGTTTATCCGAGGGACAGATTCAATCTATGTGTGCCATGCGCTATCAGCAGCGGGCGGTGTATATTATGAGCGCCTTTTTGAAAGATTTTTCCGCCGCCGAACTCACGGAGTTTGCGACGAAGGCCTATAGTGACAAAAACTTCTCTGCGCCCCAAATCGCGCCTCTGAAGACATTGACAGGTGACACCTGGTTTTTGGAGCTGTGGCACGGCCCCACCTCGGCCTTTAAAGACATGGCCCTCCAGATGTTACCCCATCTGTTGACCGCCTCCCTGCAAAAGACGGGAGAGACGCGTAAGGTCTGTATTCTCGTAGCCACCTCCGGCGACACGGGTAAGGCCGCCCTAGAGGGCTTTTGCGATGTAGATCGGACGAAAATACTGGTCTTTTACCCCCAAGATGGGGTCAGTGATGTCCAGAGACTCCAGATGGTCAGTCAATCCGGTGGCAATGTGGGTGTCTCGGGTGTGGTAGGGAACTTTGATGACGCCCAGACAGGGGTCAAGCAGATCTTTGGAGATCCGGTGCTAAAGCATGTCTCTTCGGCGGCGGGATATGTCCTCTCCTCGGCCAACTCCATCAATTGGGGACGATTATTGCCCCAGATCGTCTACTATGTATCGGCCTATTGTGACTTGGTGCAGGCGGGGCGGATCGCCTTGGGAGACCCCGTCAATGTCTCGGTGCCCACGGGGAATTTTGGCAATATTTTGGCGGCGTTTTATGCCAAGAAAATGGGACTGCCCATCAACAAGCTCATCTGTGCATCCAATGAGAACAATGTGTTGACGAACTTTATCCGTACCGGGACCTATGACCGGAACCGGCCCTTCCACAACACCTTGTCCCCCTCTATGGATATCCTGGTATCCAGCAATCTGGAGCGGCTTCTGTTTGCCCTGTCGGGGGAGAGCGATGTGATCACAGCCGCCTATATGGCGGAGCTCAATAAGACGGGGCGGTATACGGTCACGCCCCAGATTAAGCGGGAGATCGACCAGATCTTTTGGGCGGATTACTGCGACGATGAGAAGACGAAAAAGGTCATATACGCCACCTATCGGAAATTCGGCTATCTCATCGATCCCCACACCGCCGTGGCATTCGATGTGCTCAACCACTACCGCCACGATACGGGAGACAACACACCCGCTATTGTGGTCTCTACCGCCAGCCCCTATAAATTCGCCGACAGCGTATTGGACGCCTTGGGCCAGTGGGGAAGAGAGGAGGGGCTGGAACTCATCGACCGCCTGGCCAGTGTGACGGGGACGATCCCGCCTATGCCGCTCTTAGGACTCAAAGGCAAACGTGTCCGGTTCGACCAAGTGATCTATAAAGAGGCAATGCCCCAGGCGGTTATGGATTTTTTGAAGTAGGGGATTGGTGACAGCAACATTTCCGTATGAAAGCCTCCTTTCGTAAAGGCAGTAGCGATAAAACTTTTCCGAAAACGCCCTCCGCTTTTTCTTGCAATCTTCTTTCCAATACTATATGATGTATCCGTATAGACAGATGTTACTAGATACGGAGGATGCGGCAATGGCAAAGAAAGAAGCTAATTTTGACGTATACATACAGGAACAATTGCGTGACGCGAAAATAGAATTTTCGGTACAAGGTAGTACCGTCCATGAGATAAACGAAGCCCTAAAGACTGCTTCCAAACGGCAAACAGGCAAGGGTGGCTATCCAGAATTTGTTGCTATCGTAGGCGAATATGTGCTTGTCGGCGAAAACAAGCCGGATAGAAGTTTGCTTTGTCAACGGGATAGCGAGGACAATATTTCGCTCGAAGTTAAGGCAACCGAAGAGTATGCCCTCAATGGTGCGCTGTGGTATGCAAAACGCATTATTGAAAAAACCAGTTTCAAAAAAGTGTTTGCGTTCGGCAATGCGGGCGATAGCAAGCACCATATTTTGCAACCGCTTTTTGTCGGTGTAGACGGCCACGTTGAGTTAGATGAAGTGCAGACGTTTGAGAATTTTTCGGCTGATAATATTGAGGAGTATTACCGCCGTATTGTCTTAGGCGAAACGCCACCCGAGGATGTCGAGTTAGGTGAAGTATTAAAACACGCAAAGACGTTACACGAATACCTCCGCACATTTGGCAGTTTAGGTGAGGACGAAAAGCCACTTGTTGTGTCGGCGATTTTGCTTGCCCTGCGTGAGGAAAAAGAAAAGAATTTTCAGATTGACATGCTTAACGGTGACACTCACGTCACAGACGGCAGTAAGTTGTTTAAGGCTCTTGAAAGTTGCTTTGCCCGCGCACAAGTCGGCCCCCAGATGAAACGTGATAGAATACTCAATCAGTTTACGCTTATCAAAGACCGCCCGAAGTTAAATGCCAAAGTGCCAACGCTTGGCGATAAAACACCTCTACGTTACTTTACTGAGTTTATTCGTGAGAATATTTTTAACGCCGTTATCAGTAATTCTGGCGAGGATTTTTTGGGGCGTTTTTATAGCGAGTTTGTGTCCTATTCTGGCGGCGATGGACAAGCTTTAGGTGTCGTTCTCACACCTAGTCATATTACCGACCTGTTTTGTGACTTAGTAGACTTGAAACCCGATGATGTGCTGTTCGATCCCTGCTGTGGTACGGGCGGCTTTTTGGTGGCGGGCATGTATCGCCTGTTTGAAATGGCACAGGATGAACACGCAAAAAACAATGTCAAAGAAAAACAAATCCACGGCATAGAAGACCGAGAAGATATGTTCGCCATTGCCACTACCAACATGATTTTTCGTGGCGATGGGCGCAGCAATCTTGAGTGTGGAGATTTTTTCACCTACAATCCGTCTGAACTCCAAATCAGCAGGGAAGCAACGGTTGGGCTGATGAATCCACCCTATTCACAGGGAAGCAAGGAGCATCCGGGGCTATATGAGATTTGTTTCATTCGCCACTTGCTGGATAGCCTTGTAAAAGGCGGACGGACGGCTGTTATCGTGCCTGTTTCCACCATGATTGGCAAGTCAAAAGAGGAAAAGGAAGTCAAAAAGGAACTGCTCAAACGCCATACGCTGGAAGGTGTAATAAGTTGCAATAAGAATACATTCTATGGCGTGGGAACGGTGCCGTGTATTGCGATATTTACTTGCGGCGTGTCGCACCCAAAAGATAAGTTGGTGAAGTTCGCCAATTTTGAAGATGATGGTTTTGTCGTGAAAAAACATATCGGGTTGGTTGAGACAGAGCGGGCCAAAGACCGCAAGAGTTATCTGCTCGACTGCTGGCGTGGCAAAGTTGAAGATGTACCGAGTAAATTCATGGTGCAGACTGTCGTTGAAGACACAGACGAGTGGATTCATGCGTTTTACTATTACAACGATGAAATTCCAACGGAACAGGACTTTATGGATAGCATTGCCGACTACCTGACTTTTGAGTTCAATATGATAACCCGTGGACGTGGGTACCTGTTCGAGGAGGATAGTAGAGATGCTTGCGTTGAGAGATAGGGAGTGGTTACCGTTTTATTTTAACGAAATCTTTAGTCAAATTCAACGTGGGAAGCGCTTAAAGACTGCTGACCATATAAATGGAACTATGCCATATGTTTCAGCGAGCACGACGAATAACGGCGTCGATGGCTTTATCTCAAATACGACAGGGGTTCGCATATTTAATCATTGCCTGACAGTTGTTAATATCGGAAATGTTGGGAAGTCTTTATACCACAACTATGAATTTGTAGCCAGCGACAATGTTACAGCATTAAAAAATCCAGCGATTAATCGGTGTGTTTATTTGTTTTTAGCGCCTATTGTTTCGCGGCTTGAAGAAAAATATGATTATGGCAGAATTATAAATGATACTCGTATTAATAAAGAAATCATGTTGCTACCTGTAACCGCTGGCGGCAACCCAGATTGGAAGTTTATGGCGGATTACATCCGTGAGCGTGAACAGAGGTTTGTGCAGCGATATGTTGAACATGCTGAACAGATTTTGCATGAGTGTAATTCCAAAAATGTCACGCCTCTTGCAGAGAAAATGTGGGGCGAATTTGCACTGTCCAGTGGTTTTTCAATACAATCGACGTCTAGTAGCATTGATAAAATAAAGCTTGCACAAGGCGATGGCATGTATCCGTATTTAACTCGTACAGATAGAAATAATGGTATAGATAGTTTTGTGTGCAGTCAAAAGAACTATGCACTCGATGAAGGGAATTGCATAACAATCGGCCTTGATACACAGACGGCGTTTTATCAACCTATTGCCTTTTATACAGGGCAAAATATCCAAATCCTGCGCAATGACAACTTGAATAGATATACCGCAAAATTTCTTTTGCCATTGTTGAAAAATCTGCTTACGATTTTCAACTGGGGGAGTTCTGGCGCAACCTTAACACGCTTGCGGAGAAGTAAAATTTTACTGCCTATTGATGACAACGGAAAGCCCGATTGGGCATACATGGAGCAATATGCGAAGTCAGTGACTAGGCAGCAAGTGCAGATGTATTTGACGCATGTGAAGGCAAAGCAGGATTATATCGTTTCTTAAGCCGCACGGATAATCCGCAATAAGGGCGGCCAATGGCCGCCCCTACGTGTCTTGTTGTGCTATTTTGCAACAAAGGTGCCGCAGAACGTATCAGTTTCAAACACGCTCTCACGGGCTTGGTTTTCCACCGTGATATGATCGGCGTGACAGGTGAGGTCTGCGCTGTTGTAGACACAGGTAGTCACTTCACAACTGATGCCGGGTAATTTTGGGGCCTGGGTGCTCATCATTTGCGCTCCTTTTCTATCATCTGCGGGATATATACTCCCGTGCCTATTTTGTCTCGGAGCGAATCCGAATATACCGGAGGATAACATGTCTCTTTATGCCATTGGCGATCTCCATCTCTCTCTCTCTGCGGACAAACCTATGGATGTGTTTGGCGGGCGGTGGGAGCAATATATGGAAAAAATAAAAATTGGATTTTCCCATCTGAAGTCAGATGACGTGACCGTCCTCTGCGGAGATATCACCTGGGGGATGCATCTGGAGGACTGTCTGGCGGATTTTCAATATATTGATCATCTGCCGGGGAAAAAGATCATCCTCAAGGGCAACCACGACTACTGGTGGACGACTGCGACCAAAGCGGGCCGGTTTTTCGAGGCCTACGGCCTGACCAGTATTGCGCTCCTCCACAACAACTGCCACTTCTACGAAGGTGTCGCTATCTGCGGTACCCGTGGCTGGTTCTACGAGGAGGAGACACACGGGGAACACGATAAGAAAATCCTAAACCGGGAAATCATGCGCCTGGAGGCGTCTCTCAAGGCGGCGGGAGATCGGGAGAAACTCTGCTTCCTCCACTATCCGCCCCGGTACAGAGACTACGTCTGCCGGGAGATCATAGACGTGATGGCGGCCTATGGGGTGAAGCGGTGCTTTTACGGCCATATTCACGGCTCCGGGTTCAAACACGCCGTGGAGGGCCTGGTGGAGGGGATCGTGTATAAGATGGTCTCCGCCGACGCCGTCCAGTTTTCCCCGTATAAAATCTTGTGAAAACAGGCAAGGCAATTGTTCTGCTCTCGCCTGTAACATACCTTCATATGCCTATAATTCGCAAAGCACATCTTCTATATTGCTGTTTAGCTTCCAAACATTATCGCAAAAATTACTCATAAGGATTGTTAAAATGCCATTGTCCTGCCGGCGGGATATAAAACTGATGCCCGGATCCATGCCTTGGAAAAATGGGGTATTGCCTTTCAGCCAAAGCCCAAACCCATATCTCGCGCCATCTTCATCAGACGCCTGTAGGGCGGTCATGGTTTTTACGGTTTCCTCGCTGACAATGTCTCCGGCTAAGAAGTGTTTCCAATATCGCTCCACATCATCTACTGTTGTATACATCCCACCTGCTCCATCACTTTTTGCATTGGTGCTGTAGATATTTGTGAAATACTCGCCACGCTCTTTGTCATAGATGTAGGCGGTTGCACAATTTGCAGGCAAGCGGTCAAGTTCATAATATCCTGTACGTTTCATGCCGTATGGCTCGAAAATCAACTTGGCAAGATATTTGTCAAAATCCATGCCAGTAGCTTTTTCAATTATCATGGCGAGTACAGTATATCCTGTGTTGTTATATTGAAATTTCTCGCCGGGATTGTACATCATAGGCCTGTCAATAAATGTGGGTATCATGTCCGACGGCTTACGCATAAGGTAGCTTGGGAACTCTGCCCACAATTCCGACATATCATCCATCACAGATTCATCAAAATAATCTGGTATGCCTGATGTATGGTTGAGAAGTTGGCGGACGGTAATTTGGGGCGAAATTTGCTTTAGGCCAAAATCCAACCATTCACCAATCGTGCTTTCAAGTGAAAGTTTTCCAGTTTCTATTAGCTTCATTATGCCAGTGGCAACGAAAGCCTTGCTGCCAGAAGCCACCTCAAATATCGTGTCTGTATTGATTGGTCTTCTGTTGGGCAAATCAGCGTAGCCATACGCCTTTTTGAAAAGGGATTCTCCATTTTTGCTAACAGAAACAACGCCGTTGAAGTCGCTCCCTATCAAGTGTTCTATTTTTTTCATCGCAATCATTCCTTTATTTTGTACGTAGTGTTCTGCCTTTACGCTCTCGACAGGTATGTCACCGCTGACATCTTTTCTCCGTGCCGACTGACAAGGCATCGACAAAATATTGGGAGCGACCTGGTGATTATAACATGCCTAAAGCAACAAAGTCACGAACAAATAAAAAATATTTTCCTGCTTTTTTGTGCAATAGTATTTGCAATTTTTGGTGTGATCTGATACAATATAATATGTGTGTAATGACCGGGGGACGAGCAACTCCGCCGAGATAACAAATACAGACGGCCCCATACGGGGATCATTTTTAGGAGGCAGGCGTACATGAAGGTAAACGGCGTGAACGAGAAAGAGAAAAATACCGTCGAGGTGATTGTCGAGGTGGATGCGGGCACCTTCGATCAGGCCTTGGAGAAGGTCTATCGGAAGAACAGGGGCAGTATCATGATCCCCGGCTTTCGCCCGGGCAAGGCGCCCAGAAAAATGGTGGAGCGGATGTACGGCGCTTCCGTCTTCTACGAGGATGCCATCAATGAGCTGGCACCTGACGTCTTTGCCGATGCGGTAAAGGATCAAAACCTCCGGACAGTGGGTCAGCCCAGTGTTGACAATGTGGATGTGTCTGATGACAAAGTCCTCACGCTGACCTTTATCACGGCGGTCTATCCCCAGGTGACTTTGGGCGAATACAAGGGTCTCTCTGCGGAAAAACCCGTGGAGACGGTGAAGAAGAAAGATATTGATCAAGAGCTGGAAATGCTCCAGAAGCGCAACGCCCGGATCGCATCTGTGGAGCGGGCCGCAAAGGACGGCGATACGGCGGTTATCGACTTTGAGGGCTTTTTAGAAGGCATACCCTTTGAGGGCGGCAAAGGCGAGGGCCACGAGTTGATCTTGGGTTCCAACTCCTTTGTACCCGGCTTTGAAGAGCAGGTCGTGGGCATGAAGACCGGCGGCGAGAAAGAGATCGCCATCACCTTCCCGGAGGACTATGCCGCCGATTTGGCGGGTAAAGACGTGATCTTTAAAGTCAAGTGCCAAGAGGTCAAAGAGCAGATCCTACCGGAGCTGGATGACGAGTTTGCCAAAGACGTGTCCGAGTTTGACACGTTGGAAGCATATAAAAAGAACATCAAGACCCGCCTGACAAAAGAGCGGGCAGACCGTGCCGACGCACAGTACAAAGACGATATCATGAAGCAGGCAGTGGAGAACATGTCCGTAGAAGTTCCCGACGCCATGGTGGATCAGACGTTAGACAACATGATGCAGGAGTTCTACTACAACATCTCCTCCCAGGGCATGGATCCGGAACAGTATCTGGGCATGATGGGTATGAACGTAGAGGGCTTCCGGGAGAGCAGTCGTGGAACGGCTGAGGCCCGGGTCCTGACAAGACTCCTCTTAGACGCCGTCATCGACGCCGAGGCAATTGCCGTATCAGATGAAGAATTGGAAGCGGAATACGCCAGATTAGCGGAACAGTACGGCGTGGAGATCGACATTGTCAAAAAGCGCGCCGACGCCGATCTGCTCACAGAGGACTTGAAACGCCAAAAGGCCGCCGATCTGATCTGTGACAGCGCTGTCGAAGGGGCGAAAACGCCGGTCAAAAAGGCCGCAGAGAAAGAAGAACCCGCCGAGAAAGCGCCTGCAAAAAAGACACCGGCAAAGAAAGAACCCGCCCCAAAAGCCGCAGAGAAGAAAGCGCCGGCCAAGAAGGCCGCAGAGAAAAAAGAACCGGCGAAAAAGACCACCAAAGCAAAGAAAACAGAGGCGGCAGAATAATATACTGTCCCCTTGGCTACGATTTGTAACTAGGCGAGTGGCTGCACTCGCCTAGAATTGTAAAGATCAATAAACCCGATTTTTGTCGCTTTTTGCGCCAATGATTAAGGAGGAAACGATGCACATGAGTTTAGTACCATATGTGGTGGAACAGACCAGCAGGGGCGAGCGCTCTTATGATATCTACTCCAGACTGTTAAATGACCGGATTGTTTTTCTATCCGAGGAAGTCAACGATGTGACCGCCAGCTTAGTGGTAGCCCAGTTGCTCTATCTGGAGGCGCAGGATCCGGATAAGGACATTCAGTTCTACCTCAACAGTCCCGGCGGATCCATCACCTCAGGGATGGCCATCTATGACACCATGCAATATATCAAGGCGGACGTGTCCACCATCTGTATCGGTATGGCGGCGAGTATGGGGGCTTTCTTGCTCTCTGCGGGGACGAAGGGCAAGCGCTTGGCCCTCCCCAACGCCGAGATTATGATCCATCAGCCCTCCGGCGGGAGCCGGGGGCAGGCCACGGACATCCAGATCCAGGCCGAACGGATTCTCAAAATGAAGAAGAACTTAAACAAGATTTTGGCCGAAAATACCGGGAAGCCCCTAGAGGTCATCGAGCGGGACTGTGAGCGGGACTTCTTCATGAGCGCCCAAGAGGCCGTGGACTACGGGATCATTGACAAAGTGATCCATCAGCGGTAGCTCTTAAGAAAGGAATCAACCAAGCCTATGCCTAGAAATAACGATACAAAGATGCTGCGGTGCTCCTTCTGCGGCAGGCAGGAAAGTCAAGTAGATCGCCTGATTTCAGGGGATCAGGGCGTGTATATTTGCAATGAGTGCGTGGATCTCTGCCTGAACTTCTTAGAGGACGGGCTCCCCCACGGGGAACAGTTCATTTCTCACGGGCCGTCGGAGGTGACGTTTTCGGGGAAACTGCCAAAGCCCATGGAGATTCGTGCCGTCTTGGACGAGTATATTGTTGGACAAGACAGGGCCAAGGTGGCCCTGTCTGTGGCCGTGTACAACCACTATAAACGGATTTTATTTGACGGTGGCGACGTGGAACTGCAAAAAAGCAATATCCTGCTCATCGGGCCCACAGGGAGCGGCAAGACCCTCTTTGCCCAGACTTTGGCCCGGGTATTGGAGGTACCCTTCGCCATCGCCGACGCCACCACCCTGACTGAGGCGGGATACGTGGGCGACGACGTGGAGAATATCCTGGTCCGCCTCCTCCAGGCCGCCGATTTCGACGTGGAACTGGCCCAGCGGGGGATCATCTACATTGACGAGTTGGACAAAATCGCCAGACGGAGCGAGAATACCTCCATCACACGAGACGTGTCCGGCGAGGGTGTCCAGCAGGCGCTCTTGAAAATCCTGGAGGGGACTGTGGCCAATGTGCCGCCCCAGGGCGGACGCAAGCACCCCCACCAGGAGTTTATCCACATCGACACTTCCAATATCTTGTTCATCTGTGGCGGCGCCTTCGATGGGCTGGAGAAGATCATCGAGAGCCGCATGAATAAAAGGAGCATGGGCTTTGGCGCGGAAATTCGGGGCAAGAAGGACAAGGACGTGGGCGAGATTTTACAGCATGTCCAGTCCCACGACCTGCTCAAATTCGGAATTATCCCGGAACTCATAGGTCGAATGCCTGTGATTACACCCCTCCAATCCCTCGGCAAGGCAGAGTTGGTACAGATTCTTACGGAGCCGAAAAATGCGCTGATCAAGCAGTACAAGGCCTTGCTCGGCTATGACCGTGTGGCCCTCAACTTTGAGCAGGCGGCCATCGAGGCCGTCGCCGATCAGGCCATCGCCATGGAGATCGGTGCGCGGGGGTTGCGCAGTGTGCTGGAGGGGGTCATGTTGGATGTCATGTATGCCGCACCGTCAGAGAGCAATATTGACACCATCACCATCACCGAGGCCAACGTGACAGAGAAAACACCGCCGGAAATCACCCGGAAAAAAGTAGAGATCAACGTCCCCGGCCCGGAAGAAAACGTATCATAAATTCGTAGGGGGCGCACAGTGTGCGCCCGCTTGTCCCAGATCAGCGAGGTAAAAAACGAGTATGAACCAACCAGTATTTGAGGGAATTGCCCTCCCCATGGTCGCCCTGCGGGGGATGACGGCCTTTCCCAAGATGCTCCTCCACTTCGACGTGGAGCGGAGCATGTCCGTTGCGGCAATCAACGCCGCGTTGAACGGTGATCAGAAGATTTTTCTTCTGACCCAGCGAGATATTTTCGACGAGGCCCCCACAGAGGAGGGCCTATACACCGTGGGTACGATTTGTATCATCAGGCAGATCCTCCGGGTACCGGGCAACGGGATGCGGATCATGGTAGAGGGGCTCACCAGAGCGACCCTCTCCGGCACGATATCCCAGAGTCCGTATTTTATCGCCCAGGTGCATCCGGCGATGGATGCGCCCATGGCGCGTTATACCAGCCGTACCGAGGCCCTACTCCGCCAATGTCAGGAGCTGTTTGACTTCTATACGGCCCTCATCGGCAATCAGAGCGAGACCATGCTCACCGCCATGGCCAGTGATGATCCGGGCTATGTGGCGGACTACATTGCCCAGAATATTTTCATCCGCCACGAGGAGAAGCAGGAGATATTAGAGGAAATCCGCCCCGTCGCCCGCCTCAAGCGGATGGTTGGAATCTTAAGTCGCGAGGTGGAGATTTTAGAGATCAAAAACGATCTCCAAGAAAAGACCAGCCAGCGGATGAACCAGAGCCAACGGGACTATTATCTCCGGGAACAGGCAAAAGTCATCCGGGCGGAGTTGGGCGAAGGAGACGAGAGCGACGACGAGTTAGATGACTACAGAACCCGCGTATTGCTTCTAGACCTCCCCGAGGAACACGAGGAGAAATTGCTCAAAGAGATCAATCGCTTGGCCAAGCAGCCTTACAGTTCATCCGAGGCCTCTGTGATTCGAAACTATCTGGACACTGTCCTGGATTTGCCCTGGAATACCCTCACGAAAGAGCGGGTGGATATTGATGCCGCACGCAGGGTCTTAGAAGCAGATCACTACGGCATGGATAAGATCAAAGCGCGGATTATTGAGTTTCTGGCCGTCCGGAAGCTGGCGCCTGAGGTGAAAGGCGGGATACTCTGTTTTGTCGGCCCGCCGGGGGTGGGCAAGACCAGTGTCGCCGAGAGTATCGCCCGGGCATTGGGGCGCCGGTTTGCCCGGCTATCCCTGGGTGGCGTCCACGACGAGGCGGAGATTCGGGGGCACAGGAAGACATACGTCGGCTCTATGCCAGGACGGATCATGGCCGCCGTGCAAAAGGCCGGGAGCAGAAATCCGTTGCTTTTACTGGACGAGATCGACAAGCTGGGCCGGGATCACCGGGGCGACCCGGCAGCGGCCCTCTTAGAGGCCTTAGACAGCGAGCAAAATAACACCTTCCGGGATCACTACCTGGAACTGCCCTTTGATCTCTCACAGGTGCTGTTCGTCACCACTGCCAACACCCGTGACACCATCCCCCGGCCCCTGCTGGATCGGATGGAGATCATCGACCTGGGCAGTTATACCGATGAAGAAAAGTTGCAAATCGCCAAGCGACACCTGCTCCCGAAACAGCGAAAACGTCACGGCCTTACGGCGCGACAACTCCGCCTGTTAGATGATGTCCTGCGGGACATGATTGCGGGCTACACCAGAGAATCCGGGGTGCGCCAGTTGGAGCGGGAACTTGCCACCATCTGCCGCAAGGCGGCCACGTTTATCGCGGACGGCAAGGGGAAGCGTGTCAGCATCACCGCGGAGAGTCTCCACGAGTTCCTCGGTGTCCGCAAGTATAAAATTGAGGCCGTGAGTCCCGTGGATGAGGTGGGCTTGGCCAAGGGTCTGGCCTGGACACGGGTCGGCGGCGAGATTTTAGAGGTGGAAGTCAGCGTGTTGGACGGCACGGGCAAGCTGGAACTCACCGGCAACCTGGGGGATGTGATGAAGGAGTCCGCCAAGGCCGCCTTGAGCTACATCCGCTCCCGGACGGGGAAATTGGGGATCGACAAAGAATTCTATAAGACCAAAGACATTCACCTCCACTTTCCGGAAGGGGCGATCCCCAAAGACGGCCCCTCCGCCGGAATCACCATTGCCATCGCCATGATCTCCGCCCTCACGGGTGCGCCTGTGCGACGGGATATTGCCATGACAGGGGAGATCACCCTCAGAGGCCGGGTCTTGGAGATCGGTGGCCTAAAAGAAAAGACCATGGCCGCCCTCCGGGGAGATATTCGCACCGTGGTCATCCCCAGAGAAAACGAACGGGACTTAGAGGAGATCGACCCCACGGTCCGGGCTGCACTCCAATTCCTCGTGGTGGATCACATGGACAGCGTCGTAGATGCGGCCCTGTGCCTGCCGAATCCTGGGGAGGCCGGCTCTTATACCGTGTCCGGTAACGTGCAGGATATGGGGGAGAGACGGAAGGACAAAAATATCGTACCCCAGTAAAGATAGAAGAGAGCGAGGGCCTTCGGGATCCGGAGGCCCCTGTTTTGTAGAGGAGCGATCATGAACCTACATAACGCCGAATTTATCAAAAGTGTGGCCGATCCACGTCAGTTTATCACGGACGAAAAGCCCCAGATCGTCTTTTCCGGCAAGAGCAATGTGGGCAAGTCCAGTGTCATAAACCGGGTTTTAAATCGGAAAAATTTCGCCCGGGTGGCCCAATCCCCCGGGAAGACGATCCATATCAACTACTTTTGCATTGATCATACGGCCTATTTTGTGGATCTGCCCGGATACGGCTATGCCAAGGTCTCTAAAACAGAGAAGGCCCGGTGGGGGAAGCTCATGGAGCAGTATTTCGCATCGGAGCTGATTGACCTGGGCGTATTGATCCTGGATTCCCGCCACAAACCCACGGCGGACGACGAGATCATGGCCCACTGGTTCAAGGCCACGGGCCACCCCTTTGTCATCGTGGCCAATAAAGTGGACAAGCTGAAAAAGAGCCAGATCGAGGGCAATATCGCCCTGATCCGGGAGAGCCTGGAGCTATCGGAGGCGGTGGAGATCATCCCGTTCTCCGCAGAAAAAGGCACGGGCCGGGGTCGGCTGGTAGAAGTGTTGCAGGAAGTGGCGCATCAGTGATATAATAGGGGAGTATCGCCTATGGATCATATCAAAACAATCAATCTCGAAATCAGACGATTTCGAGAGACGGATATTGAGCCATATATCCAGATCATGACGAATCCAGCGGTGACAAAATATCTCGCCGACGGCAGAGGCAACACTGCAGAGGGCGTAAAAGAGATGCTGGCCCGTTTTGAGGCCGTATGGGACGAGCAGGGCTTCGGTGTTTTTGCTGTTGTAGAGACGGCAAACGGAAACATAATCGGCCACTGTGGATTCTTACCTATGAAAGATAGCGTAGAACTGCTGTATGCCTTTGACGCCTCTGTATGGGGCAAAGGCTACGCCACGGAGGCAGGCAAAGCGGTTTTGGACTACGCAAAAAAGCAGTTCGACTGGGCTGAATTACACGCCATCACTTGGCCGCAGAACGAAGCGTCCTCTGCTGTTCTGAAAAAGCTAGGATTTTCAAATGCCGGACAGCAAGAACACTTTGGGGTATTGATGGATGAGCTTGTATTGGAACTGTAATTGTGGAAAAGAAAAACACCCGGCTCTGCGGAGCCACCCTCTTTAAAAAGAGGGCTGGGAGAACCCCCCTTCGTCTTTGCCCTCTTTTGTAAAGAGGGTGCCGCCCGCAGGCGGCGGGTGTTTTTAAATTGGGCCAAAACAAAAAGGAGGAGACCATAGATCGTGGATTTTTTCGGGAGTTTGAATGTTTTCAATCTGATAGATCGCTTTCTCGTGCCCGCCGTCGCCATCTTGGTCTGCCTGACGATCCATGAGCTGGCCCACGGGCTGTCTGCCTACGCCCTGGGGGACGATACGGCGAAGCGGATGGGGCGGCTGACGTTAAATCCCATCAAGCATGTGGACCCCGTTGGATTTTTGGTGCTGATGGTCGTCGGGTTCGGCTGGGCGAAGCCCGTGCCGGTGAATCCGAATAACTTCAAGCGGCCCAGATTCGGCATGGCCATCACCGCCCTGGCGGGGCCTGTGTCTAATTTTCTGTTGACAGCCCTGATTTTGATATTCATAATCCCTTTGGAACGCCTCTTGAGCAGCGGGGGGACTGGGGCAGTTTATACAGTTGCGATCCTTCTCAGAATCGCTATGATCAGCACCTTTTTGGGGCTGTTCAATCTACTGCCCGTCCCGCCTCTGGACGGCTCCAAGGTTCTGTTTTCTTTCTTGCCGGACCGCCAGTACAACTTCCTCATGCGATATGAACGCTACGGGATGCTGGCGCTCCTGGCGCTGCTCTGGTTTGGGGGCATGATGGAGCATTTGCTTACGGCGCTGCGGACAGTATACGGCTGGATTGCCCAATGGACAGAACCCATATCCATATTTCTGTTCGGTTAAGAGGGAGGGGAGAAAATCGTGCAAAACCCGACCTTCTATGTGGAGGGCGTCATACAGGGCAGAGATACACTGGAAGATTTTGAAGGCCCTCTGACCCTGCTTCTGCACTTGCTCTCCAAAAACAAGGTGGAGATCGCCGACATTCGGATCGGTGACATCTGCGACCAATACGTGGCCCATCTGGATCAGATGGCGAAGATGGATTTGGACGTGGCCAGCGAATTTGTCCAGATGGCGTCTCACTTGGTCTATATCAAGGCCAGAACCCTGCTCTATGAAGAGGCGGAGATTCCGGAGTTGGAGCAGCTCATCAGCTCCATGGAATCTCTCCAGCGCAAGGCCCAGTACACCCAGATTAAGGGTGTGGTCGAGGCCCTGGCGATCCAGTACGCCGCCGGGTCCGGCTATACGGAGAAGCCGCCGGAGTACATATCCAATGAACATGCGTACAGATACCGGCACCATGTAATAGATTTGCTGGAGGCCTTGGGCCGCATCTTCGAGCGGGGGTTTGAACAGATTGCACCGGACGGCACAACATTTCATATCCCCACACCCATCACCTATTCCGTTACGGCGAAAGCGCGAGAGATTATCGCCCGCCTAAGGCGAGTGGGGGAGATGTCCATCCGCACATTGTTCTTTGAGGCCAAAAGCCGCAGTGAAGTGGTTGCGACCTTCGTCGCCATGCTGGAGCTCTGTAAGCTGGGCAGTATCCGTTTCCAGGGCGAAGGGGCCGATCTGACCATAGAGTTTACCGGCATCGAAGTGGATGAAGCGGAGCTAGAGACGCAGTTGGAGGTTGACGAACTTGGAGATTCATGAAATCGTATCGGCCATTGAAGGGATTCTGTTCGCATCGGGTGAGCCGGTACCCGTCAGCCGGTTGACAAATATCTTAGAACTGGACGACGGGGCGGTGGAATACGCCCTGCGGAAGTTGGAGAGCCACTACAACGAGGGCAACCGGGGGATTCGATTATTGCGCATAGAGGACAGCGTCCAACTCTGCTCCGCCCCGGAATACGCCGAGGTGATCCGCCAGATTTTGGAGAAGCGGCGCACCCCCCAGTTGAGCCCTACAGCGTTGGAGGTCTTGGCCATCGTGGCCTACTTCCAGCCCGTGACACGGGCTTATGTGGAGAGCGTCCGCGGCGTGGATTCCAGCTACACCGTGGCGACCCTCCAGAGCAGGGGGTTAATCGAACCCTGTGGCCAACTCCAAGTGCCGGGGAGACCTACCCTGTTTCAGACGACAAAAGCGTTCCTCCGGGCCTTTGGCGTGACCCGTCTGGACGAGCTGCCCATCCTGCCGGAAGTAGAAGACGACAGCGAAGCCCACGCACAGTTAAAATCCGCCATCGAAGCACTGCAAGAAGAACAGGCGACGGCGGAGGCGCAGGAGGAACTGGAAATCGGCGCAGAGAACGGCGCGCTTGACGTGCCGGATGTGCTTGGCGCCGACGGTGAACCGAACTCGCCCGGCCTATTGGAACCCTTATGAAAAAAGCAGTTTTCCTGAAACTGACTAGTGGTGCGCCGAGGGCGTCGTGTTTCCACGTATAACACGGGCGCACAATGTGCGCCCCTACGAAAAACATTGCCCTTGCAGGGGCGAACGATCACAAAGGAGGGGGAAGAACATGACAACCGTCGCAATTATCTTCGGGATACTATTCGTGCTATTGTGTCTCCGGCTCTCCCTTGTAGTGCGGTATGATGCGGCGGGATTTTTGGTGCAGGCCCGAATCGGGCCCGCCCGGGTGACGGTGTATCCGACACGGGAGAAGAGCGAGGCCCAGAAAGAGAAAGATAAGGCCAAAAAAGCGGAGAGAAAGCGGAAAAAGCAAGAGCAGAAAGAGAAAGAAAAGGACAAACCGGTAGAAAAGGGCGGCTCTGTAGAGAAGTTAAAAGCGGGCCTCTCTATTGTGGGACCGATCTTGCGACAAGTCCGCAGGCGGCTTGTGATCCGAGAACTCCGGCTCCACTATACGGCGGCAATGCCGGACGCCGCCATGACGGCTCTGGCCTATGGGGGCGCACATGCCGCTGTGGGTACGCTTTTGCCCATGATCCGGCATAATTTCACCGTGAAGAAGCAAGATATCCAAATCCATGCCGATTTTGAGCGCACAGAGAATTTAGTCGTTCTCCGGGCGCAGGTGTCCATCTCCATTTGGGGCGCATTGTGTCTCGGTTTGTTTGCCGTTTGGAAGGTACTACAGAGCGGTTTATTGACGAAAAAGAAAGTGAAAGCTTCGTGAAATTTGAAAGGAGAACTAGTATGGACAAGCATCCCATTGGCAATTTTGCCGACAGCATCGTAGCGAAAATCCGCGAAATGATCGACGTGAACACGATCATCGGAGAGCCAATCTCCACCCCGGACGGGATTACAGTGATCCCGGTGAGCAAAGTCAGTTTCGGCGTCGTCTCCGGCGGGGCGGACTTTACAAAGGCCGAGGCGAGGAATCAAAATTTCGGCTGTGGCGCCGGTACGGGCGTGACCATCAACCCCGTGGCGTTTCTCGTGGTCAAAGACGGCAACGTCCGGCTGATCAATGTCAACGCACCTCCCAACTCGACCCTAGATCGGGTGGTAGACATGGTGCCGGAGGTCATGGATAAGATCTCCGAATGGACGGGCAAAGACGAATAGCCCAGCGGATTTGCGCTCATAATAAGCACTGCTAGGGCAATTAACAAGGAACAGATAACAATTAACAATTGGCGCATCCATTGTTATCTGTTATCTGTTAATTGTTAATTGAAACCAGGTGGTGCTTATTTTGAAGAAACTCTGTTCGATCTTATGTTGCATACATGTAATTTTGACCCTATTTGTCCCGACGGCTGACGCCGCGGATGCGCCGGGGGTGTCGGCGAAGAGTTATACACTTTTAGAACCCGCCACCGGTATCGTGCTGGCGGAGCGAGACGCCCATGTCCAAATGCCCGTGGCGAGTTTGACCAAGATTATGACCGCCGCCGTGGCGCTGGAGCACAGTGATATGGACGAACCCGTGGAAATCCTGCCCGAACACACGGGGATTGAGGGCTCGTCTATGTATCTGCGTGCGGGAGAGACCTTAACTGTAGGGGAACTTTTATACGGTCTCATGCTGGCCTCCGGCAACGATGCGGCGGTGGCCCTGGCATATCATGTGGCGGGGGGGATCGTAGAATTTGCCGACTTGATGAACGAAAAGGCGGCGGCCCTCGGCATGGAGAACTCGAGTTTTGCAAACCCCCACGGCCTGGACGCCGAGGGACACTACTCCACGGCCTATGACATGGCGATTCTCGCCGCATGGGCCATGGAATCGGAGCAGTTCGCCCAGATCGTGGGTGCTCGGAACGCGCAAGCGGCGGGGCGATCTCTGGTCAACCACAACAAGCTGCTCTGGCGGTATGAGGGGGCGCTGGGGGTCAAGACGGGCTTTACGAAAAAAGCGGGTAGAGGGCTTGTCTCCTGCGCCCAGCGGGAGGGAACCCGGTTCATTTGTGTCACCCTCTCCGCCCCAGACGACTGGGACGACCACGCCGCCCTCTTGAATTGGGGGTTCTCCAACTACCGCACTCACAAGGTGATTGCCCAGGGCGATGCGGTTGCAATGATCCCTCTCATCTCCGGCACGACGGAGATCGTGACCCTTGTGGCGGAAACAGACGTGACGCTTTTGACAAAGGCCGAGGATTCCTGCCACGTAGGGATTGAGACACCTGCCTTCGTCTATGCCCCCATCCGTGCCGGGGAGCCGGGCGGTACGCTCTACGTGGAGATCGGCGGTGAACGGGTGCAAGAGATACGCCTGCTGTACGGCGAGACGATCCCCCAGGACGAGGCCATGCGCCTGGGTCTCTGGGAGCAAATCCGCCGCTCATTCGAGATGGCATTTCGATAGGGGTGAGAGTTGTGGAGCGATTACAAAAGATATTGAGTGCAAGAGGGGTCGCCTCCCGCAGAGATGCGGAGGGCCTCATCACAGCGGGCCGGGTGACTGTGGACGGGATTCCCGCCGTCCTGGGCCAGCGGGCCGATCCCTTTGCACAGGTTATCTGCGTGGACGGCAAAGCCCTATCCGCTCCCTTGGAGGAGCGGACGTACATGATGCTCAACAAACCCGTGGGCTACTTGACCACTGTCCGGGATGACCGGGGGCGCAAGACTGTGATGGAACTCCTGGGAGCGTGCGCGCAAGGCCTCTGGCCCGTGGGGCGACTGGATCGCAACAGCGAAGGGCTTTTGCTCCTCACTGACGACGGGGAAGTGACCCGCCGGCTCACCCATCCATCCTACGGCGTGGAGAAGATATACCGGGTCTGGGTCAGCGGCGGAGACTTGGAGCAAAGTGCAACGGAGATGGGGGCGCCGCTGGTGATTGACGGGCGCCCCATCCAGCGGGCCCGTGTGCGCCTCATCCGTACATACGGCGCCGACGGCGGTATCTTGGAAGTGGGAATCCGGGAGGGCAGGAATCGGCAAGTCCGCAAAATGTGTGATCTCTGCGGCCTGACTGTCCGCCGCCTGATGCGTGTGGGGGAGGGACAACTCCAGTTGGGGGACCTCAAAATCGGTGCATGGCGGCCTCTAACAACTGAAGAAATTGCATATCTAAAGAAAATTTAGCAAGTTTGACGAGGTTTTCTTTTATTTTTATCTTGCATTAATCTGCGAAAAAGCATAAAATGTAGATTGTTTGCAAAAACGATCCCAGCGGCTTGCATTTGAGAGCGGCGCGATTTGAGGGGGCGAGACGAGAATGGATAAAGATATTTTATCAGTCATTGAGCGACAGGAGAAGACAAAACGGTTCTCCAAGGGCCAGCGGCGTATTGCGCACTATATTTTGGAGAACTATGATAAGGCCGCCTTTATGAATGCGGTGAAACTGGGCCAGACGGTGGGTGTCAGCGAATCCACCGTAGTTCGCTTTGCCTCCATGCTGGGCTATGATGGCTATCCGGGGATGCGCCGTGCGCTCCAGGAGATGATCCGCAACCGGCTCACGTCCGTACAGCGCATTGAGGTGGCCAAGGATATCATGGACAGCCAGGACATTTTGACCACTGTCCTCACCAGCGATATGGATAAGATTCGTCTGACGCTAGAAGAGCTGGACAGAGACGCCTTTGACCATGCGGTGAACGCGCTCCTGACAGCAAAGCGGATTTATATCCTGGGCCTGCGGGCGGCATCGCCCCTATCCAGCTTCATGGGGTTTTATTTGAACTTGACGGCGGAGAACGTGCGCCTTGTCAGCGATACATACGTCAACGAGGTATTCGAGCAGATGTTGAACATCGGGCCGGGGGACGTGCTCTTCTCCATCAGCTTCCCCCGCTACTCCCGCCGGACGGTGAAGGCCACCCGCTACGCCAGAGACCGGGGGGCGACCACCATCGCCCTGACAGATCAATTGGCCTCACCCATCGCGGAAAATGCCGATATCAAGCTGTTCGCAAAGAGTGACATGGTATCTTTTTTGGATTCCCAGGTGGCCCCGCTAAGCGTACTCAACGCCCTCCTCGTGGCCATGAGCCTCAAGACGGAGCAGAAGATTTCCGATACGTTTGAGCGATTGGAGCAGATATGGGCGGAGTATGACGTGTTCGAGAAGACGGAGAGATAGTGGGATTCCCGTTGTAGGGGCGAACAGTGTTCGCCCGCAGCTATGCAGCGAGCCACGGGCGAACAGTGTTCGCCCGCAGCTATGCAGCGAGCCACGGGCGAACAGTGTTCGCCCGCAGCTATGCAGCAAATCACGGGCGAACACTGTTCGCCCCTACAAGCTCTTTTCCTATGCACAGTTCCACAAGCAACCACAGAGAGGACACACGACAACAATGAATCACATCAGCATTGCATTAGACGGCCCGTCCGGGGCGGGAAAGAGCACTTTGGCGAGACTGCTCGCCGAACGGTTGGGCTTTTTATACGTGGACACGGGGGCCATCTACCGGGCCGTGGGACTGTATACGCACCAGAGGGGACAAGACCCCCAAGACGAGGCGGCTGTGGCGGCCCTTCTGCCGGAGATCGACCTCGCCCTCTGCCACGAGGACGGCATACAGCGCATGTTTTTGGGCGGTGCGGATGTCTCAAAGGCCATCCGGATGCCGGAGATGTCCTATTACGCCTCCCGGGTGTCTGTCCACCCGGCGGTGCGGACGTTTCTCCTGGAGATGCAAAAGGCTTTGGCCGCAAAGGAGAACGTGGTCATGGACGGGCGGGACATTGGCACCGTGGTTCTGCCGGATGCGAGCTTGAAAGTATATATCACTGCGACCCCGGAAAAGCGGGCAGAGCGACGGTATAAAGAGCTTGTCGAAAAAGGGGTCGCCGACAGTTTTGACCAAGTGCTCGCCGACATTGTGGCAAGAGATACCCTGGACAAAAACCGGGCCGTATCTCCCTTGCGCCCGGCTGACGATGCGGTGATTTTGGACACCACGGAACTGGATTTGAACCAGAGCTTAGAGGCCCTGATCAAACTGGCCCGGGAGCGGCTCGGTTTGGGAGGAGATTCGGCGTGAGGAGCATGTATCGATTTTTTTGGGTTTTTACTTGGCCATTTATATCTCTGTTTTATCCCCGAAAAACCGTTGGCAGGGGAAATATACCGGAGGGGCCAGCTTTAATGTGCGGGAACCACTCCTCCGGATTTGACCCGTTTTTAATGGCATATAGCGCGGGATGGCGGATTCAGATCCGCTTTATGGCCAAGGCGGAACTCTTTCGTATCCCTGTCGTTGCGCCCCTCTTGCGGAGCATTGGGACGTTTCCCGTCGACCGGGCGGGGGGAGCCGGTGCCATCAAAGAGGCCATGAAACACCTGAAGGCCGGCGAAAAGGTCGGTATCTTCCCCGAGGGGGCGCGGATCGCCACGGAGGAGGAGAGCGAGGCCAAAATTGGTGCTGTCCGATTGGCCGCCAAGATGGGTGTCCCCGTTGTGCCGGTATATATACCGCGCCAAAAGCCAATGTTTCGTCGGCAGCGTATTGTGTTTGGGGAACCCTATATGATAGAAGTTGACAGGAAAACGGCGACATCCACCGATTACGAGACATTAGCGGAACAAATGATGGAGAAGATTCATCGATTGGGTGATAAGGTCTCATGAAACAGGTTATACTAGGCAAGACCGCGGGATTTTGCTTCGGTGTGCGCCGGGCGGTAGAGTTGGCGGAGGAGACGGCTAACTCTGTCGGGGCGTGTGCGACATTGGGACCCATCATCCACAACCGCCACGTGGTAGAACACTTGGAACGTCTGGGTGTCTCGATCATCCAAACACCGGAGGAGGCCGTCCACGGTTCCAAGGTCATTATCCGCAGTCACGGCGTTGGGCGAGAGACGCTTGAAGCCCTGGCGAGACAGGGGGTCGAGGTCATTGACGCCACCTGCCCCGATGTGAAAAAAATTCACCACATCATTGAGGCCGCCCATCAGGCGGGCAGGCAAGTGGTGATCGTGGGAGAGCGGAATCACCCGGAAGTGGTGGCCGCTGCCAATTGGTGTAAAGACTCGTTTATAGTGGAAACGGCCCAAGATTTGGAAGCGTGGATTCTCGACGGAGATCGACAGGAAACACCGCTCTCGGTGGTCTTTCAGACCACCGGTGACCGGGAAAATATGGAGTGTTGCCGAAAAATTCTAAAAAAATGGTGTACAAGCGCCGAATTCTTTGATACAATATGCAGTGCCACGTCAAAACGGCAAGAGGAGGCGGCACGCCTGGCCTCCTTTTGTGATGCAATGGTTGTGATCGGCGGGAAAAACAGTGCCAACAGCCAGCGTCTTGCTGAGATTTGTCAGCGCTATGGTACCCGTGTATATTTCATCGAAGATGTGGGCGGGTTCCAGCCAGGCATATTTGACGAATTTGATACCGTTGGTATCATTGCCGGCGCATCAACGCCGGCATGGATAATAAAGGAGGTCTACCAGACGATGCGTGACGAAATAGTAACCAACACGGAAGAGGCCCTGCCGACAACTCCGGCGGAAACTCAGGAGGAGGCTGTACCCCAGCCCGCTCCAGAGGTCGTCGAGGAGATTATTGCAGAAGAAAGTTCCGTAGCGGCGGCGGCCCCGGAGCTGGCAGAGTCCGCCGAGTCCACAGAAGAGGAAACCGCTGTGGAGGACGAGTCCTTTGAGGCGATGTTGGAAAAATCCATTAAAACCCTACATACGGGTGAGAAAGTCGTGGCTATCGTTGCAGCGATCACACCCACAGAGATATCTGTGGAACTTGGGACAAAGCACTCCGGCTATATTCCCATTGATGAACTGACAGACGACCCCGATGTGAACATCGAGGATCTGATTCAAGTCGGCGGCGAGGTCGAGGCCTATGTGATGCGGGTCAACGACGTCGAAGGCACAGTGATGCTGTCGAAAAAACGCCTCGATACAGTGAAATATTGGGACGAGATCGATCAGGCTCGGGACAAGCGGATTGTGGTAGAAGGAGTTATCACGGAGGAGAACAAGGGTGGCTTAGTGGCGAAAGTCAAAGGCGTCCGGGTCTTTATTCCGGCTTCCCAAACCGGTGTTCCCAAGGACGAGCCCATGGGCCATCTGCTCCGCCAAAAGGTAAAACTCCGCATCACCGAGGTAAACCAGTCCCGTCGACGTGTTGTGGGTTCGATCCGCTTGGCGTCCGGTGAAGAGAGACGGGAAATGGCCGAGAAGACCTGGGGCGAGATCGAAGTTGGCAAGCGCTATACCGGCAAGGTCAAGAGCCTCACCTCTTACGGCGCTTTTGTCGATATCGGCGGCGTAGACGGTATGGTACACGTGTCCGAGTTGTCTTGGAGCAGAATCAAGAGTCCGGCAGATGTGGTAAAAGTCGGCGATGAGATTGAAGTATATATCCTCTCCTTTGATAAAGAAAAGGGTAAAATCTCCCTGGGCCACAAAGACCCTGCCCTCAATCCGTGGCAGATGTTCACGGAACAGTATGAAAAGGGCAGCGTGGCCAAGGTGCGCATCGTCAAGCTGATGCCTTTCGGCGCGTTCGCCGAGATCGTCCCCGGTGTGGACGGCCTGATCCACATCTCCCAGATCGCTGACCGCAGAATTGGTCGCCCCAACGAGTTTCTGACCGAGGGCCAGGAGATCGACGTCCAGATCATCGATATCGACTACGATAAGAAAAACGTCTCCCTGAGCATCCGCGCCCTGGTGGAAGAACCCAAGGAAGCCCCACCGGCAGACGAGTTTGAAGAATCGACTGGTGGAGAAGACGCCGTCGTCTACGACACTGACGTGAACAAGCCGGTCTACGACGACGAGGAAGTCGCTGAAGAGATCGGGGAAGAGGTCACCGAGGAGATCGCGGAAGAGGTCGTCGAAGAAGCGACGGAAGAAGTTGTCGAAGCGGCGATTGAAGAGACCGCTGAAGAAGTGCCTGCGGAAGTTGTCGAAGCGGCGGCAGTAGAGACGCCTGGAGACGCCATCGAAGAAATAGAGTCATAGGCCTTTAAAAAAACAAAATCGAGCCGCATGGCATACGCTGTGCGGCTCTCGTTTTTAGGGATTCGATACGATACGAAAAATATGTTGCTAAACACCGGTAAATCGTGTATAATAACCTAGTAAGAGTGGGCGCAGTTTTCAGAGCTTGAAAAAGCGCCGGAGAAGGTAGTGTGAGCAATTGATGTACTGTATTGGAGATTGCATTGCCCATCCGCTCCACGGGGCGGGAATTATCGAGCGAATCGAATCCAAGAAAATAAACGGAATGCTACGGGAATATTACGTGGTGAAAATTCCCGTGGGCAATATGATTGTCATGATCCCCAAAGAGACCAGCGATTCCATTGGTGTTCGCCCCATTGTGGGCGCCCAAGAGGCGGACTCCATCATTGCCGCCATCGCCCAGCTGGAGGTCAATATGACCCAAAACTGGAACCGCCGCTACCGGGAAAATATGATGCGGATCAAAAGCGGCGATCTCATGGAAGTGGCCGCCGTCATCAAGGGCTTGGCCAGCAGAGAGACGGACAAGGGCCTCTCCACGGGAGAGCGAAAGATGCTCCACTCGGCAAAACAGATTTTTATCTCGGAGATTGTGCTCAGCCAGCGCGTGACCTATGAAGAGGTCGAGGCGCGCTTGAGTTTGGTGCTGGCTTAGCATTTACAGGAAATCATGGAAAGGCTGACGCAAAGTGCATGGCGTCAGCCTTTGTTGGAATGTGGGGGAGAGAGATATGATAGGGGTCAAGTTGCTCGAAAAGCGTCCGGCGGTCAGCGTGAGTGCCGTAATCCCCGCCGTCATGGATATTGCGAAGGGGGAGGACCCCCTCTATCGACTGCTGGAAGGCCAACCCGTCATCGCCCATACGCTACAGGCCCTGGATCAAATTTCTGCAATAGACGAGATTGTTCTCGTCGTCCGGGAGAGTGAACTGTTTCGGATGGCGGAACTCTGTCAACCCCTCGGCATTGGGAAATTGAAACAAATATTGCACTGTGATCAGCCGGGGCTTATGACGCTGCTAACTGGCGTCTATGCGTGCGCTAGGACGGCGGAATACATCGCTATTCACGACCCATTGCGGCCTTTTGTAACAGAAAAGATCATAGGGAAAACCCTAAAGGCGGCAAGGCGTTGTAACGCCGTTGCCCCGGCAATTCCGGTGAAAGATACGATCAAAATCGTACAAGACGGCACGATCCGAGACACCCTGGATCGAGACACCCTTCAAACCATCCAGACACCCCAGATCATCCAGAGCAGCCTCCTAAAAGCCGCCCTGGAGCGGGCGATGGCGAGTGAATCACCGCCCCATACTATTGCGGAGATACTGGCCCATGTGGGGCTGTCGCTCCCCATGATCAAGGGATCGGACGACAATATCCGCATCACATCTGAGGCGGATATCCCGGCGGCCCAGGGGATTTTGACTTGGAGGGCGACCCTATGAGAATCGGACACGGATACGACGTACACCGCCTGGTGCCGGGGCGGCAATTGATCCTGGGCGGCGTGACCATCCCTTGCGATCTGGGGCTGGACGGCCACTCAGATGCCGATGTGCTGACCCACGCCATCATGGACGCCCTATTGGGCGCCCTGGGGCAGGGCGATATCGGGCGGCATTTTCCAGACACGGATTTGCAATACAAGGGGGCGAATAGCATAGCGCTCCTGCGCCATGTGGCAGATCTACTCCGTCAGGCGGGGTATGTCTTGGGCAATTTAGACGCCACAATCATCGCAGAGCGGCCAAAACTGGCCCCCCATATCCCCGCCATGGGGGAGATTCTGGCGGAGGTCCTGTCCGTGCCGACGGATCGGGTCAATATCAAGGCCACCACGGAAGAGGGGCTGGGATTCACCGGCGAGTGCGCTGGGATAGCGGCCCATGCGGTGGTGTTGATTGAGCGGGGGTAACCCCTTTATTTGTAATTAAAAAACGGCTTCCGTACAGATTTTTGTGCGGAAGCCGTTTTTTGCTGAAATCAAAAAAATTTTTACAAGAGAAAAATACAGAACCCTGCACAAATGGTTGTGTGCAAAAAGTATCTATACAGCCCTATATTGTGGTTTTTCTCTCCCCAATACCTGTGCCAGAGCGCTGAAAACCTTATGCGCAAGAAATTTTTTTCAATTTACTCTTGCTTTTTAGTTTCCATAAGATTATAATGGCCATACATTGAAGTGGGGAAAAGTGGTGCAAGGTGCATCAAAATCCCACGATTGAGAGTGAGGTGGGGAGACATGGCTGCGATTATTGGCGATTATGCGCATACGTTGGATGCCAAAGGGCGTCTCTTTATCCCCGCCAAACTGCGGGATGAATTGGGCAGTGTGTTCTATGTGACCGTGTCCCCGGAGGAATGCCTGCGGGTCTATTCGTCGGAGAGTTGGGATCGGTTGATGGAGAAACTCAAGGCGTTGCCCTACTCCAAACAACAGGGGTTGCGCCCGCTCTTTGCCAAGGCTGCCCGGTGTGAACTGGATGCCCAGGGCCGGATCAATCTGCCGCAAAACTTACGGGACTTCGCGGAGTTAAAAAAAGATGTGGCCATCGTCGGCGCCGGCAACCATGCGGAGATTTGGGACGCCGGCAAGTGGACCCGGGTTATGACCTCTGAGGCCACGCCGGAGAACATTGCCGCCATGATGGAAGAGTTTGAGTTTTAATGGGTAGCCCACACAAGCCCGTATTGCTCGCGGAATGCCTGGAGGCCCTGGCAATCCGCCCCGATGGGATTTACATAGACGGCACTCTGGGGCGGGCCGGACACGCGGTAGAGATTGCAAAGCGGTTGACCACGGGACAGCTTATCGGAATTGACCGAGACGAGACAGCCATCCGGGAGGCGGGGGAGATGCTGGCCCCCTTTGGAGACCGAGTTCAACTGGTCCACGGAAACTTCCGGGGCTTTGGAGATATATTGGACGGCCTCCATATCCACCAAGTAGATGGGATGCTATTTGATCTCGGCGTATCGTCCCCACAGTTAGATGAGCGAGAGCGGGGGTTCTCCTACATGGAATCTGCCCCTTTAGATATGCGGATGGATCAAAACGCAATGCTCTGCGCCTGGGATGTGGTGAATACTTGGCCGGAGGATAAGCTCCGGAAAATCTTCTACGAATACGGCGAGGAGCGGTATGCGCCCCGGATTGCAAAGGCCATATGTGCCGTCAGAAGCGAGACACCGGTGGAGGCCACCGGACAGTTGGTAGAGATCATCAAAAGTGCCATGCCGGGGTCGGCCCTACGGGAGAAACAACATCCGGCAAAACGGACGTTCCAGGCGATCCGCATCGCCGTCAACGACGAGCTGGGTGCCGTGGCAGATATGCTGGACACGGCGATCGAACGCCTGGCCCCCGGCGGGCGGCTGGCGGTGATCAGCTTTCATTCTCTGGAGGATCGTTTAGTCAAAGTTGCCATCGCAAAAGGGGAGAAAGGGTGTACATGCCCGCGGGATTTCCCAATTTGCGTCTGCGGATTTGTCCCGACCCTAAAAGCGGTAAATCGAAAGATCATCACCCCGACAGAGCAAGAAATCAAAGACAACCCCAGGGCCAGAAGCGCAAAGCTGCGGGTGGCCCAACGGATTTAGAGAAACGGCGCAAGCCGCTACGCCGGGAGTCCGGCGTCCAAGCATTTTCGCAAAGCGAAAATCTTGATACCGGCGGAATTCATTTCCGCCGAGGAGATTAAAGCAAAGGGGACCCCGGCGGGGCTTGCCCCGTGGGGAACAACCCCAGGGCCAGAAGCGCAAAGCTGCGGGTGGCCCAACGGATATAAATAGGAGAACGCCATGTACGGAAATCAAGCGATGACGATGGGATCAAGTGCATATGATTTAGAGCGGATCGGCGCATTGCCAGAGTTTCCGGCCTATCCCCAAGAGGAACGGGTGCCGGAGAGAGCGGCCCCGCCTAGCGAGAAGGCCCGTGTCCGTACCCGGACTCGTGCGAAAACCGCCCAGCGGCAGAGCGTATCCAAGTTTGCCATATTGGGTAGTGTCGTAGTAGCGGCTCTGCTCTTGCTGGTGGTCTTATCCCACCTCCAACTGGCCATGATCTCCCACGAAATGGTGGGATTAGAGGGGCAGTTGGCGGGGCTCCGAGAGGAATCTGTCCAACTCCAAATTGCCTATGCGAGCGCATTTAATCAGACAGATGTGGAGCGATTTGCCAGGGAACAGTTGGGCATGGTAGACGCATCTCCCGGACAAGTGTTCCACCTGGGCGCAGTTCTGGGGGATACGGCGGAGATTTTGGAGATTGTAGACGAACGGGATCACGGGATTCTCAGCCATTTGGCGGGACTCTTTGGATCTCTGAAGGAATATTTCTCCTTCCGGTCTTAATATAGTTTCATTAGATCGTGACAGGCCACAGGGGAATGGAGATGGAGAATGAAAACAGGCAGAAGCGGGCCGCAAGGGCCCAATAAACAGATGCTGACCCGCACACTGATACTTATGGGAGTGTGTGGGATATTCTCTTTTCTCGTATTGGCTGTCCAACTGTTCAATATCCAGATTCTCCAACACGAGGAGTTGGAACAGCGGGCCATCCGGCAGCAGTTGCGGGCGATTACGGTTTCCGCGGGCCGGGGTACGATATTTGACTCTACCGGCACGATTTTAGGGATGAGCGCCGGCGTAGAAAATGTGTTTATCAGCCCCAACTCGATCCACGTCCACGGGGAAGATCGGGAGTTGATCGCCACGGGGTTGTCCGAGATTCTCGGTGTGGATCAAGATATGATCTTGTCCCGCATGGAGAACACGGCGTCCTTTTATCAGACCGTCAAGAACCGTGTGGAGCGGGAAGAGGCGGATTTAGTGCGGGAATTTATCGTGGAACACGAGCTCCGGAGCGTTCACCTGGAACCCGCCACCCGGCGGTATTATCCGAGAGGGCGGACCGCCTCTCATATCTTGGGCTTTGTAGGTGCGGAGGGTACCGGCATGGGCTACGGCGTAGAGGGGAGCTATGATCGCTACTTGACCGGGGTCAACGGCAGAATCGTCCGGCTGAAAAACGCCCGGGGGATCGATATGCTCCTGGCCAGCTACGAAGATTACCACACGGCCCAACCGGGCCATGATATCCATCTGACCATAGACGTGAACATCCAGCAGATACTGGAGAAGTATCTGCGTCAGGCCGAGCGGGATTTCGATCTCCGGGCCGGAGGGTTTGCCCTCGCCATGAATCCGCAGACGGGGGCCATTTTGGGCATGGCCAGCATCAATGACTACAATCCCAACAGCCACGGTGTCTTAGACGACGAGACCCGGGAAAGACTCCGAGCGGTTTATCCGGATGACGACGAGGCCTTCCACGCGGCGGTGAACCGCACCTTGATGGAGAGTTGGCTGAATAAAAACATCCACTATACCTATGAGCCGGGCTCTACCTTTAAGCTTATCACACTGGCCATTGCTTTGGAAGAGGGCATTGCCTGCTTGCACGATGGCCGCCACTTCTATTGCGCCGGTAACACCATGGCTGTACCTGGCCGAGTTGATCCATTGCGTTGCGCAGGGGGGGTGGCCCACGGCTCACTGAACTTGACTCAGGTGATGCAGCGGTCCTGCAACATTGCTACGGTGGAGTTGGCCATGGAAATCGGTCCGGAAGTGTTCTTTGAATATCTCCAGGCCTTTGGGCTCTTTGAGACCACCGGGGTTGATCTTCCGGGGGAAGCGTTGGGCCAAGTTTGGTCAGAAGAGAACTGGAACCGTGCGGCGGCCAACCGAGACCTCACATCTCTGGCGGCGGCCTCCTTTGGGCAGACCTTTACCTTGACGCCCATCCGGCTTGTGACGGCGATTGCCGCCCTATCCAACGGCGGCTATATTGTAGAACCCCACGTGGTGGAACGAGTGATGGCAGAAGATGGCACGGTTATCCGGGAAAACAGAACGACTGTCCGGCGGCAGGTGATTAGCCGGGAGACCAGTCAGGCGGTACTTGAGGTCATGGAACGGAGCGTTGATGATCCGGCCCTTGGCACAGGAAGAAACGCGGCAGTACCGGGATTTCGCATCGGCGGCAAGACGGGGACGTCTACCGATACAGTTTTGGAGGCGCGTACAGGGGAGAAGGAGTACATCGTCTCCTTCGTCAGTGCAGCGCCCATTGATGACCCGGAGATTGTGCTCTTAGTATCCCTGCAGTCGCCGGGGCCACGAAATACCGTCACTGTCGCTGGCGGCACGATGGCGGCGCCCACGGTGGGCCGGATGTTGACGGCGATTCTGCCCTATCTGAACCACACGCCGGCGGAGCCCGCCCGAGTCAATATCCAGGTACCCCATGTCCAGCAGCGGAGCGTAGAAGACGCCCGGAATGTCCTTCAGACGGAAGGGTTTGAGGTGTTGGTCCGGGGCGAAGGCACCCAGGTAATTGACCAGATGCCATCTTCCGGTGCCATGGTTGTGGCGGGTACGCAGGTGATTTTATTCTTAGAGGAAAACAGACCGGAAGACGAGGTGGCAGTCCCCGATGTGGTGGGGATGGGATTCGAGGCGGCACGGGCGGCCCTGGAGGCCGCCGGCCTGTATGTTCGGCGGAGCGGCACCATCGCCCAGGGTGAGCAGGTGCGGGTCTACAGTCAGTCGAGGGCGCCGGCGGAAGTTGTGAGACGCGGGGCGGTCATTGAAATATTCTTGATTGATACCAGCCTGGAAGGGCAATAATACGAATCAGCAACGGAGAGCGGAGGGCCTGTCATGAAACTGAAAGAATTACTTATGGACATAACGCCTACGGCCATGACTGCCGATCCGGATATGGAAATCGCGGATATTTGCTATGACTCCCGGGCCGTGGGGCTGGGTGATCTGTTTGTGGCCATTGCGGGCCTGGAGACAGACGGCCACCAATATATCCCGGCGGCGGTAACCCAGGGGGCCGTGGCCGTGGTCTGCCAGCAGATCCCGGCAGAGGAGATCCCCTACATTCTCGTAGAGGACAGCCGCACGGCACTTGCGCTAATCTCCGCCCGGTACTTTGGCCAGCCGGCCAAAGAGATGAAACTCATCGGTGTCACGGGGACGAACGGGAAAACCACCACGACACTCTTGCTCAAGAGCGTGCTGGAGCAGTGCCTCAAGGCAAAAGTGGGACTCATCGGTACCAACGAAAACATGGTCGGCGATGAAGTTGTAGAGACGGAGCGCACCACCCCGGAGAGCTACGAGCTACAAAAACTGTTCCGGCAGATGGCCGATGCCGGGTGTACCTACGTGGTCATGGAGGTCTCCAGCCACGCCCTGGCGCTGAGCCGGGTGGCGGGGCTCCGCTTCGCCGTGGGGGTCTTTACCAACTTGAGCCAGGATCACCTGGATTTCCACAAGGACATGGACAACTATGCCCGGGCCAAAGCCCTGCTCTTTACCCAGAGCGGCAAGGGTGTCATCAATATCGACGATGACTACGCCCAGGTCATGCTCCGTGCGGCGGAGGACACAGGGTGCCATGTGCTGACCTTCTCTGTAGATAAAAACGAGGCGGATCTCATGGCGAAAAATATCCGCTTAAAGACGGGCAGTGTGGAGTTCTCCGTCCTGGTACCCGGCCAGATCCAGCGTATGGTATTGCACATTCCCGGCGAGTTCTCCGTCTACAACGCCCTGGGCGTTGTGGGCTGTGCCTGTTGCTTGAACATTCCCCTGGAGAAAACCGCCGACGCCCTGGGGAAAGCCAGAGGCGTCAAGGGCAGGGTAGAGGTGGTACAGACAGACGGGGACTACACCATATTGATCGACTACGCCCACACCCCCGATGCGTTGGAGAACGTATTGACGGCAGTACGGGGCTTTGCCCAGGGAGGCCGGACAGTTGTACTCTTCGGCTGCGGCGGTGACCGAGATCCAACGAAACGCGGCCCAATGGGCAAAATAGCGGCAGAACTCGCCGACCATGTCATCGTCACCTCGGATAATCCCCGGACGGAAGAGCCGAATGCCATCATCGAGGAAATTGTGGCGGGGATGCAGGAATCCGAGACCTCATACGTGACCATCGAAGATCGGCGGGCGGCCATCGCCTACGCCATCGACAACCACCAGCCCGGTGATATAATCGTCCTCGCCGGGAAGGGACATGAAACTTATCAGGAAATCAACAAAGTCAAGCACCATATGGACGAGCGGGAGATTGTAGCGGCGCACATCGCATCGAGAGCGGGCTGAAAAATCCCCAGTTTGTGAGGTAGAAAACCAATGATACAAGACCTATTGCTGGCCCTTGCCGTAAGTTTTGGCGTAACAGTCTTCTTTGGGCTCTGGCTCATCCCTAAGTTGCGACAGATGAAGGCGGGGCAGAGTATCCGAGAAGACGGCCCGGTCTGGCACATGGCAAAACAGGGGACGCCCACCATGGGGGGCCTCATGTTCATTGTCGGTATTGGCGTGGCCTGTTTTACTGTGGGGGCATTTGCCTTCCGTGCGGGGCAATGGGGCCATGGGATTGTGTTTCTCTTCTCTCTCTTCTATGCGGGGATTGGATTTCTCGACGACTATGAAAAACTCAAGAAAAAGCAAAATCTTGGCCTCACCGCCGCCCAGAAGTTTTTGATCCAGTTGGTGGTGGCCATTGTATTGGTTTTGATCTTACGCCATCTGGGCTTTTTATCCCCGAACCTGTATGTCCCCTTCGTGGGAGCCACCCTGTATCTGCCGGAGACAGTGTATTTTATCTTCGCCGCATTTGTGATCCTGGGGACGGTCAACGCCGTCAATATTACCGACGGTGTCGATGGCCTGGTGACAGGTGTGAGCCTCCCGGTGGCCATCTGCTTCGGGGCCTTGGCGATCCATTGGGGTACGCTCTACGGGGAGCTGGGGATTTTTGCGGGAGCCCTCATCGGCGGCCTGTTGGCCTTTCTACTCTTCAATTTCAACCCGGCAAAGGTGTTTATGGGCGATACGGGCTCCCTCTTTTTGGGCGGCGCCATCTGCGGATTGGCCTTTGCCATGAATGTCCCTTTGATTCTGGTGCCTCTGGGTGTGATCTATATCGTCGAGACCCTGTCGGATATTATCCAGATCGTATATTTCAAAAAAACCGGCGGTAAACGGTTCTTTCGGATGGCACCTCTCCACCACCACTTTGAGATGGGGGGCTGGTCAGGGAAAAAGTGGAGCGAAAAAAAGGTATTTTTCGTCTTTTCCGCCATAAGCGCCATCTGCGCTGTGATTGCATTTTTCTCTGTATCCGTGCGATACGGTATATGATGAACAGGAGGTGACAGTCCTTGATCAGCGATGCGAAACGTCCCCGGCAAGCAGTTCAATCAAACAGCGAGACCAGGCTCCGGGATGAACCCCGGACGAACACGCGGCGGATGCCTATGGATTTGCCTTTCTTTCTGCTCGTTCTTCTCCTCCTCTCCATCGGCGTGATCATGGTGCTCTCGGCCAGTTTTGCCAGCGCCTATTATGATGTCACTCGAGTGACCGGGGGTAATCCCACCTATTATTTCTTCCGTCAATCGGTATTTGCCGTATCCGGCGTTCTGCTCATGTTGGTCGTCAGCCGGTTTCCCACCAGTTTCTTTCGGCACATCTCATTTTGGGGCCTTTTGATCTCTGTGGGCCTACTGGTGCTGGTGCCGATCATCGGCGTGGAGGTCAATCAGGCCCAGCGGTGGATCAGTCTGGGATTTACTAACTTCCAGCCCTCGGAAATTGCGAAAATTGCGATTGTGCTGGCCTTTGCCAACATGATCTGCACGTATAAAGACAAGATGAAGACCTTTCGCTATGGCGTGTTGCCCTTTGTGATTGTCATGACAGCAATTGTCGCCCTGCTCATGCTCCAGCCCCACATCTCAGCTGCGGTCATTATTTTAGGCGTGGGTGTGGCGATGATGTTTTTAGGCGGTACCCAGTTGGGGTGGTTTGTGGGCGGCTTCGGCGTTGTAGCGGCCCTGGGCTTTGTGGTGGTGAACCATTTTGGTCACGCCTCCGCCCGAATCGCCTCCTGGCAGGCTCCCTTTGACAACCCGCTGACAGGCGGTTGGCAGATCATCCAGAGTCTTTACGCCATCGGCTCTGGCGGGGTACTGGGCCTCGGTCTCGGCCAGTCCAGGCAGAAGTATCTGTACCTGCCGGAAGAGCACAACGACTACATATTTGCCATCGTCGCCGAAGAGCTGGGCTTTGTAGGCGTCATGCTGATCCTCAGCCTGTTTGCCGTTTTGATCGTCCGGGGCTATTGGATATCCCTCCACGCAAAGACCAAGTTTGCAAGTCTCGTCGCGGCGGGGATGACGAGCCTCTTGGCCATCCAGACCTTTTTAAACGTGGGAGTTGTGACAAATTTGCTCCCCGCCACGGGGATATCTCTCCCATTCTTCAGCTATGGCGGCACGGCCCTCTGGTTCCAACTCATCGCCATGGGCGTAATTCTAAGCGTATCCCGGGAGATCCCGGCGAAAAGAGAAGGGTAAGCTCACTGTGTCCGCCGAAGGCGGACGAAATTAGAATCATCGCCAGAGGCGATACCAAAATTGTTCATTGTTATCTGTTAAGTTAGAAAGGAGGGGTTCGATGCGGTTTTTATTTGCCTGCGGCGGGACGGCGGGACATATTTATCCGGCCATTGCCGTGGCGGGACGGCTTCGGACTCTGATCCCCGACTGTGAAATTCTATTTGTCGGTGCCGCGGGCAAGATGGAGATGGATCTCGTCCCCCGGGAGGGGTATGACATCAAAGGGCTGAAGATTACAAATCTCCAGCGGCAGATATCTGTACAAGGACTCGTCCACAACATCGGGACGATCAAGAATCTGGCCTTCTCCATGGGCGAGGCGGGGCGGATATTAGCCGGCTTCCGTCCGGACGTGGCCGTGGGTACTGGGGGATACGTCTGTTACCCGATGCTATATAAGGCGGCCAAGATGGAGATTCCCACGGCGGTACATGAATCTAATATGGTGCCGGGACTCACTACAAAAATGCTAGCGGAACGGGTGGATCGGGTCATGGTGGGCTTTGACGGTGCCCAAAAGGCCTATAAGCGATCACGGCGGGTGACCTATACCGGCACACCGGTACGGAGCGAGTTTTTAGATTTAACAAAAGAAGAGGCCAGAGCGCGATTGGGTCTTGATATGGACAGGCCTCTGGTGGTGTCCTTCTGGGGTTCTCTGGGGGCCGCTAAGATGAACCGGGACATGCAGGGCTTTATTCGGCTCAATTACAACCGAGAGGGATTTCGCCACATCCACGCCACCGGTGGGGGAGAGAAGGGACAAAAAGCCCTGCTCGACGCCTTAGAGATGCAAGGTGTGACGGATGCGAAGGACTACGGGATCGACATCCGTGCTTATATCCACGATATGCCGACAGTCATGGCGGCGGCGGATCTGGTGCTCTGTCGAGCGGGGGCGTCCACCCTGGCGGAGTTGACCGCCTTGGGCAAGCCCGCTATCCTGGTGCCGTCCCCCAATGTGACGGCGAACCACCAAGAGGAAAATGCCAAGGCCTTAGAGCGGGGCGGCGGCGCTCGAATGATCCGAGAGCAGGACTGCTCCGGCAAGACACTGTATGACGCCGTGTCCGCCCTTTTGGCCGATCCCATCCGGCTCCGGGACATGGGAAAAGCTATGCAGGACATGGGAAACCCGCGGGCGACGGATGCCATCACGGAGATTGTCCTGGAGATTATGAGAAAGTAACAGATATGGTCATAGAAGAATACCGATAACCTTACAGCCCCTATTTGCATAAGATGGCTTGAGGTATTATTCTGTGCTGGGGATAATTCCTAAATGTAACGTTTGCGGGGGATATACTATGGGAAAACTCAAGATAAATGGCGGAAAGAGACTAGAGGGGACGCTGGCCGTGCAGGGCGCGAAAAACAGTGTGCTCCCCATTCTGTCTGCCTCCATTTTAATAGCGGGCGAAAGCATATTGAAAAACTGTCCCGATTTAAAAGATGTGGACGCCGCCATGGCCATTTTACGCCATCTGGGCTGTCAGGTCACGCGGAGCGGGAAAGACATCTATATTGACGCGCGCACACTCACAACCTCACAAATTCCTGATCAACTTATGCGGGAGATGCGCTCCTCTGTGATTTTCCTGGGTGCGATTCTGGGTCGAACCGGGGAGGCGGTACTCTCCATGCCGGGCGGATGTGAGCTTGGGCCACGGCCCATTGACCTGCATCTGAAAGCGTTACGGGCGCTGGGGGCTACAATCGAAGAACGGGGCGGCAATATCGTCTGCCGGGCAGAAAAACTCCGGGGCGCGGCAATCAATTTAGACAGTCCCAGTGTGGGGGCCACGGAGAACGCCATGTTGGCCGCTGTCTGTGCCACGGGAGAGACGGTCATCACCAATGCCGCCAGAGAGCCGGAGATTGTCGATCTCCAGAACTTTTTAGTCAAAGCGGGGGCCGAGATCACAGGGGCGGGCACTTCCACTATCACCGTGTCAGGCGGCCCTTTGGGGGTGCAAGTGACCCACAAGATACTCCCGGATCGCATTGTAGCTGCTACATATCTGTCAGCAGTGGCCTGTGCCGGTGGGCGGCTGGAACTGACGGATATTGTCCCAGATCACATTGAGACCGCGTTAAACTGTCTGCGGAACGCCGGTTGCCAGATCCAGGTAGTGGGAGATCGTGTACAGCTGAGTTCAGACGGAGAACTGCGGGCGATTTCTCCCGTCGTCACCCGGCCCTATCCCGGATTTCCCACAGATGCCCAACCCTGTCTCGTAGCCGCCTTGACTGTGGCCCAGGGAACGTCTGTCTTTATTGAGACGATATTTCGCAATCGCTACCGCTATGTGGATGAACTGCGACGCATGGGTGCAGATATCAAGCTGGAGGGGCGCGCGGCAATGGTCACCGGCGTCAAACGCCTGACGGGTACCAGTGTCGCAGCGACAGATCTCCGGGGCGGTGCCGCATTGGTGGTAGCGGGCTTAGCCGCAGATGGGGAGACCACAGTTGGCGAGATAGACCACATTGAACGGGGCTATGATGATTTGACCGGAGCGCTTCGCAGATTGGGGGCGGACATCTCCCGGCTTGCATAGGGGGCTTACAAAACCTCCTTGGATAACACACTAGGAGAGTACACATGGCAGAACAACGACCCTATCGTAGATCACGGCGGAGGCGGAGACGATCCTTATTAGGAAGACTTTTGACATTTACGTGTATTTGTCTGATTCTATTCCTTGGGATCTCCGTCTTTTTCCGGGTCAGTGAGATTCGAGTGGAGGGCGACACCAGATATACCGGTGAACAGGTGCAAGCCGCCTCTGGGGTAGATCACAGGGCGCATATGTTTTTCATCAACCCCGCCGCCATCCGAGACAACATCCGCCGCCAGTTGCCCTATGCGGATCAAGTGGAAATCAGGCGTCAGTTCCCCGGTAGTCTGGAGATCACTGTAACCGACAGCGCCCCCATTGCCTTTATCCGGGCAGAGCGGGGATATCTGATTTTGGACAGGCAGTGCCGGGTGTTGGAGATTCGGGACAGCCTCGACCTCCCCGACCTCATCCCCATTGTGGGGGTCAGCCCCATTTTGCCCGTCGAGGGGACGATTATCACGCCGGGTGAGATCGGACAGGGAAAAGTGACCTATCTCCAGAGCCTACTACCCATCATAGAAGGGCTAGGAATCGCAGATCAAGTGGAGCGCATTGAAGTTGCACATGTGAATGAGATACGCCTGATCTATGCCGATGGACGGTTTGAGGTGCTCCTGGGGCCAAACCGGGATTTAGACTATAAATTGGCCATGCTTTTGGGTACGGTGGAGCGGATCGGAGAGTATGAGCGGGGCATCATCGACCTCTCGCAAGGCGGTCCCGCCCACTTTAGACCGACATAATTTTTATTGGGAAGTAGCCAAATTTATGTAACTATTTGTTCATTTCCGTTACGGAATCGGCATATTTGGTGCTATTTAATAAAAAAACGCCAAAAAATTTCACAAAATCACGGGTATACTCTTGACCGCAGGGTAATTTCACTATACAATAAGCGGAGTTATTATGTCATGTACATTTACCGTAACATGAACCGGAGGCAAAACCGACGGCCATGCGCCGGTAAAGATATTAGGAGGAATCAAAATGTCTTTCACACAGGACACAGGGCCGGACAATGTGGTAACCATTAAAGTTGTCGGTGTCGGCGGTGCAGGAAACAATGTGGTCAACCGGATGGTCGATTCCGGCACAAAGGGAATTGAGTTTATCGCCGTCAACACAGACAAGCAGGCGCTGGCGGTATCCTCCGCCAACCAGAAAATCCAGATCGGCGAGAAGTTGACCCACGGCCAAGGCGCCGGCTCCAATCCGGAGATCGGTAAGAAGAGCGCCGAAGAGAGCCGCAACAACGTGGCCAAAGCCTTTGAAGACGCAGATATGATCTTCATCACCGCCGGTATGGGCGGCGGAACGGGCACAGGGGCCGCGCCCGTGGTGGCGGACATTGCCAGAGAATCGGATATTTTAACCGTTGGCGTCATTACCAGGCCCTTCAGCTTTGAGGGCAAGCGCCGGGCCAATCAAGCCGAAGAGGGGATCAAAGAACTCTTAAGCAAGGTGGACTCCCTGCTGGTTATCCCCAATGACCGGATTAAATACGCCACAGATCAGAAGGTGACCTTTGCCAACGGCTTTGAGATCGCCGACGATGTGCTCCGCCAGGCGGTCACCAGTATCTCGGACTTGATTAAAAACACCGGGTTCATCAATCTGGACTTCGCCGACGTGACCGCCATCATGAAAGATGCGGGCTATGCCCACATGGGCGTGGGACACGCCGCCGGTAAGGGCAAAGCGGAAGACGCCGCCCGTGCCGCCGTATCCAGCCCCCTTATGGAGACCTCCATTGACGGCGCCAAGGGCGTCCTGGTCAACATCACCGGTTCTATGGACATCGGCTTGGACGATGTGGAAGCCGCCGCCAGCCTTGTGCAGGAGGCCGCCCACCCCGATGCCAATATCATCTTCGGCGCCACCTTTGACGAGGATATGGACGACGAGATCCGCGTCACCGTCATCGCCACCGGGTTTGACGACCATCCCGCCAACCTCTACAAGCGGACAGAGGAACGGGAGCGTAAAACGGACGAGGGCGGGCTCTTCTCCGCCGCCGCCCAAAAAGTAGAGGCCGACACAATCCCCGCCGCTGACACCGCCAGCGACGCCGGGGAAGAGGATGATCCATTTGATACCATCTTCAAGATTTTTAACTCCAAATAAGTAGTAGGTAAGGCAATGGGGCCATCTGAATCAGGTGGCCCTGTTTTTATATAGGGAACACCCCACCCGTTGATTAAACTACCCCACAGGAGTTATACTACTACCCATACAGGAGGTGCACATGGCGAGACGAGCGCTGTCGATTATCAGTTTTTTTGGCGAGATGATACAGACTTATCAGGTGCGGCGGGTGTCTCGATCCGCTGCGGAATTTGCGTATTTTCTCACCTTGTCCATCTTCCCGCTGCTCATCTGCGCCGTGGCGATTTTGGCCAGCTTTGAGTTGACTTTGGCGGGCCTGTTTGACGACCTCTGGGCGGAGGAAATTGTACAGGCGGTGTTGAGCTATCTCTCCCACGTGGGAGAGATACCCAGCGTCCGGATTTTGACCATCGCCATTATGCTGATTCTCACCGCCAGCTCCGCCGCATTTCGGGCCATGGCCAAGATCATGGCGGATATGCAGGGGGCACCTCGATATCGTGGGGTGCTGGGGTTTGTGGTCAGCTTTGTGTTCTCCCTGCTCCTGCTCTTTACCATCTATTTCTCCGTGCTTATGATCACCACCGGGACTTGGCTCATGGAGGAGGTGGAGGCCATAACGGGGATTTACGGTTTGGCGGTCGTCTGGCAGAGCCTGCGTTTTGTCGTGCTCTTTACGGTAGCTGTCGTGGTGGTGCATCTGATCTATATCTTCACAGCGCCGAAAGAGCCTCGCATCCGCTATCTACCCGGTGCGCTCTTGGCCACCATAGCCCTGGTGACGGGGAGCATGATCTTCTCCCTATTTATGGGGGCCTCGGCCCGGTATCCGCTGATTTACGGGTCACTGGCATCGTTTATCCTGCTCATGATCTGGTGCTATCTGTGCGGTAATATTCTCATAATCGGCAACATGTTCAACTTTGTGCTGCACAAGCGGCGGGAGCGGCAGCGGGACTAAATCTTGCCTGATAGTCAGATTTATGGCATAATATAGTGCGCAATCATAACGCCCCAAAAAGAGAGGAATCCCATGAGACGACTTCGGATCGTATTGGCTATATTACTATGCAAGTTGGCCCGGTGGGGGCTCCGCCGTCTGGGGCGGGGCGGGACGAATCTGCCCGGGAAGCTGGCGGTGCGGATTTGTCCTGATCTGCTGGGCAGTTTGGGGCGGCAGGTATACACCATTCTGGTCACCGGAACCAACGGCAAGACCACGTCATCGCGCATGTTGGAGCAGTGTTTGGAAAACGCAGCGATCCCCGCTTTTTCCAATCGATCCGGGGCCAATCTACTGACGGGGATCACGGCGGAATTTGTGGCCAACGCCACCTGGACGGGGAAGATGCGATTTGCCCACGCCATCATCGAGTGCGACGAGGCGGCGTTTCGGCACACAGCGCCCCTGTTGGACGCTAAAATCGTGCTGATGACCAACGTGTTCCGGGATCAGTTGGACCGCTATGGGGAGATTACCCACACGTTGAACAGCATCCGGGCGGGGATTGAGCAATCCCCTCACGCCACAGTGTGTATCAACGCCGATTGCGCCATGTCCGTGGACATGATGGCGGGGCTGCCCAATCCCGTGCGGTATTTCGGCGTGGAGACACCTTTTTATGGGGATAAGAGCGCAGGCGTGACAGAGGTTACCCGCTGTACCGCCTGTGGCCGGGACTATGTATACGAGTACAGGACATACGGGCATCTGGGGAACTATCACTGCCCCGGCTGCGGTTATCATCGGCCAAACGCCCGCATTGCTGTGACCAAAGTGCTATCACAGGATATTGACGAGAGCCGGATAGAGGTTCAGATCGGTGATGCCACCCATGAGGCGACCATCAATTTGCCGGGGGCCTATAACATCTACAACGCCGCCGGGGTCATGGCCGTGGCGGACGCCATGGGATTGGGATTCGAGGTCATCGGCCCCGCATTGGCGGAGTTTCGGGGCGGATTTGGCCGCATGGAGCGCTTTGAGGTCGGCGGACAGACCATCCGTATGATCCTGGTGAAAAACCCCATCGGATGCAGTCAGGTGTTACATTATCTGGTAGAGGGGCAAGACCCGGTGCTCCTGATTTTCTCCCTCAACGATAAAACCGCCGACGGGACGGATGTCTCCTGGATCTGGGACGTGGACGCAGAGGTCTTGGGTCAGATGGAGGATCGCCTCACAGCGGTCTATTGCGCCGGTACCCGGGCCGACGATCTGGCGGTCTGGCTGAAATACGCCGGGGTGGATTCCGAGAGGATACATGTGGAATACGACGATGACAAACTGTTAGAGATCGTAGGCAATGCCACTGTGCCGGTGTATATCATCCCCACCTATACGGCCATGCTGACCCTGCGGGATAAACTGGCCCGGAAATATGGCCTGGGCCAATTCTGGGAATAGGAGATCATATGGAGTTAAAAATCTGTCACATATATCCGGATCTGCTCAATCTCTACGGCGACCGGGGCAATATTGCGGTCTTGGCCCAGCGGTGCCGGGCCAGAGGGATTGACGTGTCCGTCCATCCCCTGCCCCTGGGTGAGCGGGGGGATTTTTCCGCATATGATCTCTTTTTCATCGGCGGCGGCCAGGATGCGGATCAGGCCCTGCTCTTAGATGAGATACAGCAGTGGAGGGGAGGAGAGATCCGGGCCGCCATAGAGGACGGCAAGGCTCTACTGGCCATCTGCGGCGGATATCAGCTCTTGGGCCACTCCTACCGGACGTGGGACGGCAAGGAGATGGACTGCATCGGCGCGTTGGATTTCTACTCCGTAGGTGATAAGACCCGGATGATCGGGGATTACATGTTCCAGTGGGACGAGCCATCTGGCGGCGTCAAGGTCGTGGGATTTGAAAATCACAGCGCAAAGACCTTCCTGGGGAGCGGTGTCCGCCCCTTTGGAAACGTCCTCGCCGGATACGGCAACAACGGGGAAGACGGCACGGAGGGCGTGCGGTATCACAACGTATTCGGCACCTACAGCCACGGGCCGCTGCTGCCGAAGAATCCGATCCTGGCCGACTGGCTGATCCGCCTGGCCTTAGAACGCAAATACGGCAGTGCAGAACTTGCGCCGTTAAACGATGTGCTGGAAGAGCGGGCGCATCGGTATATGGTGGAACGGTTGACGAAGCGGGAAGCGTAGGGGCGGTGCTTCACGGATTACTTTCACGTGACAAAAGCCCCTTTTTATGGTATGCTAAGAAAAAACAACGATGGGAGCGTTTCTATTATGCCAGATCACAACTACATCACCCGGATTGAAGATCAGGGAAGCGTCAATATTGCGGAAGAAGTCATTGCCACCATCGCCTGTGAGGCCATACGGGAAGTGGAAAACGTGGCGGGATTCACCTCGACCTTTGGCGGTGAGATTGCCGAGCGGCTGGGCAAGAAGCCCTATTCCCGTGGTGTGAAAATTTTCATTGAGGAAAACGAGATCACCGTAGACGCCTTCATCCTGGTGCAATATGGTGCCGTGATCGCCGACGTGGCCCAGGCAGTCCAGGAGGCGGTGGCCTCTGGGGTCGAGGCCATGACGGGACTCACGGTCAAGGCGGTCAATATCACAGTTGGCGGCATCGCCTTTGAGAAGACAAAGTAGAAATAGAGGCGTAGGGGCGGCAATATGCCGCCCGCTTTGGGTTGTGAACGAATAACGAGCAGATGGGCGGTATTTTGCCGCCCCCACAAGGAGATGCCCACACATGACAAGATCAGGCGTACGGGAGATTGCGATGCATATCTCCTTTTCTCTGGGGGAAAACCCCCAGCCGGTGGGAGACGTGCTGGAGCAATTGCTGGACAAATCCTACTACGAGACCCTGGCAGAAGAGGATGAACTCTATAGCGACTACCCCTCTAAAAAGCAGATCGCCTACCTGCGCCAAGTAGCGGAGGGCCTGGGTGAGCACTTGGTGGAGCTGGACTTCTATATCGAAAAGTACGCCCACGGCTGGAAAGTGGGGCGGATCTCCCGTGTGGCCGTGGCCATTATGCGGGTCTCCATGTACGAGGTGCTCTATGTGCCGGAAGTCCCCGGCAGTGTGGCCATCAACGAGGCCGTGGAGATGGCGAAAAAATACGAGGAGCCGGACACGGTCTCCTTTATTAACGGCATCCTGGGGAGCTTCATCCGGGGTGAGCTAAAGGAAGAATAGCTATGGCAGACAGGAAAATCTTTAGCGTCTCGGATTTAAACGGCAAGGTCAAGGCCCTGTTAGAAGGGGATTTGACCTTGCAAAATGTGCTGGTACAGGGAGAACTGTCCAATTACAAAGTCTACCCCTCCGGTCACCACTATTTCACCATGAAAGATGCCGAGGGCGCACTGCGCTGTGTCATGTTCAAGGGCAGTGCGTCAAAGCTGGTCTTCAAGCCGGAAGACGGCATGAAAGTGGTGGCCGGTGGTCGGGTCTCCGTATTTCCGAGGGACGGGGCCTATCAGCTCTATGTGACCGCCCTGACCCTCCACGGGGCCGGGGATTTGCATGTGGCCTTTGAGCAGCTGAAAGAAAAACTCTATGGGGAGGGCTTGTTCGACCAGTCCCACAAGAAGCCGATTCCGAGATACCCACAGCGGATCGCCCTCATCACCTCCGGGGCCGGTGCGGCGGTGCGGGATATGATCCGGGTGCTGGGGACGCGGTATCCCTTGGCCAAGGTCATTGTCATGCCCGTCCGGGTACAGGGCGCAGAGGCTCCGCCGGAGATCGTAGGCGCGCTCCGCTATGCCAACCGATATCAGGTGGCAGATTTGATCATTACAGGTCGGGGCGGCGGCTCTATTGAGGATTTATGGGCGTTTAACGACGAGCGGGTGGCCAGGGCTATCCACGCCTCAGAAATCCCCGTGATCTCCGCCGTGGGCCACGAGCCGGATGTGACCATTGCCGATTTTGTGGCGGACCTCCGGGCGGCCACGCCATCCAACGCCGCAGAATTGGCGGTTCCCCATGTGGACGAGTTCCGGGAATCCTTAGACAGCGACTTATCCCGCATGGCGCTTGCCATCCGCCAGCGGTTGAAACTATATCGCCACCGGCTGGATCAAGTGGGACAAAAGCCTGTCATGGCCAGCCCCATAGGATATATCATACAAAAGCGGCGGGCTTTGGATCATGTGCGGGAGCGCTTGGGCGGCGTATCCGGACGGCTCTTCTCGGCAAAGCGGGAAGAATACGTCCGGCTGGCGGCGTCATTGGATGCGATGAGTCCGTTAAAGGTCTTGGGCAGGGGATATTCCGTGGTGAAGCGAGGGGACGGACACGTCCTCCGCCGTGCCAAAGACGTGGAGATTGGCGAATCAATCAGCGTGGTTCTCCGGGAGGGGACGCTGCACTGTACCGTAGAGGAAAGAGGATAACAGTATGCCAAAAACGAAGAAAAAAGAGACTTTTGAATCGGCCATTTCCCGCCTGGACGAAATCGTCAAGATACTGGAGCAGGGTGAGGCCCCATTGGATGAGGCCCTGGCCCTGTTCGAGGAGGGCACCGGCCTCCTGGGTGCCTGTGGCAAGCAGTTAGACGAGGCGGAGCAGAAGGTCGTGCGGCTGATGAAAGGCGAGGACGGCGACCCCGTCGAACGCCCCTTCGATGAAACGGAGTAGGCGATGGAACAGTGGTATCGTACCCATGTAGATCAGATCGAGCAGTATTTATCCGCCTGCTTTACGGAGGATCGCCCCTGGCAGGCCCTCTATACGGCCATGCGCTACAGCCTTTTGGGCGGCGGTAAGCGGATTCGGCCCGTCTTGACAATGGAGTTTAGCCGCATCGTAGGTGGAAACCCGGAGAAAGCGCTGCCCTTTGCGGCGGCCATTGAGATGATCCACACCTATTCCCTCACCCATGACGATCTGCCGTCTATGGACAACGACGATCTGCGCCGGGGCAGGCCCACCTGTCACATCCGGTTTGACGAGGCCACGGCCATCCTGGCGGGAGACGCCCTCCAAGCGGCGGCGTTCCGGGAGGTCTTATCAGCCGACCTGCCGGAGGATGTCCGCTGCCGGGCGGGGCTGATTCTGGCCCGGGCCGCCGGAGAGGACGGCATGGTGGCGGGCCAGGTATTGGATCTGGCAGGGGAGACGAAACCCCTCACGGCGGAGGAGTTGGAACAAGTCCACAAGCACAAGACGGCGGCTCTGATCCAGGCGGCGGCCACATTGGGCGTCATCGCCGGCGGCGGCACAGAGGCCCAGATCGGTGCGGCCAGCCGCTTTGCCAAGGCGTTGGGGATCGCATTTCAGATCAGAGACGACATCTTGGATTTTGAAGGCGACGTGGCCCAATTGGGCAAACCCATCGGCTCCGATGTAGAATCCGGCAAGACCACTTTTGTCACCCTCTACGGCTTAGACCGGGCCAAAGAGATGCTGCAAGAACAGACCGAAGCTGCAAAAGCCGCCCTCATCGGCGCATTTGACGACATAGATGGATTGTTGTGGCTATCGGATTGGCTGTTGGAGCGGAAGTATTAGGAGCAGGGGACAGTGAAGAACAAAACCTCAAAAATATTAGTTGATATCTGCATGACGATTTTCTTAATCTTATCTTTTTTAAGATGGGAGGAGAGCAACTTTCTCTTCCATGCGATTGTGGGGACGGTCTGTACGTTGTTTTTTGCTCTACACATCTGCATACACCGCAAATGGCTAAAAATTGTCACAAAGTCATTTTTAGAGGGGAAAATAAAAAAGTCAATCAGATGGAAATATGCGGTAGATATCCTCTTGATCGCCATTTGGGGTACTTCAATCACTACGGGATTTCTTGCTATAGGCTATTTTTCGGCTGGAATAGAAAGTATGGTTGTATTTAGTAGACTCCATGGAATCACTGCCAGGGTGGGGGTGGCACTTGTTGTCATACACGTTGTGCAGCATTTGCCACAAATCAGATCATATCTCAAAGGGAAAAAAGAGATACCGGCTGAATAATAGGAGAACCGTCCGTATTTGTGCAAAAACCAGTGCTCCCACACGGTGGGGAGCACTGGTTTTTCTACGTTATCCGGAAAATTTCTGTTTCGTCTGCTGGACTTTGTTCTGATCCGCCGGTTCTACCTGATACCAGCCGTTGCTCTGCAAGCTGCAGAACAGATCGGCCTGGATCCGGTGCTCTTCGTCTAAGATATTGAGCATGGTACTGCGGAGCTGTTCGTTGACGCACTCGCCGGCGAAGGTGTTATAGCTGGCGGCGGCGTGTTTCTGGCTGGAGAGACAGTCTAATAAAATTTCCTTTTCCGTCATCAATTGGGCGCATTGGTTTGGGTTTGCCATGAGTGATCCCTCCTACTGTAAGAACGCCATAAGCGTATTCACGTGTTGTTGGTGTGTTGCGGCCATAGTTTCCAGGTCTTTCCGAATTTTCTCGTCATTGCACAGATGGGACATGGCCTGATATTTCTTCACAAGGTTCTGTTCTGAACTCAACTGGTCATCTAAAGCCGTGAGTTCTTTGCTGGTCAGATTTGGCATTTGATTCTCTCCTCTTCGTCCGTGTTGTATTCGTTTGGGTCACGAACACACGATTAGTATGTCACGGACTGTGTGCATCTATTCCCCGTGATCCAACCAAATTTCCATTTTTTATTTGAAACACCAGGTAAGAGCTCCCATCAATCTCCGCCGACTGACCAAAGCAGAAGATTGGCATGAGGGGGAAAGGCGTTCCGACTATAAAGGGGATGGCAAGCTCTGTGAACGCTCTCTGCTTGCGGATCATGGCCCCTGTGACCTGCTGACTTGCCATCTGCAACTCCGGATCGGTAAATAGAGCGCCGAGATCGGTAAGGGGTGTCCAGGCCGGGTCGGGATACTCCGGTTCGATCCGGGCGACAGGTGTCCAGACAGAGGAAGTGATTGGGGGTTCAGGTTGGGGATAGGGATCAACATCATCTACATCTGCGTCGGAGAAGATGAGGTCAGGCTCCCGCCCGCCTAGTTCGGGAGGCGGTTCCGGGGGCGGATCGATGGGGACGGGTATTGGTTCCGGTGGGGGAATCGCTTCCGGCTCTGGGACGGGTAGCGGTTCTGTCAGAATATCCGGAGCGGGAATCGGGGGTGGCAGTGGTGCAGATGCGGGTATAGATAGCGGTATAGGCTCCAGTGTAGGTGCGGGCGCAGATTCCGCCCTGGGCGGGGTGACCGGTTTTAGCGGAGTGGGTTTTGGCTCGGGTGCAACTTCTGGCCCCGGTTCCGGTACAACTTCCGGTTCCGGCGTAGCGGGTTTGGTTGGTGCGGTAAGCGTATCTTGTTTTGCGACGAGACGGCATCCGTCAATGGCGTGCAGGCCTTTCATCTCCAGATCATGTCTGCTGTACGATTTGTGAAACCGTAATTTGTCCCCATCGGGCAACAAAACGCCCAAGACCACATAGCGATCTTCGCACAGGATCGCCAAGCGCAACACCTCTCCGCAGGCCACGACGCATACACAGGAAAATTGAACTTTTAATCCCGCCTGGGCTACAGTCAGTTTGCCAACTTTCGAGCCTCCGTATTCCACGGCGTATTCGCCGAGCATTTCATGGTTCATCATATAGTCCCCCAGACATAGAATTGTTGGGAGTGTTACTGAAAAAGAGATCGTCTTTGTGTGTTCTCTCGTCTTTGGCGGGAAAACACGGAGAATCGCTCTAAAGGTAACACTTCCGAATCGTTACAGTATGTCTATGTGGGGAGAGAATGTCCCTATGCAAAAAAGAACTGACGCAGGCATGAAATCCTGCGTCAGTCTCAGCATAGCGGATAAAAGACAGGTTAGAACGACTCGATGTAGATCATCTCCACGACTTTCTCATCGAAGGGGATGGGGGCGCAGCCCAAGAGCCCGGTGAGGCCGGGGGTCTCGAAGGTCAACTGGACGAGACGGGGTACGTCCGCCTTTGTAAAGCCGATATCTGCCAGAGTCTCTTTGATTCCAACGGTTCCGAGCCACGTCCGCATTCCGTCGGCGGCTTTCTGGGCCTCATCGGGGGCACCGGTCAGGCCGGGTACGACGGGGGCTAAGAGGTCGGCCAAGATCGCGCCGGAGGCGGGGTAGATGGCTTTGATAATCGCCGGGAGCAGAACCGCCAGGCCGAGGCCGTGAGACAGTTCTGGACGGATGCCGCTCAGTGGATGCTCCAGTGCGTGGGTGAAGTGGAGCAGGCCGTTGTCAAAGCTGGTACCTGCGATCATAGCGGCGTATGTCAAGAAGTAGCGGGCTTCCAGATCGTTTGGATTTTCCAAAGCCACGGGCAGATATTTAGCGACCAGGGTCATTACCTCGCGGCCCAGGGTGATGGCAAAGGGGTTGTTCAGTACAGTGGTAGCCGCCTCGACCACGTGATTGACCGCGTCGACGGTGACGTAGCTGGTCTGGTGTGCCGGGAGTGTCGTCATAAGGGCCGGATCGTCGATGGAGTAGAAGGGATAGATGCAGTCATAGGCGATGGCCGGTTTGTAGTCTTTTTCCGGGATGGTGACCACGGCGAAGCGGTTGATTTCACTGCCTGTGCCGTGGGTCAGGTTGATGGCCACGAAGGGGACGGCTTTTTCCGGAGAAAACTTCGCCTCATAGAGATCTTGGCAGGTCTTATCGGTGTATTCCAACAGGATGGCAGCGCTCTTCCCGGCGTCAATGGGGCTACCGCCGCCGATGGCGATGACCGCTTTTGCGCCAGCCGCTCTCGCCTCTCTGACGGCCTCGTCCACTTGCTGGGTCTCTGGGTTGGGCTGTACTTTGTTGTAGAGGACATACTTGATGCCATGGTTGTCCAACGCTTTTGTCACGTGATCCCACGCACCGGTTTTTGCATAGGCGGCCTTACCCGTCATGACGATGACGCTATCAATGCCTTTTGCCTTTAGCTCTCCCGCGATGAAATCCATTTTTTCAATCGCCCCGACACCTAAAAATACACGGGCGCCACCGATGATTGTGCTCACATTGTTGATGTTAATTCCTTGCTCCCAAGACATACTTGATTCCTCCTTATAAAAATTATATGGGATATCAGTAGTATATCAGTTTGTGAAAGAAAGGACAAGGGCATTTTGGGAAAAAGTTACACCCCCGGGAGAGCAATCTTGACGCTCTGCTATATTGGGTGTATACTGAACACAATCCAGTGTAGCTCTTATGAAAGTTGCATATAATAGCATTTAGGAGGTGCTGGCTGTGAAAGAATACAGGATCGAATTTTCGTGGGACGACGAGACCGGCGTTTGGATCGCTGTCTGCGATGAAATTCCACTCGCCCTTGAGAGTAACTCGTTCGATGCGCTCATCGAAAAAGTCAAGATTGTTGCGCCTGAAATTTTAGCGCTCAATGAGCCCGATACGCCCGTGCGCCTATATATGCATTCCGAAAGGCTGCTCGCCTAATGGCCACGTATGAGAAAAAGGTCAGGGATATGTTGGCACAACATGGATGCACATTTACCCGCCGTGGAAAAGGCGACCATGATATATGGTTTAGTCCCATCGTGGGCAAAAGCTTCCCTGTAGACGGCAAGATAAAGTCAAGACATATTGCCAATGCGATTATGAAACAGGCGGGGCTGGCATATCACTTTCGGTAGAGCCAATAATGGAGTTATCATTGCACATTTGCAGCTATGATTTCATTTAGGCCGACATGTCTGTTCCGAAACCTTGCGGTGCTTTTTTCACCTTTTAAGCGTATGGCATTTTGCGGACATAAATGCGTACACGCAAGGCAAAACTCACAGTTGTTCGAATAGTTCGGCTGATCCTCGACTACGATATTCCCCATTGGGCAAACTTTTCCGCAGACGCCGCAGGAATTGCAATCACTGGTGATTGAGAATTTTTTTGCAGAGCCATTCATTGTCCGTTTTCCCAGAGGAGACACGGATGCGGCTGAAAGCCCGGAAGAGATCACTTTGGCCAAAGCGCCTTTATATAATAAGACATTTTTACGGCTGTCAATATCTTGGATGACTTGATTGATCGCCTGTTCAATGTCCACATCTTGTTTCATTTTCAACTGCCTCTCGACTTCATAGCCCGGCAAATAATTATCCACCATATCTATTTCGTTGGAATAGTTTAGGGTGACACCTCTGCTCGCCAACAGTTTTTGCATCATGGAGACCGCAGCCATAGGCCGGTCTCCATAGGTCATAACAGCAAAGACGTATTCCGCATGGATGTTTACTTGATTGAGATAACTGCGCACGGGACGTGGAACATCGAATCCATAGATGGGTACGACAATTCCGACGGTATCAGCAGATATTTCATAGTTGTTATCCCTTATCAACTGGGGAATTGATAAAAGTTCGCCCCCGATTCGTTTTGCGACATACAGGGAATTTCCCGTCGATGTAAAATACAGAACTTTCATTGTAAAGTCCATTCCTTTCGCTAACGTCTTTATGAATTGCGTGGTATGGTACTAATTATAACAGCAACTTTCATTGTGTTCAACATTGGGAAAGAAAATCAAGACGAATGCACAAGGGCGCAGCGGAATCGCTGCGCCCTGCACGATTTGTGCCAAAAAGTCCGTTCAATCCTCCGCCAGCCCGAAGCTGACGGCGATGGCGTTGTCTACCCGATCCATGAGTCCAATGTCCAGCTTGCCCATGCGCTCTTTCAGCCGCCGTTTGTCAATGGTGCGGATCTGCTCTAGCAGAACCACAGAATCCCGTGTCAGCCCGTAGCTCTTCGCCTCCAACTCGATGTGGGTCGGCAGCCTGGCCTTGGCGGTCTGGCTGGTGATGGCGGCGGCGATGACCGTGGGACTGTGCTTATTTCCCGTGTCATTCTGGACAATTAACACCGGACGCATCCCGCCCTGTTCACTGCCTACCACGGGGCTGAGATCGGCATAGTAGATGTCTCCACGTCGAATACCGTTACTCAAAACGCTCACGCTCCGATGAAAGAAGATTTGCCCGGTCACGGTTGATCTTACAAAATATGTAACCGGACTACTTTCATTCTTCCATAGAGGGCAAAAAAATATACCTTGCTCTCAAATGAATTTTTGAGGGGTGTGTTATTTTGTAGGGCATGGCTCCCTCGACACGCCGTTTTTACAACGCAGTGCGGGGAGACGGCGCACCGAGGGCGTTGCGCCCTACGGGTTGCCCCTCACTTCAGTATATTCAAAGAAGCCTAGATGTGGCGTGTCCTAGAGGTACAGCCGGGGTACTCGAGGCGATACGGCGCAGAGCAGTTCATAGGAAATTGTCCCGGCCAAAGCGGCGTGTTCGTCTACAGATAGGGTTTTGCCGCCGTCTTGGCCGAAAATCGTAACGGGATCGCCCACGGAAAGTTTTTCAATAGCCGACACGTCCAGCATACACGCATCCATGCAGATGCGCCCTACCTGGCGTACCCGTTGACCGTGGAGAAGCATCTCCATCTTGCCCGACAGGGTCCGGTGGAGTCCGTCGGCGTACCCCGCCGGGATCACGGCGATCATCTGGTCTGCCACGGTCTCATAAGTTCTGCCGTAGCTGATGGATTCCCCCTTACCAAACTGCCGCACTTGGATGATCCGGGTTTTCAAATCCATAGCGGGCCGCAAATCCGCCCGGATGAGCGGTGGGTTGGGGGAGAGGCCGTAGAGGGCGATGCCGGGGCGGATCATATTCAGGTATGTGGCGGGCAGACGCAATGCGCCGCCGCTGTTGGCCGCATGGCGCAGGGGAAATGTCTGTCCCCACTGCCCTTCCAGCCAATCCGCCGCCCGGGTAAAATAGGCTGTCTGCTCCAGTGTATAAGCGTCGTCCTCGTCGGCCACGGAGAAGTGGGTGAAGATGCCCTGGACATCGAGATGGGGCAGATGCATAGCCGCCAGAGCGTCTGTAGGTTCCTGTCCACGGGCGGCAAAACCCAGACGGCCCATGCCCGTATCCAGTTTGATGTGGACGGACAGAGTGCGGCCTGTCCCCGCCAGCGCATGGCTCATAGCCTGGGCGGTCTCCAGAGAGAACACGGCCTGGGTGATCCCCCGGTCAGCCATGAGAGCGGCGTCGCCGGGATTCGTGTAGCTAAAGACCAAGAGGGGGAGCGATATCCCGTTGTCTCGGAGGGCCAAGGCCTCCGAGAGACAGGTCACCGCCAAATAGTCACAGCCCAAGTCAGCCAGCAGACGTGATACAGGGACGGCCCCGTGGCCGTAGGCGTCGGCTTTCACCGGGGCCAAGATGTGGCAATTATCCGGTGTGAGGGAGCGGAGCAGACTGTAATTGTGGGCGATCCGGTCTAAATGGATTTCCGCCCAGGTTCTATCTGTTGTGTACACGTATAATCAGTCCTTAAAGTGGGATTTTTGAGGCATGTAGTTTAATTTCATGTTTTTCCCCAACCCAGGCGGGGAAAATGTAGCTTTCAGAATCAAGAGAATAACGGACTGCCCTCGAAGATACAGGTGATGACCACAAACCCGTCGGCGATAATTTCCGCCTGGACGGGAATCCCCGTCGCCCGGTCAAATCGGGTGATATGTAGGGCGTTGTCGGAAATATGGGAAGTCATAGTCACGACGGCGATGTCCTGAAACGTCTCATAGTGGGCCTCGACGACGAATCCCTCCCGCCACTGGTGGGCGATGAGGGGGAGGGCGGCCAGGGGACTCAATCCGTCCGCTGTCAGAGGCCCCGTGTCCAACACGGCGCCCTCGTAGCGGAGGACGGTGCCGCTCTCGGATATACCGATCTGGATTCCGGCCAGGATCTCAGGCGCCAAGACCTCCAGGGTATCCGCCCCGGAGTCGAAGCGGAGCGTAAACTGATGGACACGATCCCCGTAATCGGCGGTGATATGGGCGGAAAAGCGCTGGGTGGAGGTCTGAAACCGCTCCTGAATCTCCTGTATGTGCGCACCGGCACTCTGTTGGGTGGAACAGGCGGCGAGGGAGAGCAGAGTAAGGGCGAATAAGAGCAACGTTGCCGGACGGCGTAGCAAAGCCAATCACCTCACAATTTTTTTGAGGACCTCCGGCAATAATTCCACCACATCCGATGGGAGCATACTGTACTGCCCCAGCTGGGCGGCGGCTAAATCTCCCGCCCGGCCGTGGGCCCAGACCGCCGTGTAGACGGCCCGCGGCAGGGGCAGTCCCTGGCCCACAAAGGCGGCAATCATACCGGCCAGCACGTCTCCGCTCCCGCCGGTGGCCATGCCCGGATTCCCCGTTGTATTGACGCAGACCGTGCCCTCCGGAAATGCGCTGATGGTCCCCGGACCCTTGCGCACGACTGTACAGCCTCGGCGAACGGCGAAAGCCCTGGCGGCCTCTAGCCGGCTGCCGGGGAATTGATCGCCGCCCAGCCGGGCGAATTCTACGTCGTGGGGGGTCAGGATCAGCGGGGCAGGTGCCTCGTCCAATACATGTATATGTCCGCTGACAGCGTTTAGACCGTCGGCATCTACAATCACGGGAACTTGGGCGGCCCGGATCAGTTCTGCGACCAATTGCGCCGTCTCAGCGCTCTGCCCCATGCCGGGGCCAATGAGGACGGCGTCACAGCGGTTCATCCGCTCCAACAGGGCGGGGAAGGCCTGCATGTTCAGCTTGCCCTCGGTTGCGGGCAGGGGGAACGCCATGGCCTCTGTGGTGTTGGCGGCGGTGATGGCGTAGACGCTCTCCGGCACGCCGAGAAATACCAGGCCCGCACCGGCGCGCAGGGCCGCATTGGCGGCTAGGATTAAAGCGCCCGTATACCCAACGGAGCCGCCGATGAATAGCAGTTTTCCGGCGTCTCCCTTGTGCATATCCTGTCGCCTGGCGGGGAGGGAGACATTGCCTTTTGTAATGAGATAACTCTGGCACTCAATCCGATTGATTAGATTCTGTGGAATACCAATGTCCACCACCTTGACACGCCCCGCGTGGAGCAGTCCGGCGCCCGCAAAGTTGCCGACCTTCGGCAGGGTGAACGTGACCGTATGGGCGGCCCGGACGGCTGTCCCTAAGACTTTGCCCGTATCGGCGGCGATGCCGGTGGCGATATCGGCGGCGACCACAGGCACGCCTAGACGGTTAATCTGCTCCACCGCCGCCAGGGGTTTGCCCCGGAGCGGCGCGTTTAATCCGATGCCGAAGATGGCGTCAATAACGACCCCGCAAGCGGCGGCCCAGGTCTCCGCCTCCCGGAGTTCCGGGTCGAAGGATTCCACTTTGCCGCCCAGCTCTCCCAGACGGCGCTCCATCTCCCGCGTGTCCTCGGCCATCTTGTCCCGGCCACCCACGAGAAAGACTCGGAGTTCATAGCCCTCTTTGGCCAATAATACGGCGGCGGCCATGCCGTCCCCGCCGTTGTGACCACTGCCACAGTAAATCGCCGCCCGCCGATTCTCGCCCATGACCTCTTTTGCAATCTGGACAATATGGGCGGCAGCGCGCATCATCAACGTGGAGGAGGGGATCCCCTCCTGGTAGATGGCCAGTTGATCCAATTCCCGCATCTGGGCGCTCGTTGCCAGTTTCATGGGCGATTCCTCCCCGGTTTAATTACCTGTTAATAATGGTATGATCTCTATTAAGTTCTAATAAGTCCCACAGATTGCCATACAAATCTTTAAACACGGCAACCGTACCATACGCCACTTTTTGGGGCGCTCTGACAAACTCAATGCCTTTTACTAGCATCTCGTTGTAATCTCTCCAAAAATCATCTGTGTTCAGAAAAAGGAAAACGCGTCCTCCGGTCTGGGAGCCGATATAAGCTTCTTGTTCAGGATTTGAAGCTCTTGCCAAAAGCAATGTCGTGCCACTTGAGCCAGGAGGCGCCACTACAACCCATCTTTTATCTTGCTCTGGCTGATAAATGTCCTCTAACAGGACAAAATGAAGCTTTTCGGTGTAAAAATCAATTGCTTCATCGTAATCACGCACGACTAAGGCGATGTGCGTTATGGATTGCTTCATGGACAGTCCTCCTTGTATAAACGCTATTGCTCATCCCAAGCAAAACGAAAGGGCGCATAAAAGAATCCTACTGCGAATTGTACCACACGGGCGGCGTAAAGTCTACTTTTGACAATGGGTGGAAATCGCCAAACCCCACGGGCATTGACAGGGGGCGCAAAATGTATTACACTTGATCCCAGAAGGAAGTGAAATCATGGCAAAAAAGCAAAAGCCCCTGACGTACAAAGGGCATCCGCTCCGGCGGAAAGACAATTTGATCTACTTCGGCAGCATGGCGGATAAGTACATTGTCATGTTGCAGATTTTAGACATCAAAAAAGTGGAAGACATGGACGTGGCGACAAAAGTTTCCATCCAACTCCAACTCACGGATCCGGATCTAAAAAGCCGGGATCGGGTTGTAAAGAAGAGCGAGAAAGACAGCCTCTACGTGGCTATGGACGTGGCCTCCGTATGGCTGGAACGGGCGCTGGCGATGTAGTCACGGCAGAGACAAGAGAGAAAAACAGAGATGACGAGCGGTCATCTCTGTTTTTTGCTATGTCCTCATTATTTCGCATAGATCAAAACCGCATCCCGCAGAAACACGGCACAGCCGGGGGCGATCTTGTCGTAGTGTGCAGTAAAACGCGGGTCGTCAACGTACATCTGCGTCACGCCGCGGTGGGCCGCCTCGCTGTAGGATTCCCAAAAGTAACAGAGCCATTGCTTATGCAAATCACAGGCCTTTTGCGCCAGTTCGCTCGCCGGGTCACCCTGTTCAAATGCCGCTTTTAGCATTTCATTGAGGCCTTGCGATAGATGCTCGACTTCAGTGTACTGCTCTTTTGTCATATCCTTCATTCTGACATGGGAGCGGTCAACGGCATCATCGCCGTATTTGGCGCGGATTTCGCCGCCGTACTGTGCTTCATTTTTGTCGATCAGATTCTGCTTGAAGCCCTCAAATTTTTCACGATCTGACATGGTGTGTTCTCCTCTCGTACCGTCACTCGCACAGTATCGCCGGATTGTTTGCCAATCTTCTCCCGAATCTCTTTTAAAACCCCGATGATATAGCAAATCGAGCCGTCGGCATTTTTCACGCCCATATTGACAATGCTACCATCATAGGGTACACCGTCAAAGGTGGCGTGGACTTTTACTCGGCCTTTGCCAAACTCCGCCCGGATATCATAGGGGAACGGCACATACGCCCCGCCCTTGCCGATGCCGGAGGATTGGATTACAGCGTCGTACTCGTAGATTTTTTCGTTCATTTCGGGACGCCTCCGCTTTGCACTACGTCGACTAGCTCAAACCGCTCACAAACCAGTAGCATGTCCTCGGAAAATTCCAGACCGTGCTCTGCCAATTCGATTGAGAAAACCTTCTGATGACAATCCCACCAGTATTGATAACTCAAATCCCCCTCGCCCTCTGCCATGGCGTGTTCCACAGAGATCTCATTCATGGGCAAAACTTGCACAGCAACAGTTTTGATCATCGCCACGGGCTCATTCCGGCTGTTTAAGATCACGGTATATAAGCCGACAGCGGGGAGGGGGTCGTTTTCTATTTCATACAGTACATGTGCGCTGCATGTGGCCGTTTTCCTACCCGCGATAATTAACTGCGCCAACTCATCGGCATGTTCTTCAAAGCCAAACTGCTCGGCGATGACAGACTGGGGCGGTGTTTTGCCCGCCCAATAGGTATTCCAATAGCTTTGTGCTTTTTCGTTCATTTCGTGGTGCCTCCTTAGAAAGGTCTGTTGAATAAAACACTTCCATCTATAAAGAGTATACTTCTCGGAAATGGTGTCCAAAAAAAATCTATAATACTCTCATTTAAGTCTTTGGTCCAATAGTCAGAGAAATGGATGATGTCTGTAATCCGTCTCTCACCTACCACAGTATGCGTAAACGGTTCAGGGCTATCAAAACGATTGACGGAAAACCCTATGGTGTAATCAGCTATAAACTCAATTTCAGTTTCGGACCTTATAGTATAAGTGATGTATATATTTTGATTTCCATCATGGTATATGCGTTCAAAGCGGATATGATAGACATTGTCGTATCGGTCACTGTGTTCTTCAAATTGGGGGTTGGGCAATCGAATTCCAATTTTTTCATTATCGATCTCGGGTTCGCCAGGAGAAACGCATACTTTGTTCAAGGAAAAGTTGAAACTACCAAGAGTTCCATTTCCAAAAATAAGACTGAAGCGGCGGGTATAGATGTGCGCCCGTCCATTTTCGTCCGGGGTTTCAACTGTTTCGGTAAAATAAACGGTTGCCCGTGCAGACTCTAAATCTGCATTTTCAACCATTCCATGCCATGTGTGAAAGCGGATCCCAATTGACTTGGTATTATCGTTATTTGATATGCTAAAATCCGGTGCATAGACGTCACTCTCCCAGGCATGTTGTTTACCAGATTCAGCTTCCACGGGATTGTATCCTTCAATAAGGCCAAACGCCTCCAGGACGGAACGGAAACTATCACTGCGCCTTATATTTTCAGGAAAAATAACGCCGGAGACATCAGATGAAATATGAACAGAAAAAAACATTTCGGCACAGCAATCATTATGTTCTGTTGAATACCTGGCTGTGTTGTTCCAATCACCAAATGCGTATGCAATACTATGAAAACCTGTTTGGACATAAAGAGGGCCCATTTGGTAAATGGACATTCCATTTTCGAAAATGATTGCCCGCAGGGTGTTTTTGAAATCGTATTCGTCCATGCCAGGGGTCATGGACAGGCGGTCAAGGGATGCTGAAAAGGCGTCGAAAATGTCATCTGCAACGACTGGGGCGTCCGGGAGATGAATGATTCCATTTTCGTAAGAGCTGAAATTCGGGTTGCGGCAGAGCAAGCAGTCGCAATCAGATGCAGTGTACCCCATCAGATCATAACTGGATGCGTTGCATCCGGCAAAAGCAATAAAAAGTATACAGATTAGGAATAATAAAAACATTCTTTTCATCTGCTGCGCTCCTCGTGCGCAATAATTGCGCTCGCTTTTATCCAATATAAGTCCAGATCGGCGATGATCGACTGGGGCGGCTCTTTCCTCGCCCAATAGGTATTCCAATATGCTTGCGCTTTTCCTGGGATGCTATATCGATGTATGTACAAGCCCCGCCCTTCTCAATGCGAAATAGACAAGCGGCACGACAACGATATGCAGGACGATCCCGGGCAGGGATCGGACAAAGTGAGAGGTGACCCAGATCTGGAGGGAGTAGTTGCCCAACTGGAAGATCAGGGCGTTGGCAATCCCGGCCACAATCCGGCCTGTCAGCATGGCGCCGATCAGGGAGAGGTAGGTGGCAGGGACGTAGTGCCGGATGGGCAGATAGCGCATGAGCAGTCCGCCGACTAGGCCGAAGGCGCCGAGTTCTACCGTCATGGCGGGCAAAAACGTCGCCGGGGGCATACCCGTCAAAGTGCTGGAGAGAAACGGCGTGAGCACACCGCAGATCAGACCAAAGACGGGGCCGAGGACGAGGCCGCTGAGGAGAACCGGTATGTGCATGGGAGAGAAAATCTGTCCCCCATATGGTATCCCATGAAAGGCCATGGGCAGGACGATTCCCAGTGCAATAAAGAACCCTGTCAGGATCAGTGATTTTGCTTTGCTCATGTGTACTCCTTCTTTTTCCATATTTGTATTCTCTCTGTCCAGTATAAGCCCAGATAGCTGTTGAATGCAAGGGTTATTCTGTGCTATAATAGCCGAAAAGTAAAAAACGAGGTGAAATCACCTGTGCGAGAGAAGTTGCGAAAATTGCCATATCCCGGTCTGCGCAATATCAAGACAGCCATTGCGGCCACTTTCTGCGTGGTTTTATATACCCTCATCGGTCGGCCGGGTGTAGCATTGGCGTGTATCACGGTCTTCATCTGTATGCAGGAGTCGGTGGATAAGGCTCTGCGGGTGAGTGTGGACAGGGGGATCGGTACGCTCTTGGGCGGTGCGTTCGGATTGGGCGCCGCTATGCTCCTTGTGTACGATCAATCCCTTCTCGTGCTGGCCGCCCTGATTTTCGTGGGGATTGTATTGTTCATTTTCCTCTTTGCGCTGTTTAAAATGGAGGGCACCATCGCCATCGGTCTCGCCACCTTTGTGATCGTCACCATCGGCCCCGAGTTTGCCGAGATAACGCCGCTGTGGCACGCCATTGCCAGGGTTACAGATACCATGGTGGGGATTGTGGTGGCGTTTCTCGTCAATGCCCTGTTCTTCAGACCGAGACCGGAGCGATTCCGTGGACACACGGCGGTCAATCCCGTGTTCCACTATGAGCGCCGCAAATCCAGCCATTACAAGACGGTCAAATGGGATGGCGGGTACACCTGGGAGATGTATATCTACCCGGAAGACGCCATTGATGAGAACTTGGACTTCGACTTCCGGGCGGCCCTCACCATGCGTCTGACGGAGTCCGGCGTCTATCGCAAATTCCCGGGCTATAAGCGCCAGGTAATGCTCTTAGACGGGGATCTCCACGTGACCCACCGGGATCACCACGACATTATCCTGGGCCAGTACGAGCAGGACGTGAGCATGGGGGCGTGGGACTCCCAGTACGCGGGTAAGGGAACGGAACTCAGTCTGCTGACGAGAGATCAATGCGCCGGGGAGCTGAAACTCCTGCACTGCGGCGATGAATTAGAACTGGACAACGGTCAGTTCACCTCTTTCTACAGCTTGACGGACGGTGTAAAGCTCCGCTTCACCAACCAGGGCAAGGTCTACAGGGAAGAACTCGCCCGGGGAGATTACGTGATCGTCAGCTGGTTCCAGAACGGAACAGAGCCCTACACCGTAGAGATCCGCCACCGGGAGAAAGAGACCACAGGCCCCGTGGCCCTGATGATCTCCTGCCGGTATCGGGAGGAGGGACAGGCGCCGTCGATCTAGCCGGGTGCGAAGTGCATCTTTTCCGCATAGGATAGAATGGAGCAACTATGCGGAGAGGAGTCGGTACAGGTGGCGCATTACCTGATCATGTGTAGGTCCCTGACCTACGCGCAAAAGACGGCGCGGGCCCTGGAGAAGCGGGGCATCACCGCAGCCATTGTACGACCGCCCAGAAAGCTCAGTCAAGAGGGCTGTTCCTACTGCGTGAAGGTCTCTGAACGGAGATTTCACCAGGCCATGGGCGTATTGCATGAGTTCAATTTAGGCCAGGGCCGCATCTATCGTCTCTACCCGGACGGGGAGACGGTGGAGGTGGCGGTATGATATATTTCGACAGCGCGGCAACGACGCTGCAAAAACCGGCGGCGGTAAAACGTGCCGTCTGCCGGGCCTTAGATCAGATGACAAGTCCCGGGCGGGGCGGACACCGGGCCAGTATGCTGGCGGCGGAGACCGCCTATCGGTGCAGAGAGGCGGCGGCGGAGTTATTCCACGTGGAGAACCCGGCCCACATCGTCTTCACCCACAACGCCACCCACGGGCTGAACATGGCCATCAAGAGCACCATCCGGCGGGGAGACCGGGTGGTGATTTCGAGTTTTGAGCACAACAGCGTGGTACGGCCTCTCCTGGCCATAGGGGCCGTGGTCGCCGTGGCCAGGTGCGAACCCTTTGCTCAAACTGCGGCGGTGCGGGCCTTTGAGGTCCAGCTTTTGCCGGAGACAAAGCTTGTGGTGTGCAACCACGTGTCAAACGTATTCGGATCCATCCTGCCCGTAGAGCGGATCGCCGCCCTGTGCCAAGAGCGGGGGATTCCCTTCCTTTTAGACGCCTCCCAGTCCGCCGGGGTGCTGGAGATCGACGCTACGGCCCTGGGGGCGGATTTCATCGCCATGCCGGGACACAAGGGGCTGTATGGCCCACAGGGGACGGGGATTCTCATTTGCAAAGAACCGCCGGAGCATACCCTCATAGAGGGCGGTACAGGGAGCAGTTCTCTCCGTTTTGACATGCCGGACGATCTCCCGGATCGGCTGGAGGCGGGAACCCATAATATGTTGGGGATTAGCGGACTCTTGGAGGGGCTCCGCTTCGTCAAAAAGCGGGGCGTCGAAGAAATTCTATACCAGGAGCGAAAACTCCTGCACCGGCTTGTACAGGGCTTACAAAACAGTTCCGGCGCGAAGACCTACGTAGCCAGGAGCCCCCTTGTCCAGACGGGGGTGCTGTCCTTTGCGTTAGACGGGATCGATTGCGAGGCGGCGGCCGAGGCGTTGGGGGCGATAGATGTGGCAGTCCGTGCCGGGCTCCACTGTTCGCCCCTGGCCCACACATCCGCCGGGACTCTGGGGACGGGTACGGTGCGGGTGAGCTTTTCAGCGTTCAATACGGGGAAAGAGGTGGATCGGTTTCTGCAACTCTTAGGACGCATAGCAAAGCAGTTGCGAAACGATATTTAGTATTGCGCAAACGTCACATTTCCTATATAATGAATAGATGGCATAGTGAGATACTACTTTGCCCGTGTTTCCCCCGCCGTAGGCGGGGGAAACACGGGCAGGAATAATGGCAGATAAATGCGACGATTGAGCGAGGGATTCCCGTATGAGTGTAAGCGAATATATCACCACACTTTTACAAACGATTTGGACAGCGGTGCGAAACACCGTTAGCACCATTGGGATTCCCGATGTATTTGATATCCTCATCGTCGCATTTTTAATCTATAAACTGCTGCAACTGTTGCGCCGGGGCCGGTTGGGGATGGTTGCGAAGAGTATCGTATTTCTCGTCGCCGCCCTCTGGATTTCCGGGCGGTTTAACCTAATGGTGCTCAATTTCGCCGCAAGTCAGGCCCTGGGCATGGGGATTCTGGCCCTGGTGATCTTATTCCAGCCGGAAATCCGCCAGATGCTGGAACGGCTGGGCAGGGGCAGTTTGCGGGAGATGCTCACCGGCAGACAAGCGGGCGAACCGGAGATGGAGGCCGTCATTCTGCAGACAGTCCTCGCCGCCACCCAGATGGCCGAGGAGAAAACCGGTGCGCTGATCGTATTTGAGCGCAGAGACAGCTTAGAAGACGAGATCAAGACAGGCACACACATTGATGCGCAGTTGTCGTCGGAGCTGCTCAAGAATATTTTCTATGATAACGCCCCGCTCCACGACGGGGCCGTTGTCGTTTCCAAAGGGCGGATCGTCAGCGCAGGCTGTATGCTCCCCCTGTCAGACAACGCGAACTTGAGCCGGGATCTGGGGATGCGTCACAGAGCCGGGGTCGGAGTCAGCGAGAAGAGCGATGCCGTAGCGGTGATCGTCTCCGAGGAGAACGGGTCTATCTCCGTGGCTGTGGACGGGATGCTCAAGCGCCATCTGGCCCAAGACACCTTTGAGCGCCTGCTGCGCAATGAGTTAATTGAAGAGTCCGCAGAGCGGAAAGGCGTCTGGATATCCAATTTATTCAAGGGGAAGAAGCATGAGGAAAGCCGTTAGAAAAATAATTGAGAGCAGGATTTTTTACATCCTGGCCAGCCTCGTGGCGGCTTTTTTGCTCTGGCAATTTGTGGTGACCTCGGTAAACCCCAGCCAGACCAGTAATCTGACGTTCTACGTCCAATATGAGGGCGAGGGCGTCTTGAGTGCGTATAACCTGCGCCTCGCCTCGGATTCCCCCCAGAGCGTAACCCTAAGGGTGGAAGCGTCTACCGCAGATATGAGACGGCTACAGGACGACCCCAATCTGATTGTAGACGTATCCGGTATCCGGGAGGCGGGGGAATATGACGTGCGTTTTACCTTTGCCGCAGCGAATGTCCTGATGGGCGTGTTCAGCTATGAACCCCTGTGGGGGGTGTCCAATACAGATAACACCATCATCGTCCGGGTCAACCGGATCACCGGGCGAACCATGCCCCTCTCCGCCACAGGGATCAGCTATGAAATCGCCCAGGCACCGGTTGGGGCGGACTATATCTACGTGGGCGGGGACGAGCTCATAGAGCCGGAGAGCGTCCAGATCGACGGGCCGGAGGAGATATTAAACCAGATCGCCGTGTTAGAGGTCTACTGTGAATTTCTCTCACCTCTCACGGAGACCACCACCCAAACCGGGTCTATCCGGGCCTATGACCACGATGGCGAGCTCATACCCGACGCGGACTTACAAGAGGTGACCTTAAACGGCGCCCCATTCGATCAGGCGACGGTCAACGTGACAGTGACGGTACTGATAGCCAAAGAACTGCCGATCCTGCCGGTTTTTGAATTCGGCGCCGGTGCCAATGCGGACAATCTGGAATATCGCTTGACCCCGGATGCCGTCTGGCTTGTGGGCGAGAAAGAAATGCTCCAAGATGAGGCGTATGTCAGACTGGAACGGATTCATTTAGATCAGGTCGGGACGGTGAGTACCGTCCGGCGGCCAATCCTCACGCCGCACTCGACGGAGATTTTTCAAGGCGGCATTGACTTCGTGGACATTGATATCCAAATCCGGGGTCTGACGGAGATGGAACTGCTCGTGCCTTACGAAAACGTCCGCTTTAGCAATCTGCCAGAGGGTATAGATGCGGAAGTGGTCACCGACACCATACGAATCACACTCCGCGGGCCGGAGGAGATACTGGAAGAGCTGGAGGAGAACAGTATCACGATTTTGATCAATCTGGTCGACTTTGAGGGCAGGGCAGGGCCGTTGGTGATTGAAAACTTCACCGTTCAGGTACGGGACTACGATCCGGAGATCGTGGGCGCTATGGATCTACCTGACCGGGGGATCGCCGTCAATCTCCGGCGGCGCTAGGGGACGAGCTGGATGTTTGGATATGTAATCCCCATGAAAAGTGAGCTGAAAGTGCGGGAGTTTGACCAGTTCCGCGCCGCCTATTGCGGTCTCTGTCATGCGCTCCGCAAGGAGTACGGCCTGGCCGCCCGGTTTATTCTCAACTATGATTTTACGTTCCTGGCCCTACTGCTCTCGGCGGGAGAACAGGAGGTCTCCCGCTGTCGCAAGCGGTGCGTGGCCAGCCTCCACCGCAAAAAGTGTGTGGTTCTAGGCGGTGAGCCTTTCCGCCGGGCGGCGGGATACAGTGTAATCCTCACCCGCTGGAAACTCCGAGACGCCGTTGCAGATGACGGGTTTGTCCGGGGGTTAATCGCCCGATTCGGCGGCCTCTTTCTCCGCCGGGCCTATGGGCGGGCGGTGCGGGATTTCCCGGACTTTGATGCCCACTGCCGAGATCATTTGGATGCCCTGGCCGCACTGGAGCGGGACAACAGCGGTGACCTGGATCAGACGGCGGATACATTTGCCAATATTCTCGCCTTTGCCGCAAAAGCGGCGGCATCTGAAGAGGATCGGCGGATTTTAGCGCAGCTCCTCTATCACACCGGGCGGTGGATCTATCTCATCGACGCCTATGACGATCTGGAATCGGACAGGCGTTCCGGGCGATACAACCCCATCCTGGCCCGGTTTTCCATGGGCGCAGAGGAGATGGGCGAGGCGGACAAGTCCTGGCTCCACACCACCCTGATCCACTCCACGAGTCTGGCCGCCTCGGCCTATAATCTCCTGCCGGACGGGCAGTGGGGCGGCGTATTGGAAAATATCATCTACTTGGGCCTGCCCACCGTGACGGAGCACGTCTTGGAGGGCAAATGGCGCAGAAGAGATAGAAAGAGATTGGCGAGAAAGGAAACTGCGACAGTATGAGCGATCCCTATAAGGTATTAGGTGTGTCCCCTAACGCCAGTGACGACGATGTGAAAAAGGCGTACCGGGAACTGGCCCGAAAATATCATCCCGACAACTACCACGACAACCCCCTGTCAGATTTGGCCCAGGACAAGATGAAAGAGATCAACGAGGCCTATGACACCATCTTGAAACAGCGCAGCGGCGGCGGTACGGGCTATAGTCCCGGTGCCGGATACAGCGGCGGCGGTTCTGCCAGCGGCCCCTATGCCCAGATTCGCATGGCCATCAACAATGGAGACCTGGCCACGGCGGAGCGGCTATTGGCCAGCCAGAGCAACCGGAACGCGGAGTGGCATTTTCTCACGGGGAGCCTCTACTACCGGCGGGGTTGGCTGGACCAGGCCCGACAGCATTTCCAACAGGCCGTCAACATGGATCCCAACAACCGGGAATACCAGATGGCTGCTGCCCAGATGAACTCTGGCGGATTCGCCTACCGGGGCGGCTTCGGTCAGGGACAGGGCAGGGGCCTGAGCTGTTGCGACTGTTGTACGGCCCTCATGTGCATAAACTGCCTGTGCGGCGGATAAAGAAATTTTACTGCATTTCCCCGCCGCAGGCGGGGAAATGCAAACAAACAGAAGGCGAGAGGGTTTTGCAGGGATATGAGAGACCCCTACGAGGTGTTGGGCGTACCTCCAGACGCCAGCGATGATGATGTCAAAGCGGCGCACCGGGAATTGACCAAAAAGTACCATTCTAGCAATTACGCCACCAGCCCGCTGTCAGATTTGGCCCAGAATAAGCTGAAAGAGGCCGACGTCGCCTATAACGAGATTATAGAGCGGCGGGCGGATAGCCACCTGGAAGAACTCTTTGACATTCGATATGATATCGCCGACACCGGGCGCAGCGCCTATCCCCAGATCCGCACGGCGCTCTACAGCGGGGAGCTTGATACGGCGGAGAAGCTCTTAGCCGCCGAACAAAATCGGGGTGCGGAATGGCACTTTCTCATGGGGCGGTTCAACTACAAAAAAGGCTGGCTGGATCAGGCCAGACAGCACTTTGAGAAAGCCGTTGAGCTGGAGCCAAACAATCGGGAATACCAGAGGGCATTGCTCCACATGGAAGAGGGCGGAACACTTAGCGAGCACGACAAGGGCAAACGCCGTGGTGAATGTTGCGAGTACTGTGACTGCGGCTGTGATTGTGGCTGTTGCGATTGCTGCGACGGCTGCGGTTGTGACTGCGGATGATAGCAGAGAAAAGAGAGTGGAGAGAACAGTATGAGAGACCCCTACGAAATATTGGGCATATCACCGGATGCTGGCGAAGACGAGATCAAAGCGGCGTATCGGGCGTTGACCAAAAAATATCAGGCCAGCGAATACAAGACCAGTCCGCTGTTGGATGTGGCGCAAAAGCGATTGCAAGAGGCCGAGGCGGCCTATCACGCCATCTTAAATCAGCGAAAGAGCGGCGGACAGCCAGTGTGCGCAGCCGAACCCTCCCGTCCGCAGCCTGATGCCGGGGATATGGGGAGCGGTGCCTACCCCCAGATCCGTATGGCCATTGAAAACGGGGAGTTGGATAAAGCGGAACGGTCCTTGAACGGGGAACAAATCCGGGGTGCGGAGTGGCAGTTTCTCATGGGGCGGCTCAGCTACAAAAAAGGCTGGCTGGATCAGGCCCGGCAACACTTTGATCAGGCCGCCGGTATGGAGCCGAATAACCAAGAGTACCAAAGTGCGGCGGCCCAGATGGAAGACGGGGGAGCGGCGGCCTACCAATCCGGCAAGAAAAAGTCAAACAGCAGTTGGAGTTCCGGCTGTGATTGCGGTGACGGCGCTTGCTGCGGCTTACTGTGCGGTGATGCTTGCTGCGATGGCTGTGACTGCGGATGACGAATAAAAATACCCGGGCCTTGGCCCTGACCGCCCTGTATGCAGCCGGTGCGGTGGTGACCCTATACCTGGGGACGGTGATCCCCACCATGGGCCTGACCTTTGCGGCCCTGGCGGCCCTGTTTACCGCCACATCGGTAATTGAGGGCGGGATGAAATACGGTGTGCTCTGCTTTGGAGCGGCGGCCCTGTTGGGCCTGCTTCTGATACCCATCCGATCCGGGCCGATTTTATATGCCACGTTTTTCGGGGCATATCCCCTAGTGAAGAGCATCGCCGAACGGCAACGATCTCAACTCTTGGGCTGGGGCATCAAGCTTGGCGTGTTCTTTGCGGCGCTGATTGTCTATATGACGGTCTTACGCGAGTTATTTCTGGGCGAGATCGTCCCTATGGACTGGGCATGGCCCTTTATTGTGCTGGTTGTAACGGCGGCATTTTTCGTGTATGATATAGGCCTAAGCAAGCTAATCGACTTTTACTTAGTCAGAATCTATAGACAGGGGCGGTGACGACTTGATTACCAGCATGACAGGCTATGGCAGAGGAGAGGGCGCATCGGGCAGTTTGAAACTGGAGATTGAACTCCGGGCGGTGAACAACCGATATTTGGACGTATCCGTGAAGATGCCCCGGCTCTATCTCTTCGCCGAGGAGCAGATCAAAAAACGCATCCAGAAGGGTATCTCCCGCGGGAAAGTGGACGTATTCGTCACCGTGGACAGCGCCCAGGCCGACGATGTGGCCATCACGGTCAACGAGCCCCTGGCGGCGGCCTATCTGGCGGCCCTAGGGACAATGGCAGAGCGGTTCGGCCTCACGGAAGATGTTACCACCATGCAGGTGGCCCGCCTCCCGGACGTCCTCTATGTGGAGCGGGAGAAAATGGATCAAAAGGCTTTTGCCCAGGATGTATTGGCGGTGCTGGATCAGGCCCTTCTGGCCTTCCACGCCATGCGAAAAACAGAGGGGGCAAGGCTCTGCGAAGATATCCACGGGCGGTTAGATCAGATCGAAGCCCTCACGGGCCAGGTGGAGCGTTTATCGCCCAAAACCGTAGAGGCCTACCGGGCCAAGCTGACCCAGCGGATGACCGAGGTCTTAGAGGGCGTCCCCATAGACGAAAACCGGATATTAGCGGAGGCCGCCATCTTCGCAGACCGGGTGGCGGTAGACGAGGAGATCACGCGGCTAAAAAGCCACGTGTCCCAACTGCGGGAGCTGATGGGCGGCGACGGATCCGTGGGCCGGAAGCTGGACTTTCTGCTCCAGGAGCTCTACCGGGAGACCAACACCATTGGCTCCAAGTGCAACGACGCAGAACTGGGCAAGATCGTCATCCAGCTGAAAGCGGAGATCGAAAAAATCCGCGAACAGGCCCAAAATATCGAATAATCAAATCGGGAGGTGCCAAATGAAACTAATCAACATCGGATTTGGAAACGTGATCTCCCAGGGCAGGCTGATCGCCATTGTCAGCCCGGAATCGGCCCCCATCAAGCGGATCATTACCGAGGCCAGAGAGCGGGGCCACCTGGTAGACGCCACCTACGGCAGGCGGACACGGGCCGTCATCATTATGGACAGTGGCCACGTGATTCTATCCGCCATCCAACCGGAGACCGTAGCGGGACGTGTGACCCACAAGAGTGGCCAGGAAGAGGATCACGACGAAGCTTGATCCCCCAATAAACGGGGTAAACTGTAGGGGCGGATGACAATCCACCCGCTAAAACGAGAGGAGCACCACCACTATGATGCTATACCCATCCATGACCACTCTATTGGAGAAGGTCAACAGCCGCTACATGCTGGTCAACGTAGCTGCCCGCCGTGCCAGAAACATCTCTGACCGGGCAGAACAGACAGGCGCAATCCTGGACAAAAAACCTGTCTCGTCTGCAATCCAAGAAATTGCAGAAGGCCGGTTGACGATTCAGATCAACAATTAACAGATAACGTACACCTTTGGCGAACATATCAATTGTTATCTGTTCATTCGCGAATTGTTAATTGAAAAAAGGGGGTGTGCCGATGGGCGGCCCGATTGTGAAAGTTGCCGTGTCGTCGGCGACCTATTCCATTGATAAGCCGTATGATTACCTGCTCCCGGCGCATTTGGCGGAGACCACCAAGCCCGGGATGCGGGTGATTGTTCCGTTTTCCCGTGGGAACCGCCGTGCCGAGGCGCTGATTCTATCCGTAGCAGAGGAGAGCGCTTTCAGCAAGCTCAAGCCCGTTGACAGTGTGATCGACACGGAACCGGTGCTCACTCCGGCCCAGATCAAGTTGGCGCTCTGGATGCGGGAGCGGTTTTTTTGCACCGTCTATGACGCCGTCCGGGCCATGCTCCCCACGGGGCTCTGGTATCAGATCCGATATCGTTACCGGATTGCTGACGGGTTAAATCGTCCGGCGGCCCAAGGGCTGGCCGGGGGAGCGCGGATGGCGTTGGATGTATTGGATGTCCTCTTCGAGGCGAAAAAACCCGTAGAGGAAAGCGAAATTCGGCGGGTATTGGGGGCCAGCACAGCGGAAAAGGGCCTGCGCCGCCTGTTAGATGCGGGCGCTGTGGTGCAGCTCATTGACGAGTACCGGCGGGTGCAGGACAAGCTGCAAAAATTCGTCTCTCTGGCGATTCTATCGGATGACGCCATTGGTCTGGCCGAACGGAAGCGGAAAAGTGCGAAAAAACAGGCGGAGGTCTTGCATCTGCTGGCCTCTGCGGGCCAGATCAGCAGCAAGGAATTGAGCTACTATACGGGGGCCACTGCCCAGACGTTAAAAGCCATGGAACGGGCGGGGCTTGTTGCCATTGAAACCAGAGAAGTGTTCCGCAGACCCCAATTGACGCCCCGGCCCGGTGCTGCAGGCAGTGCGCTGACACCAGAGCAAGACGCCGTATACCAGGGCCTTTTGGCCCTCTATCAGAAACCGAAGCCGGAGGCGGCCCTGCTCCATGGGATCACAGGGAGCGGCAAGACGGCGGTGTATCTGCACCTGATCGACCAGGTGGTGAGAGACGGTAAGACGGCCATTGTTTTAGTGCCAGAGATCGCCCTGACCCCCCAGCTCATGGGGAACTTTACCGCCCAATTCGGCGACCGGGTGGCCGTGCTCCACAGCGCATTGGGACTGGGCGAGCGGTACGACGAGTGGAAGCGGATCCGATCCGGGGCTGTATCTGTCGTAGTGGGTACTCGCTCGGCGGTATTTGCGCCCCTGCCGAATCTGGGCATCATTGTCATTGACGAGGAGCAGGAGTACACGTATAAATCGGAAAATGCGCCCCGGTATCACGCCAGAGACGTGGCGAAATATCGCTGTGTCCAAGAGAACGCCTTGCTCCTCATGGGGTCGGCCACGCCGTCCATTGAGACGGCATATGGGGCGAGAGGGGGACAGGTACACGCTTTTTCCCTCACCACTCGCTACAATCAAATGGAACTACCCCAGGTGATACTCGCAGATATGCGGGAAAATCTCAAAACAGGCAATGGGGGCCATATCAGTTTTGAACTGGAGCAGGAACTCCGGCGCAATCTGGCGGCGGGGGAGCAGAGCATTTTATTTCTCAACCGCCGGGGGACGAGCAATTTACTGGTCTGCGGGGAATGTGGCTTCACATACACCTGTGATAAGTGCAGTGTAGGGCTCACATACCACAGGGCTAACGGGCGACTCATGTGCCACTACTGCGGGGCCAGCCAGTCCGCTGAGGAGGACTGCCCCGACTGCGAGGGGATCATCAAACACGTGGGTGCAGGCACCCAGCGGATCCAGGCGGAGTTGGAGGCCCTGTTCCCCGGCCAGGAGATTTTGCGGATGGACACGGACACCATCACCCCCAGCCAGAGCCACGACGATTTGCTCACCAAGTTTGAGAAGGAGAACATCCCCATTCTGGTGGGTACCCAGATGGTGACCAAGGGGCTGGATTTTCCGCACGTCACCTTAGTGGGGGTCATCCTGGCGGATCAGGGACTGTATATGGGCGATTACCGCGCCCAGGAGCGGACATTTTCCCTCATCACCCAAGTGGTGGGCAGAGCGGGACGGGGGCAGCGGGCTGGCCGTGCGGTGATCCAGACCTTTACGCCGGATCATGAAGTGATCCGTCTGGCGGCCAGTCAGGACTACGACGGATTTTACGAACGGGAAATTACCATGCGCCGTCTCCAGGGCGCACCTCCGGCCATGGATCTGATCTCCATCACCTGCACGGGACAAGACGAGACCACGGTGCTCCGCTGTGTCACAGGCATCCGGCGCACACTCCAGCGGCGGATATTAGAACTGGGAGAGGGGACGGAGATCATCGGTCCGGCCCCGGCGGGGATTGTAAAAGTAAACAACCGCTACCGCTACCATGTCATTCTCCGGTGTAAGCAGAATAAGATAGTGAGAGACCTCATCGCCCATATATTACGGCGCATACCCGCCATGAAAGAGTACCGGGGCGTGTCTGTATACGGCGATATAAACGGGTTTTGATTTTATAGATATGACTGTGTTTCCCCGCCGTAGGCGGGGAAACATGAAATAATATCGTTCCAACAGAGGAGAGAGACAATGGCATTGCGAAACATTCTAAAAGAGGGCGATCCGACCCTGGAAAAAGCCAGCCGCAACGTAGAGAAATTTGACGAACGGCTCCACATCCTGCTAGACGATATGCGGGAGACCTTGGCCGACGCGGAGGGCGTCGGACTGGCGGCCCCCCAGGTGGGTGTGTTGCGCCGGGTGGCCCTGGTGTTGGATCTGGCCCAGGAGACCGAGGAGCAAGATGCCCCGGTGGTGGAGCTGATCAACCCCGTCATCTTGGAGACCGAGGGAGAGATCACGGCTTACGAGGGGTGTTTAAGTATCCCCGGCGTCCTGGGCAAGGTGTCCAGGCCCATGAGAGTGAGAGTCCAGGCCCGGGATCGCACCGGCGTATTTTTTGAGATGGAGGGCGAGGGGATGACAGCCAGAGCCCTCTGCCACGAGATCGATCACTTAGACGGCCAGCTCTACACCAGACTGTGCGATCAATTGTACGACAAAGATAATCTACCCGAAGAAAGTGAGTGATTTCGTTGCGGATTTTATTTATGGGTACACCGGATTTCGCCTGTTTGTCCTTGGAGCAGCTGTACGAGACCGGACATGACATCTGCGGCGTCTTTACCCAGCCGGATAAGCCGAAAAACCGGGGGATGCAGCTTGCGCCCCCGCCGGTGAAGGTCTTGGCATCATTCCACGGTACTCCGGTCTATCAGCCGAACACCTTGCGAGACGGGGAGGCGGTCTCTCTGATCCGATCCCTGGCTCCGGAACTGATTGTGGTGGTGGCCTACGGGAAGATTTTACCCAAAGAGATTCTGGATCTGCCGCCCTACGGCTGTATTAACGTCCACGCCTCTCTGCTTCCAAAATATCGGGGGGCGGCTCCCATCCAGTGGGCGGTTTTGAATGGCGAACAAGAGACGGGGGTCACCATCATGCACATGGCCGAGGGGATGGATACAGGCGACATGATCGCCATACGACAGACGGAGATCGGTCCACAAGAGACCTCCGGGGAACTCTTCGAGCGATTAAAAGATCTGGGCGCGCGCCTATTGGCGGAGACGATCCAGACCATAGCAGACGGCACGGCAACCAGAATCCCCCAGGACGATGCACAGGCGACTCTGGCACCCCCCTTGCGTCGGGACATGTCCCCCGTGGACTGGGACAGGCCGGCGGACCAGATCATGAACCAGATTCGGGGATTAAACCCCTGGCCCGTGGCGACAGCGATCATAGGGGGACGGGAATTTAAGCTCTACGCCGCCCGTAAGGGCGACGGCAGGGACGAGCCGGGTACGGTGCTCTCCACGGGGAAAGACGGCCTGGAAATCGCCTGCGGAGATGGCTCTGTGGTGATTACGGAACTCCAGGCGCCGGGCAAAAAGCGCATGGACGCCGGGGCGTATCTGCGGGGAAATCCTTTGGGCAATGAACAATGAACAATTAGCAATGCATATGCTCGCAGTCGATGAACAGATTTTTAACTATCATCCATTGCTCACTGCTAATTGCTAATTGAACATCAGATCGGAGCATCCAAACATGGCATCAGCACGGGAAATTGCAGTACAGGCGCTCATGGCCCACCGGAGGCGGGGGGCCTGGTCGGAGATTGTGCTGCACAACCTCATAGAGAGAGCGGGGCTATCCGCCCGGGATGCGGCTTTGGCGGGGAAGCTCTGTTTTGGTGTGCTGCAAAATCGGAGCCTGTTGGATTTTTATCTGGGCCAGTTCTGCCATACGCCCGTGGAGAAGTTGGAGCCGAAGATTCTGGACATTTTACGGGTCGCGGTCTACCAGATGGTCTTTCTCACCCGGATTCCGTCTCGGGCCGCCGTGGACGAGGCGGTGAAGATGGCGAAACGGGCAAATCCCAAGGCGGCGGGGTTGGTCAATGCGGTCTTGCGTCGCGTGTCGGAGCGGCTGGAAGATCTGCCGGAGCCGCCGCAGGACGATCTGATCCCCTATCTGGCGGTCAAATACAGCCATCCCCAATGGCTTGTAGCGCGATTTGTGGAGATACTGGGCGATACGGGGGCCGAGGCCCTCTTGACGGCAAATAACGCGGACGTGCCGGTCTATGCCCAGGTCAATACGTTGCAGACAGACACGGAGCAGGTGGAGCGCACACTGACGGAACTGGATATTCGAGTCCAGCGGCACCCCTGGCTGGCCGATTGCCTGATCTTGACCAACACCGGCCCCCTGGAGGGTCTAAAACCCTTTCAAGACGGGGATATGTATATCCAGGATCCGGCGGCACGGCTGGCCGTGTTAGCGGCGGATCCTCAATCGGGGACAAAACTGTGGGACGCCTGTGCCGCCCCCGGCGGCAAGAGCTTTGCAGCGGCCATCCACATGGGGAACAAAGGGGAACTTATAGCGTCTGATATACAGGAGAAGAAGTTGGCCCGGATCGCATCCGGCGCGTCACGGCTGGGGATATCCATCCTCTCCACCCGGACGGCAGATGCCCGGACGGCAGATGCCCGGACGGCAGATGCCCGGACGGCAGATGCCCGGACGGCAGATCTGGGGGAGATGGCCCCCTTTGACACGGTGCTGGTGGACGTACCCTGCTCCGGGCTGGGGATCATCCGAAAAAAGCCGGAGATCCGGGACAAGACAGCCGAAGAGATTGCCAGATTGCCGGAGATTCAACTGGCCATTTTAAAAGGCGCCGCCCAATGGGTGGCCTCGGAAGGTGTTCTGCTCTACGCCACCTGTACGATTCTGCCGGAGGAAAACGGCGGGGTAATAGCGGCGTTTTTGGCCGAGACGAAAAACTTTGTATGCGAGGCGTTTTTCCTGCCGGGGGAGATCGGCGATGTATCGGAGGGCCAGATCACCCTATATCCCCACATCCATGGCACGGATGGATTTTTTCTCTGTAAATTAAGGCGGGTGGCGTGAGATGGAAAAACAAGATATCCAATCTATGTTGCCCCAGGAGATTGAGGCCGTGCTCCTGGACGTGGGGGAGAAGCCCTTTCGGGCCAAGCAGATATTCCAGTGGCTCAACCGCGGTGTGACCGATTTTAACGAGATGACCAACTTATCCCACGTCCTCAGAGAGCAGTTGAAAGAGCGATTTCATCTCACGGCGCCGCAATTGCTGGAAAAACAGGTGTCAACTGACGGGACGATTAAATATCTCTGGGCCATGGCGGACGGAGAGGCGGTTGAGACGGTGGTCATGGCGTATCACCACGGCAATACGGTGTGCATTTCCGCCCAGGTGGGGTGTCGGATGGGTTGTGGTTTCTGCGCCTCCGCCATCGGGGGATTGAAGCGAAACCTTGCGCCGTCAGAGCTTTTGGCTCAAGTGCTCTTCTCCCAGATGGAGAGCGGACGGCCTATTTCCAACATTGTCCTCATGGGAATCGGGGAGCCGCTGGACAATTTGGAAAGCGTTTTGCGCTTTCTGGAACTGGTCAATCACCCTGACGGGATGCATATCGGAATGCGGCATATCACAATTTCTACCTGCGGATTGCCAGAAGCGATTGACAAACTGGCCTCATATCACTTACAATTGACTTTATCGGTATCCCTCCACGCCCCGGACGACGAGACGAGAGATCGGCTCATGCCGGCAAATCGGGGCATGGGGATTGATCGCCTGATGGCGGCTTGCAGGCGCTATCAGGACGAGACGGGTCGGCGGGTATCGTTTGAATACGCCATGATCCACGGCGTCAACGATACAGTCCAGCAAGCAGAACACTTGGCCCGGCGCATGTTAGACGTGGGGGGACACGTCAACTTGATCCCCTTAAACACCGTTGCAGAACGGGATTTGGGGTCGAGCACAAAAGATGCGATCAAAAAATTTGAGCAGATTCTCCGGCGGCGGGGTGTAAATGTCACCCTGCGCCGGCAGTTGGGCGGAGATATTGACGCCTCTTGCGGACAGCTCCGGCGGAAACAGGAGCGCGCGAGGGAACGGAGGGGATACCATGATCAGTTGCGGACAGACGGACAAGGGCATTGTGCGAAAAGACAATCAGGACTACTTCCAGATTGAACAGTTGCACGGGAATAAGCTGATCCTCAGTGTCGTCTGTGACGGCATGGGTGGAGCCAGCGCGGGGAATGTGGCCAGCCGCTTGGCGGCGGAGACATTCATCCAGACGCTTTCCGACCAGCCCAGCGCACTCTTAGACGATGAACTGGTAGGCGACGCCTTGACCGACGCCATGATGGCGGCCAACCGGGTGGTCTATGAGGGGGCGAAGGCCCACAGGGACTACAAGGGCATGGGCACCACCCTGGTGGGGGCGGTGACTCGGGAAGAGAAATCCCACATCATCAACGTGGGGGACAGCAGAGCCTATCACATCTCCGGCGACATCATTGTCCAGGTCACGAGAGATCATTCTCTGGTGGAGGATATGGTGGCCAGGGGGGACATCACCAGGGAAGAGGCCCTGACCCACCCCAACCGGAATTTGATTACCAGAGCTCTGGGGACGGATGAGAAGGTGGGGCGCGATTTATTTACGGTGGAACTCAAACCGGGGGATCGCCTGCTCCTCTGCTCTGACGGTCTGACCAATTTGGTCAGTGACGAGGAGATTCTGCAGGAAATTTCAAGGTATGACGACCCCGACAAGTGCTGTGAAATGCTCATCCACTTAGGGCTCGCCCGGGGCGGATCGGACAACATTACAGCTTTGATCGTTGATATATAAGCGTTTCAGTAAAGAAGAGGAGACGAAAAGTAAATGGATAAGTATCTTGGTACCGTATTAGACGGCAGATATGAGCTCTTAGAGATTCTGGGAACCGGGGGCATGGCCGTGGTCTATAAGGCCAGAGACAACCGGCTCAATCGGCTGGTGGCCCTTAAGATTCTCAAAGATGAGATGGCCTTAGACTCGGATTTCCGGCGCCGGTTCAAGACGGAGTCCCAGGCCGTCGCCATGTTGTCCAGCCCCAATATTGTGGCGGTGTACGACGTGGGCGAATCCGACGGGGTGGAGTATCTCGTCATGGAACTCATCGAGGGGATTACCCTCAAACAGTATATGAACCGGAAGGGACAGCTCAATTGGAAGGAGTCCCTACACTTTGCGACACAGATCACAAAGGCCCTCAGCCACGCCCACTCCAGGGGCATTATCCACCGGGATATTAAGCCCCACAACATCATGATTCTAAAAGACGGTAGCGTCAAAGTGGCCGATTTCGGCATCGCTCGGCTCCAGGACAACAAGAGCTCGACGTTGACCCAGGAAGCTTTGGGGTCGGTCCATTACATCAGTCCGGAGCAGGCCAAAGGCGCCCAGGTGGACGCCCGTTCGGACATATACTCTGTGGGTGTTGTGCTCTATGAGATGCTCACCAGCCGCCTGCCCTTTGAGGGGGACAACGCGGTCTCCGTGGCCATCCAGCACATCAGTTCCATCCCCTTGGGGCCACGGGAGATCAACCCAGAGATCCCGCCGGGGCTGGAGAGTATCACCATGAAGGCCATGAACCCGGATCAGAACCTCCGCTATCAGACGGCGGACGAGATGCTCCGTGATTTTGAGGAGTTTCGGAAAAATCCCAATATGCTCTTTGCCTACGGCGGCGCCGCCGCTGCTGGATTTGCCGGTGGTGGCATGACGCCACCGCCGTCTCCGCCGCCTCCAATTCCTGCGCCGCCCCCCAAACGGGTCCCGGAGAGGAGACAACCGCCGGAGCAGAGCAAGAGAGAACGAGAAAACGAAAAGCACCGTAGCCGTAACAAAAAAGCAAAACGGGTTTCCACTTTTTTTGGGGTTGGTATCGTCTTATTGGTATTGGTGGTCATTGCCTTTTTCCTGGTGGGTAGTCTATTCGACAATCTGTTCCGCGGCAATACGGCCGAGCGCAGGGAAGTGCAAGATTTCACCGGGATGCAGATCAATCATGTCTTAGACAACCGCGTCTTCGCGGATTTATATGACTTCACAGTCACAGAAGAGGCGACAGACGATGTCCAAGAGGGTACGATTGTCCGACAAAACCCCTCCGGAGGCAGAAGTGTCATGGAGGATGACGACGGTAGGATCGCCGTGCGGCTCTACGTGGCTGTGGCCACGGGCGCCATTGAGATGCCAAATCTGCTCAACCGCACCTTTGAGGACGCCCAGATCATGCTGACCGGATTGGGGATTCCATTGAACAATATCCAGAGGCGGGACGAGGCCAGCGACACGGTGACGGAAAACTTCATTGTCTCTACAGTGCCGGAAGCCGGAGATCCGGTGACGGACGGGATGACAGTCTGGATTTTCGTCAGCACTGGACCGAGCATTCAGATGGTCACAGTGCCGAACCTCTCCGGTATGACTCTCAGCATTGCGGTCAATAATCTCCAGACCTTAGACTTAGACTACGGGACAATACTTGAGTTTAGCAACGCTGCCAACGGCACGGTCATCGGGCAGGATATTGCGGCTGGTACGTCCGTACCGACCAACACTCGCGTGATACTCACCATATCCCAGGGGCCGGAACCCACCCCGACGCCCACCCCGACGCCTACCCCGACGCCTACCCCGACGCCCACCCCGACGGATACCGGCAACGGCGGTGATGGCGGCGATGGTGGCGATGGCGGCGAATAGTGCATGGACGGTGAGATTATTCGCGCACTGGCCGGATTCTACTACGTCCAGGGGGACGATCAAGGGGACGACGAATCGCCAATTGAGTGCAGGGCACGGGGCAGATTTCGCAAGGACGGCACCTCGCCTCTGGTGGGGGATCGGGTCACCTTCTCCATGACAGGTGCGGGGAAGGGGGTCATTGAGACCATCCATCCCCGGCGCAATCTCTTCGTCCGCCCGCCGGTGGCCAACGTAGACTGTATGATCGCCCTGGGCAGCGGAGTGAATCCCATCACGGACCCGTTTCTGATTGATCGGATCACGGCCATTGCGGACTCAAAGGACTGTCAGGTCATCATCTGCGTCAACAAAAGCGACCTCCACCGGGGAGATGATCTCTTCGCCATCTACACCGCCGCCGGATTTCTCACCATCCGCACCAGTGCGAAGACCGGGGAGGGAATTGATTCGCTTCGATCCGCCATCTCCGGCAAGGTCTGCGCCTTTGTGGGCAATTCCGGAGTGGGGAAAAGCAGCGTATTAAACGCCTTAGAGCCGGGGTTCACCCTCAAAACGGCGGCGGTCAGCGAAAAGCTGGGACGGGGCCGTCACACCACCCGGCACGTGGAGTTGTTCCCCCTATCCTGTGGCGCAAAAGTGGCGGATACGCCGGGATTTTCCTCTTTTGACATCGAAAAGATGGATCTCACCATTAAAGAAGAGTTACAATACGCCTTCCGGGACTTTGCCCCCTACATCGGACAATGCCAGTTTAGAGACTGCGCCCACGTCGGCGAGCAGGGCTGCGCCGTGATTGCCGCCCTCGAGCGAGGGGAGATACAGCGCACCCGCTATGAGAGCTATGTCCGGCTATACAACCAGGCGAAAGCCATCAAGCCGTGGGAGCGGCGGAGAGAATAGCGGGCAGAATTAAAAACAGCCAGTAAAGGGTGTCCCTTTTACTGGCTGTTTTTATTTTTCCAGCTTGACGTATGCTTATTGCCCATAACTTTCATAAAAATCGTGCAACAGTTCTTTTTCTGATACGTTTAATATTTCACAAAAACATGCCAACTCATAATCAGTTACAATTCGAGTGTTATTTTCAATTTTACTTATCATCTGCTGGTCGATATTCACATTCATTGTCTGCATTTTGGCTGCTAATGCTGTTTGCGACAGTCCGCATTTTATCCTTGCCAGTTTCAGTTGTTTAGAGATTATATTCTTGTTTTCGTAAAATAATATTTTCTTCACAATAACTCACCTACGGCAATGCAACGTATTTTACTTGACTTTAGCATAATCATTGCCATATAATACGTTACATAAACGTAATTCAGGGATTGCTTAAGTGAGATTGAAAGGGGAGAGCGACGTGCCAACGGCCACGAGTATCCTTGAGCAAGAGTATTTTTTGGAGTTTCCTGTCGCCGTGCGCAAAGAAATGGATATCCAGATCGGCGACCACTTTTTTGCCTATCGGGATCCACAGCAGACGCTGGTCCTATCCAGGGATCGCCCAAGCAAATCAAGGTATTGCAATGTCGTAGAGTTCCGTGTGGCGCGTGGCGCCATCCTGCCCTATGGGTTTTTGCACCGGATGCGGATTCAACCAGGGGATATGCTGGAACTAACAGTGGAAAATAACAAGGTTGCAATACAAAAAAGCGGTGAGATATCGCTCTTTTCTCCCCTTGGCCGCACAGCGACCCTAGAGGCAAAATTGCGTCGAGAGCTTGCGACACCGCCCAGGTTCTTCAGCCAAAGTTTTCGAGAAGATGTCTACTCCGTGCTGGCGTTGACCGAGTGGCGGGAAGATACTATGCTCCGCCTCATACAGACGCCCAATCTCTTGCAGGAGGTAATGCGGTCACTCCACACCGATGATGTGTTTTCGATATTTTTTGAACAGAGGGTCAAAGATTTGACATTAGAACTGGTGGAGAAGTGACTATATAATCTGCTGATTCCATGCCCCCCACAGACACCAAATGCCGTCTTTTACGTATACTGTAGTAATTACAGAATCGAAAGGCGGCATTTTCTATGAAATGGCCCAGTTATCTCAAGACCAGGCGGAGCGGCTACATTCTTGCCGCCGTCGGGGCGGTTATGCTCGTGTCCCTGGTCGTGCCATTCTGGTTCTGGTGGCTGATCATTGGCATCGGCTTTCTCTGCGGGGGATTTTATTTGTTGAGACGATAAAATAGGAGGTGGCGAGATGAAAATCGTCGTGTTGCGGTCGCCGAAGGCCCTGCGGGGCATTTTGCGGAAGATTTTTCGGATGAAGTAAAACAAGCTAGTCATAGCGGGCCATGCCCTCTCATAGAATCCTAGTAGTATTTCTATTACTCCGGAATCAAAAAGCAGGAAATGTTACAGTGTTTCCCCGCCTGGATTGGGGCAAACAGTTTCCTACTGTTTGGTACAAGGAGTAATAGTAGGAGAAAGGAGAGGGGCAAGCCTATGGAAGCGAAGTTGAGGACAGAGGCAATCGAATACCTCAAGCATGCATGTAACACCAGTTTTACCCAGGAGGAGACGGCGGAAACCATCGTGCCGGACGCCTATCCCGATATGCAGACCATTGTAGACGTGGAGGGCAATATCACCCTGCGCAGTAAGACGGCGGAGGCCGGTAGAGTGTCCTTAAACGGCGCAATAGCGGCCTCAGTGGTCTATCTGCCCGAGGGGGAAGAGCGGCTGCGCAAGCTGGAACTCACCATCCCCTTCACCGCCGGATGTGACGCCAGTGATGTGACCGACGACACCAAGATATGTGTCATGGCAACTCTCATTGGCATTGACGCCAGGATGCTAAACTCCCGCAAGGCCTTAGTCCGGGCGGAGATCCTGGTGGAGATTCAGGGCTATGGAGACAGCGTACTGGACTACGCCGCCGAGATTGAGGACGCGGCGGAAGCGGGACTACAGATTCGTCGGGAGGAGGTAGAGGTCAGTTTTGTATCCCAGGTGCGGGAGAAGACCTTTGCCATCTCGGACGAGTTTCATCTTCCGGCGGGATTGCCGCCCCTTGGAGAGATTTTAAAATCCCAGGTGCGGCTATCTACGGATGATGTGAAAAATGTAGGCAATAAACTGATTTTCAAGGGTACGGCAGCCATCCACGCCATGTATGCCGCCCAGCAGACGGGGGAACCACATACGGTGGAATTTGCCGCTACCTTCTCCCAGATCATGGAGATGGAGGGCGAAGCCGACGAGGGGGCCTATGAGATTGCCCTGATGCTCACCAACGTCTATCTGGAGAGTGGTACATCCGAGGGCGGCACTATGGCGGTGGAGCTCCATCTGGTGGCCCAGGCCGTAGAGGTGCGGCGGCACGTGCTCCCCTACATATCCGACGCCTACAGCACCCGCTTCTCCCTGGAGACAGGGCGGATGGAGCACCAGTTAGAGAGCATGGAGCCTCCACAGGAACTGGGTGCCGAGGTGCGGGAGAGCGTAGAACTCCCCGTGGGGATGGTGCGGGTAGTGGATTATTCCGTGCGCACAGGGAAGGTAAACGTCGGCCAAGAGGGCGGCAGGTTGCAACTGAAATCCGCCGTGAACGTCTCGGCGATCTATCTGACAGAGGAGGGTGGCCTCACGGCCCTCAACCGCCGATTCGAGGTCGCAGCGGAGATGGATATTATGCCGCACATGGCCTATACTGCCACAATCCGGGCGGGGGAAAGTGCTCAGATCATCCCCGGCGCAGATGGGGCAGAAATCCGGGTACCTGTTCAGTTTATGGTGCGCCCCTGTCGGAAGATGCGGTTTGCCGCCCTCAACGCCCTGCGCTGGGACGAGGAACACCCCCGTGACCTGGCGAGTTTGCCCAGTGTGGTGGTCTTCTCCGCCGAGGGCGGCGAGAGCCTCTGGCACTTGGCCAAGCGCTACTGCTCTACAGAGGCGCTGATCGTGGGGGCAAATGGGATCGGCGAAGATGCAGTGCCCTATCCGGGGCAGATGTTTATTATCCCGAAGGCACGGTAGCAGACAGTCATAAAAGCGGCGAGGAAACTCGCCGCTTTTATGACTGTCTAACAGGTTAAACCACGGGAAAACATGCCTTTTCATGAAGAAGGGGCATGTTTTTCATCGTTTTGGTACATCCTTCAGTGCTCTAAGCGAAAGCCAGTTTATTTTTGGCAATGGTTATGCTATACTTATTCTGGTTGCAACCATCTGAGGGGGTGAGCGAAATGTCGATGTTCTCCATGGTTCTAATGATTCTATTTTCTTTTATTGCCTTTGTGCTCGGTGTTTTTTATTTGCTGGCAAAATACAAGCGCATCACATTAACGATCTGCTCGTTTTTTATATTAATTGGGTTCGGGCTTTACACCGCGGGCTATTTATCATTTGGTGAAGGCTTTGCACACACGCTCTTAGCGGCATTGCGCGGACTCTTCAGCACGGCGCGTATGTTCATTATGAGCCATGACTATGGCGTAATCGCTTCTGTACAGGGTGCTCAATGGCTGACAGAGAATATATGGCTACAAATTCTATTTTGGCTTGCACATGTGTCGGCGGCCATTGTAATGCAAGCGGTCTTGTTTTCTTTATTTGGCCAGAAGATGATGGAATCATTTCGTTTGCGCTTTGGGTTGCACAAAGAAGTGTATATCATCAAAGGGAGCGACATAAATGCGCTCATGTTAGGTGAAAATATTGCAACCCACGATATGACGCAAAAGTCGCCGGATCCGAAGCGCCTCGTTCTTTTTTTGCTGGAAGAAAATAGACATATGGAGCAATCATTAAAAAAAGCCGTCTATTTTGGCGGGATTGCAAGAGTTCTAAACAGGAAAAATGACCTTCGGCATTATCTGGACAAAGCAGGGTTTGGGAAGTGGAGAAGCCGCAGAAAAAAGTATCATGTTATTTTAATGCCGGAAGACACATCCGTGCCGGATGATGCGCTGGACGTAGCGGAATACGCGAAAGAAAAAGCGGTGACAAGTGAAAACCTGGATATTTTTGTGATTGTCTCATCCGAGTTTGAATGGATACGTGAGCAAATTGAATCTTTTACTCAAAATCAAAATGCGAGATCAAAATTCCCCTGTACATTCCATATGATCAATGAAATGGATTTGCTTGTCAGGGCGATGTTGGAGAAGCATCCTCCCTATCAGTGTAAGGGGCTTCGTTTTTCGGGGGGTATAGCAAAACGTCAGTTTAATGCCATGATATTAGGCTTAGGCGATGTCGGGAAGCAGGCACTTTTGCATCTGATTATGAATGGACAGTTTATCACAAAAGATAGAAGCCGTATGCGCGCAATTGTTGTTGATAAAGAAAAAGACCATGCGTGCGGGTCATTTTGGTCCTGCTATCCGGCATTAAAACCGCCCTTGAATCTCGTCTGTGAAATCAAGCCTGAAAGCTGTGATGTGTGGAGCGAAGACTTCCTTGCCTTGCTGGACAAATGGCATGATATAGACTATATTATAGTTGCATTAAACGGCAACAAAGAGAACAAAGATGTTGCTAGAATTATACGGCAGTATTATAAAAGCAAGGGGACGACGCTCCCTGTGATTGCGGTTTCCGAAAAAAATGAAGGACTACATAGAGTACAGCAAGGCGACGTTTTTACCTTTGGCTGTCGTGAAGAAATATATAAAGATGCTGTCATCATTCGGGAAAAAACAGACCGTGTGGCAAAAGCGATACATAACGTATACGGCGGGCTGCCGCCGTGGCATGCACTTGATTGGTTTCGGCAGGAGAGCAATCGGGCAATGGCGAACTTCATCCCCGCTATGTTGAAACTGGCAAATATAAGCGAAGAAAAGGCCATAGAAGAAGAGGCGCTTACCGAAGACCCCGCATTGGCAGAGGTTCTTGCCGAGACGGAGCACCTTCGCTGGAACGCATTTCACGCGGCAATGGGGTATGAGACCATTTCTATTGATGAGATGCAAAAGCGGTTTGGGGCGTACAACGGGGATAGCGATCCGCTGGAATATGCCCGCAGGGACTCCGGAGACCGCTTGCACGTATGCTTGGCGCCGTGGAATGACTTAGATGCGGTTAGCGAGACATACAGAGAATTGGCGCACCGTACAGATAACAAAAAAGAGCAGATGCGAGATTTCAAAGCGAATGACCGTAGCATCGTCCAATACATACCTAAATTTTTGAGAGCGGCGAGAGGAGAGCGATAACACATGGGAGCAAACAAATACGACGTATTCATTTCATTCAAACACAGCGATGCAGAGAACAACAAGACAAAAGATAGTGCCATCGCGGAGAACTTGTATCACTTTCTCCGGGAGCATGGGGTTCGTGTGTTCTTTAGCCCTTTTGAACTGGAATTTCTGGGACAGTCTCAATACTCCAAAGTGATAGATGAGGCATTGGACGCCTCCAGGTTTTTGGTCGTCATTGGGTGCAGCAGGGAAAACTTAGATTCTCAATGGGTCAGGTACGAATGGGACAGCTTTTTAAATGACATCCGAAGCAGTGCAAAAGCTGATGCCGAGGTGTTCGTTATATATGCAGATATGGCAGTGAGTGATTTACCAAGAGCACTGCGGCAACGACAAGCTTTTCCCGCAGATGAAAATGATTCATTTGAACGGCTGTACAATTTTTTGAAAAATGCCGGACTGCAATCTATGCCACAGACAACAGAAGGGATAGGAGAAGTCGCCGGGGTGGAAGAGGCGGTAAAGCAAACCAAGTTGGAGCATGATGATAAAGCAGGTAGACAAACTTTTACACTTAGCAATCCAGCGCGGTTTATCACATTTAACTCTATAACCGATTCTAAATGGGGTGATGAACGTAACTTTGTATTGACAAAGGAGATTGCCGAGCCAGCAGATCAGTGGCGCAACTTGGTAAAAGTAACTAGAGGCGGCGACTATTTCATCAGGATATACGTACATAACAACGCCGCCGAAAATCTTAATTTGATTGCCGAGGATGTGCGTGTGATGACCAGAATCGCTCCGCATGAAGGCTATGTGACACGTGTACAGATTGATTCGATTATTGGTGCAAGTAATGCAACGCCGAAAGAGGTATGGAACCATGTGGTATTTACCTCTGATTCTACCCCGTTCAAGGTGGAGTTTCTCCCGGGGACTGCGCGTTTCTATAACAATAACAGCCTCCCGGATGGATGGGCGCTCAACGAGAAGGCACTGTTCCAAACAGCACAAGGCGAAGGTGCATTATTGGGATATAGCTCGCTAGATGGCAAAATCCCCGGTTGTTATCAATTTGATGGACATATTCTTTATCAAGTGCGAGTGAAAGTGAAAAATATAATTCCTGACGACAGGAGTTCACTAGACAGCATTTTGAGTGCCAGCGAGCTTGGGGCTAAAGGTTGGGAGCACTACAGAAAGCGTGATTTCGTGACGGCAAACAAGTGCTTTGACCTTGCTATTGAAAAAGGCTACACAGATGCACATGCTATGATTCTTGTTGCACATGCCTATAGAGATGGCAAGAAGGGCGTGGAAAGAGATTATGACAAGGCGTTTTCACTATATCAGAAAGCTGTGGAAGGTGGCGCCACCGGAAACTGGGCGGGGTGGGCAGAGTATAATCTTGGGGTTTTTTATCAATACGGTAGAACTGTTCCTGTAAATATGCAGATTGCTGCAGAATGGTATATGAAGTCCGCCAATAAGAATTGTGTCGGAGGGATGGCTCGAATCGGTCTGTTCTATGAAGAAGGCTTGGGTGGGCTACCCATGGATGCCAAAATGGCTGCCTATTGGTACTTGAAGGCAACCCAAAGTCAAGATAAAAGCGGTAGTTTCGCGAAGCATAACGCCCAATATCGACTGGGCTTACTGTACAGAGATGGGCGCGGTGTAGAAAAAGATGCGAAGAAAGCCGCCGAATGGCTCAAAAAAGCCGCAGACGGCGGCGATCAAGATGCGAAAAATGAACTGGAAATAATAAATCTTTTGTCATAAAGGGGGTATCTGATGTATACACCTAGTCCGATTGATACCAATCACATCCAATTAAATGATGACATTTTAGCACTGAGCGAAACGCTGGCAAAAAATACGCATGAAGTATGGGCAGCCGGACGAATCGCCGAGGGCTGGGTTTATGGAGAAAACAGGGATGACAGCTTAAAGCATCACCCCTGTTTGGTGCCGTATGAAGCTTTACCGGAAAGCGAAAAAGAATATGATCGTGCAACGGCAATCGAAACACTCAAAGTCATCATGCATCTTGGATTTGATATAAAGAGTTCACCGACCCGTTTACGGGTGAGTTTGTAAGGAAAGGCAAGCAAAGACGTGGATTTAGACCAAGCGCCGGATCAACTCTTCTTTGCTCCCGTCCAGCATGTCGATCACGGGAATTTCCAGCACGGTATATGCGCCCGGCACCTGCTTTGCGCTGGCCCTTGCACATGCGACCATGGCCTGTGCGGTCAGGGCCGGGTTGTTGATCTTCATGTTGAATTCTAAGAGCTGATTATGGGTCTTGCCCGATACGCCTTTGCGCACCATGTTGACACCGTGGCCCACGTCTTTGAGGGAATCCACATTGGATTCCAGATAGACGTGGGTCTCGTCGTTGACGAAATACGGGTCGGCCTTGATTTTCGCCGCGATATCGTCGAACGCATACCCGTCGAGAAGTTCCACGTACACCAGACGCCTGTGGACGCCGGTTCCCAGGGGAATGGTCATGGACAGGGCGTTTTTCACGCCTTCAATGGCCTTGACAGCTACGGTATGGCCCAGGCTCATGCCGGGACCGTAATTTGTAAAGGTCTTGCCCTGGGGGGCCAGGACTTCCATCAGCGCCCGGACGATGGAGTCGCCACCGGGGTCAAAGCCTGTGGAGACAATCGCCGTAGCGCCGCCTTTTTTTGCGGCCATATCCAGCCGCTGGCGGAGCTCCCAGATATCCGTGTGGATATCGTAGCTGTCCACCGTGTTGATCCCTTGGGCGAGGCATAGTTCCGCCACGCCGGGGACTGCACGGGTGGGGACGCAGAGGAGGGCCACGTCGGGTTTTGTCTCCAGCTTACTCACGTCATCTACTACGGGGACAGAGACTTTGGGCTTATGCAGTGATTGGGTGCGCATGATAACGCCGCAGAGTTCCATATCCCGTGCGGCGTCAATGGCGTCTACGACGGCCTTTCCCAGATTACCATAGCCGAACATTGCGATTTTTAGCATTGAATCATCTCCTTGGGTGTAGTTATTTTGGAATGCTAATTATGTAGCCCAGTTGGTCACGGTAAGATTTTCGATGTGCGCAAAGTGCAAAACCTCGTAGTATACAATGAGCGGAATAATCACTTGATTCCCCGTACGCTCTTCCTGTAACCAGCGTGCTTTCACGTCTTTGTCATCACGCAGGATATATGAGATGATATTTGTATCCAATGCGTATATCATACTTCTCTCTCCTGAAAGTTAAGCCGTTCAAATTCTGGCACTTCTTCATCGCTGGCCTCAATTTCTGAAAAAAATGTATTAAGGACAGCCAAGCGTTTTGCGCTTTCACGAGCCGCTTCAATGGTTTCATACTCTTGGAACGGAAGTAGAACATAACAGGGTTTGTTGTTTTTGAGAATACAGACCGACCCTTGTTCATCTACAAGCCGGGCCACTTTGGAAAAGTTCTTGTTGGCATCGTTCATTGCCACAAGTGCATTTGTGTTAATCATCATAGCAAATCACCTCCATAGAATAGTATACCACGAAAACGGAGTGAATTCAAGGTTGAATTTGTAGATGAATTTGTAGGATGTAGAGAGAGGGAAGGCTGCTCTTCCAAAGGAGGCAACGCTGTACAATGTACACCTGCTAGTCGTGCCTAGAATTTCCACTCAATCTGGATACGCTCACTTGTGGCCTTGACCCTCGTAAGCAGTCCATCGGCCACGATACGCCGATCT
>Ga0131853_10000150_pt1 | contig 115820 bp, 113 predicted proteins | sample TergutLab28metaG_FD_92764 | JGI IMG/M metagenome (GOLD analysis project Ga0131853, IMG submission 92764) | Labiotermes labralis P1 segment gut microbial communities from Petit-Saut dam, French Guiana - Lab288 P1 (version 2) (version 2) | ecosystem: Host-associated > Arthropoda: Insects >...
CATTCCCTGGCAGTTGTGCGACTTGCTCGCCGCCATGGAGGCCGACGCAGGCATCAAGTTCACCGAGCTGCGCGTGGACGGCGGCGCGTCCGTCAGTGATATCATGATGCAGTTGCAAGCAGACTTCAGCCAAGCCAATGTCAACCGCCCGCGTGTGACCGAAACCACAGCACTCGGCGCGGCTTACATCGCGGGATTGACGGCAGGCGTGTGGGCCAGCAAAGCCGAAATTGAGCAAAACCGCCAAGTTGACCGCGTGTTTGTGCCGCAACTGCCGCGTGCGCAGCGCAACGAACTTTACGCTGGCTGGCAAAAGGCCGTGCAACGCAGTTTAAACTGGATTGAAAGTTAGCACACAACCGTGTGTAGGGGCGCGCATTGCGCGTCCGTCCTTTTTCGCCTGAAATAAAAAATCCTGGACGGCCAATGGCCGCCCCTACATAAACACAAAAGGCAGGGAATCACTCCCCTGCCTCTTTTATTTGTTTCGCTGGCTAAGCCATGCGGATAATCAGTTCGCCGCCTTTGACGGGCTGCTTTTCGCTCACGAGCACTTTTTCAATCACGCCGTCGGTTTTTGCCATCACGGTGGTTTCCATCTTCATGGCCTCGATAACAGCGAGGACGTCGTTTTGTTTGACTTTGTCGCCCTGCTTCACCATCACCTTGCTCACCATACCGGGAATGCTCGCGCCAATGTCTAGGGGATCTTCCAGATTAGCCATAACCACATTAGTGGCGGTGGTTTGACTGCTGTCTTGCACGGCAATTTCGCGGCGGTCGCCGTTGAGCTCAAATACCAACTGACGCAGGCCGTCTACATCAGGCTTGCTCATGCTGATGAACTTGATAATCAGCGTCTTGCCGTCTTCAATCTCCACTTGCGTGGTTTGGCCGGGCGCCATGCCCGCAAAGAACACCGGACTCTCTAGGGCACTGAGTTCACTGTACTCTTTTTGGTGCGCGTAGTAATCTTTCAGCACCTTCGGGTACAAGCAATACGACACGATGTCCTGCATGTTCGGCTCGGCGCAGAAGGGTTTCATCTCAGCGCGAATGGCATCGAAGTCCACCGGCGGCAGGCTTTCGCCCGGGCGGCCGGTAATGGCCGTTTTGCCCTTGAGCACCACGGCCTGCAAGTCTTTGGGGAACCCGCCCTGCGGCTGGCCCATCATGCCGCTGAAGTAGCTTTCCACGGAGTCCGGGAAGGCAATGTGCTTGCCTTTTTCCACGATATTTTCGGGCGTCAGGTCATTTTGCACCATGATGATGGCCAAGTCACCGACCATTTTAGAGCTGGGTGTGACCTTCACGATGTCGCCCACGAGATCATTGGCCTGCTTGTATTTCTCCTTCACTTCTTCAAAGCGGTCACCTAGGCCAATGCTATCCACTTGCGCGCGCAGGTTGGTATACTGCCCGCCGGGGATTTCATATTTGTAGATGTCGGTTGCGGGGAAGTCCAAGCCTTCTTCAAAGCCTGCATAGTAGCCGCGCACGTGCTCCCAATAGCGGGAAATGGGCAGCAGCGCGTCGTCTTTCATGCCGGTGTCGCGCTCGGTGCCTTCAAGGGCGGTCACCACCGCGTTGAGCGACGGTTGGCTGGTGAGCGAAGATAGGCTGGCAATGGCGGTGTCCACAATATCCACACCAGCTTCAGCAGCCTTGAGAATAGCCGCCACGCCGTTGCCGCTGGTGTCGTGCGTGTGCAGGTGAATGGGCAGGCCCACTTCTTGTTTCAGCGCACGCACCAGTTCTTGCGCAGCATAAGGCTTGAGCAAACCGGACATATCCTTGATACCCAAGATGTGCACGCCGCGTTTTTCAAGCTCTTTGGCCATATTCACGTAGTACTTCAGGTCATACTTGGTGCGCGACAGGTCAGAAATGTCGCCGGTGTAGCAGATGTAGCCCTCGCACAGCTTGCCCGCCTTGCGCACTTCATCAATGCTCAGCTCCATGTTGGGCAGCCAGTTGAGCGAATCAAACACGCGGAAAACATCCACGCCCGCCTCGGCGGCCTCATGAATAAACTTGGCGATGAGGTTATCCGGGTAGCTGGTGTAGCCCACGGCGTTGGCACCGCGCAGCAACATCATCAACAGCACATTCGGGATTTTCTCGCGCAGCAGCTTCAGGCGCTCCCACGGCGACTCGTGCAGGAAGCGATAGGCTACGTCAAAGGTCGCGCCGCCCCACATTTCAAAGGCAAAGGCATTAGGCATGGCATGTGCCATGTAGTCCGCAATGGCAGTCATATCTTTGGTGCGCACGCGTGTGGCAAGCAAGCTTTGGTGCGCGTCGCGCAGCGTGGTGTCGGAAATCAGCAGCTCTTTCGCACCCAGAATATGCTGTTTCACGGCATCAGCGCCTTTGCTGTCCAGCAATTGCTTCAGGCCAGCCTGCGGCACGCCGCTGGTAGCAGGCACAGGCGGTGCAGTGAAATCCGCAGGCGCAGACTTGCCGCCATTAACCACAGTGTTGCTGATATACTTAAGCACCTTATTCGCGCGGTCTTGCGGCGCAGGGAAGGCAAACAGCTCGGGCGTTTCGTCAATGAAAGTGGCATGGCAATCATTGGCTTGGTACTGCGGGTGGTTGAGGATGTTCTCTAGGAAGCGAATGTTGGTTTTCACGCCACGAATACGCATTTCTTGCAAGGCACGCAAGGCCTTGCGGTTCGCGCCCTCAAAGGTGCGGTCAAAGGTAATGACTTTCACCAGCAGGCTGTCGTAGTAGGGCGAAATCTCCGCACCGGTGTAGGTGTTGCCGGCATCTAGGCGCACGCCATGGCCGCCGCCCGAGCGATACACCGTAATCTTGCCGATGTCGGGGCTAAAGTTGTTTTGCGGGTCTTCGGTGGTCACGCGGTTTTGAATGGCCACGCCGCGCACTTCGATGGATTCCTGCGTGGGAATATCAATCACCGGGCCGTTTAGGGCATGCCCCTCGGCCACTTGAATTTGCGCCTGCACCAAGTCGATGCCCGTGATGACCTCGCTGATGGTGTGTTCCACTTGAATGCGGGGGTTCATTTCAATGAAGTAGTGGTTGCCGTCTTTGTCCACCAAAAACTCCACCGTGCCGGCGTTCACATAGTTCACCTGCTTGGCGATCTTCACCGCGTCTTCGTAGAGTTTTTCTTTGATGGCTTGGGGCAGCGAAACCGCAGGTGCAATCTCCACCACTTTTTGATAGCGGCGTTGCAGCGAGCAGTCGCGCTCATATAGATGATATACATTGCCGTGTTTGTCGGCCAAAATTTGAATCTCAATGTGCTTGGGCTGCACTAGGAATTTTTCCATGAAAATGTCGCCATTGCCAAAAGACTTCAGCGCTTCACTTTGCACCAGCGGGAAAGCAACTTTCAGCTCTTGTGCATCGTTGCAGCGGCGCATGCCTTTGCCACCGCCGCCGGCAGCTGCTTTCAAAATCACGGGGTATTTATACTGCTCCGCAAGCTGCACAGCTTCTTCCACGTCTTTCAGCGGTGCTTCACCACCGGGGATGGTGGGCACGTTGCAAGCCTTGGAAATCTCTTTGGCGGCCAGTTTGTCGCCCATGTTTGCCAGCACGTTGCTGGGCGGGCCAATGAAGATGATGCCATTGTCTTCGCAGGCTTTGGCGAAGTGTGCATTTTCGCTCAAAAAACCATAGCCGGGATGGATGGCATCCACGTTTTTTTCTTTGGCCAGTTTCACAATCGCTTCAATGTCTAGGTAGGCGCCCAGCGGAGTTTGGTTTTCGCCCACCAGATAAGCCTCGTCCGCTTTGGTGCGGAAGGAATTGAAGGTATCTTCCTTGGAGTAGATCGCCACCGTGCTAATGCCAAGCTCTGCGCATGCGCGAAACACGCGAATGGCGATTTCGCCGCGGTTGGCCACCAGCACTTTTTTGATTGCTTTCATGAAATTTCTCCTTATTCATGTGATTCATAATAGTATATCACAAAACAAGCCGTTTTGCAAGTAGAGAGTTCTCGTCTTGCAAAACGGCTTTTTGTGCAAATCAACCAAACAATTCATCTGCCTGTGCGTGCAACTTGGCGCGGCGAGCCTGTTCAGTAGCCAAATCCAGCACCCAAGTTCCATCAACCTGCACCAACACGCTGCCCTCGCGCACACCGGCAGGCAGCGCGGCTAGCTGAATATCCACATAGCTCCCATCATCGCATTCACACACGGCAAGGTCATCCACAATGCGGTCAACAATCAGCAAGAGCAGCCTCCAATGCAGGCTTCACCAGCGCAGGATTCCCCTGCCCTTTCAGCTCTTTCATCACTTGACCCATAATGAAGCCGAACGTTTTCTCGTTGCCCCCGCGGTAGTCTGCAATGGCCTTGGGGTTGGCGGCAAGCGCAGCAGCAATCGCGGCAGCCACAGCATCGCTGTTGTCGTCCATCAGCAGGCCGTTTTGCTCAATGTAGGCCATGGGTTGTACATCTTCGCCAAACACGGCATGCATGGTTTGCTTGTAGGCCGCGCGATTGATTTTGCCTGCAAGCACCAGATTAATCAATTCTGCAAGTTTTCCTGCATCCACTTGCAAATCTTCAGGCAGCGTGCCTGTGTTGTTGAGGTGGCGCATCAGCTCGCCGGTGATGAGGTTCGCCGCTTCTTTGGGCTGACCGGTCAGCTCCACAAGCCGCTCGAATAGCACGGAAATCGTCTTGTGCACGGTGATAGTGGCGGCATCTTTGGGCGCAATGCCGTGCTCGCCAATGTAGCGCTCACGCTTTTGCGCCGCAAGTTCCGGTAATGTGGCGCGCACTTGCTCCAGCCACGCGTCGTCGATGATCACCGGTGGCACGTCTGGGCATGGGAAGTAGCGGTAATCCTGTGCGTTTTCTTTGTTGCGCATGGGCATGCTCTTGCCCTTGTTGTCGTCCCAGCGGCGGGTTTCCTGCGTGATTTGGCCCCCGCGCGTAATCACATCAATGTGCCGTTTGCTTTCGTATTCAATTGCCCGCGCAATGGCCTTGAAGGAGTTAAGGTTCTTCATTTCGGTGCGTGTGCCAAACTCGGCCTGACCCAGCGGCCGCACAGAGAGATTCACGTCGCAGCGCAGCGAGCCCTCTTGCATCTTGCAGTCGCAAATGTCGAGATATAGCAGCGTTTCGCGCAGCGTTTCCAGAAAATCTAGCACCTGCTCCGTTGTGCGAAAATCGGGTTTAGTCACAATTTCAAGCAGCGGCGTGCCACTGCGGTTGTAGTCCATGTAGGCCGCCGAGCCGTTGGGCGCATGCACCAGCTTGCCCGCGTCCTCTTCCATGTGAATTTGGTGCAGACGGATGCCCCCCACGCTGCCGTTGCGGCAAACGGGAGCATACAGCTGCGTGGTTTGCCAGGCCTTGGGCAAGTCGGGGTAGAAATAATTCTTGCGGTCAAAGGTGTTCACCCGCGTGATGTCGCAATCTAGGGTTAAGCCCAAGCGCATGGCGTACTCAACCACAGCTTTGTTCAGCATAGGCAGCACACCGGGTTCACCCGTGCAACCGGGGCAAACATGCGTGTTCGGCTCACCGCCAAACTCTGTGGAGCAACCGCAAAAAATCTTGCTTTTGGTGCTTAGCTCGGCGTGCACTTCAAGCCCCATCACTACTTCCCAATTCATGCTGTTACCCCCTTCGCTAGTGCAATATCCGTGAACGCTGCGCCCATGATTTGTTGCCCGTCGGGCTTCACAATTGCAGGCAGCCCAGCCAAATTCGCCAAGCAGTTGTGGGCTTCATCAACGGGCAATTCAATCGCCGAAATGCTCGTCAGTACATCTTTCACTTGCCCGCGCACTTGCAGCGCTTTCGTGTAATACAGCTCGTAGTTGTCGCCAGCTAGCATCAGCGAGCCAAACAGCACCCGGCGTTTGGTCGCCAGCCCAAAACCCTCACCACGTGAGAATTTATAGGTTTCGCTGAGATTTTCGGCTTTGGTGCTGCGCTTGCCCAAGCTCACGCCGTCGAACTTTTGCAGGTTTGCGCCAAATTCAGCGCAGGCGATAATCTCACACGCAGCCAATGCATGGGGGAATTCGGGCAGGTTTTCATTCGACCCCACAGGTTGTGCAACATTACAGTCCGCGATAATTTCCAGCAGCACAGCACAATCTTCAACACAACGAGCAATCGGCCCAATGGCATCCATCGAGCTCACCTGCGCCACCAAACCCAAGCGCGACACCGCGCCGTAAGTGGGCTTGATGTGCCACACGCCATGTTCAGCGCAGGCCATGCGATTATCCGTAGCCAAAGCTAGGGGAATCTCACCAGCCGTCACAGCAGCGGCTGCTTGTGGGCTATGCGCAAACTCATTCATGCCCAGCTTGCCGATGACAATCAGCCCGGCAGCTTGCAGTTTTTCCACCACCACGGCATCAAAAATCGGCATGTAGCCCTCGAGCATTGCCGACCCGCAAGCACAGGGCATGCCCTGCACAAAAATATTATCCTGCAAGGCCATCGGCACGCCCGCAAGCGGCGAAAGCGCCTCGCCCGCGTCTAGCTTAGCCTGCACCTGCGCAGCTTGTTCAAGTGCACTTTCATTGATTGCCACGAAGTTCGCACTCGCGCGGGCTTTCTCTAAATATTGCGCCGTGACATCCGCTACAGTCACTTTTTTTGCGGCAATGGCGGCGGCAAGTTGTAAAGCAGTCATATTTAGCTTCCTCCTACTCTTGAATGGCCGGCGCGGCGTAATACTCACCATTGTGTGCGGGCGCGTGCTGCAACAGGGCCTCACGCGCGGTGTGCTCAAGCACGATGTCATCACGCAACACGTTAGTGTGCTCAAGCGGTGTCACGCACAGCGGCGCATCTTGCAAATCCAAAGCAGCAAGCTCGGCCATGCCAACAAGCTTGGCTTCCAGCTCGTCTTGCAGCTGCGCGCATTCCTCCGGCGAAAGCGCAAGCATCGTTAGATCTTGCAGGGTTTTCATATCTACGTTCATTGTTTACCTCCTAACGCAGCCCGCACAAGCCCAAGAAACAACGGGTGCGGCTTGTTGGGGCGGCTCTTAAATTGCGGATGATATTGCACCGAAACATAAAACGAATGCCCGGACAGTTCCATCGCTTGCACCGCGCCATCTTTGGGCGAGGTCACACAGGCAATCATGTCCGTCTGCTGCCAAGCGCACATGCCGCGGAATCTTTCGCTGATTTCCTCGCAGCCATACAACGCATGCAGCTTGGTGCCCAGCACAATTTTACAGGGGAACGCGCCGCGCTGTTGCGGATGATTGCAGGTTTCGCCAACGCCAATGCCCAGCAACGGAATATTGTTTTCCCGGGAAAAGGCGCAGGTGGCCACGTCACCACAAGAGCCATTTTCGCCCGGCAGCACAATGCCTTGCACGCCTTGCAGCGCTTGTGTGATGTTCTCAGTTGCGCTGTCAATCCATCGAATTTTCACTTTGGCTCCACAAGCAAAACCGGCATGGTTCAAGCTCTCAATCACCGACAGATAGGCATCGTGCAGTTGCACATAGTCACCCACAATTGCAATTTCTACTTCGTGTTTACGGTCAGCAATTTTTTGCACCATCGTGCGCCATTCAGTCAGATCCGGCTCGGGCGTGTTCCAGCCAAGCTCGCGGCAAACCACGGCGTCCATGCCGTTGTCGTGCAGCATCAGCGGCGCTTGATACAACGACGGCAGGTCCAGATTCTCAATCACGCAGTCGGTTTTCACGTTGCAAAACAGCGAGATTTTGTCTGCCAAGCCCGGCGGTAGGGGTTCTTCCACCCGCGCAACGATGATATTCGGCGAAATACCCATCGCGCGCAATTCTTTCACGCTGTGTTGAGTGGGTTTTGATTTATGTTCGCCGCTGCAGCGCAAAAACGGCACGAGCGTCACATGCACAAACAAGCAAGCTTGTGCGCCTTTTTCCAGGCTAATCTGGCGAATGGCCTCAATGAACGGCTGGCATTCAATGTCGCCAATGGTGCCGCCAATTTCGGTAATGAGCACATCTGCGCCGCTATTTTCCGCAGCGGCGTTGATGAAATCTTTGATTTCGTTGGTCACATGGGGAATCACCTGCACGGTGCCGCCTTGATAGTCACCCGCGCGCTCGCGTTGCAGCACATTGCGATACACCTTGCCGCTGGTGAGGCTGGAAAGCCGTGTGAGGCTTTCATCAATAAAGCGCTCGTAGTGCCCCAAGTCAAGGTCGGTTTCGCTGCCGTCGTCGGTCACAAACACCTCGCCGTGTTGCAGCGGATTCATACTGCCCGGGTCGATGTTGAGGTAAGGGTCAAGCTTTTGCGCAGCCACGCGCAGCCCGCGTTGCTTCAGCAGCCGCCCCAAGCTGGCCGCTGTAATCCCCTTGCCCAGGCCCGAAACCACCCCGCCGGTGATGAAAATGTGCTTTGTCATTGCCGTCGTCCTTTCTTGTTACTTTTTTTTGCAAAAAAAGAATCAAAAAAACCTAGCCCGCTTCGCGGCGGGCATTAAAATCATTATAACATGCTTTGCAGCAAAATGCAACTGTTTTTTACAGCGCCACCATATGCCGCGTCAGCGGATTGCCCAGCCAAGCGTTGCCCACCGCAAACATCTCACGCAGATAATCCATCGGCAGCGTGCGCCAAATGGTTCGCGCGGGCAGTTGTGTGGCGTCAAGATCAATGCGTCGCGCCAAAAATCGCGCACGATACAAATGAAAGCGCTGGGTAGCTATCGTGACAGTAAAGTCATCATGGCCGAAATGTTCGCGCAACATTTGCTGTCCAAAACGCAAGTTTTCTTCGGTCGATACCGCTCGGTTTTCCAGCAAAATTTGCTCAGCAGGCACACCCCGTTCAGTCAAATACCAAGCCATCACCTGCGCTTCGCTAAACTGCCGCCCTTCGGCATAACCACCGCTGACCACAATCACCGCCTGCGGGTTGCGCATGTGAAATTCCAGCGCAGCGTTCAAGCGATAGGCCAGCATGCGGCTGGGTCTGTCGCCATGAATGGCCGCACCCAACACGATGACGACATCTTCCTCGTGCGTTGCCGTGGACACGCTGCCATACGCCGCCAAAAAGCCAGCGAACAACACTGGTATCATGGCGAGCGCCAGCACACTAATGTGCAGCCATTTGGGCAGCTTGGGCAACAGCGCTGCATATGCCAATAGCACCACCGCCGCTGCCAGCACTAGGTACCAGCCCATGGTGATGCGCGGCATAAAAAACAGGCTTAGCCCTGCCAGCACACCGCCAACGGCAAGAATAATGCGTAAAATCTTCATGCAAACCTCGTGTAGGGGCGCGCATTGCGCGTCCGTGTTTTTTTGAAACCGTGTAGAAAATCCCGGACGGCCACTGGCCGCCCCTACATTACATCCTGTAAAAATCCACCGCGCAGCGGCAGGCTTATTGGTGTGCTCCGCACCCCTCCCCTCACCCGCTACGGCGGGAGCTCCCTCTAACAGAGGGAGCCAGGGGCTTGTTTCTTCAATTTACTATAAAATTTCACCGCGAAGCGAGGTGCTCACCGCAGGTGTGGTTCTTTTTTTCAAAAAAAGAATCGCGTCTCTCTTCTAATTCCCGCGTAATTTGCTGCAAAAATACCCCATGCAACTTATACTTCTTCAAATACAGCAGCAGCGCAAGCCCCAGTATTACCGGCGGCACGGCGAACATCAACACATTGAGCACCACGTTCACGGCTGGCGGCTGCGCGGTTTGCGCCACAATGGCCGCGTCCGCAAACATGCCGTAGGTCGTGGACACATAGCCCGCCAGCTGCATCGCACCGAGGAAAATCAGCGTGGCAATGGCGCCGCTGAACTTGCCAATGAGTGTGAGCAGTGAAAAAATCAAATTCTCGCTGCGATAGCCTAGCTTCCACTCGCCATATTCCACGGCATCCACCATGAAAATGCTGGTGAGTATGCCAAAAAAGCCAAAGCCGCCCACCGTAAACAGCACAATCGGCAGCATGAACATCGGGTTGCCCGTCAGCGCAAGCCCGGCCATCAGCACATAGCCTGCAAGGGGCACCATACAGCCAGCGATGAAAATCTTGCGGCGGCTGATCTTCTTGGCCAGCAAGGGATAGCTGAGCATTGCCAAGGCCATGCCCGCGCCCGCCACCAGCATAAACAAGTCGAACACTTCGGGCGCCTGCCACACATGCGCAAAGTAGAACAGCGCCACCATTTGCGTCACATTGATGGCCGTCATCGCCAAAATAAACACCACTTCGATGATCAACAGTTGATCGTTTTGCCGCAGCGTTTGCCACGCCTCTTTGAAGGAAAACGCTTGCTCGCGGCGGCCGATTTCGCGCACTTTCATGCTTTTTGCCGCAATGCCTGCAAACAAAATATACATGCCCATTAGCAGCAGCACCCAGTAGAAATAGCCCTGCGCTTCGCTTTGGCCGCCCAGCGTGGTCACCATCGTGCGGGTGAGCACCGGCACGCCAATCATCGCAATGCCGCCCACCAGCCGCGGCCAGGTGGAGATAACATCTCGTTCGCGTTCGTCCACGAACGATGCCGCGTAGGCATAGTAGGGCACGTCAATGACCGTGTAGGTCAGGCCATACAGCATGTACAGTGCCGTGATTCCCACCAGCAGGCCAATGCCCTGCATGCGCGTCATCACCGGCGAAAACATGAACACAATCACCACAGCGTTAAGCACTGCGCCAATAATCACCCACGGTTTATGTTTTCCCCACGGCGTGCGCAAATTCTCGCTAAGCATGCCCACGATTGGGTCGCTGATGGCATCCCACAGGCGCAGCACCACGAACATCACCATCAAAAATCCGGCCGAAACACCCAGCACCGTCATGCAAAACACAACGAAATACGACCGCACTAGGTTGAAGGCAAAGCCCCCGCCCAGCGCACCCATGCTGTAGCCCGCAGTTTCTCGCACAGTGAGTTTTGGTTGCATCTTAGCACCGCCCTTTCTTGTTCTTTTTCAAAAAAAGAACCAAAAAAACCTATGCCGCTTCGCGGGGGGATTTTTATGGGGCTGGAGAGAACACAGCGAAGCGAGTAAAATTGTTTCACGTGAAACACGGTTTTTACAGAGAAGGCTGCCTTTTCTGGGTGGAAGGGTATATCCAACTGTAGGGGCGCGCATTGCGCGTCCGGATTTTTGCCATGCAAAAACCCCCGGACGGCCAATGGCCGCCCCTACAAATTTCCCCCATTAAGCACTAAGCACCACCAACGCAGTAATCGCCGCAGCAACAAGCCCCAGTCCCGCCAGAACAATCAGCCCCTGGCGCACGCCCTCGCTGACGCTAGAGGGCTCAAGATCACGTAGCCACTGCTTGAAGTCTAGCTTGCGTTTGCACAAGTCTTTGTAGTAAAGCACCCGCGTGCGGTAGTTGCGTACATCGCTTTCGTCAAACTCAAACAAGCGCACGCCACGAAACACGCCGTCGCCATAGGCCGCAAAGCCCGTACCAGGGCAATAGCCCAAGTCGATGCCATCCACTTTGCCGTGAAAGCTGTTTTTGTGGTCATGCCCAAAGAACATGCCCAGCATGTCGCCTTGCTCCTTCGCGGCGGCGAACAATCCTGCGTCGCCGCTTGAGATACACGGCCGCTCGCAGTAGCGCCCAACCGCTTTGTTTTCATCAAGCGTGTAGTATGTTTTCTTTTGCTTGAATTGCGCAAAGCCGGGATGACCATGCTTGCCACGCCGCCTGCTGGTTTTCAGCAAGCCATACACCGCAGCAATGGGGATGTGCATGAAGGCCAGTGCGGGCACGCCGGACAGACTGTCGCGCACGCGGCGATACCATGCCACTTGATTGTCATGCAACGGCTGATAACCCGTCAGGCTTGTGCTGCCATGCGAGTCCAGCATATACAAATTTAGAGCACGCTCACCCTTGCTGTTAAAAATCAGCAAATTATGGTTCGCACAACCTTCCACATCGGGGGTGTCATAGGCCAAACAGCAGCTGTGTTCTTGATAATAACCCAGCTGCGCCTGTGCGCACACGTGCTCAATGTCGTGGTTGCCAAAGGTGAAGGTGAAGGGAATACCACGCTCTTGCATGGGCGCGCATAGCTCGGCGATGAGCCGCCGCACTTGTTCTTCTTTGTCTGCGCCACGCAGCTTGCGTGAATAGCCTTGGATTTGATCGCCGGTGAGCACAACCAAGTCAGGTTTAAGTTGGTCGAGTGCGGCGTCCATCAAACGCAGGGTTTCGCGCTTCACGCCGGGGGTATCCTGCAAATCAGTCATTTGCAGGATAGTGAATTTTCCGTTGCGGAAACTCAATTGTTTCATGCAACCCTCCCTACTATGCATTCCCATCTCGGGTGTAATCCAGCAACCCACCCGCCAGCAAAATGTCACGCTGGCGCGGCGACAGGTTGTAGTTGAGTGCATAAATCTCGCCGCTGCTAAGGTTTTGCAGCGCAACGGCAGTGCCCTGCTGCATGGCAGTGCGAATATCACCCAGCTGCAGTTGGTCACCCTGGCGGATTTTCTCGTAGTCCATGGGGCTGGCGAAGGTCAGCGGCACAATGCCGGAGTTCACCAAATTGGCCAAGTGCATGCGCGCAAAGCTCTTGGTAACCACAGCCTTAATGCCCAGATATAACGGCACAAGCGCTGCGTGTTCACGGCTGGAGCCTTGGCCGTAATTCTCGCCGCCAATGACCATGCCACTGCCTGCTGCTTTGCAGTTTGCCGCAAAGTTGGGGTCGCACTGTGCAAAGCAGAACTGCGCCAGATACGGTATGTTGGAACGGTAAGGTAGAATTTTTGCACCAGCAGGCATGATGTGGTCGGTGGTGATGTTGTCGCCCACTTTCAGCACCGCTTTTGCGGTGATGCTTTGCGGCAGTGGCTCGCTGGTGGGGAAGGGCTTGATGTTCGGTCCATACTCGATTTCCACGCTGTCCATTTCGCTTTCGAGCACAGGATGCTCAATCATGTTGTCGTCAATGAGGAAGCTTTCGGGCATGGTGATGATGGGGAATTCACCCAGCGTGCGTGGGTCAGTAAATTCACCAGTGATGGCAGCCGCTGCCGCCACTTCGGGGCTGACGAGATAGACCTGTGCATCTGCCGTGCCACTGCGGCCCTCAAAGTTGCGGTTGAATGTGCGCAGCGAAACCCCGCCACTGCTGGGTGCTTGACCCATGCCAATGCAGGGACCGCAGGCGGCCTCCAGCACACGCGCGCCAGCGGCGATGATATCCGTGAGCGCGCCGTTTTGCGCAATCATGGTGAGCACTTGCTTGCTGCCGGGCGAAATATTGAGGCTCACGCGCGGGTGCACGGTTTTGCCTTTGAGAATCGCCGCGGTTTTCATCAGGTCAAGAAGACTTGCGTTCGTGCAAGAACCAATGCAAACTTGATCCACTTGCATGCCAGCAAGTTCGCGCACGGGCTTGACGTTATCGGGCATGTGCGGGCAGGCGGCAAGGGGCTCAAGGGCAGTTAGGTCAATATCAATGATGTCATCATATGTAGCATCAACGTCGGCGGAAAGTTCAGTCCAATCTTGCTCGCGTTCTTGCGCCTTGAGGAACGCACGCGTCACGTCATCACTGGGGAATACCGAGCCGGTTGCGCCGAGCTCCGCGCCCATGTTGGTGATGGTGGCACGCTCCGGCACGCTGAGGCTGGCTACTCCTGCCCCACCATATTCCATCACGCGGCCAATACCGCCCTTCACACTCAAGCGGCGCAGCACCTCAAGAATCACGTCTTTCGCGCTCACCCAAGGCTGCAACGAACCGGTCAATCGCACAAGTGTCACCTTCGGCATGGGAATATGATAGGCTCCGCCGCCCATGGCCACGGCAACGTCCATGCCGCCGGCGCCCATAGCCAGCATACCTAAGCCACCTGCCGTTGGGGTGTGGCTGTCGCTACCAATCAAGGTCTTGCCGGGTTTGGCGAAGCGCTCCAAGTGCACTTGGTGGCAAATGCCGTTGCCCGGGCGCGAAAACAGCAGCCCACGTTTGCGTGCGCAGCTTCGAATGAATTTATGGTCATCAGCGTTTTCAAAGCCGCTTTGCAGCGTGTTGTGGTCAATGTAGGCCACGCTGAGCTCGGTTTTTACGCGTGGCACGCCCATTGCTTCAAACTCCAAATAGGCCATGGTGCCGGTGGCATCCTGCGTAAGGGTTTGGTCGATTTTCAGCGCGATGGTTTCGCCGGGCACCATGTTGCCTTCTAGCAGATGGGCGGCGATGATTTTTTGTGTGATGTTTTGTGGCACGATATTTCTCCTCATTTTCAAAACGGCAGAGCCAAAGCCCTGCCGCCGTATTAATAATTCCTTATAGGCGCCCCCTTGGGGGAGCTGGCGCGGCTTGCCGCGGGGTAACCTTGTCTACCAGAAAAATAGCCAAAGCCAGCCCACAAGCAAACCGGCAATTCCGGTGAAAACCCATTCGGTCACTTCAAACCATTGCATGTGCAGTCTCCTTTGACTATTTTTATTACCTACCATTATAGCAGATTTCGAGCAGGTTTGTCAAGCGTTAATTCTGCCAAGCCGTCGGCATAGCCCATGGCACACACTTGCTCGAGCAGCTCACGTGGCTTGGTAGTGAACGTGCGTAGCGGCAACGCGGCCGCCGGGCGAATCAACACTGCGCGGCCCTCGCGCTCCATGTCTTCTAGCAGGCGTAGTGATTGCATGTAGTTCACGTGGCGCAGCTGCAATGCTCGGGCAACCGCAGGATAGCGGCGCAACGTCATGGCGTATGTGTTTTGCAAACGCTCGGGTGCTTTCACATAGCCTGTCGGGCGGTTGAGAATGGCCACCACGCGTTCGCAGCCCTCACGCAGAGCTTGTTCCACCGGCAGCGAGTCCGCGCAGCCGCCGTCGAAGTAAAGCTGGCCGTCAATCTCAATGGGCTTGCAGCAAAGCGGCAGGCAGGCCGAGGCCATCAGCGCACGGCAATCACGCGCGGCGAAAATCTCGTTGCCGAAATATTCAGCTTGTCCGGTTTCAGCGTTGGTGACCACGATGCGCAGTTCATCTTGCAAGGCGCACAGCACGTCAAAATTAATGGGGTCTTCGCCATCGGGCCCAGAAATGGTTTTGTAGATGTACTCCAAATTGACGAAATTGCCGGTGCGCAGCAGGCTTGTCCAGCCAAGATATTCAGGCCGTGCGGCGTATTGCGCGTAAAACCGCAGCGTGCGGTTGCGATGCCCAGCCAAATGCGATGCCAAATTCGCCGCAGCAGCCGACACCCCGATGTAATAAGGAAACGTGATGTCGTGGTCGCGAAAACATTGCAGCACCCCCACGCCATACACGCCCAGCTGACCGCCGCCCTCGCACAGCAGGGCTGTTTTGGGTTCGCGTAAATCTTGCCAAAGCGGCATAAAAGTCTCCTCATATTTATAGCATGTCTTTTTGCACGTTCAGCGTAAATCGAAAATCCTCGAAAGTCTGCAAGTTCATGTTCATATGCATTTGCCCATGACAAGATACAAACTTTTTTCCATTCAGCTCATATACCGTTTTTACGGCGCAAGTTTGGGAGCATCCATTACATTTTCCGTAATAATCTACAAGGCGGTCAGCAATTTCAGGCGACAGGTCATAAACACTTTTGAGAACGGAATTTGTCAAATCATTTTTTCGCCCCATAAATTTTCCTTCATATTTATAATTTGAAACCATGTACCACCAATAAGAATGGCTCATAAGGTGTTCATTGATTCGTAGAGAATATGAAAATCCGTGAACGGATGATGTGTATGTTATTTTGCAGCCTAATTGGTCACCCTCAATTTTTCGCTTTATTTTAAGTTCTTTTTCACTTAAAAGAAATTGGTCAGTTTTTATTATTTCTGCTTGAAGTGCAGGTGCTAACAGAGAAATACATTCCTCAAACCCAGCCTTAACGCCCCTACGAATAAAATAAAGCCTTGTCTCGCCAATTTCATTGTTAATTGGAACGGCATCTGGCTCAACATCATATTCTTCAACGGTCATTTTCTTGATAATAACTTCGGCAAATTTGCATGTGCCAAGTTTAAGTTCAAGCTCTTCCTGTGTTGCGGAGCGCATATATTTTTCGCTTTTAGAAAAGTAGCGCGTTTCGCCGTTGATGAGTATTTGCATGAACGTTAGACCATAAATCACGGTGATTTCGTTATCCCCTGCTAAGCTTGTGCGATTATCAAAATGCTTGGGCTTTTTGGGGTTAGGCTGCGCAATATCGCTAAGGCTTCTATTATCCGATTGCGTACCAAATGAAATATGACCTTCGCCCAGCAGCAAATGCAAACCGGGCTGCGGCATGTGCACAGCCATGTGAATGCACAACGGCAGGCGAAATGTTTTGGGCACCGTCACGCAAGAGGTTAATGACTTAGTGGGCAGAAAACTGCTGCGCAGATTTTTTTCGGCAGACAGCAACAAGCCATCTTCTGTTTGTTGCGCAAGGGCATGCTTGTCTACTTTGAGCGAATTAAAGTCTACATGGGTTGTGGTCACGTGGGTTTTCCTCCTAAAATCATTACTCACAGCGCCAATAGCACCGTACCCGCCGTCACCAACACGCCACCAAGAATCGTTCGCCAGTTCACTTCCTCGCGGAAAATCACAAAGGCAAGTATAATCGTAATCACCACGCTGAGTTTGTCGATCGGCACCACGCGTGACACATCGCCCAGTTGCAACGCACGAAAGAAAAACAACCACGAAATCCCCGTGGCAACGCCCGAGGCAATGAGGAATATCCAGTTGCGGCGCGTCATGGTGAACACATCGCCGTGGTGGCCGGTGATGAAGACCATCGCCCAAGCCATCACCAGCACAACAACCGTGCGAATAGCAACCGCTACATGGGAGTTCACGCCCTCGAGGCCAAGCCGCGCCAGAATCGCCACTAATGCCGCAAACACGGCCGCTAGCAGCGCATATACTAACCACATGACTGTGCCTCCCCTCTTTCTTGCTTCTTTTTATTTTACCACGATGCAGCGGGGGTTGTCAACATGAAATTTGCGGGTAGACTTTTACCCTCAGCAAAATCCTCGCTCCGCGAACCACCTGCGGTGGGGCTCGGTCGCTTCGCTGCATTCTATTCCAGCCCCATAAGAATCCACCGCGAAGCGATTAGGTTTTTTTGGTTCTTTTTTTGCAAAAAAAGAACACTTCGCGTCGCGCCCCTACTTGCGCTTGCGTTTTTTCTTGCCGCCGCTACGTGATTGCACGGTGCGGTTTGCCGCTAAAATGCCGCCCGCACCGCCAGTCAATAGCATCACCGGCAACAGAATGAAGGCAACCGCCCCCGGCGCACCGCGCGACACTGCCATGGAAATCAGCAGCACAATGGGGTACATCACTGCCGCAGCAAGGGCTCCGAATAGCAAGCCCTGCGCACGGCGTGACCGCACGTGTATGTAACCCGCCACTAGAGCCGCCAGAGCCGCCGCTCCAAAAGCAAGATAGCGCAGCATGCTGCTGGCTAAGTCTAACCGCAGGGCAATGCCTGCCGCCACTAGCAGCAACAGCCCCAGCACAACTAATCCAATGCCCGCGCTGATAAGTAAACGTTTGATGTTCATATATCTCTCCTTATATTGGACTCAAACAAGCGTAGGGTGCAGCCTGTATCTCTACATTCTACACTCTACGCTCTACATTTATTCGTCAAACATCCGCATCATTTCACGAAACAGCTGCATCTCACGGCGCGCGCTGTGCTTGAAGGTGATGGTGATGACTGTGCTTTGCGCATAGTCTTCTAATACTTTTTTCCGTAGCAATAACGGCAGCTCCCGCAACTGCAACCGCAGCCGCCATAGCAGTGGCCGCGTCCGCAGCCGCAGCCGCCCTTGGCATCACGGTGGTAGTCTTTTTCATAACGGTCGTCATCGCGGCGATAATCTTCGCGGTAGGCGGTGTCGGCCCGGCGGAAATCTTCGTTGTAACGATCACGCGCATCATTTTCCTTGTAATTGACGTCGTGATTGTGAAACGCATTGTCGAATGATTTTTTGGTGTGGTCTTTGTGATAGGCTACTTCACGCTCGCGGAAATCTTCTTTGAGCTTTTCCATATCATATTTTTCACGAAAGTCCACGTCGTTTTCGCTAAAGCACTCGTCGTGCTTGTCGCGCGCCATATCTTCGTGATAATCTTCACGATCATCGTAGTAGCGTTGGCGGGAATCTACGTCGCGGTGGCGATAGTCCTCGTGGTAATCGGCCTCGCGGCGCTTGAAATCATCATAGTCGCGCATGGTTAAAAACGCCCCTTTCTCCCAAAATCGTCGCGGTCAAATTTATCAAAGCGGCTTTCGCCGGAAAATTCGCCTTTAAGACCGGCATAACCCTTGCCGTTCCCAAATTCTTTGCCCTTGCCGCCAAAGTCATCGCGGTAGCCATAGCCTTTGCGCTTGAATTGGTCGCGCAGTTGCTCGCCACGGCGGCGCACTTCTTCGGCTTTGCGTTCTTTTTCCCAGTCCTCCATGGATTTGCCCGCTTTGTGTGGGTGCGGGTGGCACATGTGGCAGCTTTGCTTGCCGCAGCCGCCGCAGCCATGGTCATGGTGACGATGGCCGTTGCCGCAGGCATCACACCGGCCGCAATTGCAATACGGTTTGGGTGGTTTTGGAGGTTTGCAGCCACCGCCGCAACCACAGCCGCCGTTATGGGGGTTAGGCATGTCTACATAACGCCCGCACTTGTTGCAGCCGCCGTCGCAACCGCAGCCGCCGCTAAAGGGGTTGGGCATGTCTACATAATTGCCGCATTTGTTGCAGCCACAGCCGCCGCAACCACAGTAGTCACGCATGTTTTCGGCGTGGCGGTGCATATCTTCCACAAACACGATATCGCCGTTGTGGTAATCTTCGTCATAGTTGTCTTTGCCGCAGTGGCATTTTTCATGCGTTTTGTCACGCATATAATTTTCCTTGAAATCTACGTCTTTATTGCAAAATTCTTCGTTGAATTTGTCTTTTACAAAATCCTTGTGATAGTCAACTTCTTTTTCAAAAAAATCTTCCTTAAATTTTTCACGTTCATGGTTTTCGCGGAAATTTTCATCGTTTTCGTGGAACATTTCGTCAAACCTGTCTTTGCTCAGGTTTTCGCAACTGTCTTGGTCATCGTGATAAAAGCGTTCGTTAAAATCCGCGTCGTTGCGGCGGTAGCGCTCGTGATAGTCCGCGTCCCGCTCGCGGAAGGAATCGAAGTCATCAAATCGTTTGCTCATCGTGCAATCTCCTTGTTGTTGATAGTTCATGGTCTGTTTGGCATTCCTGAAAGTGTTGCGCAAAACTTTCCTGGTTGCCGGTGTGGCGCACATTCACCACGTCGCATTGATGATGAAGCTCATCGCGCAAGTTTTTCATGCTTGCGCGCAGTTCATCGCAAAAGTCATACCTCATTCAAACGTCCTCTCTTTTGGTGCGAACGTAGTCCACTTGCCGTTCGTGAAATTCTTCGGTGAAATTTTCGCCGTCACGATGATCACATGGGCACGGGCACGGCCTGCACGGTTGCACTTGCTGGCAGGGCCTGCACAGTTGTGCGTGGGGCTTGGGTTGTTCGTCGGTTCTTCCTGTGCGGAAGTTCCGGCGCAATGCATCGCTGCCTGCGCGCGACTTGCGGCGCATTTGCTCCATGCCTGCGCGAAAATCGTGGGAATTATAGTCCTGGGGCATGCGTACTCCTCCTTCTGCTAAAAAATGAGATACTAGTTCATTATACGGACTAGCCTGACAAGCGTGCACAATTTGGCAAAAAATTCTTGACAAAACCAGCAAGACATGTTATAATTAGCTCAGCCTAACCATCACTATACAAAAAGGAGTAGTCCCCATGAAGAAAGTTCTCGTTTTAATCCTCGCCCTTGCCATGGCGTTCACCATGGCGGCGGCATTCACCGGCTGCGGCAACGGCTATGACGAAACCGAACATCAACACGACCACGCACACGGCCACAACCACGACCGCGCAGACAATCCATGCTATGAAATCGGCTGCGACTGGCCGGGCCACCCCGCTGGCGAACATGGCGTTTGCCACTGCCATGGCCGCTGCAACACCCCCGGCTGCGCCTGCCACTAAGCAGGATTTTGCAAGACAATTTCGGCATATCGACGAAATTTCAGCGCTGCGTTTGTGCATGTTGACCAACAATCATGCACTGCGCGGCGCTTTCCTATGTTAAAGTTTTACTTGTTCACCCTTTATTTTCGTTATATTGCATAAATTTTTACAATTTCTTTGTGCAAGTTGACTTGACAAACGCATTGTTTTGGTGTATACTATGATTGTAGGGTAAAACAACCCGCAAAACACTATAGAAAAGGAGAATACACCATGAAATTCGCAATGAACGAAGTGGATCGTCAAATGCTTGAAGAAGAACGCAAGCTGTTGAAGCAAATCAGCAACGAGCCCATGAGCCTGCGCCAGTTCGGCCGCGCCATTAAACTCGACGCTCTCATCCGCGCCAACCAACGCATGCGCTAATTCAAATTAGTAGAGAAGGACGGCCATGAAACAACTGAATACCCACAAATGACTGCAACGGTTCCCAAAAACTGTTGCAGTCGTTGTTTGTGTTGGGGCTTGATTTTTTCGCACAGATGTGATACAATATATAGGTGTGTGAAAGAGGAGAGATATTGATGAAAAAACATTTACGACTAATTGCGTTGCTGCTGGCCCTCGTTTTCTTGGCCGGCTGCGGCATGTTCGCGCCCATCCCTGCGCCAACAGACCCATTCGACCAGCCACCCAGAGAGCACAACCCTGCCCGTGAGTCCGTGCGGGTGACGATTCCCGAAGGCTTTAACTTTGTGCAAATTGCGCAACGCCTAGAAGAAAGCGGCGTAGTAAGCGCCGAGGCCTTCTTCCATGCTGCGCAGAGTTTTGAAGTGCAGTCCTTCGCCACGCCGTTTGACCGTCGCTCGGCGTTTTTTCTGGAGGGTTTTCTCTTCCCGGATACCTATGAGTTTTTCTTGGACAGTGAACCCAACGAAGTGCTGCGCATTATATTGAATAATTACGCCAGCCGTGTGCTGCCCATGATGGCCACCAACAACACCGGCTTTAGCGACTATGAAGTGCTGATTTTGGCCTCCATCGTAGAGCGTGAGGCAAGGTCTACCGAGCACATGCACATGGTGGCTTCGGTGTTCTACAACCGCATGAACATCAACATGATGATGCAGGCCAACCCCACGCGCTACTATGCCCGCGACGTGCTGGGGCCCTCGCCGTGGATTCCCGGTGATGCAAGCCATTGGCTGCCGCTGTATGACACCTATATCCACAACCTGGCTAGGCCTGACCCGCGCCTGCCCATCGGTCCCATCTGCAACCCCGGCGAGCGCGCCATCTATGCCGTGCTTAACCCAGCAACCACGGAATACTTGTTCTTCTTTTTCGGACAAGACCACGACAATCACTACAGCCGCACCTACGCCGAACACAACGCCGCCATGCGCCGCGTTGGCGTGTGCTTTGGTGCTTGCCCACGCTGCTAGTTACTTTTTTTGCAAAAAAAGTAACAAAAAAAACCTAAACGCTTCGCGCTGACTGTTTATGATGAGTTGAAAAAGCAAGCCCCTGCCTCCCCCTTGGGGGAGGTGCCCCGCAGGGCGGTGGGGGTAAGCTGCGAAGCATAAAATGGTTAAACTAAGGACATGAATTTGACAATTGCTCATTTGGCTGATTTGCATTACTACCCTGCTGCGATGACCGGCGAGTTTTGTCGTGCGTTTGTTGAAGACAACGACCGCTTGGGCAAACCCGCACGCCACAGCGAACGATTGCTGCAGGCCGCACTGGCACAACTGACAGAAAACCCGGTGCAATATCTGCTGCTGGCGGGAGATTTGATTCGCGAGGGCGAGCACGACGCACATGTTGCGCTGGTTGAACTGCTGCAAGATTTCTCGCGCAGCACTGGCACACAAGTGCTGCCGGTGCCCGGCAACCATGACATCAACAACGGCCATGCTGCGCAGTATTGCGACGGACAAAAGGAGCCTGCGCGGCAAACTACATCGGAAGATTTTTCGGCGATTTACAAGCCATTGCTGCCCGAACATGCGCGGTTTTTCGGGCTGAGCTATGCCCTTGAGCTGGACGAGCAGCACACGCTGATTGCGCTTGATAGCACAAAACCCGGCGCGCGTGTGCACGGTGAGATTAGCCCTGAGCAACTGCAATGGGCCGTGGGTGAATGTGAAAACGCCACAAAAAACGGGCGCATTGTGCTGGGGCTGATGCACCACAATTTGGCGCCACATGTGGGGCAAACATTGCCGGGTTATTTGCTGGAGAATTATCTGCATGTGCGTGAAAGACTAGCTCGCGCAGGCATGCAATTTAGTTTTTGCGGGCATCAACATCGCGGCCATGTGGCAAAAGTTGATTGTGGCAAGCATGTGTTTTATGACATTTGTGCGCCTGCGCTCAACAGCTTTCCCTGCCAGTTTTATCGCGTGCAGTTATGCGATGGCACTGCGCACATCACCACACATGCCGCTGACCCCAGCCTACCGCTGAAGGACAGTTTTCGCTTCACCTTTGCAGGCAAGCGCGGCGGATTGATGGGCTTTTTTGCGGCAAATTTGCGGCGCAAGCTACCCGAACTGCTGGGGGATATGGCGCAGTGCGGTGGCTCACAGGCTTGGCTTGCGCAACGCGGCACGCAAACGCCCACTTGGCTGCGGCCAGTGCTCGCGCAGCTGGATGCGCGCTATGTGAAGCGCCCGCACCATGCGGTGAAGCTGGCAGAAAAAGTGCTGCGGCGAGCGATGAAGTTGCGTATTTCGCCGCACGGCACGCTGCAAGATTTCTTTGAAACTTCGCTGGTGCTCATCTATGGCTACGGCGATTGGCGCGACGAGCCCTTGCTACGTGACGTGGTGCAGCGCATTGAAGATGGGCGATTCGTGAGCCAAGCACTGCGCTTTGCGGGCGATGCGATTACCCGCGATTTGCTGCGTAGCGGCAAACACAGTCGCTTGTTTTTGCAGGTTGCATTGGCTGCCGTGTTTTTCCCACACCGGCGAGCAATTTCCCGCGCGCTCACTCGCCTTGCCATGCGCATGGTGTCGATGCCGCGCAAACAAGAATATATCCTGAAAGGCTAAGCGATGCACGAGATTTTTGCAAAGGCCCGCCATGTGATTTTGGACATGGACGGCACATTTTATCTGGAAGACACGATGATTCCCGGCGGTGACCGGTTTATCAACGCGCTCACACAGCGTGGGATTGGGCACCTGTTTTTCACCAACAATTCGGCGAACTCAGCGGCATTGTGCAGCGCGAAGCTTGCAAAAATGAACTTCCCCACACCGGAGGAAAAGATTGTGCTGTCTAGCCATGTGGCGGCGGAGTTTTTGCAGCGCACACACCCCGGCGCGCGCATTTATTGCTTGGGCAACGAGCGTTTGCATGCAGACTTGCGAGCCGCAGGTGTCAATCTGGTGGACGACGCACCCGACGTGATTCTGCTGGGCTTTGACACCACGCTGACCTATGAAAAGATTCACAAGGCTGCCAATTGGCTGGCCGCTGGATTGCCTTATTACGCCACGCACCCGGACGTTAACTGCCCGCTGAAGGTGGGCTTTATGCCCGACACCGGCAGCATGATTGCCTTGTTTGAGGCGAGCACGGGGCGCCGTCCCACGGTGCTGGGCAAGCCCACGCGCCACACCGTGGACTACCTAGCGCGCTACTTAAACTGCGACCCCAGTGAGCTTGTGTTCATCGGCGACCGAACCGAAACAGACGTGGCCATCGGCTTCAATCATGGCATACCCAGCATACTGGTGCTTAGCGGCGCGACCAGCCGCGAGAAATACGAAAGCCAAAGTGAAATAAAAGCTGGACTTGTGGTGGATAAGCTAGCGGATTTGGTGGCCTATCTTTAATAAAGCATTTGACGTGGACTTTTGCTAGCGGTAGAATAGAACACCGCGAAGCGACTGCTCCCCGCAGGGGCGGATTGAATCCCGCCGTAAATAAATTCTTCAAAGGAGGTCATTGCTATGACCAAATCCCGCAAACGAGTCTTATTCATCGCACAGGCTGCCATTATCGCGGCACTTTACGCGGCAGTTACCCTAGCGCTGGGCGCCACACCCATCCACTGGATTTCCTATGGTCCTGTGCAATTTCGCATTGCCGAGGCACTCACCATGCTGGCGGCACTCACGCCCGCGGCCATTCCCGGGCTGACCATTGGCACGTTTTTCGCCAACCTCGCCAGCCCCTATGGCTGGATGGACTGGGTGTTTGGCACCCTAGCGAGTTTTCTTGCTGCCACATGCAGCTGGCAACTGCGCAAGATTGAATTCAAGCGCTTGCCATGGTTATCCGGCCTGCCGCCGGTGCTGTTCAATGCCCTTGTTGTGCCTATCATCATCATCACTGCAGCGGGACTTGAATGGTCGATCTTCCCGCTGTTTGCCGCGCAGGTTGCACTAGGGCAGTTCGTGGTGGTGTATGCGCTGGGCATGCCCTTATTGGCGGCACTGCGCAAAACTCGTATATTCACATAATTAATCATTTGGAGGAAACCCATATGGCAGCAGACTATGCCGTGCCACTGGCAAAACTAGTGGAGGACAACGGTTACACCTACATTCATCAACCGCCTGCCGCAGCGCAGATTTCCATCAGCAGCCGCGACATTGACCGCCCAAGCTTGGTGCTTGCCGGATTTTCGCAGCACTTTGATGCCCGCCGCGTACAGTTTTTGGGCTACAGCGAGCTGGACTACTTAAATTCACTCAGTGACGATATGCAGCTGCAACGCTTGCGTGATTTCTTCACGCTTAAGCCGGTGGCGGTGATTATTCCCCATGGCAACAAATGCCCTGCATCGGTGCTGCAACTTGCGCAAGAGCACGGCACTCCCCTGCTGAGCACACAAAGCACAACCAGCGCTGCGATGGCCGCACTGATTTCATACTTATCGGTTGAACTGGCCGAGCGTGTGACGCGCCACGGCGTGCTGGTTGAGGTGTATGGCCAAGGCGTGCTGATTTTGGGCGCCAGTGGCGTGGGCAAAAGCGAAACCGCCGTGGAGCTCATCAAACGCGGGCACCGCCTAGTGGCCGATGACGCCGTGGAAATCCGCCGGGTGAGCGACAAAACTCTGGTGGGCAGTGCACCGGATAACATTCGTCACTTTGTGGAACTGCGCGGCGTGGGCATCATCAACGCCCGCCGGATTTTCGGCATGGGCGCGGTGAAGCTGACTGAAAAAATCAACATGGTGCTGCAAATGGAGCCCTGGGACAAAGACCGCGTGTACGACCGGCTGGGCTTGGACGAACAAAGCGTGGATATACTTGGCATTAAGGTGCCGGTGTGCGTGGTGCCCGTGAAGCCCGGGCGCAATCTTTCCATCATTGTGGAGGCTGCGGCGATGAACAACCGCCAAAAGATGATGGGCTACAACGCGGCGCGTGAGCTGCTGCACCAGCTTGGCATGGCCGACGAAGTCGTGCCCGAGCAGCGTGAGCTAGATGTTTGGAAGGAGTATTAGTCAGCGATATTATGCCACATATTCATGAAACTCGGATAGAACACAGCGAAGCGACCGAGCCCCACCGCAGGTGGTTGACAAATCGCCCATTTTGTGGTATACTAGGTATGAACAAACTGTGAGGAAGGGCTACCATGAAACGCTTGCTTAGCGCAATACTAACCATGGCGATGCTTGCGGCGTTTGCCGTGGGCGCGTTTGGCTTGCGCGTGGCACCAAGCCTGATCCAAAGTGGCAGCTGGCAGCAAACTGAGCTACGCTGGCAAGGCGAAGCCACTTGGGAAATCCTCACCGGCGAAGTGAGTGTGGAACACACGCAGCAGGGCAGCTGGCAAATTCTTACTCTGCGTGCACAACCAAACACGGGCAGCGCCACACGCGTGCATGTTCACATTCCAACGCCGAGCGAATTCGCGCTGTTTTGGCTGTTTTGCGACGAAGAGCTACAAGCCGCGCTGGCCGAGGCGCAAGCCATTCTGCAACACCCTGGGCGGCACCATGCAAGCTACATTGTGCAATTGCAACTGGCCGTGACGCAGGCCGAAAACTTCTACGCAACCGCAGAAATTTGCCCTGAGGAATTCATAAACACCGTTGAGCGATTGCAACAACTTGTTGCAAACCCACAAAGCGTAATTGTGAACAACGGACTGCTTGGACGGTTCGCGCCCGCGTGGTGGAACCTGCTTGATAACGTAACCGCGCCACTGCGCCGCATGAGCCGCGTGGAAATCATTCTGCCGATGCTGGGGCGTGTGGTGAGTGCAGTGTTCTCGCGTGATCGATAAAATCCAATAAAAAACGCCCTCCCTTATTATCGGGAGGGTTTGTTCATTCTATTGCCCCGGCAGACACTCTGCAAACTCAATCATAGTATCACTGTGCACCGTGCATTGGCCGGCCACGCTGTGCGGCAGCATAAAGTAATCGCCCTGCGTGATGGGCCAGGATTGCTCGCCCATGCGCAGCGTGCCCGCGCCTTCGGTCACAACAATAACAGCCGGTGCGGCTAATTCGCCGGAGCTGCCGCCCGTGACGGTGTGGCGATTTTGCGCAAAGCAGTCGGTGTCCGCCGGGCCAATGAGACTTTCCATGCGCCAGCAGTCGGTGGTGATTACAGGCTGCGGCGTTTTTTTGCCCAGCTGCAGCGCGCGCTCGCCATGCGCCGAAAAATCGAAACAATCCAAAGCGATATCCGGTTCAAGTCCAAGATATTTCTCGAAGTCGTTGAGCTGGTAGTCCGCGCACCATGCTTCCGGCTGAATGGTGAAGTCGGTGGGTTCCTGCACTTCAAGAATCAAGCAGCCCGCGCCAATGGCATGCGCCACCATGGCCGGCACGAGGAAAACATCGCCCTTTTGCACGGGCACAAATTGCAGCAGTTCAGGCATGGCGTCTTTGTTGTGCAGGCTGTCCTCCACCGCTTGAGCGAACTGCACTTTGGTTAGCTGGCGGTTGAAGCCAAAGTATACCCCTGCGCCGGGGCGAGTGTCGAGCACCGTCCAGCTTTCCGTTTTGCCGTAACTGGAATTGAAGTGCTGGCGCGAAAACGCGCGGTCGGGGTGGCTTTGCACGGGCAGCCGCACCGCACTGCATAGGTACTTAATTAACACGCCGAACTCGTTGCGCGCGCCAAGCACCAGTTGCTTTTCAGCAGCCAGCAAGTCAGTTAGCAGCACGTCCGTGCCTTTGATAACCGAAATACCATCGGTGGGCTTAGCGTTTTTGTTCAGCGCAGCCACGGCGGAGGCAATCCATTCTTCAGGCAAGTTGCCGTCGGCCTCGGGTTTGCCGAGAAAATCACCCAGCAATTTGCCGCCGGTATAAATGCGAAACACACGGTTTGACTCGAAAAAGATGGGTTCACTGGCGAGTTTTTTAAGGTCGATCATAATCATTAACCCTCCCGGTATTGTATTAGTTTTTGCGCATCTGCGAGGCTTGCGAACACGCCTGCGCCGGTTAGCCCAAACAGTGCCGCACCATAAGCGGCCTCTTCTTTATGCACCGGTATATGTAGTGGCATTGCAAATTGCTCGGCAAATAGGCGGCGCAGCGGCTCGCCTTTGCGCACCGCATTGCCGGATGCCACCAGCATGCTGTGCCCTGCGATGTTTTCGGCGCGATACATGTCGTGCAGCTCCTGCACAATGCCTTGCAACACGCCATGAGTAAGATGCTTGGGCGTAAAATTTTCCAACCCAAGGCCGCTGATTGCACCGCGCAGAGCGGGGTTTGCACGCGTGCCACCAAAGCGAGTGTCCACCGTCAGCGAATGCTCAGGTGGCTGCATGGCTAGGGCATTCATGGCGGGGTAGAGTTCATCTGTCGCCGCAACGCCTGCCATGGCAAGCACTTGGCGAAAGAAATCTTCAAGCATGGCGTAAGCCCGGCCGCCGCACAGTGCTGCGCCGACTGCCAAGCTGCCGCCACAAGGCATGGGGCGCGTTTCGAGATGAGTCCCCTGCCCTGTAAACGAGATTTGACTGCCGGTGCCCACGTTGACTAATATGCTTTTTTCGGGCTCACGCACACTGCCAATAAAGCTGGCTTGGTTGTCGCCAATGGCACAAAACACGGGGATGCCCTGCGGGGTTTGGCCGAGCTTTTCTGCTTGGTTGGTTACGCGAGGCAGCATGGGCCAGTCTACCGTGAACTTGCCAGCAGCGATGTCAAATAGACCAAAGCTTGCGGCGTTGGTTGCGTTGACTAGGGGCGTGGTTGCGCCCGCCAGCTGCATGGCCACGTAATCATGGATGGTGCAGAAGGTGACGGCCTGTGTGGGCACTTCGTTGTGCTGCATGTTGTAATCATGCGTGGCACAGCCGTAGCCCGCAGGCACGCCGAGCTCGGGCACTAACGCACCACGTTGGTCCTGCCAAGTGGCGAGTGGGCTGCATGCCTTGCCCTGCGCGTCAATATACAGCATACCGTGCATTTGCCCAGCGATGCCCAAACTTGCGATGTCACTGTGTTTGGCCACAGCAGCGTTGAGTAAATCTTGTGCCTTGGCGAGAATTTTCGCTGGGTCTTGCAGGCGCTCGAACGGCTTGCCTGCGATGTTCGTGTCGTTGGGCAAGGTTGTGCTTTCGATGGTTGCGCCGGTTTGCGCGTCAATTACCGTCAGGCACAGGGTGGTGGTGCCGATGTCTAAACCTAAAGCTTTCATAGTCTCGTTGACTCCAAATCCAGCCGCGCGATGATGTCTTGTTGAATCGCAGGCGAAAGGTCAAGGAAATTCACGAACGTACCGTGAATGCGCATCACATATACCCCGCTGGGTGCATATTTCTTGGGATTAGCGAGAACTTTGCGCAGGGTTTCGGGCGTAGTGACATTCACGTACAAATAAAATGGCGAGACTTTGCCGGCATTTGCTTCGTTAAAGAACAGCGGCGCAACCACGCGTTTGGCAAAGGCAAGCCCTTTGTCTTCTTCCGTTTTTGCGTCGGCGAAATACTTGGGGTCAATGCCGTAGTGCGAGGCATAGCCGCCGCTGAATTTCTCGTAAGGCAATGCAAAACTACTCAGCGTGCGTAAACCCATGCCTTGGTTGGCGTCGCCGTGCAGGGGGTCGGTGCCGTAGTTAAGCTGCGTGCGAGCGCGGCGACCATCGGGCGTGGCACCCACCCAGTAGCCATATAGCAAATGCGTGCTGGGCGTGCTGAAATCAGGCCTAAAGGCATTGCCTAGGTAATTCTTCTGCGCCGCCACGATGTCCGCAACGCGACTTGCCACGTCAGCGGCTTCTTGGTCGGCAACCGCAAGGTGATTGCCAAACTTGGGCGCCGCCAGCAGGAATTGTTGCAAGTCTTCATAGCCGACGAAGTCTTTTTGCAAGGCGATTACTAAATTTGCAGCATCGTCGGGGCGCTCAGCAAGGAGTTTATCGATGGCCACAAAGCTATCTGCAACAACTGCCAGCCCGTGAATGAGGCAGCCGCTGCCGTTGTATTTCGTGCCCTGTTTGTTGGGGTCACGCATGTCGATTTCATCACAGCCCATGGCGGCACTCAAGAACGGCACTGGCAGCTGCGACAGCGCACGCGAGCAACCATTGGCGGCTTCAGCCATGACGGCAGCGTATTTCTCCACCGCGGCGTAGAATATTTTGCGGATGTTGCGAAGCTCAAGTGCTTCATCACCAATTTGCTTGCCGGTGATTAACGACTTGCCGTCGTTCAGGCACAGCTCAAGAATTTTGGCCAAGTTGAGCCAGCTGTTTGTTGTGTTGGCGTTGTCACGGCCCATAATCAGCGGCTCTTGGCAGCCTGCAATGGCGTAATCGGGCAGGTCGGCTTCGTCAACGCCATTGCGGCGCAGCACCTCAAACACGGCGGCGTCGTTGAACAATGAGGGAGTGAGCACACCAGGCGTGAAGAAGAACCGGCCAAGCGATTGATACAGTTCATCGGGCGTGTTTTGGTGCAGCTTCACAGACAGAATCGGCTGCGGCAGATTCATGTCAAAGTAGGCATCCAGCAGCGCGTAGCTGGTGAGGCTAGTGAGGTCGTTGCCTTGCACATCCTTGCCGCCAATGATGAGGTTTTGCGAAATCGCCCAGCTACGGTCGCCCACATTGTAAAACACCAGCAAGTGCTTGAGCAGCGCAGCGGCACTATCGCGGTCTAGGTTTTCGGCAGCGCGGTAGGGTTCAAAAATGCGGTCGGCATTGCCAACGGAGAATGCGAATGGGTTTGGCGCTTGCTCCAAGCACATCACCTGCCACAGCAACATGTAGCTCTGCACGGCCTCGCGCAGGGTGCGTGCGCCATAGCGCGGCACGCGCTCTAAGACTTGCGCCAGCTTACCCTGCCCCTGCTTGCGGGCAATTTCTGCGTAACGCCCTGCCAAAATGGTGGCGGCTTCTAAGGCGGCTTTGAGCGCAGGGTTTTTCGTTTTTTCCGCAACGGCAACAACGCCATGTTCAAGCATGGGCCGAAAATCGGGAATCAAGTGCCCGGTGACTTGCTCAACAAAAAAAACCACTTCGCCCGTGAGATCTTCCACACCGGCGTAGACTTCGCCCAGCGCTTTGGCATAGGCACCCTTTTGCTCGTAGGCGCGAGCGTCGTCGATAGCATCTTGCGTAATGCCCTCACCCGGCGTGATATCGCCAAACACGGCGGTGGGGTCGCAGTAACCCGCGAAGCTTTCCACCTCAAACGTGGGGTTAATGAGCGCATAACTGCGGGCGAAGGCATCGCGTTGGGTGCCTGCAAACACAGCGTTTTTGCTGATGGAAAGCGGCAACTCGCGCGCCACAACCTTGAGGGTTTCGGCAGCACGTTGCTGGGGAGAAAGATCGGCGAACTCTTCACAGCAGCGGCGTTGCAGCTGCTTGATGAAAAACCAGCCGTCGAGGCGGGTGCGCTCGCGCTCTTCGCGGAACAAATCGTTGGCCATTTGGGTGATGTGCTCGTTGGTCATGTGGTAATCTCCTTAAGATTGGCTTGTTTGAAGGCTTGTTTAAAGGCCTGCAATGTGTCTTCAGGCACAAAGGCGGGTTCAAAGTTGTAGTTCTCCCATTTGCCGCGCCCAAGCTCGTGGTAGGGCAACAGCTCAAAGGTCATCTTAGAGGTGTTAAGCTGCGTGAAATAAGCCAAATAATCATCAAGCAGGTGGGTATTGTGGCCGTGCAGCAGAATCAAGCGAATGTGCAGCTGGCGACCCTGCGCGGCCTCGATATTCGCTTTGACTTGCACGTTACTCAGCCCAGTGAGCCGCTGGTGTACGTCATCATGCGGGTGCTTGAAGTCGATGATCAAGTGGTCAATGTGCGGGTATAATTCGGGCAAGCGCGGATGTGTGCCGTTTGTTTCAATGCAAGTGTGGATGCCCGCGGCTTGCAGCTCACGCAATAGCTCGGCTACGGCGTTGAACTGCACAGTTGGCTCGCCGCCGGTGAGCGTGACCCCGCCGCCGTCGAAAAACATGGGTTTGCAGCGTGTTGCGTGCGCGACCAATTCACTAAGCACTAAGCACTGCACACTAAGCACTGGTATACCCTCGGGGTTGCTGCACCAAGGGCAGCGCATGTTGCAGCCCTGCAAATGCAGCACTAGGCGGTTGCCGGGGCCGTCTTGGCTGTAGTTAAAGCCGGTTTGGAAGATGTGAAGCAACGTTATCCCTCTTCCTTGTCGCGCTGCATGGCTTCATCAATGGCACGATTGATAAATGCGTTCATGCTTTCGCCGTGCGCGGCTGCGTGTGCCTGCACTTGCTCTCTTTTGCCTTTTTTCATCCTCACCCTAAATTCATCATAATGTGCTTTCACGTACTCAGCCGTGTATTTTTTATGTTTTTCAGTAACAGGTGACATATCATAGCTCCTTTGTTCAATCTCCACAAATCAATTGGTCCCAATTCAGCCGAAGTTCGTTCAATATTTCCATCTTGACGAACTGGGACTAATATGTTATACTATACTTATGGAGGAAATTAATTATGAAACGTGATCTTGCAACCATCGACGCAATGGGCCTGATTCTCGAAAACATTGAAGTTGTCTTAAAATGCATCACCATGGGTGACGCAAATGCAGGCGATATCCAAACACTTGCCTACATCGCAGACGAATACCTCACCCAACTGCGCGAAGCCATCTCAAGAATTCCTGCATGCCGTTTCACGCCAACATCTCATGATAAACCCGCGTGAGCACTTCTTTGCGCAACAGACCATTCACGTGTTCGCGGTCGAATTGCGCCTGCACTTCGACCATGTGTTCATCGTAATTTGCGTCGCCGGGGCGTGGATCGTACGAGTGCGAGGTTCGGTAAACCGCCCAGCTTTCACGCGTGTAGTCAATGGGATTGGTGAATTCGCGCTCGGTGGGTGCGGTGAAGAAATCGTCAGTTGCCCATGTGCTGTGTGCAATGCTGCTGCCGCCGGGTGTGCGATTATAAATGACAATCACCGGCGTGCCAGGCTTGGCAATGCGCTTACACTCGGCGCGAAATGCCTCAATGTCGAACCAATGCAGCGCTTGCGCCACGGTGATGGCGTCCACGCTTTGGGCGGGCAGGCCGGTGGCTTCCGCTGCGGCTGCCACCACGTGGATATTCTCGTGCGGCACCAGTTGAGCACGCATGTCATCGTTTGGCTCAACTGCATGCACGGTGTAGCCGCGCGCCGCAAGCAACTGTGTAAACTTGCCCGTGCCTGCGCCGATGTCGGCAATGCTAGCACCAGGCGGCAGCAGCGTTGCGATATAGTCGAGAGCTTCGGCGGGGTAGCTCGGGCGAGCGGCGGCATAGGCCTGTGCTTTGCCGCTGAAAAGTTGTGTGTTCATGGTGCTTCCTTCCTCGCTTTGACCAGCAAAAAATTGGGCTTAAGATATTCTTGCACAATCGCGGGCAGCCTTTGCACAGCCCAATCCTTCGGCAGCGGCTCACAAACTTCCTCAAGAATGAACCCCGCTTTGGCCACGGTGGTCAACAGCTCGCCCATGGGGCGGTGATATTTCACCACGCCGTCAACAATCCAGCTCGTTTCGCGTTTGCCGCTTTGGTTGTAGTTTGAAAAGGTGTAGGAAATACGCTGCCCATCTTGGCGATTGAAGCCGCCTTTGCCGTCAATGGTTGCGGTGCTGATGGGGTGCTCCTGCGAAAACAAGAGGCAACCGCCGGGGTTGAGCAAGCCGTAAATGTCTTGCACAAGCCGCGCAAAATCTTCAACGTAATGGAATGCCAGCGAGCTATAAACCAAGTCGAAAGTTTCTGCCAGGCATAATTCTGCCATGCTCATACGAACATATTCAATGCCCGTGCCGCACGATTCTTTCGCCGCCTGCGCCAGCATGTTCTCTGAGATGTCCAGTCCAAGCACTCGTGTGGCACCACGGCGAACAAAATCCAAGCAATTGCTTCCTGCGCCGCAGCCTAAGTCTAGCACTGCCTTGCCAGCCAAGTTCGGCAGCAAGTCTGCCATTGCGGGTTGCTCCAACAGGTTGTTTATGCAATTTTCATTGTTGCGCAGGGCACGATAGCCCGCGAAAAATTCCGGGTCGTCGTAAATATTCTGGTCGCCCATCCCAATACTCCTTTAGTACGACATCTGCTGCTTGTAGGCCATGTCCCAAAACAGATACTCAAACTCCACGCTTGAAATAAAAATCTCTGCGATGTTCTCGCGCTGCGCAGGCGACATGTGTTCCACTAAGCCGTCTAGTGCATCATAAAACCACGCAAACGACTGCGCAAATTCGTCGCTGGCATACATATCAATCCAACTTTTGTAGGGATTATTCTCGTATTGTGCGGCGAAGTCCGCTTTCAGCCGGGCGCCGTAGTCGGCGTAGGTCCAGGCGCAGGGAAACACGGCCGCAAGCAGTTCCGCCAGCCCACCGGTGAGGCCATAATGCAACATGTTGGCGGTGTAACTGCGGTTAAACAGCGAAGACTTGGCTTGAGCTGCCTCTTGTTCCGTGATGCCGAACTGTTTCATGTAGGCGCGGTGCAGCTCCATCTCGCCGTTGAGTATGTAATCTTGGCTACGCGAAAAGCCCGCCATAAGCTGTTCGGTATCGGATTTCATTACCGCTGCGGCAAACACTTTGGCATACTGCAACAGATACAGATAATCCTGCACCAAGTAAAACTTGAACGATTCGAGGGCGAGTGTCCCCTGCCCCAAGCCCTGCACAAAGGGGTGGTTGTAGCCGTCCTCCCACACCTTGTTTGCGCGCTCTTTTAGGCTGTGCGAAAAACTCATGCACTTATCCTCCTTGCGTTTCACTCATTGTACCATAATTCAATGTAAAAAGCAACCTAATCGAATAAAAAAATGCAACCCAGTCGCGGGTCGCATCGTTAGACAAAGTGAAAAGCCTGCGCGCGAGGGTGCTCGCCGCAGGCATGTAAGCATTGAATAAAAAGATGCACGTTTCTCACGGGAAATAAAATTCACGCTCCCACGAAAGTGAAAGCGCGAACTGTCCGCGGCGACTCGCCCGCTGGCTGGGGTAGCAGGATTTGAACCTACGAATGCCAGAGTCAAAGTCTGGTGCCTTACCGCTTGGCGATACCCCATTATTTTAGAGAAGAGCAACAACCCCTGCTGCTGCGTTGCAAAACAACGTGGGGTGGATAAGCGGACTCGAACCGCCGACCTCTAGGGCCACAACCTAGCACTCTAACCACCTGAGCTATATCCACCATAGCAACATTTCTATTATACAGCATTTGCAAGTGCTTGTCAAGAGCTTTTTGTAAGTTTTTTTGCTTCAATTAAAAATGATTTTGCGCGTTTTTTCATGTTTGTGCAAAATGACGAAAAATAAAGCTTGACAAACCCACCAAAATGTGGTATGATGTAAATTGTTAGCTTGGGTTGGAACGGTGGATTGGGATGGATTTGCACGAATGTCGCGACGAAATCCTTGCGGAAATGTTCGTGCGTGGCGAGCAAAGCACGGCGGCATTTGAGCTGTTGTTGCAACGCATGATGCCTGTTTTGTATGCGCGCGTGGAGTCCGCTTGGCAACGTGTTGGCGGTGCTGTGGCGCGCGATGACTTGCTGCAAGAAGCCACGATGGCCTTCCTCAGCGCAGTCACCACTTACCAAACTGGTCGAGGTGCCAGCCTGCGCACATTCGTGAGCGTGTGTGTCAGCAATCGATTAAACGATGCTCTGCGCAAGCACGCAGCCACGCCTCAGCTGGAGCAATTGCTAGAAAACGCACTGCCGCCTAGTTTGTCCGCCATGGATCCTCAAGATCTTTACGCCGCCATGGAAGACGCCCGACGCCTTCAGCAAGTGATGGCACAGCAGCTAACCGCGCTTGAGCGCAATGCATTGCAAGCGCACATGGACGGCATAGACTACAACAACGCAGCAAAAACACTTGGGATTTCAATCAAAGCAATGGACAACGCGCTGCAACGCGCCCGCCGCAAATTGTTGCAACACTTGCCGTAACTCTCTCCCCTGCCCTTATTCGCTCCTAGTAGCCATAAGGCGGTGCAATTCCGCCAAGGAGCAAAATTTATTTTTCTAAGCGAGGTAGATTGGCACATGTACGAAGACAAAACTCTCATCTGTAGGGACTGCAACAACGAATTCATCTTCACCCAAGGTGAACAAGAATTCTATGCGGAAAAAGGCTTTGAAAACGAGCCCGGCCGTTGTAAAGACTGCCGTGACAATCGCAAACGCGGCAACCGCGGCGAGCGCGAAATGTTCGAAGCCCAATGCGCAGAATGTGGCGGCATCGCCCGCCTGCCGTTCCGTCCGCGCGAAGATGGCCGCCCTGTGTTCTGCAGCGCGTGCTTTGAAGCGCAGAAGGAGAATGGATAAATTTTTCGGCATGGCCAAAAGATTTTTCCGCAACCAGAACCGTCCCCTATGTGGGGGCGGTTTTTTTGGCAAAATATAATAACGAGATAAAAAAGAAACAGGGTGTAAATCCCTGCCTCTTTATCAAACTGGAATAGAAAACAGCGACGGCGGTCAAGCCGCACCCCAAGTGCTAGCCGATTTTTTTGCCATCTTTCAGCGCAATTTTGCCCATAAACGGCACCTTGAGCATGCCGTTGGCAGTGTCGCCTTCGAACGTGCAGCTAAAGGGGATATCTTTGCCCTTCATCATGCTAGTTTGCACATTGCCGGTTACGGTGTTGCCTTCAGCTTTCATGTCATTGATCGAAAAATCGGGTATTTCAACGCCGGTGAGTGAAATATCAATGTCGTATTTTCCGTTCTTCTCGCCTACCATCAGCACAGCATCGCCGCGATAAAACATGGTATCCACAAAAAATTTCCATTTGCCGAGTCCTACCATAAGTATGTCTCCTTTTTGATGCAAAATTTTGGTTCACCTACAGTATACAACAAAAAGGCGGACAGGTCAAGAGGTTTTTGTGAAAAATTTTGAGCAGTTGCATAAATATGAGCACAATGTGTTCAATCTGTACACACTAGTTCAAGGGCCTGCGGCAACAGCAGCCACTCGGCCTGTTCCATCACACGGCGTTGCAGGGTTTCAGGCGTGTCGCCGGGCAGCACTTCCACCGCTTTTTGCGCGATAATCGGCCCGCCATCACACACTTCATTCACAAAATGCACGGTTGCGCCGGTGAGCTTCACGCCGCGTTCGAGGGCAGCCTCATGCACGCGCAGACCGTAAAATCCCTGCCCACAAAACGCTGGAATGAGCGCCGGGTGCACGTTGATAATCTTGTTAGGATATCGCCGAACGAAGTCTTCACTGAGAATTGTTAAAAAACCAGCCGTGACGATGAAGTCGATATTGTGCTCTTCAAGCAATGCCAAACTGCGTTGTTCAAACTCAGCCAGCCCCAGCTCTTTGCGTGAAACAGCGAAACTCGGCACGCCAGCTTTTGCGGCGCGTTCCAAGGCAAATACGCCGGGTTTGCTAGCAATCACCAGCGCGATTTCTCCACTGGTTAGTGTACCGTTGGCTTGAGCATCCAGCAGCACTTGCAAGTTTGTGCCGCCACCGGACACAAACACGGCCACGCGTTTTTTGGGCATCAAAATATCCTCCTATGACCAGCTTTGTAGCTCAATAATATTGTCTTCGGGGTCGGTCGCATACACAAACACGGCTTTTCTGCCGTCTGCATACTCAGTTTTCACCACCTCACCAAGCTGGCCTCCATCCGCTGCCAAAACATTAGCGAGAGTTTGCTCAACGTCGTCCACCTCAAAAGCCAAGTGCGCGATTCCACATTGGTTGATACCCTTGCTGCCCGGCTCTATGTTGTCATACGAAAAAATCTCTAGCGTTGGCTGATTCGCGCCATAGCCTGGCAAACACAGATGTTCGCCAACAATGTGCGCGTTGGGCACGCCCGTCATTTGGTCCAGCCATGCGCCGCGCAAATCCCGCGTTTCGCCAATGCTTTGGCAGTGAAACACTGATTTGTAGAACTCAATGAGCTTTGCGCTGTCTTTGGCGATGATGTTCACGTGGGCGAATCTCACAGCCATTGCACATACCCCCTCTTGTCTGCGCAATTATACCCCGCGCTTTCGTAAAACCGCAGGGTTTCGTCTTGTTTTGTGCCAGTCATCAGCGCGATTTTATAGCACCCACGCTGCACGGCGATGTCTTTGGCGAAAGCCAGCACGGCGCTGCCAATCCCCTGCTTGCGATAATCCGAATGCGTCACCACATTTTCCACCCAGGCGTAGGGCCGCTGGCCGCGCGTGAGGTTGGGCACAATCAGCAACACACAGGACGACACTAGCTGGCCGTCCAACTCCGCCACCACGATGTGATGGTTTGGGTCGGCCATGATTTGCTGCCACAGCGTTTGGGGCAATTCGTCGGGCATGGGATTATCGTGCAGATGGGTGTACAATTGCAGCAATTGAGACAGGTCATTCTCTTGCGCAAGACGAATCATGAAAAGATAACCCCTTCATCGCCTGCAACAACCTCACCCATCACATAAGCCGCCTCGCCGTTGGCTTGCAGCGTTTGCACGGCCAAGTCGGCTTGCTCAGGCGCAACCACCACGCACATACCCACACCCATGTTGAAGGTGTTAAACATGTCGCGCTCACTCACGCCGCCGGTGCGGGCAATGAGGTCGAAAATCGCGGGGATTTGCAGGCTTGCTTGGTCAATTTTCGCGCTGAGACCCTCAGGCAAGCTGCGCGGAATGTTCTCATAAAAGCCGCCGCCCGTGATGTGCGAGATGCTCTTGACTTCGCATTGCTCAAGCAGCGCAAGAATTGGCTTAACGTACATTTTCGTGGGCGTCAGCAGGGTTTCGCCCAGTGTGCCGCCCAGCTCGTCGTAGTGCGTAGCCAAAGCATTTGTGTCCACGTTGAACACCTTGCGCACCAGCGAAAAACCGTTACTGTGCACACCGCTTGAGGACAGCGCAATAATCACATCGCCTGCTGCAATGCTGCCGGGGTCGATAATCTTGGTTTTGTCCACCACGCCGGTGCAATAGCCCACCAGATCGTACTCATCTTCTTTGTATACACCCGGCATTTCGGCGCATTCGCCGCCAATGAGCGCACAGCCCGCCTGCACACAGCCTTCGGCCACGCCGGCAACAATCTGCGCCACGCGCTCGGGAATATTCTTGCCCATGCCGATGTAATCAAGGAAAAACAGCGGCTTGCCGCCACAGCAAATGACATCGTTGGCACACATGGCCACACAGTCAATGCCAATGGTGTCGTGCTTGTTCATCAAAAATGCCAGCACGATTTTCGTGCCCACGCCGTCTGTGCCGCTGACGAGAACGGGGTTGGGTGTGTTGGCCAAATCCAGCTCAAACAGCCCACCAAAGCCGCCGATGGCTGATATCGCGCCCGGGGTTTTGGTGCGTGCGATGTGGGTTTGCATGAGCTTGACAGCCTCGTAGCCCGCTGTGATGTCTACCCCTGCGGCTTTGTAGGCTTCGCTTGCGCTGTTGTTGTGCATGGTGTGCTCCTTATAAAATTGATTCAAAGTGTTGATTGCGTAGATAATCTTGCGCACAGTTTCGTCGGACAAAAAATGCGCATCACCAAGCGTAGCGATATCTTGTCCATGCTGATATTGCGCACAGATTTCTGCGTTACGTTTGGTGTAAAGTTCGCGGACACCCGTGCCCTCGCCCCAGGCTTGCCGCCGCGCTCTGGGCACATACAGCATCTCGCCCGGTGCGTATTTTTGCAGTTCTTGCAGCAATGGCGCAGGCAGATACTCCGCCGCGTTGCGATATTTCATGGCGCACCTCCTTGGCTTATGCTATTATCATACAGCAAACTGGTGCAAAGCGCAAGGGGGAGAATTATTATAATTTTATGGCAATCTCTTATCATATTTCGTCAGTGGTGCACCCTTTGGCTGCACGGGATAATCCCCGTTAAAGCAGGCGGTGCATAGCCCTTGCCCGGGCCGCACCAGTTTTTGCAGTTGATCAACGGGGAAAAAGCCCACGCTGTCGGCACCAATTGCTTGAGCAATGCCCTCAAATGTGTCAAACCGGTTGGCGATGAGGTCTTCAGGATTCTTCACGTCTGTACCATAGTAACACGGAAATTTGTAGGGTGGTGAGGCCACCATCACATGCACTTTTTTTGCGCCAGCATCACGCAGCAATTGCACAATTGGAATGGTCGTAGTGCCCCGCACAATTGAATCATCCACAATAATCACGCGCTTGCCCTTAACCACCGAAGGCACGGGGTTAAGTTTGATATGCACACTATTACGGCGCTGCCCCTGTGCAGGCTGGATAAACGTGCGGCCAATATAACGGTTCTTGTTAAAGCCAATGGCATAGGGAATGCCGCTTTCTTTGCTGTAGCCAATGGCGGCTTGCAGGCCGCTGTCTGGCACGCCGATAACCACGTCTGCTTTCACTGGATACGTCTTGGCCAGAATTTTGCCGGCATTCTCGCGCGAAATATGCACAGAGTTGCGGTCAATCACAGAGTCCGGCCGGGCAAAGTAGATATACTCAAACGCGCACATGCTTTTGGGGTGCGCGGGGTCCACATAAGTCTTCAGTGACCGCATCCCCTCTTGATCAATCACCACAATTTCGCCAGGCAGCACATCACGCAGAAATTTTGCCCCCACGGCATCTAGTGCGCAGGTTTCGCTGGCCACCACGTAGCTTTCGCCAAGCTTGCCCACGCACAGCGGCCGAAACCCATGTTTGTCACGGCAGGCGATGAGCTTTTGGGCACTCATCATCACCATGGAAAACGCACCCTCTAGGTGATTATAGGCCTCCTGCACGGCTTCTTCGATGGAATCTACCATTAGCCGTTCACGCGTAATGGTGTAGGCAATTACTTCAGCTTCGCTGGTGGTGTGGAAGATACAGCCTTCAAATTCAAACTTACGGCGCAGCTCGCCTGCGTTGGTGATGCTACCATTGTAGGCCAACACAAGAGAACCATTGCTGTGGTTCACGTGCATAGGCTGGGCATTGCGCGCACGGTTGCTTTGCGCAGAGCCATAGCGCACATGTCCAATGGCCATGCGCCCCTGCCCCAAACCATTGAGCGCAGTTTCGGTGAACACATCGTTCACCAAGCCTTTGGCTTTGTGCCCGGTTTGCACGCCGCGATCGTTCACATAAATACCGCAACTTTCTTGCCCACGATGTTGCAGGGCAAACAAGCCGTGGTAGGTCGCCGCTGCCACATCTAAATCCTCCGCATGGCTAAACACGCCAAACACGCCACATTCTTCGTGAAGCATAAATTCCCCTTTTCTCAATTGAAAAAGCCGCTATCCTGCTGGATAACGGCTTTGGTGTTGGCACCGACTTATTTTCCCGGGCCGTCTCCAGCCAAGTATCGTCAGCACGAGCGAGCTTAACTACCGTGTTCGGGATGGGAACGGGTGGGACCTCGCTGTCATAAGCACCAACTTTGGAACAGCGAACGCTGTTGCCAACATCATCATTATACCATGCCGTACTGAGCTTGTCAATAGTTTTTTTGCGTTTCTGCGTGTTGCCCACTAAAAATTAATTTTTGCGGCAATGTATTGTGCAAGTTCGCCAACAGGCAGGCGAACTTGACTCATGCTGTCGCGCTCGCGCACGGTCACGCAGCCGTCTTCGGCGGTGTCAAAGTCCACCGTCACGCAAAACGGCGTGCCAATTTCATCTTGCCGGCGGTAGCGCTTGCCAATGGAGCCAGTGTCATCGTATTCACACATGAACTGCTTGGCCAACTGCGCGTAAATTTCCTGCGCAGGCTCGGCAAGCTTTTTGCTCAATGGCAACACAGCGGCCTTCACCGGCGCAATGGCCGGGTGCAGGCGCAGCACCACGCGGGTGTCGTTTTTCTCGGCATCCACCACTTCTTCGTCATAGGCATCGCACAGCGCAACCAGCAGCGTGCGATCTAGGCCCAGCGAGGGTTCGATCACATAGGGATGATAGTGCGCATTGGCTTCTTGGTCGTAGTAGGTCATGTCTTGTCCGCTGGCGGTTTGGTGGGCCTTGAGGTCGAAGTCTGTGCGGCTGGCCACGCCCCAAAGCTCGCCCCAGCCAAAGGGGAACAAATACTCAATGTCTGTGGTGGCGTTGCTGTAGTGGCTGAGTTTTTCTGGCTCATGGTCGCGTAGGCGCAAATTTTCGTCTTTAATGCCCAGCGAAATCAGCCAGTCGCGGCAAAACGCGCGCCAGAAGTCGAACCACTCCATCTCGCTGCCGGGCTTGCAGAAAAATTGTAGTTCCATTTGCTCAAACTCGCGCGTGCGAAAGATGAAGTTGCCGGGCGTGATTTCATTGCGAAAGCTCTTGCCCACCTGTGCAATGCCAAATGGCAGCTTGCGGCGCGTGGTGCGCAGCACGTTCTTAAAGTTGACGAAAATGCCCTGCGCGGTTTCGGGCCGCAGATAAATCTCCGATGAATTATCTTCCGTTACACCCATGCGTGTTTTGAACATCATGTTGAACTTGCGGATGTCGGTGAAATCCTGCTTGCCGCAGCCGGGGCAAGTGATGCCTTTTTCGTTAATATAGGCCGTAAGCACTTCATTGGCCAAACCGTCGGCATTCATGTCTATGCTGTGTTTTTCATTATAGGCGTCGATGAGGTGATCCGCACGGGTGCGCATTTTGCAGCTTTTGCAGTCAATGAGCGGATCATTGAAGTTCACCACGTGGCCGCTGGCTTTCCACACGTCGCTGTTCATGAGAATGGCGCAGTCCACCCCCACGTTGTAGGGTGACTCCTGCACAAACTTCTTCCACCAAGCGTCTCTGATGTTTTTCTTCAGCTGCGAACCCAGCGGGCCGTAGTCCCAGCTGTTGGCCAGCCCGCCATAAATTTCGCTGCCGGGGTAGATGAACCCGCGGCCTTTGCAAAGATTAACAATGGTTTCCATAGAATAAGGCATTGACTTTCTCCTTCAAAATAACTTCTTCTATTGTAACACGAAACGCGCAGCTTGTCAAATACAAAAAAACGCACAAAATAATTTGCAATTTCCAGGATTTTTTTCCTAAAAAATGCTTGACTTTGTGTCGTAAGTGTGATATCATAGTAGCCAAGATAAGTTTCTTAGTTGAAGAGGGAGCTTGCAAAATGAAGAAAGCAAACTGGTTTTTACGTATCGCGGTACTGTTGCTTGTGCTAACAGTGCCGAGCTTTGCTTTCTTACACAGCACTATGGCGCGCTACACCACACGGGCAACCGTAGAGTTCGAGGCGCGAGTAGCGGCCTTTGAAGTGCGCTCCACCCCCGTTAACTTTGGCACAAACCGCATGGTATATTTTCACCGGCGCACGCGCAGCCACTTAAGCAGACCCATTAACTTTTACAATTTACATGTTGACTTTGAACCGTATACAAGCCAAAGCTTCCGCGTTGACGTAACCAACACAAGCCAAGTTTCAGTGCGCATGCGGCTAGAGTTTTTCAATCTACTGCACGATAACGCAACCCCGGGCGCAAACACACGGGTTCCACACCTGCCAGCGGGCCAGCCTTGGAACAACCGCCCAGCGAATGATCACCTTGAGGTGCGCATTGTTAATGTAAGGTCTTACCCCCCGCGCACAGCGGCGCAAGGCAACTATGGCGGCGCAGGCCACCATGCTGATGGGGTTTATGTTGCGGCTGGCGGCACGGTGCGGTTCTATTGGGACTTGCAGGTGTACACTTATCGCCACACCATTGCAGACAAATACGGCAATGACCATGTTAATGCCCGCGGCTGGCTCAATGGCGCGTTCCGCATTACTTATAATATCATTGCTGTTCAAGTGGACTTTGTTTAACAAAACGCGTGAAAGGAAGGCATTCGCATGAAAATAAATCGTTTTTTGCGCGTGGCGCTGGTCATATTAATGATGACGGCACTGCTGGTGCCTGCCGCTGCACGTTTTGGGCCTTATCATTTCCGTTTTAGTCTCGGCACCGTAGGCACGCAGCTTATGCCTCTGGAGCCTTCGATTGTGGCCACCGGCGGCTTTGATATTGTGCATGCTTCTACGCACATGTTTTACATCCGTCCAGGCATTACGGGCATCTCACATTTCAACAGTGTTCAGCGCACCATGCGCATTGACCGTGAAGGCTGGTATGCCTTTGCCATTCGCGGCGGCGATGGCGGCGTTGGCAGGTCAAGTGTTTATCACGCGTTTGGCGGTGCCGGTGGTATGGTAATGGGATACGTTTGGCTGGCATACGGCACTACGCTTTACATTAACATTGGCATGGCCGGCCGTGGCTGGTTGGGCACTCAGCGTACCATCCGTCCTGCCGGCGGCGGCGGCCCAAACGGTGGCGGCGGTGCCACTGATCGTCGTGGCGGTCAAGGTGGCGGCGCAACCATTCTTTCCACCGTGAGCAATCCCACCACACAGAATGCTAACATCATCGCCGTTGCAGGCGGCGGCGGCGGTGGTGGCGGCGGAACGCAAAACAATGCCAGTGTGACAAGCACAGGTGGACACGCCGGTGGGGCGAGAGATAACACTGCCAACACCGTAGTGAACCCTCCATTGAATGGATTTGATTCAACACAAGCAGGTGGAGTAGTGCTTTGGCCCGACAATGACAACCCCACAGGACTTGTTAGCCCCGGCGTGCGTGCCGGTGCGCGTACTAATACTACCGTTGCAATCAAAACAACGTCATCTGCAGGCACTTGGTCTGCCGCGAACTACGCCGGCGGCGGCGGCGGCGCAACCACCGGTGGAACCTCTAGAGTCACTCTGGTAACGCCTGATATCCGTGCGGGAAATGTTTTTCTTGGCGGCAATGGTGCTAATGATATTTCTGGCGGTGGCGGCAGTGGCTGGTGGGGCGGCGGCGGCGGCGGAAATAGCGATCAAAACGGTGGTTGGCGCGGCGGCGGTGGTGGTGGCGGTTCCTCATTTGTACGCAGTGATGTTCGACCGCTTACACCCGAAATGCTGGCAAGTGGCTATTTTCACTCGTTTTGGAACTTAAACAATCAAACCGATGGTAATGGTGTGCCGCGCTACGGCACAAGTCTAAGTGCCAACAACTTGCGACACATTTCTAACGAGTATATCGGTGTTTCACCTCCCACCGCAACACTTGGCACCTACAATACACCAACCGGGATTTTGATGCAAATGCGCGGCAGCGATGCAATAACCGACCTTGGTGGTCCACATGACAACGGCTGGAACGGCTTTGCGTTAATCAAATACCTTGGTCCCGCAGATCCCGCTGACTGGACGCTTGGCAACACATATCAAACTTGGTTTGCGCCGCGCACACCAGCGTCGGCGAACGAAACCACTCCCGCTGCAGGCTTGTGGCGAACCGATTTGTGGAATTTGATTAATCCTCTTACCCCTTGGACGGTCGGCAATCATACCGTTGCTTCACCTTTGTATGTTAATCTATATCTGCCCGGAGGCTCTTGGCAACGATATGTCATTGCGAATGTTACTTCCTTGGAGCGCGAAGCAAACGGTAATATTATCATTTGGGGAAGTGTGCATCATCCATGGTCAACCAACCTAACTGGCGAAACCTTCACCGCTTTGCGCGTGGGCAATAATGGTTCTTCACTCTATCGACGCACCACAGGCGGTGCTTGGCAAAACGCTCCAAATGCCCTTAGTGGTCATGTTACTGTCATTGGCCACGGACCTTAACACACATTAAATCCTTTGAAAGGGCTATGCATGGAAACACAAACACAGCAAAACAAAACCCGGCGCGTGTTGCATATCATTGGCAACTGTGTGGGCATTGCGCTGATTGCCGTGCTGTTGCCCATTATGATTGGCAATATTATCATCATCATTCGCGGGGCAATAAACCCCGATGAAGTGCCCACCCTGTTCGGCGTGGCACCATTAATTGTAGACAGTGGCTCGATGTACCCCGAAATTCAAGTGAATGACCTGATTTTCGTGCACACTGTCGATCCCGCTACACTGCAACGCGACGACATCATCGCCTTCATCAACGACGAGAATCTGCTGATTACCCACCGCATTGTGGGCATCATTAACGACGAAGAAGGGCTGCGTTTTATCACGCAAGGCGACTTCACCGGCTCGCCGGATCGTTCCCCCGTGATGGCCGACCAAGTGGTTGGTATTTACAACGGTGGTCGTTTGGCTGGCGTAGGTGCCATTGCAGCATTCCTCAGCCGACCTATTGGCATGCTGATTTTCGTGGCAGTGCCCATTGCACTGTTTGTGTTGTACGACCTGCTGCGTCGCTATTTGCACAAAAAGAAAATGGCACCGGAAATTGAAGCCGAAAAAGAGGAGTTGGAACGCCTGCGTGCGTTGCTTGTTGCACAACAAGAGCAATCCCCTGCCCCCGAAACCACGGCCGAAACCGAACCCCAGCAACAGCAATCGCAAGATTGATCATATATAACCACATAACAAACAATATTAAAAAGGAGATACACACTATGAAACGCAACAAAACACTTCGCATCGCAATCGTCCTGTTGGCATTGGTGATGGTTTCCACCATCGGCATGGCCACCACTCTGGCTCGCTTCGTAGACGAAGCCATCGTTGGCACCGCAGCTGTAGTCCGCGCTGGTATTTGGAATGTGGACGCAGATGGCGCCACTTTCACCGTTGGTGCCACTACGCCCACGGTTCTCGCCCCTAGCACGCAAATGGCACATTCCAGCATTCAGGCAAGAAACGCTGATGACATCATTGTTCCTGGCTCTATCGTCAGCTTCACTCCTGATACAGTTGAGATTGTCAACAACTCCGAAGTGGCTGCTGAAATTCGTGTTACTGCCATTTCAGTAGCAGTAACCGGTTTTGTCGGTGTTGACAACTTGCAATTCCGCCTTGGCACCGCCGGCACTTGGGGCACTCTGGCCGCTCTTGAAACCGCAATCGAAAATTTCATTGATGGCACCACTAACACCTCCGTCATTAATGCTGTTACCACCGCAGATTTGCCTGCAGCTGCACTTCCCGTCATTTATGTTGGCTGGATTTTCCACACGAGCGCTGGTCAAGATGACGCTGACACCGATGTTGGCGCAGCACAATGGGACGCATATGAAGCTAACGAACTAGATGAAGACAACTTCGTTACGATTAACTTCACACTGCAAGCACGCCAAGCTGCTGCTCCCTAATGTAAGCACAATCCCAAGCAAAATTTAGTTTTACCTTAAGGAGGCAGGCACAGATGAAAAGAAATGTATTTTTGCGCGCCGCAGCGGCCATCATGGTCTGTTGCATAGCTACGCTGTGCCTGCTTCCATCTACCCTTGCACGTTACACCCAAAGCATAACTCCCGCCAACAACGCCACTGTAAGGGCAGGTATTTTCCACGTGCTTGCTAATGATGAAGATTTCACTGCTAGAAGCATCACAACCATTGGCAGAACCTATAATTTTGGCACTCTGCTGCAACAACCCGGCCCATGGACTACCGAACAGCACGTTGTGCCCAACAATGGTTCAGTAATTGCCCCCGGCACAGGCGGATATTTTGAGCTTATTTTTGAAAATCAATCAGAAGTTCCTGTGCGTTTTCGCATGCATAACGCTGCGCCAAGCGGATGGTTCCGCATTGGCTCCCCACCAACAATGCAAGAAGAAGGACGGGGAATTATAGAGTTTGCTCTAAGCTCTGCTGGCCCTTGGGATGGCTTATTGGCCACACTTGGCTCGATGACACCACAAGTTTTGGATCCCGGTGAAACCGGCACACCCATTCAGATTTATTGGCGCTGGCCGTTTGCCAGCGGCGCTCATGCTGCCAACGCTGTGCATCCAGACACTGCTTTGGGGCGTAGCGCAGCACGTAATCCCGAAAATCCCCCTGGATTAGAAGTTGTTTTACAATTTATCGCCGAGCAATTAGAAGCTTAAACTACGAAAAATCGCAAAGGAGGCGACCAGCATGTTTAAACGGCGCGGATTTCTCTACACCACGCTCGCATTGGTGCTGAGCGCAGCTTTGCTTACCAGTGCCATTGCTGCCCCGCAACTGGTGCAACATATTGCCACACAACAGCAGGAAATTGCTGTTCGGCACACACCAGCAACAGCCAGAATTTCCTCGCTCAGTGGTTCTTTAAACGTTAGCGTAATTGACCAGCACAATGTTGCGTGGGCTGCCATGACGAGTGTTGATGTGTTCGGCGGCGATTTCTTTGTGCCGGGCAGTATCGGCAGTTATGAATTCACCCTGTCTAACTACGAAAGTTTTGAGGTTGAATACCTCTTTCAATTAACCCGTGGCGCAGAAACCCGCGGCAACTGGCAACACCTTCCCCTCCTCTATCGACTGGATGGCAGTGCATGGGCACCATTTAGCGAAATTACACAAACAGGCGTGCTACTCGGCGGACAAACACGCACTTTCCTGCTTGAATGGACTTGGCCGTTCCACATTGACGACACACAAGATACGCTCGACACCAGTTTGGGTGTGAACTATCTGTACACTTGGTATCAGCTTGAATTAGAGATTATCCTTGAATTTGACCCGCCGGAGGTCAACGATAACGACGGCCTTGGTTGGTGGTGGTGGATTCTCATTCCCCTGTTCGGCATCATCCTCTTCATCTTCTTTATCGTTTTGGCCTTCATTGGTGGCCGAATCGCAGGGCAACTATTCTGTTGGTACTTGGAAAATTGCTAGCCTGCTATCAAAAAACCTCACCGATTACGCTTGCGTGGTCGGTGTTTTTTATTGACAAGCTCGCCCAAGTGCTGTATAATAGTAGGCATGAACAAAAAACAAACCATCCTCGGTTTTCGCCGTTGGCAATTTATTTTTATTTGCGCGGCCATGCCCGTGCTGTTGGTCAGCGGCATGCTCACCCGGCAACCTTGGTACGAGCTGCTGCTGGCACTGTTTTCCGTGGTCACACTGATGCTGCTTGCCGCTGGCAAGCGCGCGGGCGCAGCCTTCGGTGTGCCTTTTACCGTGGGACACGGGCTGCTGTTTTTCTCGCGCGGGGTATATGGCCTTGCGGTATTTAACGCGCTGATTGCCGCACCGGTTTATCTGGTTAGCTTCATTGCTTGGGGCAGGCACAAAAGCGGCGACGGCAGCACCGTCACCATCAAACGCTTAAGCAAAAAGCAGTGGGCGCTCACGTTGCTGGCTAGTGCTGTGGTGTTCATCGGTGGATTTTTCGTGCTGCGGGCAACCGGCAGCGCGCAACCGGTGCTAGATACCTTCACCTTGGCGATGTTTGTGCCGGCGCTGTTTCTCATTCAGCAACGTTACGTGGAGAACTGGATTTTACACATCACTGGCAATCTGGTTTCGGCAGTCATTTGGCTCCTCGCGACACTACAAAACCCCATGAGCTTCAATTTTTTGCTCATCACCGGCATTGCAACCGCCATCAATATCACTGGGCTAATCGGCTGGCTAAAGCTGGAAAGAGACCCAAGCGAGGTGGAGTCATGACTGAACGCCAGCGATTTTTAAACACCCTGCGGCGCAAGCCTGTGCCGGGGCGCGTGCCCACGTTCGAGCTTGAATTTTATCTCACCATGGAGGCGCTTGGCCGCGTTCACCCCAGCCATCGCCGCTTTGGTCAATGGAACCAGATGAGCGAAACAGAGCGCCATTTACACTTGCTAGACCAAGCCGAAACATTCATCGCGTTTGCGCGCAAGTACCACCACAGCGCCATTCATGTGAACGCACAACCTTGGAGCAACGATAATCTCATCACAGTGCTGCAGCATTGCCGCGACCTTGCCGGCGATGAATTTGCACTGCTGGTTTACTGCGACCCCACGTTTGTTATCCCCAACGGCAACGATATGGAGGCCTTTTCTGCACGCTTATATGAAGACGAAGCAGGACTGAAAGCCGAAGCGCAGGCCCGCATGGAATATGACATTTTCCGCATGGAGCAAATTGCCGCGCAGCATAATCTGCTTGACGGCGTGGTGATGTGTAGCGACTATTGCTTCAATACCAACCCGTTTTTTAGTCGCGACATGTTCGCCGAATACATCGCGCCTTACCTCAAGCAAACTGTGGATGCTTGCCATGCCATGGGCCTTGCCACCATCAAGCACACAGACGGCAACATCATGCCGATTATCGACATGCTTGTGCAGTGCGCACCCGATGCCTTGCACAGCCTTGACCCACAAGGCGGCGTAGATTTAGCGCAAGTTAGCCGCGATTGGGGCGATCAAATTGCCCTGTGCGGCAACGTGAACTGCGCGCTGCTGCAAACCGGCACGCAGGCCGAGTGCGAAGCCGACATCCGCCGGGCATTGCGCCAGGGCATGGCACGCGGTGCGGGTTTTGTGTTCTGCACCAGCAATTGCGCCTACACTGGTCTGCCGCTTGCGCGCTACGAACTGCTGCACGATATTTGGTGGGAAGAAGGAGTTTACCCATGCACATCCGCGTGAGCGCCCGCGCCATTGTGATACACGACGAGCACATTTTGCTCAACCGCTTTTTCGATGGCGTGACCGAAACGTACTACACCGTTGGCGGCGGCATGGAACCCGGCGAAACCGCCCGCGAGGCCGTGGTGCGCGAAACCTTCGAAGAAAGCGGCCTGCATGTGGTTGCTAAAGAGCACTTGTGCACTTTTGAGTACGAACCCGCGCGTCTTGATTGCCGCTGGGGAACTGTGCACCACATGGGTTTGTATTTTCTGTGCGAGTTAGCAGGCAGCGCGGAAATCATGGCTCCCTCAATCCCTGACAATGAGCACGTCCACGCTGTGTGGGTGCCGCTTGCCAAGCTGCCCACCCTGCCCTTTGGTCCGGCTGTGATTTTTCCGTCATTGTTGCGTTTTGTGCAAACTGGCGTGTTTTCGCCAAGCTATTTTGAAGACAAGCAAACAGAATCCTCAACATAAAATAGGGAGAGATAACATGCAAATCCTCACCGAAATCAGCGAAAACCTGCAAAAAGGCAAAGCCAAAATCGTCACCCAGCTGGTAGAGCAAGCCCTAGCCGAGGGCGTGCCCGCCGATGACATCTTGCAAGTGGGCATGATGCCCGGCATGGACATCATCGCCACCAAGTTCAAGAACAACGAGGTGTTTGTGCCCGAGGTGCTCATTGCCGCACGCGCAATGAACCAAGGCACCGCGCTGCTCAAGCCACATTTGGATAGCGCAAGTTCGGTCATCGGCAAATGTGTGCTGGGCACCGTCAAGGGCGACCTGCACGATATCGGCAAAAATCTCGTGCGTATGATGCTGGAGGGCAAAGGCATTGAGGTCATTGACCTTGGCGTGGACGTGCCCGCCGAGAAATTCGTGGCCGCCATCGCCGAGCACCAACCCGACTGCGTGGCACTTTCTGCCCTGCTCACCACCACCATGGGCGAAATCACCGCCACCATCGCAGCCATTGAAGTCGCGGGTCTGCGCGACAGCGTGAGCATCCTCGTGGGTGGTGCACCCGTGACCGAAAGCTTTTGCCAAGAAATTGGCGCAGATATCTATCAGCCCGACGCGGCCAGCGCAGCCGAGGCCGCCAAAGCCGCTATTTTGGCCAAGAAAGCGGCATAGCATGAATGAACATTACTTCAAAGCCATGACTTGGGATCATCCTACCGAGCTGCCCATTTCGCTGGGTGTGCTTGCCTCGTTTTGGTTTGAACTGGGCGACGAAGCGTTCTACTTCGCCAAGCAATATCCCGAGTTTTTCACGAATGTTCCCAAAGATTTTGAGGAGCTGCGCAACCGCATGCCCCCGCGCTGGCGCAAAGGCGAATGGCTGGACGAATGGGGCTGCGTGTGGTCCAACGAATTTGAGGGCATGGACGCTTATGTAACCGGCCACCCGGTGAAAACGCGCGAGGACATCCTCACCCTGCAAGTGCCCGAAAACGACGTGGACAATCTGCTGCCGCATGGATTTATGTATTTGCGGCTGCTGGATCTGCGCGGCTTTGAAGAAGCGATGTATGACTTCGCCGACGAAGCCGACGAGCTGCAAGTGCTTATTGACAAAGTGGTGGCCTATAACCTCAAACAGGTGGACTATGCCCTAACGCTGCCGAAGTTCGAGCGCGTGCTGTGGCTGGGCGACGACAACGGCATGCAAACCGGGCTGGCCATCGGCGCCGACGCTTGGCGCAAGTACATCAAGCCCGCTTATGCGAAAATTTACGCACCCATCAAGGCGGCCAGTCGCTTGCTTTACATGCATACCGACGGCTGCATTCACGAAATCATGCCCGACCTAGTGGACTGTGGCGTAGATATGATTAACCCGCAATTTCGCGCCAACGGCCTAGATAACCTAGTGCGCGTTTGCCGCGGCAAAATCCCCATCAACCTAGATTTAGACCGCCAGATGTTCCCCTTTGCCACGCCAAGCCAGCTGCGTGACCACGTGCGTGAATGCGTGGAATCGCTGTGGCTGCCACAAGGCGGGCTGGGCATTAACTGCGAGCTCAACTATGACATTCCACTGGAAAACGCTGCTGCACTACTAGACGCACTTCGCGAGGTGAAGCATTATAAAGGCTAATTGTATCGGCAACTGTGCCGTGTGCCCCATTCGCTGTTATCTGAAAAAAAATGCACCCATTGCACAAAACTACCTTGCGTTACACGAAGATTTCGTGCCGCGCGAGGGCTTTGGCTTGGCCGTTGACCTAGGCACAACCACCGTTGCTATGCAGTGTATTGATCTGCAAACTGGGCAGGTGATAGATAGCTGCGGCTTTGCCAACCCGCAGCGGCAATTCGGCGCAGACGTCATTTCACGCATTGATGCCGCCAATCATGGGCAACTGAGTAAACTGCAGTCCTGCATTCGTGTAGCGCTGGAACAGCACACCGCCGAGCTGCTGCAAGGCCGCACGCTTGCGCAAGTGGTCATTAGCGGCAACACCACCATGATTTATACCTTGCTAGGCTACAACTGCAATTGCCTTGGCGTGGTGCCCTTTGTGCCCGCCACGCCACTGCAAAATCCCTACATGTGGCAGGGCGTGCCCGTGTTCATTATCCCATGGATTAGCGCATTCGTGGGCGGTGACGTGGTGTCCGGCCTGTTGAGTATCCCGCGCGAAAACACATGCCTGCTGGTCGACCTTGGCACCAACGGCGAAATCGCGCTGTGCCGTGCGGGTGAACTCTACGCCACATCAACCGCCGCAGGCCCCGCCTTTGAAGGCATGCGCCCGGGTGTATACGGCTCGCAGGTGCTTGCCATGGCTGCAAATGGCCAACTCGAACCCCGCGAAATGGCACAAGTGCAGTTGGCCAAGAGTGCCGTGCGCACAGGCATCGAAATTCTGCTGGATTTAGCCGGCAGACCCGACATAGACACTGTGTACCTCTGCGGCGGCATGGGGCAGGCCATGCGTGAGGACGACGCCCTAACCATTGGGCTGTTCCCAAGCGAGTTCAAGGGGAAAATCGTGCCAGCGGGCAACACCAGCTTGGGCGGCACAGTGCGCTTGTTGCGCAACCCCGCTGCGATGAATCAACTGCCTGCCATCACCGCTGCACAGCATATTAACCTGGCCGAGCAGCCACAGTTCAACACATATTTTATGGAGTATTTGGCCGATGAATGATTTCGTTGCATTGGCGTTGAAACACGGCGCACACAAAGCCGCGCAAATCAGCCCGGCTGCGCTGCGCTATGACGAAAAATTCCTGCAAGCTTGTCAGCAAAATATTTGCGGACGCTACGGCAAAAACTACACCTGTCCGCCGCATGTGGGCGCCATTGACCAGCTCATCAACAAGCTGCAATCTTGCAGCCACGCCGTGGTGTGGCAGACGATTAGCAAGTTAGAAGATTCCTTTGACTTTGAGGGCATGATGATAGCCCAGCAACAGCACAATGCCATCACCATTGCTATTGCAGACAGTGCGCGTGAAATCATGCCCCTTGCCATTGCATTGGGCGCAGGCGGCTGTTTTTTGTGCAACACTTGTGCTGCCGAAATCAACGAACCCTGCCGATTCCCTGCGCGTGCGATAAGCTCACTGGAGGCACACGGCGTGGACGTCTCGTCTATTGAACAGGTCTGCGACCTCAAATATATGAACGGAATACATACGGTAACATACTTTTCGGGGCTTTTCTATTAACAGTCCGTAAAACCGTGTGCAAAACCCTTGCCAAGCGCAAGGAATTTTGTTATAATAAGCGTACAAAGCGATGAAGGGAGGCAACCGCGTGAGCGCAACAAGCAAACTGGTTGGTTTTGTACAGCGCGCAACCGCCAAAGGCGCAGTGAAGCATGGCCGCAAACATCCCGCCCCTGCCCTGCCCCAAATCGCTTACGACAAACACACCCAGCCCGGCGCGCACTACACTGTGGGCTTCGCCAAAACGGATATTATGCCCGACGACCTGCGCGAAACTGCTTACTGGGTGGCAGGCTATCGCAACAACAACCGCGCCACCGATGTGCTTGACCCCATGACTTGCTCGGCCATGTGGATTGACGACGGCACCGACCGCGGCGGCGTGGCTGTGGTGAGTGTAGACAGCGTGGGGCTAAGCAGTTATGACAGCGATGCAATCGTGGCGCAAATGCAAGCCGAACTTGACGACATGGGCTGCCGGGGCGTGTTCATTGGCAGCACACACAACCACGCAGGCATCGACACCTTGGGCTACTGGGGCAAGCGCGTGTTAGGGCCGCTGCCCAAAAGCGGCCGCGACCCCAAGTTCATGGCCATCGTGCACGCAGGCGTGCAGCAAGTGATTCGCCAAGCCCATGCCAACCGCAAAGCCGGCAAACTCTATCACGGCAGCATTGAAGCACCCGATGTGCTGCGCGACACCCGTCCCCCGCAAGTGTGGAGCAAAACCTTCACCCGTTTGCGCTTTGTGCCCGATGATGGCTCAACCGAAACTTGGCTGCTAAACTTGGCCAGCCACAGCGAGGCCCTGCTGGGCAAAAATAGCCTCGTCAGCGCAGACTTCCCTTGCTACATGCGGCGGCGCATTGCAGAGCTTGCAGGTGCCGAAAGCATGTTCCTAGTGGGCTGCATCGGCGGACTCATTCGTCCAAAAGAACTGCATGAAGACAACATCCAATCCACCATCACCTGCGGCTATCTTCTCGCAGACGCCGCTTGCGCCATCAATAACGACCGCGAGTTGCCCGCTTTTCTCGATTTCCTGCGCCAGCCTTATTACTGCGAAACCGAGAACATCATGCTGATGGCAGCGGTGAAGCTGGGGCTGATTAAAACCAACAAACGCTTCCACATTGGCAACAGCAAGCTGGGCTATTCCATCCTCACTGAAATGACTTATCTCAACCTCGGCGGCTTAGAAATGCTGTTTTTGCCCTGCGAGCTATTCCCCGAGCTGGCCTATGGCGGCTATCTGAACGCAGACGAAAGTTCCACGGGCCTAGGCGGCGAAATCAACCCCATGCCGCTGTGTGACATCGCAGAAAACCCCGACCTGCTCATCTTCAACTTGATCAACGATATGACAGGCTATGTGGTGCCGCCCAACGACTGGCACTTGCATGAAGAAACGCCCTACGTTGACGGCGGCCGCGACCGCAGCGGTCGCAAACACTATGAAGAAACCAACTCTCTTGGGCCCAATACGGCCGCAACCATTGCAGCTGTGTTTACCGATATGATGAAAATTGTGAGGAGAACATCACCATGACAAAGAAAGTCCTGTCTGCCCTGCTGGCCGTTGCCATGCTGCTGAGCTTTGCTGCCATCGCAACCGCCTATGACACCGCTTATGAAGCTTACTTACCCGAACAAGCACAAGAAATAGCAGCGCTAAACGAAGCAGCCGAGCTGCAAGAGCAAGGCCGTGCGCTCATCACTGCCACGGCGGATACGCTTGGCTCAGGCTCGTTCTATCTGCGCGGCTCAAGCACACTGCCCGCAGACCATAACCACCTGTTTGATCTCGTGCCCTCCCCCGCTGTGCCCATTGCCTTCGCTGCCGACGACGGCCAACTTGTGTTTGAGCAAAACGTCAACTGGGGCGACGTGCTTGGCGGTTTCCAAGGCTTTTTGTTTCGCGTGATTTTTGGCAACCGCATGCGCATGGTGGTGAACGAAGACGAAGCACGCATTATTTTCCCCGGCCGCCGCTTCTTCTTTAATTTAACAGACCTTGGCGAAGACTTGCCGGTGTTTAACTTCGAAGATTTTGACCTAACCGGCCTTGGCGAAATAGATATCCCCACTGAATTGCCAGTGGAACGCGCTGGCAACTACATCCGTGTGACTTTGGATAATGATGATGGCGGCTACACGCATTTCTTCTATCGCAGCAGCCTGCTGCGCCGCATTGTTACCGAAATGCCTGACGGCAGCGTCACCGTGATGGAAATCGACAGCCTTTCCGGCAACCCACCCGAAAGCCTATTCAGCACAGGCTGGATGCTGTATATCCCACTAGGCTGGTTTGTGCGCCTGTTTAATGCATAACCACCGCATAACCACACACAATGAGAAAAAGGAGTGTTTCTATGAAAGCAAAACACATTATCGCGATCGTTATCGCCGTGGCACTTAGCGCCACATTGCTGGCCGGTTGTGAACTCAACCGCCCCGAGCCCAATTATATCCCCACGCCCTTGGCCCCCGGCGTGAATCCCCATGATCTATCCGCCGAACAACAGGCAGAACTTCGCGCCCGCTATGGCTTGGACGAAAACTTCATGATGCCCATGCCGGATGGCTTGACGCCTATTGATGAAGAGCCCACACTGCCGCCGCTAGACGCGATGCCCGAAGGTGAGGATATCGATTCCGCCGAAGTGCGTGCCATGCTGCAAAACACCATCAATATTCTGAGCAGCGACAGCTTTTATCTGCGCGGCCGCACCACTATCCCCGCAGGCGAGCTTAGCCCGCACATGAGCAACAACACACCCATCGCCTTTGCCAGCAACGGCCAACGTGCCGTGCTTGAGCAAAACGTGAACTGGAGCGAAATGCTTGCCGGCGACGGCTTTGACTTTGGTGCATCGCGCATTCAAGCCGCCATTTTCAACGGCACATTTGGCAACCAAATGCGCATGATTATCGACCCCGCAGGCCCCATCATCGCTTTCCCACAACGCAACACCTTCCTGAGCTTTGCCGACATGGTTGAGTTCTTTGGCGAAGAAATGCCCGCCATGGACATGGGCGAGTTTGACGTGATGCAACTGGGCGATCTAACCATTCCCGAAGACTTGCAAGCCACTCGCGTTACCACAGGCGGCCGTGAATACCTCACCGCCACCCTTCCCAACGCTGAACTGGGTGACAACACCTTTTTCTTCCGCAACGGTGCGCTGGTGCGCATGGAAACCCGGGCTCCCGACGGCAGCCGTTCCATCATTGAAGTGGACACCTTCAACGCCAGCCCGCCCGCAAGTTTGTTCAACACCCAAGGCATGAACCGCATGCCTATGGCCGAACTCATGACGCTGATGGAAGGCATGGGCGAAGGCGGCGGCGGCCTGCTTGGCGGCCTGTTGGGCAGCTAGTGATGAACGCATTAGTCACCGGCGCAAGCGGCGGCATTGGCGGCGCCATTGCTGACCTACTACAGCAACACGGCATGCATGTAGTTCGCCATTTTCATCAAACACCCATTGCAGGCGGCATACAGGCCGACCTGCGCTGCGAAAACCAAATCGAGGCGCTGTTCCAGCAAACGGAGCAGCGCCTTGGTGGCATTGATGTGCTCATTAACAACGCAGGCATTGCCTTGCCTCAGCAGTTGATTACCGACACCACCACCGCAGACTTTGACGACCTGTTCGCCATTAATGTGCGGGCGATGTTCATGTGTTGCCGCCGCGCGCTGCCACACATGATTGCGCAAAAACGCGGCCGCATCATCAACATATCTTCCGTGTGGGGCGTGCAAGGCGCCAGCTGCGAAGTTGCCTACAGCGCCGCCAAAGCCGCGGTGGTTGGTCTCACTCACGCTCTAGCACAGGAAGTCGCTCCCAGCGGCATTACCGTCAACTGCATTGCGCCGGGCATCATCAACACGCCCATGAACAGCCATCTTAATCCCGCCGAGCTTGTGCAAGATATCCCCACAGGCCGCCTTGGCACGCCGGAAGATGTTGCCCATGCTGTTGCGTTTTTCGCAAACGAGCACGCAGGCTACATCACCGGGCAAGTGCTGGGCGTGGACGGCGGCTTTTGACCCCCACCGTCACGCCGCAAGCGACGCGCCACCTCCCCCAAGGGGGAGGTAATTTAGCATTGATGTAACCCCTTGTCCCCACCTGCATATAATATTACCAGCAAGTCCAATTTTCCCAAGGAAAGGTGATTGAATATGTGGGGATGTAACTGGGGCTGGGGTGGCTGGAACAGCTGCAACAGCTGGAACAATTGCAACTGGAGCGGTTGGAATTGCTGGAATAGCTGCAACCGCAACTGCTGTCGGCCGCCCAATTGGGGCTGCTGGTGGGGCACTAGGTGTTAAATACTTGACGTTTTGCTTTTGACCGAGAAATTTTCTCGGTCTTTTTTGCGCAAACTTGTAACGAAATGCCGATTGCTGCGTTTTATTTGTGTAGGGCATGAAAGGAGGCTGGCCATGGACGAATTTGAACTGATATACCGCCAATATTTCGCGCTTGTGTTTTCCTATGCACGCCGCCTAACGGGCAGCGACCACCTAGCAGAAGAACTCACTGCCGACACCTTCTTCAAGGCACTCAAGGCGCTTAAGCGTTATGACGGACAGGAAAATTTGCAGGCATGGCTGTGCACCATCGCCAAGAATACATGGCGTTCGCAGCATCGTAAGTATGGCCGCATCACCAGCCTTGAACATCAGCCCGAGCCGCAAGATAGCGCAGATTCACCCGCCCAAGCCCTAGAAAACCGCGATGCAACGTGGCGTTTGCACGAAGTGCTGCATGCCATGCCCGAGCCCTACAAAGAGGTGTTTTCGCTGCGTGTGTTTGGCGAGTTGCCCTTTGCACACATTGCTGCGCTGTTTGGTAAAACCGAAACTTGGGCGCGAGTCACCTACCACCGTGCCAAGCAAAAAATCTACGCGCAAATGGAGGATTATCATGACTGAACTAAGCTGCGCTGTGGTGCGCGATTTACTGCCGCTTTACACCGATGAGCTAGCCAGCGAAGAAAGCCGCACACTGGTGCAATCACATCTGCAGCATTGCGAAGATTGCCAAGCGCAGCTGGCCGCCATGCAAGCCGCACAACTCGAAATCTCACACAACGCCGCACAATCGCTGCAACACGCAAAACGGCGGCTGCGGGGCATAAAAGTTGCGGTGGCGGTGGTCACAAGCTTGGCTATTCTAGCAGGGCTGGCAACGCTTTTATATGCCATGCGCGATGAAATCATGCCCAACCCTGTTGCCCTCAATGTGCGCCCGCGTGATGTTTCTTTCACACGTGAACATTGGCAAGGCCCGGAACTGCGCTTGGTCATCACCTCGCACGCGCATGCATTCGAAGGCGTCGAGAGGGTTGAAATTTCGCGCACAGCAATCGAATACGGCTATGAAATTGAAGATGTGTATATTTTCACCCTGCGCGGCACACGCACTGCATGGCTTTTTTCTACTCTTGGTCTACGCCGCCACAGTACGCAGTGGACAATTCCATTGGAATACAGCTTCGATTGGTATCCGTGGTTGCTCGACGAAGAAACAGGTTATTATACCATTGTGCCCGACGAACCGCAGTGGCACACCACGTACCACACCGTCATGCGAGTATATTTTGTGCGCTACAACAACTTGGCGGCGTTTCAAGCCCTTGATGACCCCCTCACCGCCGAAGCTGAGGGCCTTGCCACGCTGCTTTGGGCACGGGAGTAAATAGTTACAACTTTGTAACTTTACTTTCGCCGCAAAGTGTGCTATACTGGTGGCATGGAGGGCTTTATGATGAAAAAACACGTGCTGATTATCATCGCTGCAGTGCTGGCTGTTGTGCTGCTTGGGCTTACTGCGCTGTTGGTTGTGCCTATGCTCGCCAATCGCACTGTTGTTGAAGAAAACTACGAAACCACAACAACGGAATACACCACCACAGATGAATACACCACAACCGAAATTGCCACAACGGTGCAATTACCCCCGCCTGTGACAATCAACGGCGTGGTGTGGCGGGTTGCGCCAACGTTGGAATTGGGGCATGTACGAAACTGCTGTGGCGTTTTTGTTAACCCGATGAACATGCGTATTGATTCTATTACTGGTGAAGTAGGCGAATGGGGCTGTGGTGACCATGGCGGCGGTGGCGGCAGCGATCGTTGGATTGACCCTGACCAACGCATCATTGGGCATGGCAGAGAAAGCCACAGTTATGATGGCATGGATTGGGTCAACTTTAATGAAACGAATACATGGCTAGCAGACGGGCTTTTTTTAGCACGGCGCGTTGATTTTTCGCTGTTTGTTGAGGAAAACTTCCGCGGGGACCAGGGCAACTTTGGCTTGCCAGCTGAGGCCTTTGGCGAACCATGGGCATTGGTGCACAATGCTACTTTAGTGACTGATTTCATTTTTGATAACCCGGGTTGGGATAGAGATTTGGGCATCATCGCCGTGCAACAAGGCGAACAGTGGGGCATTCTAAACTACATTGGCGCCATTGTCATCCCTCTGCAATTCCAAAACATTGTACTTATCGACCAACACACCGCCTTCGCCCGCCACAATGGCCGCTACGGCATCCTGGATATTACCGCAACAGCAGCGAATTTTTAGTCATGCAATGAGATATAAGCGAAAACCCGAGAACTTCTCGGGTTTTTTTGTGCTTTTCACAACTAAAGCTTGCAATGTGCGTTTGTTTGTGTTATAATAGTAATGTTATAAACACGCGAAAGGAAAGCTTATGCTTAGTGAAACCACCGCCCTGCAGGCGCTAACCAAAACCATGCTGCCCGCGCTGCAAAAAGCCGGGTTTGCCCAACAAAAATCAACCGAAACCAACACCGCCGTGTTCAGCGGCGAAGAGGGCGTTTTGCACCTTGTGCTGGCCGACGACCGCGTGACGCTTGAACACAGCGACGACGCAGACGGCGAGTTCACCAACCTCAGTGCTGGCCTGCTGGAGCTTAGCTCCGCCACCGACCGCGACCTGAATTTTTGGGGCGGTGTACTTGCGGAGAATATTACGCGAAAATTCAACAAAGAAAGCTACAAACCCTCCGCCGCAGGCAAAAAACCGCCGCCCAAAAGCATCAGCAAAAGTGCCATCAAAAAGGGCGATGCCTACTACGACACCCTTGCGCTGGGCAACAGCTTCACGGGCATTTACCCTGACTTGCGTGCGGAGTTCAAAGACAATTACGAACACTATGGTGAGTTTTTGGCCGACGAATTTTTCTGCAAATGCGGCACAGCTGCTGTGCTGCAAAGCTTGCAACAAAACGATAAAGTGCAGCTCAAGCGCGTGTTTAATCTGTTCAACGATGTCTACGAAAACGGCATGAACGAAGCGCAAAGCACAGTTTGTGTCACCATCTTGGGCAGCTTTTCGGCCGTGCAACTGGCCGACTGCCTAGACTATCTGAGTGATGACCTGCGCCCTGTGGCCGTGCAGGTGAACAAATACCTGTGCAGCTCCGCTGGCAAAAACGCCTGCAAACGTTTGGAACACCCGCCCATCTATCGCCCCAAAAAAGAGAAAAAACCGGGCATGCTGCAACAGCTGATGAGCGGGCAAGTGCCAGGGCAACAGCCCAAGTAACAATTGACAATGGCCAATGAACGGCCGTGATGGAGGTTCCCTTGGACGAACAAGAACTGCAACTAAACACCGCTGTAACCGAAGTTTACGACGAAGATTCCATTCAGGTGCTTGAGGGCTTGGAGGCCGTGCGCAAACGCCCGGGCATGTATATTGGCTCAACGGGGCCGCGCGGGCTGCACCACTTGGTGTATGAAATTGTAGACAACGCCATTGACGAAGCATTGGCGGGCTTTTGCACGCAAGTGAACGTGCAAATTCTGCCCGGCGATATCATCACCGTGCGCGACAACGGCCGCGGCATTCCCGTGGGCGTGCATGACAAAATGGGTATTCCTGCTGTGACTGTGGTGCTCACCGTGCTGCATGCCGGCGGCAAGTTCGGCGGCAGCGGCTACAAAGTATCGGGCGGTTTGCACGGCGTGGGCAGCAGCGTGGTGAATGCGCTAAGCGAATGGCTCGAGGTCGAAGTAAGCCAAGACGGCAAGATTCATCGCCAACGCTTTGCACGCGGCGAAATTGCCACAGACCTTGAAGTAGTGGGCGAAACCGATCAAACCGGCACACTCATCAGCTTTAAGCCCGACCCCGAGGTGTTCACCGAAACAACGGTGTATGAACTTGAGATTCTCGAGCGTCGTCTGCGTGAAAGTGCGTTTCTCAACGCAGGCCTGCGCATTACCTTGGACGACCTGCGCGATGAAGCCGCGCCCATTGAAAAAGAGTTTTGCTACGTCGGCGGCATCGCCAGCTTCGCAGAGTTCCTCAACAACAACCGCGGTCTCACCCCCTTGCACGAACAGGCCATTCATCTCACCGCTGTGGCGGGTGATAAAAGCGCCGATGTTGCGCTGCAATACAACGACAGCTACAACGAGCTGCTGCTGAGCTTTGCCAACAACGTGAATACCAGCGACGGCGGCACGCACGTGAACGGCTTCAAGCTCGCACTCACGCGTGTGTTCAACGATTACGGCCGCAAGTTTAAGTTTCTTAAAGACAACGACAAGAATCTTTCCGGCGATGATGTTCGCGAGGGTTTGACTGCCGTGATTAGCGTCAAACTCACCGACGCACAATTTGAAGGCCAAACCAAAGGCAAACTCGGCAACACCGACATGACTAAGCTGGTCAGCGACATGGTATACACCAAGCTCATGACCTATTTTGAAGAAAACCCCAGCGTAGCAAAAGCGATTTTCAGCAAAGCTCTTGATGCCAGCCGCGCCCGCGAAGCCGCCCGCAAAGCGCGTGACCTCGCCCGCAAAAAAGCCGGCAGCGGCGAAGGCGGCGCATTGCCCGGAAAACTGCAAGACTGCACCGAGAAAAACCCCGAAGTCACCGAGCTGTACATTGTGGAAGGTGACTCGGCAGGCGGCACGGCCAAAAAAGGCCGCGACCCGCGCTACCAAGCGATTCTTCCGCTTTGGGGCAAAATGCTCAACGTGGAAAAAGCACGCCTAGACAAAGTCATCGGTAACGAAAAACTCATTCCCGTGGTGCTTGCTTTGGGCACCGGCATTGACGAAGACTTCAACATTGAAAAACTGCGCTACCACAAAGTCATCATCATGGCCGACGCCGATGTGGACGGCGCACACATTCGCACGCTGCTGCTCACGTTCTTTTTCCGTTACCTGCGCCCGCTGATTGAAGACGGCTACATCTACATCGCCCAGCCGCCGCTTTACCGCGTATCGAAAGGCCGCAAGCATTACTATGCCTTCAGCGATGCCGAGCGCGATGCCCTGCTGGCCGACATGGGTGAGGGCTGCGACATTCAGCGCTACAAAGGCCTTGGTGAAATGGACGCCGACCAAATCTGGGAGACCACCATGGACCCAAGCTTCCGCACGGTTTTGCGCGTAACGCTTGAAGACGCCCTTGCGGCGGACGAAACTTTCTCCATCCTCATGGGCGACAAAGTTGAGCCGCGCCGCGAGTTCATTGAACAAAACGCCAAAAAAGTGAAAAACTTGGATATTTAGAGGTGACTTTGATGAACAGAAAAAGAATGTTTCAATATGGGATAGCTTTTGCTTTAATTACTTGCATCCTTGCCTTAACAGGCTGTTCTAGCGGCTCAAATAATGGTCTTATCATGGCGCAAATTGGACAGAGATATCAACTTGATACATGGGATATTATCGTAGAAAGTTTAACACTTGAAAACGATTTTTTGCTCAATGGAACGGACTTGGTTCTTCCGCAGGCAAGCTACACATTTTTGATTGCGTCTGTTCAAGCAACTTTGACCGGAAGTGAACCAGAAATATTTTTTCCATCAAGAGCGGATGAAGCACTGGGTCGGCATGCAGAAGATGGCATGACAATGATTAGAGGAAACTTAAATCATACGCTTTATTTCCGAGCAGATCGAATCGTTGCAAACGGCATCGTTCTGCAAGGAAGCGGCGATTGGACAATCGCAAATACGCAATTCAATCCAGGTGAAACAATCTCTGGGCTCGTCATATTTCAATTTCTAACGGTAGATGTTATGGATGAAGACTCAGAATTTAGAATCACAATCCACCAGCGCGGTGGAGAGCCAATTCTAAGATTTGACTTGAGAGAGTTGTTATAGATTGTAAGGAAAGAGGTGCCCCACCTTGGACGTCATAAATCGCGCAAGTGAACTCATCAACGCAAAAACAGGATATGTTTGGGAAGGCTATGCCGCGCTTTCGCTGATTGACGAAAACGGCTACCCCTGCGCCGCTACCTTCGCCATCGTGAAGGCCGACGGCATCAACTGGCTCACCTTTGCCACCAGAATCAGCAGAGGCTATGCCGAGCGTATTAGCCAAAACAACAAGGCCTGTGTGTGCATCAACTCCAGCGAATATAACATCAATCTCGTTGGCACTGTGCAGGCTTGTACTGACATTACAACCAAACAAGACATGTGGATTCCAAACACGGCGATGGAGCAGCTTTGGGATGGCCCCGATGACCCCGACCTTCTCATTTTGCGCTTTCACACCGAGCGCTACAGCCTGTGGTTTAAGGAAGATTGGGCTTCCGCAGCGGGCAACTTGCAACAACAAGCATAAAAAACAGTAAGCGAAAGAGGTAACCACCTTGGGCTTTGACGAAACCACCCTAGAACAACAAAAAATTGTAAACGTGGAAATTGCCAAGGAAATGCGCAAAAGCTTTCTTGACTACTCCATGTCGGTCATCACCGCGCGGGCACTGCCCGACGTGCGTGATGGCCTCAAACCCGTGCACCGGCGCATCCTGTTCACCATGCACCGCAATGGCCTGATGCCCGACAAAGCCTATCGCAAATGTGCGGACACCGTTGGTGCTGTGCTGGGTAGCTATCACCCGCACGGCGATCAATCGGTATACGACGCCATGGTGCGCTTGGCACAAGATTTCAGCATGCGCTACATGCTGGTGGACGGCCACGGCAACTTTGGCTCGGTAGATGGCGACCCACCCGCGGCTTATCGTTACACCGAAAGCCGCCTAGCCAAGCTCGCCACCGAAATGCTCACCAACATTGAAAAAGATACCGTGGACTTCGTGCCCAACTACGACGACCGGCTCAAAGAACCCACCGTGTTGCCCGCGCGTTTTCCCAATTTGCTGGTCAATGGCTCCACCGGCATTGCCGTGGGCATGGCCACCAATATTCCACCGCACAACTTGGGGGAAGTCATCGACGGCATTTGTTGCATGATTGACGACCCCGACTGCACTCTAGAAGACCTCATGGAGCACATCCAAGGCCCCGACTTCCCCACTGCAGGCACCATCATGGGGCGTTCGGGCATTCGCGCTGCCTATGCCACCGGCCGCGGCAAAGTGGTGACACGCGCAAAGGCCGAAATTCGCGAGAAAAAAGGTCGCTATCAAATCCATGTGAGCGAACTGCCCTACCAAGTGAACAAAGCCCGGCTGGAAAAACACATCAAAGAACTGGCCAACGAAAAGAAAATTGAAGGCGTTGCTGGCACAGACGACTTTTCGTCGCGCGGCGGCATGGACCTTGTGATTTATCTGAAACGTGATGCCAACCCGCAGGTTGTGCTCAACCAGCTGTATCAATTCACCGCCATGCAAAGCAGCTTTGGCGTGAACATGCTGGCACTGGTGAATGGCGAGCCAAAACTGCTTAATCTCAAGCAAGTGCTGCGACACTACATCGACTTTCAAGTGCAGGTGCTCACCCGCCGCACCGAGTTTGACTTGCGTAAGGCCCGCGAGCGCGCACACATTCTCGAAGCGCTGCTGGTGGCACAAGACAACATTGACGAAGTCATTTCAATCATCCGCTCCAGCAAATCCATTGGCGAAGCAAAAGAACGGCTGATGACACGCTTTGAGTTCGACGACATTCAGGCCACGGCCATTGTGCAAATGCGGCTGGGGCAACTCACCGGCCTTGAACGCAGCAAACTGGAAGAAGAAATGGCACAGCTCAAGCTGCTGATTGCCGACCTCGAAGACCTGCTTGCAAACCCCACCCGCATGATGGAATTGCTTAAAGACGAACTCACACGCATTCGCGAGAAATTTGCCGATCCCCGCCGCAGCGAAATCGTGGCGATCTCCGGCGAAATGGACATCGAAGACCTCATTCCCGTGGAAGACTGCGTGTATACCATGACCAACTTGGGCTACATCAAACGCCAGCCCATTGACGTATATCAATCGCAAAAGCGCGGCGGCCGCGGCATCAAGGGCCTCACCCGCCGCGAGGAAGACGTGGTCCAGACCATGTTCACCTGCAGCACGCACGACTACGTGATGATTTTCACCACCAAGGGGCGTGTATATCGCCTCAAGGGCTACGAAATCCCCGAAGGCGCGCGCAACGCCCGCGGCATGAACATCGTGAATATTTTGCCAGTTATGCCTGATGAGCAAGTGTCGGCGCTCATTCAGGTGAGCAAAGACGAAGCTGAAGCTGAACGCGGCGAGCACTACCTGTGTATGGTCACACGCCGGGGCATCATCAAACGCATTGCACTGAGCGAATTCCGCAACGTGCGCAAAAACGGCGTGATCGCCCTGCACCTAGAAGATGAAGACGAACTGGCTTGGGTGCGCATGACAAATGGCAGCAACGAATTGCTCGTTGCCACGCGTGAGGGCATGGCCATCCGCTTTAGCGAAACTGACGCACGTCCTCTGGGTCGCACCGCCCGCGGCGTGAAGGCCATCACCCTTGGCCGCGAAGGCGACGCCGTGGTAGGCATGGATGTCATTGACCCCGAAAAAACTATCCTCACTGTAACTGAAACCGGCTTTGGCCGCCGCAGCACGCCCGATAACTACCGCCTGCAATCACGCGGCGGCAAAGGGCTGATTAACTACCACTGCAGCAAGTTTGGAAAAGTGGCCGCCATGGCCGCCGTGAGCGAAGAAGAAGACCTTATCCTCATCGCTAGCGACGGTATTATCATCCGCATTCCGGCAAGGCAAATTAGCCAAAACAACCGCCCGGCCAAAGGCGTGCGTGTGATGAAAACCGCCGAAGATGAACACGTGGTCACCATGGCGCAGGTACCCAAATCTGAAGAAGAACCGCTCGAAGAAGTCCAAGAAAGCGAGGCCGACGCATGAACATTGCTCTGATTGCATCCGACACAAAAAAAGAGCTAATCAGCCATTTCTGCATTGCCTATGCGGGCGTGTTTGGCAAGCACACGCTGTTTGCCACCGGCTCCACCGGGCGCATGATTCAAGAAGCCGCTGGCTTAGAAGTGCACTTGCTGTACCCCGGCACCGGTGGGGTAGAGCAAGTGGAAAGCATGGTTTCGTGCGATGAAATTGACTTGGTGATGCTATTTCGCAATGGCTTGGGCGATTACGACAGCACCGAGGAGAACAATCTGCTGCGTCTGTGCGATGTGCACAACATCCCCGTGGCAACGAATATCGCTACCGCCGAGGCACTCATTCATGCACTGGAGCGCGGTGACTTGGACTGGCGCGAAATGCAAAAGGCTAATCGCAAGAAAATTGAGTTTTGAGGTGACCTATGCCGGTAGTATCAAGCTTTTACGGAATCATTGTGCGTATGTACCGCGAAGTTGGCGGCAAACACAACCAGCCACACATTCACGTTGAATATTCCGGCGACAAAATCGTCATTACTTTAGACGGTGAAGTGCTGGAAGGAAAAATCCCTCGTGGGAAAATGCATTTGGTACTGGCTTGGATGGAAATCCACCGTGACGAGTTATATGCCAATTGGCAATTATTAAGCGATGGTGAAAAATTCTTCCGTATCGACCCATTGAAGTAGGTACTTTTATGACCAATATTCCACGCCTTACAAATATCACAACAGAAAAACCATACTTTCTTAACCTAACCTACGAAACCGGCGAAAAAAAACGCTTTGATGTTACGCCGTATATTTCCGGCTCTTGGTTCGGTGAACTCGCCGACCCAAACTATTTTCGTGCGGTAAAAATCATTGAAAATGGCGATTATATTGAATGGCCACGCGGCCAAGATCTTGCTCCGCATGAACTTTATGAACTCAGCGAAAGGATTAGCTAATGCCACTGATCACCCAAGCCGTGCGCGGCACACGCGATGTGCTGCCCACGCAAACATATCTATACCGCTATCTGGAAGAAACCGCGCTGCAAACCGCGCGTAACTTCGGCTATCACGAGCTGCGCACCCCGGTGTTCGAGCACACTGAGCTGTTTGAACGCGGTGTGGGCGACACCACGGACGTGGTGCAAAAAGAGATGTACACCTTCCTCGACAAAGGCGAGCGTTCCATCACCCTGCGGCCAGAAGGTACTGCCGGGGCGGCACGCGCATGCCTAGAACACGGCCTGCTGGGCGGCGCACTGCCCTGCAAAGTTAGCTACATCACCACCTGCTACCGCTACGAAAAGCCGCAGGCCGGGCGCTACCGCGAGTTTTCGCAGTTTGGCGTGGAATGCTTTGGTGCCTCCACGCCCGCCGCCGACGCCGAAATGATCTCCTTGGTGGCTGAATACTTCGCTGCCATTGGGCTTGAGAATTACCGCATTGAACTCAATAGCATTGGCTGCCCCGATTGCCGCAAGGTCTATTTGCACAAACTGCGCGAGCACTTTGATGCGCGCACAGCAGATCTTTGCGGCACCTGCCACGATCGCTTGGCGAAAAACCCCATGCGCATTTTGGACTGCAAGTCGCCCGTGTGTGGCGACATTGCCACGCAAGCTCCGGCAACGCTTGAGCACCTGTGCGGCGACTGCGACATGCACTTTGCGCAAGTGCAGCAGCTACTAAGCAGCATTGATGTGCCGTTTACACTCAACGCCCGCATGGTGCGGGGCCTAGACTATTACACCCACACCGTGGTGGAGTTCGTGAGCGAACTAGAGGGCCTAGAAAGCAATCCCGTGCTCGGCGGCGGCGGGCGCTACAACGGCTTGGTTGAGCTGCTGGGTGGCCCCGCGAATATGCCCGGCTGTGGCTTCGCGTTGGGCTTGGAACGCATTTTGCTGCACCTGCAAGCGGCGGGCACTCCCCTGCCTGCGCGTGAAAACTGCGAGCTTTACATCGCCACACAAGGCGAGCAAGCCCATGCCGCGGCGTTCAGTTTGGCTGTACAGCTGCGTGCCGAGGGCATTGCCGCAGAGGTTGATATCGTTGGCCGCAGCCTGAAAGCGCAGATGAAATATGCCGACAAAATCGGCGCGAACTACACCTGCGTGCTGGGCGACAGCGAGCTAGAAACCGGTGCCGTGCGCTTGAAAAACATGCAAACCGGCACGCAACACGCCTTCAAGCTCACTGACTTGGCCGAGGAATTCGCGCACTTTTTGGTACAGCAAGCCCACGAGGAACTGACGGCATTGTATGAATAAAAGGAGAACGATGGCAACGCAAAACAAAACACCCGTGATGATTGAAATCCGTGATTCACACCGCGTGCAGGGCGAGTCTTACAGCTCGGAAATCCTGTGCGACGGCATGCTCGAACAACTCGACGATGGCTGGCAGCTCAACTATGTGGAGCAAAGCGAGGGCCTGCAGGGCAGCCGCTCGGCGCTGCGTGTGCATGACCAAATCGTGTCACTCACCCGCGAAGGCGAGTTCCCCCTAGACCTCACGCTTGAGCAAGGTGTGCGCCACAAATGCTACTACAACACCCCCGCCGGCATGATGCAGCTGGGCGTATTTGCACGGCAAGTGCAGTCTGATCTTTCACGCACAGGCGGACAAATTAAGCTCAACTACACCCTAGATTTCTCTGCCGACATGGTCAGCAGCAACCAGCTGGAGATTAATATTACCACACCAAGGAGCGAGACATGTTAGACCAATTAAGTGCCATTGCCGCCGCAGCGTTTGAGCAATGCGGGTTCGACCCCGCGCTGGGGCGTGTGATTTTATCCAACCGGCCGCAGCTGTGCCAGTTTCAGTGCGATGGCGCCATGAAAGGCGCAAAACAACTGCGCCGCCCGCCCATGGAAATCGCCAAAGCCGTGGCTGAAAAACTAGCCGAACACCCCGCATTCGCCATGGTGGATGTCGCCCCACCGGGCTTCATCAACCTCAATGTAACAGATGAATTTCTGCTGCAAGGCTTGGCAATTGCTGCGAGCGATGCTCGCTTTGGCGTGCCCGCAACCGAAAATCCGCGCACCATCGTGCTGGATTATTGCGGTCCGAATGTGGCCAAGCCCTTGCACGTTGGGCATTTGCGCCCGGCGATTATTGGCGAATCACTCAAGCGGCTGATGAAATTCCTCGGCCACAAGGTGATTGCAGACAACCACCTAGGCGACTGGGGCCTGCAAATGGGCCAAGTAATTGCACAGCTAGAGGAACTGGGCAAAACGGCTGATGACATCACTGGGCCGCTGCTCAGCGAGGTTTATCCGCAAGCCAGCGCACGCAGCAAAACCGATCCCGACTTTCGCAAAAAAGCGCAAGATTACACCGTGGCTTGGCAACAGCGCGAACCCGACAAAGTCGTGCTGGGCGAGAAAATCATTGAGGTGTCGTGCGAGAATTTTCGCGAGGATTTCGCAGTGCTGGGCGTTTCGTATGATTACTGGTACGGCGAAAGCTATGCCGCGCAGTTCGTTCCCGCTGTGTTGGATACGCTCAAGCAGCAAAATCTGCTGCGGCTTGACGACGGCGCACAGGTGGTTGATGTTACCCGCGACGACGACAACCCACCCCTGCCGCCTGCGATTATGATCAAAAGCGACGGCGCCTGCAACTACGAAACCACCGACGTGGCCACCATCCTCCAGCGCGTGCAAGAGTTTGCGCCCGACGACATTTGGTATGTGGTGGACAAACGCCAGGCGCTGCACTTTAAGCAAGTGTTCCGCGTGGCACACAACAGCGGCATCGCACCCGAAGACCTGCACCTTGTGCACATCGGCAACGGCACCATGAACGGCGCCGACGGCCGCCCCTTCAAAACACGCGATGGCGGCACCATGCGCCTGAGTGATTTGCTGGAGCAAGCCACCGCACAAGCCATGGAGAAAATCGCCGATTCCGCTTATATTCTTGACAGCGAAAAGCCGCAAGCCGCGCAAAAAATCGCCGTGGCCTCCATCAAGTTTGGCGATTTAAGCAACCATTGGGCGAAAGATTATGTCTTTGACCTGCAAAAATTCTTGTCCTTCGAGGGCAAAACAGGTAGTTATATTTTATACATGCTGGCGCGCATTAACTCCATTTTAGGTAAGGCGAGTGATGATACCCCGCAGTTCGCGCAGCTCACCGGCGACGCCGAGCGCGAGCTGGCCATTGCCCTGCTGCAAACCGGCCAGCAATTCGCCCAAGCCGCTGCGCAACAAGCGCCCAACTTCGTGGCCGAAAGTGCTTATACCATCGCCGTGGCCTTCGCGAAATTCTACCACAACAGCAACATCTTGAACGAAACCTGTGCACAAACACGTGCAAGCCGCTTGGCTTTGTGCAAGCTCACGCAAGATATCCTTCTGCTGCACTTAGATATTCTGGGCATTGAGGCTGTGGAGGCAATGTAACATGGCCATTGACGCAAAATACCAAGGCGATATGGAGATCATCCTGTCGCACCGGCACGACTTGGGCGCTGATTATTGGACCACGCCCGACAACCGGCTAATTAAAGGCTCGCCGTTTTCTTGCCTAGACAGCACACTGATGCTGCTGGAGCTTGGCATGCAGCATGACGACCCCATTTTGCAAGCCGTTGCTGAGCTGTTTTTCAGCACGTGGCGCAAAGACGGCCGCTTCAAGCTTTACCCCACCGGGGGAATTTTGCCCTGCCACACGGCCTATGCCGCCAATTTAATGTGCCGCCTAGGTTACGTGCAAGACGAACGCATCCAAACCACGCTGCAGCACTTCTTAGCCACGCCGTACACCGACGGCGGCTGGCGCTGCAATAAATTCTCCTTTGGCAGAGGCCCGGAGACAGAATACTCCAACCCGCTGCCCACGCTCAATGCGCTTGATACTTTTCGCCACAGCAGCTACTTGAACAACGAGCCAAAGCTGGACGATGCCGTGGAATTCTTGCTTGCCCACTGGGTAATTCGCAAGCCAATTGGTCCGTGCCAATATGGCATGGGTAGCCGCTTCATGCAGGTGGAGTACCCGCTATGGAGCTACAACTTGTTCCAGTATGTTTATGTGTTGTCGTTCTACGACAAAGCCAAACAAGATGAGCGATTTTTGCAAGCATTTCGCACATTGCAGGGCAATTTAGTTGACGGCATGATTGTGCCGCAGCGCAACTCTGCAAAACTTGCGCAGCTATCGTTTTGCCAAAAAGGTCAGCCCAGCGAGCTAGCCACCAAACGATATCTCGAAATCACAGCAAATCTCAGCGTGTAAAATGCATAATTTACCAAGCCCTTTCGCATACTAACGGAAATGTGCGAAGGGGGCTTTTTCTATGAAAGCAGTCATCATGGCCGGGGGCGAGGGTAGCCGCCTGCGACCACTCACCTGCAACATGCCCAAGCCACTGGCTCGCCTGTGCGGCAAGCCGGTGCTGGAGTATATCTTCGACCTGCTGCTGCTGCATGGCGTGCGCGAAGCTTGCGTTTCGCTGGGCTATTTGGCCGAGCAAATTGAGCAGCGCTACCCAAACGGACAGTATGATGGCCTCCCCCTTTCGTTCGTAAAAGAGGAAAGCCCCCTAGGCACGGCCGGCGGCGTGGCCCTTTGCGCACGCAACTGGGGCGACGATTTCCTCGTCATCAGCGGCGACGCCATGTGCGATCTTGACCTGAGCGAAGCCATTGCTCGGCACAAAAGTAGCGGCGCGGCGGTGACGATTTTGGGCGTTGAAGTGGAAGATCCGCGCGAATACGGACTCATGCAGCTGGATGAAAACGGCGATGTGGTGGGCTTTGTGGAAAAACCCGCTTGGGGGCAAGTCACTACCAACTTGGCCAACACCGGGATATATATTCTTCGCGCGGACATCATGAGTCTCGTACCAGCACAGGGAAAGTATGATTTTGCGCAGGATTTGTTCCCTGCCCTGCTGGCAAAAGGTGAGCGCATCGCCTGCTGCAACAGCACCGGCTATTGGTGCGACATTGGTGACCTGCCAGCTTATTTGCAATGTCAGCGCGATATGCTCGACGGCGCGGTGCAGTGCAACATGCCGCCCAGCCACACGCCGCGCGGCGCTGATTTTACCGTCATCCCGCCAGTGCACGTGGGCGAAAATGTGAGCATCGTCGCCGATGCAGTCATCGGCCCGCATGCCGTTTTAGATGACAACTGCCGCGTGGGCGAGCGTGCCAAAGTGCGCGCCAGTGTGCTACTTGAACACGCCGATATTGCTGCCGATGCTTGCCTCACCGGTGCGATTGTATGCAGCGGTACACAGATTCGCGCAGGGGCAAAGCTTAACGAGGGTGCAACGGTAGGCGAGCGTGCATGCATCGGCGCCGCCGCAACACTCATGCCCGGCGTGGCGGTTTGGCCGCAAAAACAGGTTGAACCGGCTGCCCAAGTGCAACAGCATGTGAAATATGGCAACCAAAGCGCTGCGCTGTTTGAAGACAACGGCATTGGCGGCAGTGAGGGCATGCGCCTAACCCCCGAAGCCTGTGCAGCGCTGGGCTGCGCCATCGGCAGCGTGAAAAGCTGCAAAAAAGCGGGCATCGCCCACGACGGCACGCCTCGCGCACATGCCCTTGCCATGGCGCTAACCAGCGGTTTGCTCAGCGCTGGCGCGCATATCTGGGACTTCGGCGGTGAAAGCTTTGCGGCACAGTTATCATTCTACACCGCCTTTTGCGGGCTGGGCGTAGGTATTTTCATCAGTGGCGGCGACGAACCAACCATCCTGCTGCGCGGCGAAGGCGGGCTAAGCCTGCCGCGGCAACTGGAGCGCGAAATCGAAACCCGCCTGCGCCGCGCCGAGTTCACCCACGCCGACGACGAAGACTGCCACGAAATTGCAAACATGCAGGCCATCAAAACCATGTATGCACGTGAGCTAATGCGCCAAGCGCCGCAGGGGCTCAAAGGCAGCAGCGTGCGCGTGGCAAGTGAAAACCCACACGTGCAAGCCACCCTAGAAAACACCCTAGACAGGCTGGATTGCAGCGTGGGGCAAGGCAGCCTAACGCTGCAAGTGAGCGAAGACGGCGCACAGCTCAGCGCGTGGTTAACCGCACACGAGCATGATGTGCATTACTCGCACGAGCAATTGCTTGCCATTTGCTGCAAGGCAGAGCTCGCACACGGCGACATCGCGCTACCCTTCGATGCACCCGAATTTCTTGACGAACTGGCCGTACTAGCGGGTCGCAGCACACTGCGTTACCTCAGCTGCCCCGCCGACCAAAGCGACAGCAAGGCAAGGCAGTTGGCCGCTCGCCAACACTGGGTACGCGATGGGTTATTCCTAGCCATCAAGCTGCTGCAAGTCATGCAAGAGCGCAAATGCAGCCTGCATGAACTAATCACCGAGCTGCCACCCTGCCACGTGCAACGCAAAAGATTCAGCCTGCCCTGTTCGCCCAGCATGCTGCAACAGCTCATTGGCGAGCAAGAACAAGTGCTTACCGCACGTGAGGGCTTAGTTTTACAGCGCGAAAACGGACGCATCCTCATCACACCCGGCAAAAGCGGCCGCTGTGCCCACGTGCTCACCGAAGCCGCCACCGCAGAAATCGCGCAAGAATTGTGCGATTTTGCAGGGAAACTACTTGACGTGGACTGACGGTCGTGGTACAATGTAAAGGTTACTACTAAAGGCGGCGATTGCCGTCTACATAGGGGAGTTTATCATGCAAAAACTAAAGTTCTGGCAGTTTACCGACACGCACCTGTTCGCCCGCAATCCCATGCCCACCCAAGCCCCACATACCGACCAAAAGACACTGCTGGAAAGCATCCCCATCATCGACAAAGCACTGGAGATGTTCCTCGCCGAGCCGGACTGTAACATCCTGCTCATCAGCGGCGACATCACCTGCAACGGCCACGCCGACGAACATAAGGCGCTCATCCCACGCCTACGTGCGGTGCAGCAAGCAGGCAAGCGCGTGATCGTCACCACCGCCACGCATGACTACGGCCTCACCAGCCCCGAAACACGCAACGAAACCGGCCTGCCACCGCTGGAGCACCCCGAAGGCCGCGTGTTTCGCCACGAACTGGCGGGACTTTATGAAGAGTTCGGCCCGCGTGACGCCATCGCAGATTATTCGCCCGACCCGGGCATGAGCTATGTGGTGCAGCTTGCACCGGGCTACCGCATGCTGTGCCTAAACGACGACGGCAATGGCCGCAGCTTTTGCGGCTATGACGAACCCATGATGGAATGGATTCTGGCGCAAATTGCACAGGCCCGCGCCGACGGCCAAGTCCTCATTGGCACCACGCACCACCCCACCTTGCCACCCTCGCCGATTTATCCCGTGATTTCGCAGCGCGACATGTTGGGCAATTGGCAAGAGACCACCCAGCGTCTAGCCGACGCAGGTCTGCGCGTGATGTTCACCGGCCACACACACATCATGAACATCAACCCCATTGTCACCCCGGCGGGCAATCCCTACACCGAGGTGAACACTGCGGCGCTGGTGGGCCACCCCGGTGGGTTTCGCGAAGTGACCCTAGACGGCCGCCGCATGACGGTGAAAACCCGCTTTATGGACGACCTAGGCTTCGACACTGGCGAGCTGACCGCGCAAGAATATCTGGCCAAGCATTTTGACTATCTGCTGCGCTCCATCGTAGAAAGTGCCGCCACTGACCGCGAAAAACTCGTTGATCACGCCAACGGTTTTAGTGTGGAGCGGCACGTGATTGAGAAAAACTGGCGGCTCATCAACTTCGCAGGCAAGTATGTCAACCGCGCAACGCTCGGCAGCGTGGCTCGGCTGTTGTGCGTGCGCATTCCCAAAGAGGCGAAAAAAGTGCGCGTGAAAGAGCTGTTTCTGGAGCTTGCGCGCAACATTTTTGGCGGCACTGAGCACTACGGCCCTGACACCCCGGTTGGCCAAGCCATCCTCATCATCATGCGTCGCGTAAATAAAGTCATCGGCAGCAAACTGCCCGCCGTCGTGCGACCCTTAGACGAGTTCGTGGGCAGCCTCATTTACGACCCCGTTGATGATCATTATGCGGAGATTGAGCTGTGAACCGTATTAACGAACTACACGAACTAATCCACTACCACAACCAAAAATATTACGTGGACGACGCACCCGAAATCGCCGACCGCGACTACGACATGCTGCTGCGCGAGCTGGAACTGCTTGAAGCCGCTCATCCCGAGCTGGTGACGGCGGACTCCCCCACCCAGCGCGTGGGCGGCGATGTGAGCGCACAGTTTTCGCCCGTGGCGCATGCCGTGCCGCTGCAAAGCCTGCAAGATCTGTTTGACGAAAACGAGCTGCAAGGCTGGCTAAGCGGCATCTTCGCCAAGCAATCCGACGCACAGTTCATCGTGGAACCAAAAATCGATGGCCTTTCAGTGGCATTGAGCTACGAAGAGGGCGTTTTTGTGCGCGGCGCAACACGCGGCAACGGCGAAGTTGGCGAGGACGTAACCGCCAACCTGCGCACCATCCAGACAATCCCCCTGCGTCTTAATGAGCCTGCCACGCTCACTGTGCGGGGCGAAGTTTATATGCCGCGCGATGTGTTTGCCCAACTAGAGGGCTTCAAGAACCCACGCAACGCGGCAGCCGGTGCGCTACGCCAAAAAGATCCAGCCATCACCGCACAACGCAAGTTGAGCATGTTTTGCTTTGGCGTGCTGCACAGCGACAATTTGGCCTATGAAGATGACGAACAAGCTTTGGCCATCATGCGGCAGCTTGGCCTGCGTGTGATTGACCACAAGCTGTGCGCAACAGCTGAAGAGGTGCTCGCAGAAGTGCAGCGCATTGGTATGGCACGTGCAACCTTGCCATTTGATATCGACGGTGCAGTCATCGCAGTTAGCCAGCATGATATTCGCCAGCAAATGGGTGCCACGTCGAAATTCCCCCGCTGGGCGGCAGCATTTAAGTACCCACCCGAAGAACGCGAAACCACTGTGCTGGGCGTGGAAGTCACCGTTGGCCGCACGGGCGTGCTCACCCCCACAGCTGTGCTGGAGCCTGTGCTCCTCGCAGGCAGCACCGTCGCCCGCGCCACGCTGCACAACCAAGAGCAAATCAACGAAAAGGGCATCCACATTGGCGCACGGGTGCTGCTACGCAAAGCCGGCGATGTCATCCCCGAAATTGTGCGGGTGCTGCAGCCGGTGAGCGATGAAATCTATCAACTGCCCACGCAGTGCCCAAGCTGCGGCACAACGGCAACCCTCGACGGCGCAGCACTGCGCTGCGAAAACTTTACGCACTGCCCTGCCCAATTGTTACGAGGGCTGATCCACTTTTGCAGCCGTGCAGCCATGCATATCGAAGGCCTAAGCGAGGCAATTTTGCACAAGCTCCTAGAAGCCAATCTGCTGCAAACTGCCGCAGATTTATATCGCCTGCAACCCACGCAACTGGCCAGCTTGGATGGCCTTGGCGAAAAGTCTGCACAAAATTTGTGCGCAGCAATCGAGCAAAGCAAGGCGCAGGATCCCGCGCGGCTGCTGTTTGCGCTGGGCATTCGCCACGTGGGCGAGGATGCCGCCAAGCTGTTGCTGCGGGAATACCGCACGATGCATGCGCTGATTGCAGCCACACAAGAAATCATCTCTGAGACCACAAAAACCGGCAAACTCAAAACGAAGCACAAAGTTGAGCTTGATGTTGACGGCATCGGCACTGCCATGGCCGAAAGTTTGCGCAGCTATTTCAGCCAAGCCGCCAACCTAGACTTGCTCAACCAGCTACGCGACCTTGGCCTAAACATGACCACCGCCCTGCCCGCGCAAACTGACGGCTCACTGGCCGGCAAGACTTTCGTCATCACCGGCACGCTGCCCACGCTGGGGCGCAAAGAAGCCGCCGCGCTCATTGAGCAACACGGCGGCCGGGTTAGCGGTTCGGTATCCGCCAAAACAGATTTCCTGCTGGCGGGCGAGGCGGCGGGCAGCAAACTCACCAAAGCGCAAGCACTTGGCATTGCTGTGATAAACGAAGATCAGTTTTTACAACTTTTTTGACCACCTGCGGTGGGGCTCCCCGCTTCGCAACAATAGCTGCGAATCAAATAAAACCCCACTCTGTAAAAAAAACCAGAGTGGGATTTTCTTGTTTTCTGCAGGTGTTACCGCGAAGCGACTGCTCCCCGCAGGGGCGCCGCAAAGCGCAGCACATTCCAGCTGGCTTTTTGCAGCTGGGTTTGATATAAAGCGTTGTCTAGCACACCGGTTTTTTCTTTTTTGGGCGCAACGGCCTGCCCCGCTGCGCTGTTGCGCTGTTGCAAATTGTCACAGGTCAGCGAAATATGCTCCACCAAGCCGAAGCCCGGGAAGTCGCGCAGGTCAACATCAAAGGCAGTTGCATCCTCCAAGTCACGATTGACGACAAACACCGTTAGCGCGCTATTTTCTTCGTCATAAACCGCCACGCTATCCACATCCGGCACATCCGTAAAATCGCGGGTGTCATGCTTGCCACAGCTGAGCACCGGCTGCAACGCCACGCCGCGGCCAAAGTTCGACACATGCAGGTACGGATAGTAAGTCGGCTGCGCCCAAGCGGCACCGTTTTGCTCAGTCATAATGGGCGCAATCACGTTCACCAGCTGCGCTAGGCAAGCCATTTTCACGCGGTCGCAGTGCTTAAGCAGGCTAATGAGCATTAGCCCCACCAGCAGCGCATCCTCAAACGTATATAAATCCTCCAGCAGCGTCGGGGCAATTTGCCACGGCGTGTTTTTCATGATATTCTCATCGTCAGCATTGGAGTGATACCACACATTCCACTCGTCAAAACTCAGCATCATGGTTTTTTTGCTGCGCTGCTTGGCTTTGATGTAATCACAGGTCGCAGTCACGGTTTTGATGAAATGCTCCATCTGCATGGTTTTCGCCAGAAAGTTCGGCGTATCTTCGTTGCGCTTGCCATAGTATTGGTGCAGCGAAATGTAGTCCACGCAATCATAGCACAGGTCCAACACGGTCGCCTCCCACGCGGGAAACGTATCTTTCGTGCCGCTGGAACTCCCCACCGCCACCAGCTCGATGTTCGGGTCAAACATCTTCATGGCTTTTGCAGTTTGCGCGGCCAAACGGCCATACTCCTGCATGGTTTTGTGCCCAACCTGCCAGCTGCCGTCTAGCTCGTTGCCCAAGCACCACACTTTAAAGTTATACGGGTCTTTGGCACCATGCGCAATGCGCAAATCGCTGTATTTACTGCCACCGGGATGGTTGCAATACTCGAGAAAATTCAGCGCATCCTCCACCCCACGGGTGCCTAGGTTCAGCGCCATCATCACTTCGCTGTTTGCTTTTTTGCACCAGCGCGCAAATTCATCCGTACCCACCCAGTTTGGCTCTGTGGAGCGCCAAGCCACATCAAGGCGTTGCGGGCGCTGCGCCATGGGGCCCACGCCATCTTCCCAGTAGTAGTTGCTCACGAAATTCCCGCCGGGATAGCGGATAATCGGTACACGCAAGTCTTTCACTAGGCCCAGCACGTCGCCGCGAAAGCCATCTTCGTCAGCCGTTGCATGGTCAGGCTGATAAATTCCGCCATATACCGCACGGCCCAAATGCTCAATAAACGAGCCATACAGCCGCTCGTCCACATCGGCAATCGCGAAGTCTTTGCTGAACAAAACTTTGGCTTTTTTCATGTTAATTGCTCCTCCATGTTGGTGTTACTGCGCTGAGCGGACCGGTTTCGGGCAGCCAGCGGCGGCCCTGCGTCACTTGTTCGTAAGGCGCAAGAATCGTAATATCCGTCAAGTTTTCCGCCTGATAAAACGCAAAGTCGCCAATGTAACGCACGGTGGAGGGAATGGTGATCTCCGTTAGCCCGCGCATGCGTAAAAATGCATCGCTGCCGATGTGCTCTAAGCCCTCGGGCAGATTGAGCTGCTCAACATGCACCGCACCATGGAATGCGCGGGTTTCAATCACGCGCAGGCTGGCCGGCAGCACAATTTCATGCAGCGCAATGGCATGGTAAAACGCCGCGTGCGCAATCACTTGCACGCCCTCCGGCACCGTGTAGCTCACCGTGGCTTGCAGCTCGCCATCGATATACACAGCGGTATTGGCGTTGGGATACACCACCAGCCGCGTCATGTCTGCGCTAAACAGCACGCCACCATAGCTTGTGAAGGCCAGGTTGCCTTCATGCACCACAAACTGCTGCAAAAATCGGTTGTTGGTGATGCCCCAGCCGTGGATTTCCGTTAAATACGGGCCAATTTCAATGCTGCGCAAATCATCGGCGCGCTGAATGGCCATGGGGCCAATGCTAGTCACCGGCAAGCCGTTAACTTCATCGGGGATAATCAGCTCGTGCTCCCCTGCCACATTGCGAAAGGCAACTAGCGTATAGCCATAAGCGTCGCCAACAAACTCCATGTTATCAATGCGCACGCGGGGGCGCAAGTCAATTGCACAACTAGGGAACACAACCGCCAGCAGCACCGCGCAAAGCAGCACAAGTCCTAACTTTTTCATTCGGTCACCTCCCCTTCTTGCTCGGCTTCTTTTTCGGCGGCACGTGCTTTGAGGTCAGCACTGATTTGCGCCATTTTTTTCGGCGTAAGATCATAGAAGATGAACGGCAGTGCCGAAAGGGCCAGTGAAATCACCGCAAACCAGATGTTGGTGGAGGTGAAGGCGCGGAAAAACTCAGGGTCATACAACACATCCATGTCGCCAAAGAAACCGGCACGGCCAAGCAAAAACGGCAGCACAAAGCCCATGAGCATCAGCAGCGGGTCGGTGATATAGCGGAAGTATGTATTCACGCTCATTTCTAGGCGTTCGCCGCTTTTCCATTGCTGATAGTCCCAAATGTCGCCAATGAGCGTGGCGTTCACCACGTCGTTGCTAGACTGCAAAAAGCTGCGCAACATGATGATCACCATCAGCACTACGAGCATAAGCGTGGGATTCGTGATGCCAGTGGCGGGAATGAGCAGCAGCAGCACCCCGCTCATCAGCAGCCGCTGAATCAGCATCACCTGCCGCTTTGAAAAATGCTTGGTGAACAGCGGCGTCATCAGCTGGCCAGTGGTGCTGGTGGGCAGTTTATACAAACTCACCGCCAACCCAAAGGCCCAAGGCATGCGTGTGACAAAGATGAACGTCCACACAATCATGCCTTCCCACACGTTGGGCACGCGGGTGAACACATCGCTGAGGCTGCGAATCCACTGGTACTTATTCTTGAACACTTCGCGAATGCCATCTTTGAATTTCACACGCGCCACATGGTTTTTCTCTTCAATCACGCGCTCTTGCACACGCAGCACAAGCAGCCCTTGCGCCAAACAAATGGCACCGTAGATGGGCAGAATCACTTGGTATGCGCGGATGTTTTCCAAGCCGCCCAGCATCACCGCAACCAAGGGGAACAGCGGGCGGTAAATCGAGCGCAGCAGGCCGGTGAAAATCGGCGCGACGGACATAATGCGCGAGCGCTCCTGCGGGTTAGGGCTAATGCGATTTTGGAAGTCGTTGATGTTGGCATATAGCCAACGAAAGCTGTCAATGGCACCGGTGACAAAATGGGTCATCAGCAGCAATGTGCTGTACGTCACGTTTTGGTAGGGAATTTGCGTCACGGCAATCACTAGACCCAGCACCAGTGGGCCATAAAAAATCATCATGGGCTTGAACTTGCCATATTTTCGACCAAACAGCCGCAGCACTGTGATTTGCGCCGCAGCAACCCCCACCACAATAAACAGCCGCAGGGCAATGTGGCGCAGCAGGTCGGGCAGCAGTACGATGTCTACCAAAAATTGTGGCACTTGTGCAGCGGCAACATTCAGCGGCGGCAGTATCCACAGCACAATGCCCAGCAATAAGGCGCCCGCGCCGCCCGCAAGCAGCCCGCGCATCACTTTTTTGGGGAATCGCCCCATGTTGTCGATGATATACGGCCCCAGCGGCAGCGCCACGTAGTTCATAATCGTCGCAATCAGCGACACCGCGAAGATATCCATGGGTCGCAGGCCAAAAATCAGCCCGCTGAGCGTGGCGGTGCCTGCCGTCATGGCCACGGTGTCGAACACGGGATTCCAGCCGCCCAAACCCATGCTGGCAAAACACCACGAGATAAATTCTTTGAACGACACGTGGTTGTCTTGTTCAGGGTCGTATGGCCAAATCTTTTGGGTAAGCTTTTGATAAAGTGCGCGCAACACATCAACTCCTTTTTATCGTTTTTTTATACGATGTTCCAATATTAGAACATCACTCCTCCAACAACGTCAAGCCACATCAATAGATCTGTCGCGGACAGTTGACGCATGCCCACCATACTGAATATGCTTTCGGGCGGGTTGCGGTGGAATGTATCCACTTCAATGAAAATGCGATCGTCGTCATCTGAAACGGCTTCCACACGACGCAGCTGGTTGTTATAGAAAATAAAGTTAGCGAAACCACCGTCAATGGGCAAAGTAGTCATTCGATACATGCGGCCAGCGATGGTGATGTGTATGTATGTGATGTCGGATGTGATATTAAGTCGTTTAAAATCGCCGAGTATATCAAAATCCGCTGCATAAGTAGGCACTCCGCCCGTAAAATCCATAAAGCTGAAATAACTGTAGCGCGCAGGAAAAGTCATGTATGTACCCGTGGGCAACATCAACATGCGTGCGGTATTGCCAAATACACCACGCATGGTAGCAGCCTGTGCTGCACTGTTCGTCTCATGCGCCCAGTCAATGGCGTGCTCATACACACTGCGGTTTCCACTTTCAGCTATGACAACGAGCGCATTGTTCATCGCGGGAGAAGCGCTGCTTGCGCGCCCGCGCAAATAAAATCGACCGCTGCCAAACGTATCCGCCACATCGCGCATGAGGGCGTACATACTCAATTGCGCCGTTGCAGCTGAATTAGTTTGCGCCTGCGTGGTTTCTTCGCCGAACTCAGGTTCGGTGGTGAGTTGTTGCGCAAAACCGCCCGGAACTGGCGGCATGGGCAAGTCGATGTGAAACTCGTGACTGTCTTGCTCATGCCCCACCACAGCATAGGCTTCAATGGGCAACCCAACTTCATCGGCAACCGGTCTTGCGCAAGCCACCAGTGTCAAACCCAAGCCAAAGCAAATCGCCATGCAAACAATTTTCCTCATCCGTTTTCCCCCAAAAGTTATTGTCCGTAGTACGCATCCGCACCATGCTTGCGCAAAAAATGTTTATCAAGCAGTTCTTGCGGCATGGCACCGCCGCCGCCCAGCAGTCGTGTATCCAATGCCATCGCAGCAACTTCCTCCAACACTTTGGCGTGATACACCGCCGCGTGTGCATCTTTGCCCCAAGTGAACGGCCCATGGCCGTGCACCAAAGCAGCAGGCACATGCATGGAATTGCGCCCCGCAACGGCTTCGACAATCACTAGGCCAGTATTCTGTTCATACTCCCCTGCGATTTCCTCGGCCGTCATGCGACGCGTGCAGGGAATTTCGCCGTAGAAATAGTCTGCATGCGTGGTGCCGTGGGCAGCAATCCCTTGCCCAGCTTGCGCCCAAGCGGTTGCCTTTGGCGAGTGCGTGTGTGCCACGCCGCCAATTTCTTCAAATGCGTTGTACAGCGCACAGTGGGTAGGCGTGTCGCTGCTTGGGTTGAGCTTACCCTGCACCTTGTTGCCCTGCAAATCAACCACCACCATGTCGTCGGGCGTCAGCGCGTCATAGTTCACGCCGCTGGGTTTGATGACAATCAGCCCATGGGCGCGGTCAATGCCGCTCACATTGCCCCAGGTGAAAATCACTAGGCCAAGCTTCACTAAGTTTATGTTCGCCTGATATACTTGATGCTTAAGTTGTTCCAGCACGGTCTATCCCTTCCAAATCACATCGTTGTAGCGCAGCTCTTGCCGCAGCGCGGGGATGCTGGTGTGCGCACCAATGTGCACAAACTCCAAGTTGAGCATTTCGGCAAAATGGCGCATGGTTTCGGCGTCAAGGCCATAGCTGAGCACGCTGTGGTGCGCGCCGCCTGCCAAAATCCAAGCCTCCGCGCTGGTTTCTAGGCTGGGCAGCGGTTTCCACAGCACAGCCGCCACCGGCAGCTTTGGCATATCATGCGGCTGCTGCACGCACTGCACATCATTCACAATCATGCGAAAACGGTCGCCCATGTCCACAATCGTGGCCAAGATGGCTTCACCCGCCTGTGCTTTAAACGTCAAGCGAGCGGGCGGCTCACGGTCGCCAATGCCCAGTGGTGCCACGTGAATTTGCGGTTTGGTTGCCGCAAATGTGGGGCAAACCTCCAGCATGTGCGCGCCCATGTTCAGGCCGCGCTCCAAATCATAAGTATAGTCCTCCATGAAGCCCGTGCCGCCCGGCAAATCAGCCGCCATGCGCTTCATCATCCGGCACAGCGCGGCGGTTTTCCAGTCGCCCTCGCCGGCAAAACCAAAGCCTTGGCGCATCAGATCCTGCGCAGCCAAGCCCGGCAATTGCCGCAGCTGCTGCAAGTCTTGAAAGTTCGTGTGGAACGCACCGAAATCCTCATCTTGCATAAACTTTTGCAGCGCAACCTGCATTTTTGCTTGATATTCAATGGCAGCAATGTCTTCTGTCGCAAACTCATAATTCGCCCGGTATTCGGCCATCTGCGCAGCAATTTCGTCCGGCGTCACAGCCTCCACTAGGGTTACAATATCGCCCACGCCATAGTAATCCACCTGCCAGCCAAACTGGATGTGCGCCTGCACTTTGTCGCCCTCGGTCACGGCTACGTCGCGCATGTTGTCGCTGATGCGCAGCACGCGCAGCTTGCGGCTTTCTGCCACGCCCACGGCAGCACGTTGCCACTGCGCCACACGCTGCTGCAAGCTTTCGCATTGCCAATGCCCCGCCAGCACCGTGCGTGGCAGACGCAGACGTGCGGTAATATACCCGTGCTCGCGGTCGCCATGTGCGGACTGGTTAAGGTTCATGAAGTCCATGTCAATGCTGTCCCAGGGGATGGCTTTGTTGAACTGCGTGTTGAGATGTAACAGCGGCTTTTGTAGGCGTGTGAGTCCGCGAATCCACATTTTTGATGGCGAAAACGTGTGCATCCACGTGATGATGCCCGCACAGTGCGGGTCGTGATTGGCGGCAGCAATGGCCGCTTCAATTTCCGCCGAGTTGCGCACCACGGGCGTCCAGTGCACGGCATAGGGCAGCGTTTGTGTGAAGCCATCAGCCATGATTTTGCTATGTTCATCCACTTGGCGCAACACCTCGCCGCCGTATAAATCTTGGCTGCCCACGATGAAATGGAAGTTATGCATGCTTGATTCTCCTGATTGATTTTATCACATCTTTGTACTGCGGCAGCCACTTCTCTCCCGCAAGAAGCATTTCTTCCGTCATGCGACAGGCTTCTTCAGTGTTGCACACGGCACTCACTAGGGGGTCAAGCATCATCGCTTGTTTGAGCAACGTGATGTCGCCGTGCACAGCTGCAAGCACCGCAAGGCGCTGCACATTCACGCTGGCATTGCAGATGGCCGCACAGCCCCAAGGCAGCTCACCCACGCGGGGGATGTGCACGCCATTGGCATCCACATAGCCCGGCACTTCCACAATGCAGTCGCTGGGCAGGTTCACAATCGTGCTGCCGTTAACCACGTTGAAATGCCCGCGATACACCCTGCCGGTCTCCACGCTTTCGATGATATACGAACCGTGTTCACAGCTGCGTTGGTCTTGCGCGAACTCGCGGCGCGGCCATGTGTGGCAATTAGGGAAATCTTTCTCGAACCAGTTGCGATTCTCAGTGCATTGGCGCAAATAGCCGCCGGTTTCGCCATGATGCCAGTCGCTCAGGTCAATCCATTGGCTGAGTTCATCCGCACGCTTGCGATACCACGGCAAATATTCCGACAAATGCCCGTTGCTTTCGGTGCTGAAATAGCCAAAATGGCGCAGCACATCAATGCGCACTTTTTCGCAGCGGCTAATGCGCTCGTGGGCTTCGAAAGCCTCAAGCAACCCGGTCAGCAAATCTCGATCTTTATGCTTGGCTGCAATATACCACGTTTGGTGGTTGATGCCCGCGCAAGTGTAGTCAATCTCCTCTGCGGGAATGTCATAAGCCTCGGCAATCAGCCGCACGCCAGCCTGCACACCATGGCACAAGCCAATGGTATTCACTTTACCATATTCATTGCAGGCCCAAGTGACCATCGCATTGGGGTTGCTGTAGTTCAGCAATAGGCAACCGGGTGCAGCCATCTCACGAATATCGCGGCAAATGTCAAGCAATTCAATCACCGTGCGCTGGCCATACATAATACCTCCGGCGCAAAGGGTGTCGCCCACGCACTGGTCCACACCATATTTTAGGGGAATGTTCACGTCTGTTTCAAAGGCCTCCAGCAAACCTTGACGAATGCAGTTGATGACATACTTTGCACCCTCGAACGCCCTGCGGCGCTCAAGGGTTGCGTGTATTTTGATATTGAGGCCGTTATGCGCAATGTCTTGCTGGCACAAGTGCGTCACCATGTCCAAGTAATCTTGGTTGATGTCGGTGAAAGCCACTTCAATGTTGTGGAATTCCGGCACACTGAGCAAATCGCGCAGCAAGTTGCGAGTGAAGCCAATGCTGCCCGCACCAATGAATGCAACTTTGAACATGCGAACTTCCGCTCCTTCATCCACTTATTACACGTTTAGGTCGTGTTCTTCGCGCAGTTCTTGCTGTGCAGCAACCAGCGCACGGCGTTCGATCAGGTCGCGCTCTACTTCGCCCGGGTCACGTGGATACTTAAACCACATCAGGCCAATGAATGCAAACAGTTCCGCAACCACAATGCCCACATGCGCTAGGGGCCAAATGGTGTCGAGAAAACGTTGCGGCTGGTCTTCCGGGTTATCAAATACCCAGCCGCGAAAGCCAGTCCACTGCACCACAAGACCGCCAACAATCGAGGTGAGATTGTTGCGCACCAGCTTGTTGATGATGCCATACACCGACTGCGTCAGACCCTCGCTGCGGTGCCCGGTTTTCCATTCCACATAGTCAAACATTTCGTACTCAATGATATTGTGCGGCACGGCAGCCCATTGGTTGAAAAAGCCGCGTATGCCTTCCATCGTCCACATAAATACAAGCCGTGGCAGTGATTGCCAACCCACCAAAAAGCTAAATAGGTGTGTTAAGCCAATCACCGCAACATGCGTGCGCAGGAAATTCAACGGCCCGCCAAACAATTTCACCGCTTGCAGCGCAAAGGGCGTCATTAAAAATCCGGGCAAGCCAAACACAATGTCTTTTAGCGTAAACAAGAGTTCAGCGCCAATGGGTTGCCCAAAAATGGTGAACGGCATTTCACGAATGAGAAAGCGATAAATAAACATCTGGTCGCCGCGCGGCGTGATGATACGCGCCAAGCCAATCACCAGCCACACCATGAACCAGCGGTTGTGTTTAACCACCGCAAATGTTTCACGGAAGGTCAGTTTTTCGGCGTGTGTGTTTTCTTCGCCTACGGCATCCACCTTTTGATTAAAGTCAACGCGCTGCTTGGCGTAGCTGGGTAGCCAGCGTCCAAAAATCGTGATGGGCAAAAACACCAGCGCACCAATGACCATGATTTGATAGTCGTTTACGCCAAGCACGTGCCGCAAGCCCATAAAAATATTCGGCATGCCGGAAAACACCGCGCCAATGGTTTCGCCAATGGAACGCCAAAGCTGAACTTTGCCGCGTTGTTCGGTGTGGGGGGTAATGCCTGCCCAAATTTTCGCAGCGCTCACTTCGCTTGCTGTGCGGGTGATGCTGTGGGTCATGCCCACAAACACCCACGTCGCCACACGCGCCCATGGCGAAAGCCCAAAGCTGAACAAAGTCAACATCAACGTCAATGGATCATACGTGGCGTGAAAGCGAATGAGTTTGCGCAAAATGCCCACGTCATACTGACGTTGGTCCATGTGCACGCCAATGGGCGGGTCAGTCAAGGCATCAAAGGTTGCGCCAACTACTTCTGCACCGCTGTTCATGATTGGCGAAATCAAGCCTGGCTCCCCGCCAACAAAAATGCGGCCGCGCATGTTGGTGAATCCCACTTGAAAGCCGTTGAACACCGCCTGTGCAAAGTGAATGCCGCCCTCCCACGGGCGCAATTGTTCCTCGGGCAGGTCTTCACCTTTCCACCATGTGATGGGGTGGCGAACGGCGAATCTAACTTCTTGTTTAAACTCTGGGCTAAGCTTGGGCAATGGGGTCATCCCACCTTTCACAATATTGCTGATTTTCTTTCCCAATTATAGCATACTTTCGTCTCATCTGTCAACTAGAAATAATTTTTCAAAAAACACTTGACAAATGCCGATGAATCGTGTAAACTGATAACATAGTAATCCTATATGAATTGCAGGAGGTCGACCATGTTCGTTCAATCCATCACCGATTTAATCGGTAACACCCCGTTGCTGCGTCTGCACAACCACGAGAAATCCCACGCCGCCGGTGCCGCCGTGCTGGCCAAACTGGAATATCAAAACCCGGCCGGCAGCGTGAAAGACCGCATCGCGCTTGCAATGATCAACCAGGCTGAGCAAAGCGGCAAGCTACAGCCCGGTGCCACCATCATTGAGCCAACCAGTGGCAACACCGGCATTGGTCTAGCCTGCGTGGCCGCTGCGCGGGGCTACAAGGTCATTCTCACCATGCCCGAAACCATGAGCGTTGAACGCCGCAAGCTCTTGGCGGCCTATGGTGCCGAACTTGTGCTGACTGAGGGCGCAAAAGGCATGAAGGGTGCCATCGCCAAAGCCGAAGAGCTTGCCGAGCAAATGCCGGGCGCGTGGTTAGCCGGGCAGTTTATCAATCCCGCTAACCCCGCCGTGCACGTTGCCACCACCGGGCCTGAAATCTGGCGCGACACCAACGGCAAAGTGGATATCTTCGTGGCGGGCATTGGCACCGGCGGCACCATCACCGGCGCAGGTGCTTATCTGAAAGAACAAAACCCCAATGTGCACATCGTGGCGGTTGAACCTGCCGATTCCCCTGTGCTTAGCGGCGGCAACCCCGGCCCACACAAAATTCAAGGCATTGGTGCGGGCTTTGCGCCAGATGTACTGAACACTGATGTGTATGACGAAATCATCACCGTGCAAAACGATGATGCCTTCGCTACCAGCCGCGCATTAGCCCGCTGCGAGGGTCTGCTGGTAGGCATTAGCTCCGGTGCGGCGTTGTGGGCAGCTACGCAGCTTGCCAAACAGCCCGGACACGCCGGCAAAAACATCGTGGTCATTCTGCCTGACACAGGCGAGCGCTATTTATCTACGCCGATGTTTGAATAAGCTTGACAACGCAACGTGATTATATTATAATGAAAGTAACAGGAGGTACATACTATGTCCAACTACAAATTTGAAACACTACAACTGCACGCAGGCCAAGAAAGCCCAGATAGCGCAACCGACGCCCGTGCCGTGCCCATCTATCAAACTTCGTCGTATGTGTTTAAAGACTGCGCCCAAGCCGCAGGCCGCTTTGCACTGAGCGAACCCGGCAACATCTACACCCGCCTGATGAACCCCACCAGCGGCGTGTTCGAGCAACGCGTGGCAGCCCTAGAGGGCGGTGCAGCTGCACTTGCCGTGGCATCGGGCCAAGCGGCAACTACTTATGCCATCCAGAATATCACGCAGGTTGGCGACCACATCATTAGCGACAAATTCATCTACGGCGGCACATACAATCTGTTCGACAACATGCTGCCAAATTTCGGTGTAACCTGTTCTTTTGTAGACGGCAGCGACCCGCAGAACTTTGCCGCGGCCCTGCAACCCAATACCAAAGCCCTGTTTATTGAAACCATGGGCAATCCGCACTGCAACGTGTATGACATCGCAGCGATTGCAAAAATCGCGCACGACGCAGGCATTCCCCTGGTGGTAGACAATACATTTGCAACCCCTTATGCTCTGCGCCCCATCGAGCACGGCGCAGACATCGTAGTGCACAGCGCCACCAAGTTCATCGGCGGCCACGGCACCAGCATCGGCGGCGTTGTGGTGGACGCAGGCAACTTTGACTGGGCAGCCAATGATAAATTCCCCGGCCTGTCGCAACCCAATAGCAACTACCACGGCGCGGTGTTCACCCAAGTAGCAGGCAACCTGGCCTACATCATCAAAATGCGCACTACGCTGTTGCGTGATATGGGCGCATGCATTTCGCCCTTTAACTCCTTCCTGCTGCTGCAAGGCTTGGAGACTCTGTCGCTGCGCGTGGAGCGCCACATTGAAAACGCCCGCAAGGTTGTGGACTTCCTCGCTGCGCACCCGCAAGTGGAACAAGTGAACCACCCTGCTCTGCCTTGTCACAAAGACCATGTGCTGTATACAAAATACTTCCCCCGCGGCGGCGGTTCGATTTTCACCTTCGAAATCAAAGGCGGCGCTGACGAAGCCCGTGCCTTCATTGACAAGTTACAGCTGTTTTCGCTGCTGGCCAACGTGGCCGATGCTAAGTCGCTTGTCATTCACCCGGCTTCCACCACACATTCGCAAATGAGCGCCGAGCAGCTGGCCGGCAGCGGCATTGCCCCCAACACCGTGCGTCTTTCCGTTGGCGTGGAACACATTGACGACATTCTGGCGGATTTACAGCAAGCTTTTGCTTAAAGGAGAATCGCCATGACCCCAATGCAACGCGTGGTAGAGTGCCTGCATCATCGCCAAGCGGACCGGGTTCCGGTTTATCCCATTTTGGCGGGCGTGACGCGCAAACTGATTGGCGCAAGCTATGTGCAATGGGCCAACGATGCCGAAACCTGCGCCACGGCACTATACAAAGCCGCCAAGGATTTTGACTTGGATTGCATTGTTACGCTCATTGACTTGTCTATTGAGTGCGACGCTTGGGGGCAGGAACTTGTGTACCCCGAAACCGCAGCCGCTCATCCCAACTACGATAATCTGGTCGTCAAGGACATCGACGACTATGCGAAAATCAAAAAAGTCGATTATCGGCAATCCAAGCGCATGATGACGCACATTGAAACCTGCCAGCGTCTGGTGAAAATGAGCGCGGGCGAAATTCCCATTGTGGCCTTTGTGTTTGGCCCGCTGGGCGTGCTGAGCATGCTGCGCAACCAGCAAGACATGTACATGGATATCTACGACGACCCCGGTGCAGTAAAGGCCGCCGCGCGTGAAATTAACGAAACCCTCAAGGAATACACTGGCGCATTGATCGACACTGGTGTGGCGGCCGTGATGCTTGACACCCTGTTTGCCAGCGGCTCCATCATGTCACCAGAAATGTGGATGGAATTTGAAGGTGGCCTAGCCAAAGAACTCGCCGACGTTTGCCACGCGCGCGGCACGCTGGTGATGATTCACAACTGCGGCCGTGATATCTACTTCAAAGAGCAAATTGAAAGCATGAACCCCTGCGCCATTTCGTTCTTGCATCCACCAGCCGACTGCAAAGACTTCGCCGAGTGCAAAGCGAAGTATGGTGACAAGATCACACTCATCGGCTGCGTAACGCCCGCGCTTGCGGCCATTGGCACAGACGAAGAATGGGATGCCCAGTGCCGCGAGCACATCGATATTTTCAAGAAAGACGGCGGTTTCATGCTGGCCACGGGCTGCGAATATCCCAGCGATGCTTCGTTTGATCGCGCCCTGCGCATGGTGGAACTTGCAAAAACCTATGGAAAATACTAAACCAAACGTCATGGTCGCCCTCAGCGGCGGCGTGGATAGCTCGGTTGCGGCACTGCTGTGCAAGCAATCGGGCTATGATTGCATTGGTGCAACGATGAAGCTATTTGACAATGAGGACATTGGCTTGCCAAGAGAAAAAAGTTGCTGTTCGCTCGACGACGTGGAAGACGCCCGAAGCGTGGCCTATGCACTTGGCATGCCCTTTTACGTCATGGACTTCACCGCCGACTTTGCCGCGCAGGTGATTGACAGCTTCATTGCGGCTTATGCGCGCGGCGAAACGCCCAACCCCTGCATCGACTGCAACCGCTACCTAAAGTTCGAAAAGCTGCTGCAACGCGCACAGCTCATGGATATCCCCCACTTGGCCACAGGGCACTATGCGCGCATTACGCAGGAAAACGGCCGCTGGCTGCTGCGCCGCGCCGTGGACGACAGCAAAGACCAGTCCTACGTGCTTGCCTGCATGACGCAAGCGCAGCTTGCTCACACGCTGCTGCCGCTGGGTGGCTTGTGCAAGAGCGAGATCCGCGACATTGCCGCCGAACATGGCTTCATCAACGCCCACAAGCGCGACAGCCAGGACATCTGCTTTGTGCCGGATGGTGACTATGCTACTTTCATTGAGCAGCACAGCGGGCAGGTTTATCCGCCCGGCGATTTCTGCGACCTGCATGGCAGCGTACTGGGCCAGCACCGCGGACTGATTCGCTACACCGTGGGGCAGCGCAAAGGTCTGGGGATTAGCGCGCCTAGCCCCCTTTATGTCCACAGCAAATGCGCCAAGCAAAACACCGTCACCCTTTGCGAGAATGACGGCTTGTTTTCTTCTGTTTTGTATGCGGCTGACTTCAACTTCATCGCCTGCGATTCGTTTGAGCAACCCACCCGCCTTCAAGCAAAGATCCGCTACAATCACGCTGCTCAACCTGCCACGGCCGAGCAAATTGCAGCTAACACTGTGCGGGTGACTTTTGACCAGCCTCAGCGTGCCATTGCACCCGGGCAGGCCTGTGTGCTGTATGACGGCGATGTGGTGGTGGGGGCTGGGGTGATTGCTTGCTAACTGCGCACCGAAAACAGCCAGCCACAAGCGCACGGTTTATCTTCAACATTGAGGTTTTCCGGGTTGAAAATCGTGCCGTCGGCGCGGTCAAACTGCACTTCTGCTGTCCAGTAAATTTCAGGATAGGGAATTGCCACGCCTTGCTCTAAAATGATGTTGCGCGTGATGTCATACAACGCATTCACATCAAAGCCATCGCCGTCATGCATCGCATCATGGTCGCCCGCAAGCACCGAAAACGCAAACTGCGAACGGAATGAGAGCTCAGGCGTGCCGATGTTGTCCGGCATCAAATCCCAATGTGCAAAACCGTTGGGTACGGGCGTGTCCGCTCTCATGAACCGACCAATAAACGTTTGACAATGCACCTCGTCCACAGGCTTACCAAAGTGGTGCAAAAACGTCAAATCATAATCAAAGTCCGACGCATACTCGGGCATCATATCCAGCACAGCCGTTGCTGCGGCGCGAGTGGCTGCCCAGCCCTCGCCATAGTTTTTATATGCTATTTGGTCATCCGGATTATACGGCAACCCAACAAAACGCACCGCAGGCAATGTGCGATATTCCCAATGCTCTAACGTCGCGTTTACGTTGTCCAGCTGCTTTTGGATTTTCTTGCTAATTACTATCGCCATTCCATTGTCCTCCCAAAAATCTTCATTTCACAAATTACACATTGCGAATTACGAATTGCCCGGAATATCCCCCACCCCATCCAGCACATACGTGGGCCGATAGGGGTAACTTTGCATGCGCACTTCGTCTGTTACGCCTGAAAGCACCAACACGGTGTCTAGCCCTGTTTCCATGCCAGCCACAATGTCAGTATCCATGCGGTCGCCAATCATGACGGCCTCGCTTGTTTTTACGCCCAGAATACGCAGCCCGGTGCGCATCATCAGCGCGTTGGGCTTGCCGATGAAATAGGCCTGACGTTCACTGGCCAGCTCTATGGGGGCAATCAACGCACGACATGCGGGAATAATGCCTGTTTCACTGGGGGCAGTCATGTCGCTATTGGTGCCAATCAGCTTTGCACCGCGTTTTACATGGTGAATGGCGCGGGTGATGTGCTCGTAGCCAAAGGCGCGGGTTTCGCCTACCACCACGTAATCCGGGTTGTGGTCGTTTTGGATGATGCCGTAGTCATAAAGCGCATTAAATAGCCCTGGATCACCGATGATATACGCCGAGCAGCCTGGACTTTGGTTGTGCAAAAACTGTGCTGTTGCAAGGGCGCTGGTATAGAATTTGTCCTCGCCCACTTCAAGGCCCATGCGGGCGAGCTTTTGTTGCAGCTCAAGGGGTGTTCTGCCGCTGGCGTTGGTGAGAAACAGATATTGCTTTTGTTCTTTCTCTAGCCAGTGCACAAATTCGGTTACGCCCGGCAGCAGCCGTTCGCCGTGATACAACACGCCGTCCATGTCGCACAAATACCCGTGTTTGTTGCGCAGCGCTTCGAGATTATTCATAGTTGACACCTCGCTATTTTTATGGTACTATTATAACATACAAAATGCAAAATGTCAACGAGGAGAAACGCATATGCTTTATCCCGAAAATCGCAAGCCTGTCATTGATTTGGCTACGTTCCAAAACCCCGGCAGCGAATACCGCGCCACGCCGTTTTGGTGCTGGAACTGCAAGCTTGACCAAGCTGTGCTTAACCGGCAAATTGATGCCATGGAGCAAATGGGTTTTGGCGGCTTTCACATGCATGTGCGAGTGGGGCTTGCCACGGAATATCTGGGCGATGTGTTCATGCAACACGTGAAAGACTGCACTGCTTATGCCAAGCACAAGCGCATGCTGGCGTGGCTTTATGACGAAGACAAGTGGCCCAGCGGCTTTGCCGGCGGCTTGGTGACCCAAGACCCGCAACACCGCCAAAAAACCATGCTCTTCACGCCCAAGCAACGCGATGATTTACTCCTCCTCGCTAGCTACGCCATTGAGCAAGACGAACAAGGCAACCTGCTTAGTTACACGCGCAGCACTAATCACTATCCACTAACCACTATTCACTACTACGCTTACCTGCAAGTGCACGAACCCACTGCTTGGTATAACGGCCAGACTTACGTAGATGGGCTTTCGAAAGCCGCGATTGAACGCTTTGTGGAAGTGACCCACGAGCGTTATCGCGAGGCCGTGGGCGAGGAGTTCGGCAAAACTGTGCCCGCCATCTTCAGCGACGAACCCGAGTGCGGCCGCAAAAAAAACATGCAAGATCCCTTGGCGGGCGAAAGCACTACCCTGCCGTGGACGACGGACTTCGCCGAAACATATCAGGCCGAGTATGGCGAAGATCTGCTTGACTTCGTGCCCGAGCTGTTCTTTAACCTAGCAGGTGGCAAAATTTCACGCGCACGCTATCGCTACCACGACCATTGCAGTGAACGTTTCGCTAGTGCATTTGCCGACACCATGGGCGACTGGTGCGAAAAGCATGGCCTGCTGCTCACTGGCCACATGATGGCCGAACAAGACTTACGCGACCAAACCAAGCACGCTGGCGACTGCATGCGCTCCTATCGTGCGTTTCAGCTGCCGGGCATTGACTTGCTGTGCGACAACCGCGAGTTCAACACCGCTAAGCAGGCACAGTCTGCCGCACGACAATATGCACGGCCCGGCGTGATGAGCGAGCTTTATGGCGTGACCAACTGGAATTTCCCGTTCTATAAGCACAAATTACAGAGCGACTGGCAGGCCGCGCTGGGCATCAGCGTGCGCGTGCCGCATCTATATTGGGTGAGCATGCGTGGCGAGGCCAAGCGTGATTACCCCGCCAGCATTGGGCACCAATCGCCGTGGTACAAGCAATACAAACACATGGAAAGCCATTTTGCCCGCGTGAACAGCGCCATGACGCGCGGCACGCCAAAGGTGCGTGTTGGCGTGATTCACCCGGTGGAGAGCTTTTGGCTGCACTGGGGACCCGACAGCCAGTGCCGAGCCGTGCAAGACGAAATGGATCACCGTTTTGCGCAGCTGACCGACTGGCTGCTGTTTGCCCACCAGGATTTTGACTTCATTTGTGAGTCGCTGCTGCCCTCGCAGCACAGCCCCTCTGCTGAACAATTCAACGTTGGCGCGATGAACTACGATGTGGTGATTGCGCCGCAGTTGCAAACTATCCGCGGCACGACACTGAAAGCGTTGCAAGACTTTGAGGCGCGCGGTGGCCATGTGATATGGCTGGGCGGCGTGCCCACGCATGTGGACGCGCAACTCGCGCCAGTGAGCGCAACCGCTGTGTCGTGGAGCAAAACTGCGCTGCTGGGCGAACTTGCGCCTTATCAAATGCACACGGTGCTGGAAAACGCCGTGACGGCCAAGAATATCATCACCCAGCGGCGGCGCGATGGCGAACATGAATGGCTGTTCCTGTGCCATGCACACACCAGCCCGAACTACTACACAAACCGGCCACGCATGCTGCAAGTGCAACTGACCGGTGTATATAGCGCTGAGCAGTTCAACACCCTCACTGGCAAAGTTACTCCCCTGCCCTGCTGCTACGTAAACGGCAACACCGTGATTGACTGGACGGCGCATGGGCAGGATAGTTTGCTGCTACGCTTGACGGTAGGGGTGCATGCAAATCCGCCCGCAGTTGAAGAACCATGCCTCAACTATCATAGCGACCTACCTCCACTGCTTCCCATTACCCTTGAAGAACCCAATGTGCTGCTGCTGGATATGCCCGAGCACAGCCTTAACGGCGGCGCATGGCAGCCTGCCGAAGAAGTTTTACGTGTGTGTGACAAATGCAAAGCTATCTTAGGCCTTGAGAACGAAGTCGCCCGCGGCATGCAGCCCTATTGCTTGCTAGACGAACCCGCACAGCACCAGCTGAAACTGCGCTACACCGTGCAATCACAGCTTGACGTTGAGCAAGTGCAGCTGGCGGTTGAAGATCTTGACACGCTGCAAATCACCTGGAATGGTCATGCTGTGGATACCACGCCCACTGGCCATTACGTGGATGAGTCCATCCAAACGGTTGCACTGGGTAAGCTGCACGCAGGCGAGAATATTCTCGAAATCACGCTGCCGTTCGGCAAAGCCACCACGGTGGAAAGCTGCTTCATCTTGGGCGATTTCGGCGTGCGTGTGCGCGGCCGCCTAGCCGAAATCACCCCGCCTGTGCGCGAGCTAGCCTGGGGCGACTGGACAGCACAAGGCCTGCCGTTCTATGGCGGCAATGTGGTTTATCATGCGCAGGTGGAGCTGCCCGCAGGCAACTACGCACTTGAAGCCACACACTTTGCACAGCCTGTGCTGGCTGTTACGGCCAATGAGCACGACTGTGGCATTATCGCTATTTCACCTTGGCGCACAGAGCTTGGCGAACTCGCAGGCAACGCGCAAATCAACGTCACCGCCTGCGGCAACCGCATCAATACCTTTGGTGCGCTGCACAACTGCGAGGTTGAACGCACTTGGCATGGCCCCGGCGCATGGCGTGTGCAAGGCGCCGCTTGGACGAACGAATACCGTCTCACGCCTTCTGGTGTGCTGGTTGCCCCCCGGTTACTTTTTTTGCAAAAAAGTAACACAAAAAAACCTAGCCGCCTTCGGCAATGAGTTTTATGGAGCTGGAATAGGATACAGCGAAGCGGTGTAAAATTTTTTTGGTTCTTTTTTTCTAAAAAAAGAACAGAAAGGACTCTAGGATGAACATCCCCGAATTATTTGGCTGCATGGTGTTTGGTGACGCCGAAATGCAGGCTCGCCTGCCCGCAGAAGTTTACGCGGCCATCAAACAAGGCAGCCGCCTAAGCACTGCGATGGCCAACACCGTGGCCGCCGCCATGAAAGACTGGGCCCTCGAACATGGCGTGACGCACTATACCCATTGGTTTCAGCCGATGACGGGCGTGACGGCCGAAAAACACGACAGCTTCATTGAGCCGGTTGGCGACGGTGAAGTCATCATGAAATTTTCGGGCAAGGCTCTGGTTTGCGGCGAACCCGATGCCAGCAGCCTGCCCAGCGGCGGCCTGCGCTGCACCTTTGAAGCGCGTGGCTACACCGCTTGGGACCCCACTGCCCATGCCTTTATCAAAGATGAGACCCTGTGCATACCCACTGCGTTTTGCTGTTATAACGGCGAGTCTTTGGATAAAAAAACCCCGCTGCTGCGCTCCATGCAAGCCATTAACGAGCAGGCGCTGCGGGTGCTGCGTTTGTTCGGCAACGAGCAAGTTACACACGTGGATGCAACCGTGGGTGCCGAACAAGAATATTTCCTCATTGACAAAGCCATGTTTCTGCAACGGCCGGATTTGATTCACACGGGGCGCACGCTGCTGGGCGCACCGCCCCCCAAAGGCCAGGAGCTGGAAGACCACTATTTTGGTGCGATTAAGCCGCGGGTGTCGGCCTTCATGAAAGAGCTTGATCTTGAGCTATGGAAGCTGGGCGTGCCCTCGAAAACGCGGCACAACGAAACCGCGCCCGCACAGCACGAACTCGCACCCGTGTTCACCACCGTCAACACCGCCACCGACCATAACCAGCTGGTGATGGAGCTAGCGAAATCCATCGCTGAGCGGCATAATCTAGCCTGTTTACTGCACGAAAAACCCTTTGCGGGCATCAACGGCAGCGGCAAGCACAACAACTGGAGCCTGAGCACAAACAGCGGTCAAAATTTGTTTGAGCCGGGTGACACCCCGCATGAAAATGCGCAGTTTTTGCTGTTTCTCACCGCAGTGATCAAAGCCGTGGATGACTATCAAGACCTGCTGCGGGCAAGTGCCGCAAGTGCGGGCAACGACCACCGTTTGGGCGCACATGAGGCCCCACCGGCGATTATTAGCTTGTTTTTGGGCAACGAACTTACCGACATCTTAAAGGCCATTGAGATGGGCGAAGACTACCAAGCCCCCGGCCGTGCTCGCCTGAAAATCGGCGTGAGCTCCCTGCCGCGCATCCCCAAAGACAGCACCGACCGCAACCGCACCTCGCCCATGGCCTTCACCGGCAACAAGTTTGAGTTTCGCATGCTGGGCAGCGCGTTTTCCATTGCGGGGCCAAATTTTGTGCTAAATACCATGGTGGCAGAGGTGCTGCGCCAATTTGCCGACGAACTTGAACAAGAAAGCGACTTCACCGCCGCACTCAACACGCTGATTCAGTGCACCATCAAGGCGCACAAGCGCATTCTCTTCAACGGCAACAACTACGCACAAGAGTGGACGCTTGAGGCCAAACTGCGCGGGCTATCGAACCTGTCCGATACCCCAAGCGCGCTGCAAGTTATGCTCGCCCCGCAAAGCATTGAGCTGTTCGCCCGCCACGCTGTGCTCAACGAAAGCGAGCTGCACGCCCGCCACGAAATCCTCATGCAATCGTACCGAAAAACGATACACATTGAAGCGCTAACTATGCTTATGCTGGTGAAAGATGCCGTCATCCCCGCCTGCGTGGCCTATCAAAATCAGCTTTCGGAGCTATATCAGCGCAAGGGCAGCGAGTTTGATAGCTCGCTGGAACGTAATTTGCTAGCAAAAATTGCTGACCTGAGCGCAAAGCTGCCCGAGCAAATCAGCGCACTGCAAAGCGAGAAGTCACTTGCTGCCATGGCTGCGCTGCGCCAAACCTGCGATGCCCTCGAAGCCCTTGTGCCACAACAGCTGTGGCCGCTGCCCAGCTACGCGCAGCTGCTCAACAGCATATAAAACACTTACCGGGCGGCCATTGAGCCACCCGGTTCGTCTATTCTTCATTGTCATCGTCATCGTCGCTCAATAGCCATTGCAAGGTCAGCTGCTCCATGGGCACAACCGGCGCCTGTATCACCGGGTCCATTTCCAGCAGGCGAATTTTCTCACGCAGAAAGCTGTTTTCGCGGTCTACTTCCGCCACAATTTTCTGTGTATCCTCCAGCTTACGGGCAAACTCCGCCAGCTGTTGTGTCACTTCGTCGCCTGCGGCATGCCGCCGCCGCTGCAATCGCGCAGCAGCCATCCAATGCCGTTGCCGCTGCCGTGCTTGGCGCAGCTGCTCGGTGCGGCGCTGTGTTGCCTGCGCTTGCAAATGCATGCGTTGCTCCAGCGCTTCAATGTATTGCAGCACGTCATCTTTATGAAACCCGCCCACCTGTGAACGAAAAAAGTCGCCTTTTGCCATGTAACTCCCTTTCTGCCACCTGCGGTGGGGCTCGGTCGCTTCGCTAGTTTACCGCCAAAATTGCAGTCACCCCATCGGCGATGCGCACCGGTGGACGTTGCCCCAAGTTGCTTAACCACAGCGTGCCGGCACCGTTGTCCCAGTTGTTGACGTAGCCCACAAAGCGGTTGCCCGCCTGCACGCTGCCTGCTTGCACACCGTTTGCAATGTGATGCGCCACCGCGCCCACGCAGGCGGTGAGTGTGCCTGTTGTGTCCTCTTGCACGTCATGCAGCACCAATAGAGCATTTTCGCTGGGCGCGAGGAAATACGCATGCACGTCATTGACCAGACGCTGCATGGTTTCGCCGCGATGATAGACATAAACCGCCATGCGTGTGCCGCCAATTTCTTGGCGAACAACATACGCACCAAAACGGCCAATCACGGCGCCCATGACCTGTGTGCCCAAAAAACGCCGCTGCGAAATGCCATGCTCCAGCAATTCATAGCCATGCAGCCCGAAGGTTGCGCCCTCCATATTGCTTTCAAGCGTCAGCAACACCTGCGGTGTGCGCATGAACATCGCCTGCCACTGCGCACCGCCTGCAAAACCTTCGCCCATGGGGATTTCTCGCGGGCCAAGTTCGGTCATCATCGCTAGGCGCCAGCCGCGTGGGTCTTGCTCATCTTCATTTTCATAGGCAAGCAGCGCAGCGGGGCGACCATGCGCACGCACCGCTGCAATCACTTGAAGCTGCCCGGCATTGGCCAGCCGCTGCACGCTCACGCCGTCATATACATAAAGCTGCAACTGCGGCTGCCCAGTGTCTTTGAGCATATATAAGTTCCCGCCGGGCCGGTAGTGCTCAAACAGCACTTCTTCGGGATTTTCCGCCACAAAGACGGGTGGTCCGCTGCTACCGAGGGCATATAGATTGCCGGCGGCCGAGTAAAACACCATCGCCCGCAGGTTGTCATAGAAAAATCGCACGTCCTCTACCACGCCGGACATGCGCTCGGGTTCGCCATTGGCCCGCACGCGATACAGCATCATCGCGCCGCTTTCGCGCCGGGTGAAAAACGCAGCATCCTGCCCTTGCGCCATGAACACCGCAGCCAAGCGCTCGGCCATTAGCTCACTGTTGCCTGTTCGGGCGTTATGTACATATAGCTGACTGCCCGCTAGATTTGTATGAAACGCGAACTGCCCGCAGCGGCTTGCCGCCCAACTGCCCACGTCCTCGGCTGCACGCACGCCACCAATGCGCCGCGCGTTGCCGTCACGCAGTTGCACCACATAAAGATGCACCTCGTTGTCGTCACGCTCGTCCAACCAAAGATAATCCGCGTCACCGCCGATGTGCTGCACCATGCTTTCGGTCACCCGCAGGGCATAGCTACCCTCGGGCACCGCAACATACAGTTGGCTGCCCCGCGCAAACACCGCGGCAAAACGCTCATTTGGCCGCACATTAAACAAATGAAACCAGCTCAACACCAATGCCGCCGCCAAGGTCAACGTCCCTAGCAGCACCGTGAAAGCCAGCTTTCTCCGGCTCACTTGCATACTCTTCCCCCTCTTTACTTCACGTCCTGTTACTTTTTTTGCAAAAAAAGTAACCAAAAAAAACTATGTCGCTTCGCTGTGTCCTATGATGGGCACTGCGTTTGGTTACGGATAGGGATTATGCAGCAGGGAAAGCTTCATCCCCAATGCTGCGCCTGCCTTCTCAAAAATTTTCTCCGCGCTCAAGCCATATAGCTTCAGCAAATCTTTTGCCGGGCCGCTTTCACCGAATGTATCCTCCACGCCAACACGCAGCACGGGAACGGGATGACTTTCAGCCAGAACTTCAGCCACTGCGCTGCCCAAGCCACCAATCACGCTGTGTTCTTCAGCGGTGACGATTGCGCCGGTTTCGCGCGCGGCTTTGCGCACGATGTCCACATCCAAAGGCTTAATCGTGGCCATGTTGATCACACGGGCGTTGACTCCCTCGGCGGCCAGCTTGTCAGCAGCTTCGAGTGCTTCGTGCACCATCAACCCTGTGGCGATGATGGTGATGTCGTGACCTTCACGCAGCTGCACGCCTTTGCCGATTTCGAACTTATAGCTTTCGTCAAACAGGTGCGGCAGTACCAAGCGCCCAAAGCGCAGATACACAGGGCCATCAAATTCAGCGGCTGCCATCACCGCGGCGTAAGCTTCTTGGTAGTCCGCCGGATTAATCACCGTCATGCCGGGAATCACGCGCATCAGTGCGATGTCTTCGTTGCACTGGTGGCTTGCGCCGTCTTCGCCCACGCTGATGCCACCGTGCGTGGCGCCGATTTTCACATTCAGCGCAGGGTAGCCAATAGTGTTGCGGATTTGCTCAAAGGCCCGCCCAGCGGCGAACATCGCAAAACTTGAGGCAAACACGGTGTAGCCCATGGTGGCCATGCCGCCAGCCACGCTCATCAGGTTGCCTTCGGCGATGCCAGCGTTGTAAAATCTGTCGGGATAGGCTTTGCGGAAACCGCCGGTTTTGGTGGCGGCAGCTAGGTCGGCGTCCATGACGATGACCTTTTCGTTTTTCGCGCCAAGGTCAATCAACGCTTGGCCGTATGCGTCGCGCGTTGCGTTCATTTTCATGCTTGCGCTCCTTTCAGCTGTGCCATGGCAGTTTCATATTGCTCTGCGTTGGGCGGTGCGCCGTGCCAGTTCACGTTGTTTTCCATGAACGAAACACCGCAGCCCTTAACGGTTTTGAGGATGATGGCCGTGGGCCTGCCGTTTTTCGCAATACCCTTGAAGGCTGCCTCAAGCGCATCATAGCAGTGGCCGTCGATTTCGGCAACATCAAAGCCGAAAGCTGCAAACTTTTCGCCAATCGGGTAGGGCGAGTTCACTTCTTCGACGGTGCCGTCAATTTGCAGGTTGTTGTTGTCCACAATCACTACGAGATTGTCAAGTTGCTTTGCGGCTGCGAACATCGCAGCCTCCCACACTTGACCCTCTTGCAGCTCGCCGTCGCCCAGCAAGGTGTAGGTCATTACGTCGGTTTTGCTGTGTTTTGCGCCCAACGCCATGCCAACCGCAGCGCTAATCCCCTGCCCCAAGCTACCGGTGCTCATGTCCACGCCAGGACACAATTTCATACTGGGGTGACCTTGCAAACGGCTGCCTACTTTGCGCAGCGTAGCCAATTCCTCCGGCGGGAAGAATCCCCGCTGCGCAAGCGTGGCATACAGTACAGGTGCTGCGTGCCCTTTGCTGAGCACAAAGCGGTCGCGGCTGTCGCACTTGGGGTTTGCGGGGTCCACACGCATTTGCTCAAAGTATAAGTACGTCATCACTTCGGCCGCTGAAAGACTGCCACCGGGATGCCCGGCCTTGGCATTGAACACGCCCTCTAGCACGCCTTGGCGCACCAAATTAGCCACGCGTGCCAGTTCTTGTTTACGGGTTTCGGTCATGTTATCCTCCTACTGCTGTCATAAATTGCTCAAAATATTCAGGTAATTCTGCTGTAATATCAAGCATCTCGCCACTGTGCGGATGCACAAAGGCAACGCGCTGTGCGTGCAAACATTGGCCCACTAGACGTTTGTCGGCCGTGCCATAGACTGAATCACCGGCCACTGGGCGGCCTAAGCTGGCCAAGTGCACACGAATTTGATGCGTGCGGCCTGTTTCTAGGGTGAGCTTCACCTCACTGAATTTGTCGCTTAACTCTCGCAGCACTTGGTAGTGCGTTACCGCAGGTTTGCCGCCCGCAACCACAGCCATGCGCTTGCGATCCTTAGGGTGTCGGCCAATGGGCAGGTCGATGGTGCCTGTGTGTTCCTTCAACCGCCCGCACACCACCGCGCGGTACTCCCGCAGCACAGTGCGCGCCGCAAGTTGCGCCGCCAAATGCTGATGCGCGAAATCCATTTTGGCCACAACAAGCAGCCCGCTGGTGTCTTTATCAATGCGATGTACAATCCCCGGTCTAATCACGCCATTAATACCGCTAAGCTGGCTTTTGCAATGATATAGCAGCGCGTTCACCAGTGTGCCGCTGCTGTGCCCCGGCGCGGGATGCACCACCATGCCCTGCGGCTTGTTCACCACTAGCAAGTCATCATCTTCCAGTCGAATATCAAGGGGAATATCCTCAGGCTGCGCGGCAAGTTGCACTGGTTCGGGCAATTGCCAAGTAAGCACATCGTCTTCGGCCAGCAGCGCGCTTTTTTTGGCGGGTTTGCCGTTCACCAGCACGTGGCCGTCGGCGATTAAGCTTTGCGCGCGTGCGCGTGTAACGTCCAGTTGTTGCGCCACCATTTGGTCAAGCCTCATGCGTTCACCTTTGCTTTGCGACGTTCCGTCACAATCGTCACCACAACCAGCGCGACCATGCCGCACATAATGAAAACGTCGGCAAGATTGAATATCGCAAATTCCATGAATAAAAACTCTAAGTAATCTACCACAAAACCTTGCAGCACGCGGTCAATAAAGTTGCCAAAACCGCCAGCGATGATCACCGCCGCGGCCCACATGGTGGGGCTGTCGAGCTTGCCCATGACGATGAACAACAGGCCCAACAGCATCACAATTCCGGTGAAAATTACCACCCCCTGCATCACTGCCGGCGAGTTGCCAAAGAGCCCGAATGAAATCCCGGCGTTTTCGGCATAGCGCAACCCCAGCAAGCCGGGTATCAATACACGCTGCCCTTGCCCGGGCAGGTTCGCCGCCGCCCACACCTTCACCGCTTGGTCAATCCACACCAGCACGGCAATTAACGCAACTGCGCAGGCGCGCAGCCACCACTTCTGTTTTTTCATGCTATGCCCTTTCCTGTTCTTTAAAACCTAGCCGCTTCGCGCGGGAATTTTATGGGGTGATAATAGAACACAGCGAAGCGACTTTTGCGCGCCTTAGCGTGCACAAAGTAGAGCCCCACCGCAGGTGGTTAACCAAATGGGTCTGGTGCAACGGCAACAGCAACCTTTTCTTCCTCGGGTTGCGCTGCAGGCATAATATCTTCTGCGGTTAGCTCAATGGTTGGCAGCATCGCATCGTCTTGCGGAATTTGATCTGCTAGATCCAGCAGCCGCAACCGCATGGTATACATTTCTTGCTTGGCTTGGTCAATAAGCTGTTGCTGCGCCTGCACTTTCACCTGCGCTTGCGTCACCATGTCCTCCGCCTGCACGCGTGCACGCGCCACGGTGTTTTCTGCCGTGGCCTTGGCTTGCAACGTGATATCGCCCACTTGCTGTTGCGCGGTGGCTTTGGTTTGCTCGGCTTGTTTGCGGGCGTTGGCCACCAAGGTGTCCGCCTCGGCACGAGCTTTTTCGGTCATGTCATCTGCCAACTGCTGGGCGGTGATGAGCGTTTTTTGAATGATTTCGCGCTCGCCTTTCATTTGTGAAAGAGCATCCGCCAGCTTTTCGGTTTTTTGAAACAACTCGTCGTAGGCACTTTGCATTTGCCCGGCCTGCGCTTGCAGCTGTGCGTTTTCTTCTTGGGTTTTCACAAACGAGGCCACGCTTTCTTGAAAAAACGCATCCACGTCATCACTGCGATAAAGCCCTTTGCCCGCCGAGCGGAATTTGTGCGCCTTAATTTGTTCGGGTGTCATCTGTCTTTTCCTCCATCAACTTTCACTATAGCTCATACGCAATTTCCGCAGCCATTTCTTGGTGCGTTTGTTGCGCTGGTTCTTCAAAGAATTCGCCATCGGCATTCACGCCATGCGGGGTAATCATATACACGCGACCGGCCACGGCTTTTACGGTGCTTTTGCAAGCGTGCGCCACACCACCGATGAAATCCAGCACACGACGACCGGTGATATCATCGCAGCTTTCTAGGTTCAGAATGACAATGCGTTGCGACACCATTTGGTCGGCCACAGCGGCAACGTCGTTGAAGTTTTTCAAAATGCGAAACGCCACAAAGGGGTTGCTGCCACCACCGGTGATGCCCGAGCTAAACTCACGGGTGTAGGTTTCGGTGCGTGGCGTGGGTTGCGGCTGCGCGGCTTGCTGTTGTTGCTGCGGCTTTTTGTTAAAGCTAATGACGTTGTCATATTGCGGTGCAGGCAATGGCGAAGTTTCATAGCCATCGTCGTCCTGCATATCATCCAGTTCGTTGTAGTCCTCGTCGCTCATGCGCCCGCCGCGCACCCAGTCCATTAATCCCATGTTCGGTTATTCTCCCTCTATATTCTGCTGCCGAAGATCGCACTGCCCACACGCACCAGCGTGCTGCCCTGCGCCACGGCCAGTTCGAAATCATCACTCATGCCCATGGACAACATACTCATACTTATATTATCCATTTTTTTGCCCCTCATGTCAACAAAAAGCTGATACATTTGCAAAAAAACTTGCGCGGTTTCGCTTTTTTTGTCAAAAATCGGGGGAATTGTCATCATTCCCTGCACATTCAACCCCGGCAGCGCCGAAATCTCGTGCAAAGCCTCGTGCACTTGCTCGGCAAAAAAGCCTTGTTTATTTGGGTCACGCCCCATGTTTACTTCCACCAGCACAGGCATTTGCTTGCTTTGCTTCACACAGGCCTTGCTGATTTCTCGGGCGATTTTCAGACTATGCACGCTTTGTATCATATCAGCGTGTTGCACGGCTTTGTTCACTTTATTGCTTTGCAGGTGGCCAATCATGTGCACCCCCACCGCCCCTTGCGGGCCACCTCCCCCAAAGGGGAGGCTCAACTGCGACTTTTTTTCGGCCAGTTCTTGCACACGGTTTTCGCCCAGCAATGTTGCGCCGTCTGCTATGGCCTGCAGAATGCGTGGCACCGGCACAGTTTTGGTCACGGCCATCAGCTGCACATCGGCGGGGTTGCGGCCGGCTTTGATGCAAGCTTCAGCCACTTGCTCGGCAATGGCTTGGTAGTTGGTCATGTATGCTCCTTGTTAGTCAGGTAATCTATATGGGTCATCTTCGCCAATGCGACCCAGCACCAGCACGTAGTCATAAATGCGCAGGCCTGCGCCGCGTTGTTCGCGCCATTGCAGGTTTTCGCCGGTGAGCACAATGGCGTCGCCGTCTTGCTGCCATTGCAGGTTTTCGCCGGTGAAGACGCTGTCGTCAAACAACGTGCGTGCATTGCCGTTGAACCATGCGGGACCTTCGGGTATCACCTGTGCGGTGTTTTGCCACTGCGGCGTTAACCGCAAGCCGTGACCCAGCAGCGTAAATCGCCCGCCGTCTTGTGCGATGTGCTGCACGTGACCCTCAATGCGCAGGCGGTCAGCCTCCACGCGCTGCCATTCGTTAAGATTTCTCCAAGCCACGATGAGCTCGTCGTCCTGCTGGTGCAGTACATCTACTTGCCGCAGCAGCAGCCTGCCCGCATGGGAGATATACACCGCCGTAACGGTGCGCTCGCGTTCGCCCTCGCCGCGTGGCACAAAGCGCAGTGCCTGTGCGGGAATCACCAAACCTTGCGCATGCCGCAGCGTAATTTCGGCCTGTGCGTGACGCAGGTTGGCCAAAGTTCTGTCTTGCTCGGTGGAGGAAAACACCACCAAGGCATCATCGCCGTCAAAGTTGATGCGCTCCAGCCGCATGTTGAACTCCCGCGCGCTTTGCATGGGAAACGTTATCGTATAGGTGTTTCCCGCTTGCAGCTGCTGCGCGGTGTGGAGGTCTAGGACCGTTGCAGCGTACCAGCGAAAGGCGGTGACTAAACGGCCAATGCCCTGCACCGGTTCGGGAGCTGTTTGCTGCGCAGCCAAGAAAACGTTGGGTGTCATGGTTTGCAACTCGGCGGGCTGCAAGGCTGGCCAGATGTCGCCCTGCGGATAAAACGCGCCGGTTTGCGGTGCCCGCACATAACTAAACTGCTCTTGCGCCAGCTGCTGCTGCACTGTTTGCAGCTCAGCCCGTGTTTGTGCGATTTGCGCGGCGAAGTCAATCTGCACGCCAAGCGCGGCATCTAGGGCAGTTGCCTGCTGCACAAAGTTCTCTTGCAGCATGGCTAGTTCTGCCAGTTGGCCGCGCTCCAGTGCACGCATGAAGTCGAACATGGTGTCGTCCACCTGCCGCCCAAGCTCGTTGACGTTGAGCGCATGCAGGTGCAGCGCACCGTCGGAATCTTGCAGCCAGCGCAGGCGTTGTTGCAGCGCAGTTTGACGGCTGCGCAGTTCTGCCTGCTGGGTTGTGCCGCTGATGGCCGCGATGTTTTGCTGCAAGGCTACACGCTGGCCGGGTTCAACCAGTAATGCCGCCACGCCAGCGCCTGCTGCAGGCAACGCGATTTCCTCACGCACGAAGGTCATGTCTGCCGTAATGGTCACTGGCACGCGTGCGAACTCCGCACGGGCAGTCACACGTTGACCGCCATGCAAGTCCATCAGTTGTCCCATGCCCAGCAGTAGCCAAATCACCACCACCGCCGCCGTTGCCGGCACGATGATGCGAATGGCTAGGCGTAACGTGTCCTTCATGTATACTCCTAAAAAGCAAAGTCGTAAAACTCGTAAATCTCTTCAGCGTCCAGCGTAATCGTAATCAACACACCGCCGAGGTATCTGTCACCGCGGCGATAGCCCGACGCACGCACAATTTGCAATACTGTGCCCTCGTAGACTGCACGGCGATTTTCATCCGGGTGCGTGTGACCGACGCTCACTAAACCCACGTTGGAATGCAGAAAAAGCTCGTCCAGTGCATCGTCATGCGGGCGCGGCCAGTTGGACAATCCCGCGCGAGCAAACAGCTGCGTGGGATAATGCTGAAACAAGCTTGCAGGAATGTCTTGCTGCAACCGCACGGCAAGCCATTGCGCTTGCTCGGGCTGCAGAATATCAAACCTGCCAAGAGAGTCAATGAAAATCAATTGATGCACAACTGTGTTGCTTTGGTCGAGCAATGGCACAATGAAATTTGCCGAACCGGGCAAACCGGGCTGCTGCGCGATGAGAATATTATCACAGTGCACAGCCAAAAAGGCAGCAATATCATCGCCTGTACCTAGGAAGTTATCATGATCGTTGTTGCCATGCACAAACGCCCAAGGCTGGTTGAGCCGCGCGAAAATATCAATCAACGCTTGCAGGGCAGCGCGGCGGTCAACCAAAACATGCGCTTGCGCCGAGCGACCTTCAATCATGTCGCCACTAATCACAACTAGGTCGGGTTGCAGCTGGGCAGTGACGCGTTCAAGCTCACGCAAGGTGCGGGCGTCAGGGCCGCGGGTGTTCACCAAGTGTGTATCAGTAAACTGCAAGATGGTGAATTGGTCGCCCATCAACATGCCTGAAATTTCGCGGTTGACTAAATCAATGTTGTCGCCGTAACCTACAATATTATCGCGCTGGAAGGGTTGGAAGAGAATCAGCGCGCCGTAAGTTCCGCCGCCCAGCAGGGCAATGGCCAAGACGATGGCGACGATGATGATGATTTTATTTTTCATGGAACTCCTTTCGCGGGATTGGAGGGGCGCGCATCGCGCGTCCGTTTACGCAGCACGGACGGCCAATGGCCGCCCCTACAAGGTGTTCTACTTCAAGCAGCGCTTGTCCTCATCCGCCAAATCAAGCCCAAGCGTGCCGCCGGGGTTCATGATATTCTGCGGGTCAAAGTGATTCTTCAGCGCACGAATGACAGCGTACTCATTCTTGCCCAGCTGTCCCTCAAGCCATGGACCGAACATCTTGCCAATGCCGTGGTGATGGCTCATGCTGGCACCACTGCGCTGAATGGCATCCAGAATGCTGGCGTGAAACTTGCGAAACTCCTCCGCGTCGTTTTCCAGAATGATGAAAATCCAGTACAAATTGCCGCCTTGGGGATACACGTGACTCATGTGCGTCATGCACACGGTGTTGGGGCGGTTCTTAACAACCTCGCGTACTTCGGCGTGCACTTGGGCCATGTTGCTCCAATTCACGGCGCATTCCATGGTGTCCATCACCACGCCGAAGTCTTGCAGTGTGTCGCGCAAATAGGGGTCAGTGAAGCGGCCGTGCTCCCAGCGTTTCACGGGATAGCTGGTCATGGTCAGTCCACCGTGCGCGCGGGCGATCTTCGCAAGCTTTTTCGCAGCATTTTTGCTAAAACCTGCTTCGCCGTCAGTCGTGCCAAGGAACAGGCACATTTCGTTGACCTTGAAGCCCTTCATCTTAAACAGATGCTTGAGCGGCGTGTCCATAATGCCATACATGTTGAGCATGATGGAGGTTTCTTCCGCATCGCTCAGACGGAATACGCTGGGCTTGCCTGCCTCGCTTTGCATGGCTTGGCGGGCGAACTCAATGGCGGTTGGCCAATCTTTGAACATGTAGCTGAAGCGGCGGGTGTTTTGCGGCATCAAGCGGCTGAACTTGAGCGTAACATGTGTGAGCACACCGAAGGTGCCCTCATTGCCCATCATGATGCGGTCGAGATCGGGTCCGGTGGCTTTGCGGGGGTGGGTGTCAGTCGTAATCGTGCCCTGCGGGGTGGCGTAACTTTGCCCCAGCACGATATCTTGTATGCAGCCGTAGTAGGTGCTGTTTTGTCCGCTGCCGTGGGTCACCACCCAGCCGCCCACGCAGCTATATTCAAAGCTTTGGGGGAAGTGACCGAGGGTGTAGCCCCGTGCTTGCAGGATTTCCTCCAGCTTCGGGCCGCTCATGCCAGCTTCCACGGTGATGAGCTGGTCAACTTCGTTAAATCGCACTTCTTTGTTAAAGCGCAGGCGCATATCCAAGGAAATGCCGCCGCGCACACACTCCACGCCGCGGGTCACGCTGCTGCCGCCGCCGTAAACATACACAGGAATGGCGTGCTCGCTGGCGTATTTGACAATCGCTTCGATTTGCTCTTTCGTGTCGGGATAGACCACACAATCTGGTATATTCTCCACGATGCCATTGCGTGCGCGCAAAATGTCATACATGGTTTTGCCGTAGGCAACGCTAAAGCGCGCATAATCGTCGGTGCGCACGAAATCTGCGCCCACAATATCTTTGAGGGCGGCGATGTGTTTTTCATCCAGCTGGGTGGGAATGTCGAACTTCACTTCTTCCAGACCCAATGGCTGGCTATATTGATGAAAATGGCTTTCGTCAATGCCAAAGCGACGAATGACATCGCGGAACATGCGCTCACGCGGGGCTTTGATTTGTGCTGGGTCGCCCCACTTGAACACGCTGCGGTAACTATTTGGCGGCACTTCGCCGGTGTACCAATTGGGTTCGTAGTTTTTGTATGACATATTGTCTCCTCCTATAAGTCACTGGTGTGTTGCGCGTTGGGCAGCAGCTGCCGCAAAGCCTCTTGCAAAATCTCCATGTCATCACCATATGTCACTGGTATGTTGCGCATTGGGTAGCAGTTGCCGCAAAGTCTCTTGCAGAGCCTCCATGTCATCACCATTTGTGCCGAATTCTACAGCATATTTTTTGCCATTGTTGAAGGTGAGCGCAACCCGATTTATTGGCGGAGTTCTATGTGTTGGCCGATGGCGAACGACGCAAGTACCTACAACACTACTATGCAAAGGAAGCAGCGTGCCGACGTATGCGCCATATAGCCAATCTTCTGTTAAAATGACAAAGGCCTTTTGGCGGTTGGTGGTGTTGCCAAAAGCTTTGCTGCGTCCGCTGGCGCGCTGGTGTTCAAAGTGGCGAACAGCCGAATGGTCGATGCCAAATTCACGCATGAGCTTGATGCGCCGCTTTAGCAGATGAGTATAGATGAGCGCATATAGCACACCGCAGATGCTTGCCGCCAACAACACAAAACCGATTAACGGAAAAATTGAAAACACAGCTGGCAGTTGAAAGGCGTGCATAATATCAAACAGCAGAAAATCAATCGCATACATAAAAAGTCCCAGCGCAAACACAGCTATCGAAATGATCAAAACCGTTTTATTTTGGCGTAAATCGCGTTCATTTTTCACGTATCTGTTCTGAAAAATATTTTGCTCAAGAGTGTCGGGGTGTGTGTTAGTGGCGAAGATGTCGTGTTCCATGGTGGTGTCCTTTCGTTTGGCTAAAATGGAAAATCGCAAGTCGCAATCACATTGCCGTCGCAGATAGGCTCAAGCGAGGTGATCACGTCGCCGCACTGTAAGGGTTGCGTGACCGTCACGCCCGCAAGCAGGCGCATCACGTCCATCATGGCTGCTTTGGGGATTTCCCCCTGTGTGCGCACGGGTAATAGCGGACATGCGGGATTGTTAGTACGCACGTTGCTACATAAAGTACGCATGGGATTAGTGAGCTCGGCGCGTGCAAAATCTTCTCCGCGCGGGCAGCTGTGGCCGGTGACGCTGAGCTTGCCGTCAACGAGTTCTGCTTGCAAGGCACAGCCAATTGGGCAAGTGATGCAGATGAGATTGGTCATAGGGGCTGCACCTCCACTGTGATTTCATCGCCTTCTTGCAGTGTAGTCTGTGACAAGTCGAGCATGATGCGCTCCATTTCAGGCGGACGCAAGGCAAGGTAAGTCTTCTTCGCAAGCACGGTTTCGCCAACACGAATCACCACACGGGACTTGCCCAGCTCCTCTTTCACGCGGAAATATAACGGAATTTCTTGCGCAGGCAACGCAATGCGCTGCGGCACGGCATACATAATCCCCTGCCCTGCGGTGATTTGCGCATGTTGCTGCTCGGGTTGCTCCGTGTAGCTTGCAGCAGCCGCACCAGCAATTTCGCCGCTTTCGCTGACATAGTCCACTAGGTCGTTCACATGCGCGGCATTGCCGCAGCAAAACAACCCGGGCTCCACCATGCCGTATTGATCACACACAGGGCCGCGCGTCACTGGGTCAATCGGCACGCGCAGGGTTTCGAGCAGCTCGTTTTCAGGAATCAGCCCGACCGACAGAATGAGCGCATCGCAATCCACGCGCTCTTCGGTGCCTGCGATGGGCTGCATGTGTTCGTCCACACTGGCGATTTCCACAGCCTCGAGCCTTGGGTAACCAAAACAACGGGTAACCGTTTTGCGCAAGTGCAGCGGGATATTAAAGTCATGCAGACATTGTGCCACATTGCGCGGCAAGCCGCTGGGCGTGCCGCGGGCTTCATAGACCCCCTGCACCTGTGCGCCCTCAAGCGTGAGCCTGCGCGCCATAATCATGCCGATGTCGCCGGAGCCCAATATCACGCAACGGCGACCGGGCAATTGGCCCAATATGTTGGTGAAAAACTGTGCGCTGCCCGCGGTAAGCACGCCTGCCGGCCGTGTGCCGTGAATGCCAATTTGCCGCGCGGTGCGTTCGCGGCAGCCAGTGGCGAACACCACCGCTTTGGCAAACGCTTGCCGCATGCCCTGCGCCGTAACCAAGTTGATTTTCCAGCCGAGGGGATGCGGTTTGATTTTATCTACAAAGGTCTGCGTTAAAATTTGTATATTGGTTTGGCGCAGTTCATTCAAAAAGCGTTGTGCATATTCCGGCCCGGCGAGCTTTTCGCCAAAACGCAGCACGCCAAAGCCATCGTGCACACATTGTTTGAGTATACCACCCAGCCGCGCCTCACGTTCAATGAGCAGCACTTGTGCCCCTTGCTTGGCCGCAGCAATGGCAGCGGCAAGCCCTGCCGGGCCGCCACCGATGACTGCTACGTTGGTTTGGATGGACATGGTTGCTCCTATGCATCTGGTTTTATTTCGCCGCACAGCAGTTCGCTGCCCTCGCCTGCTTTGCGCACTTGGTCAAGGGAAATACCCAGCTCGTCGGCAATCACTTGCGTGATCAGCGGACAGCAAAACCCGCCTTGGCAACGCCCCATGCCCGCACGCACCCGCCGCTTGATGCCGTCAATGCTGTCACAGGGCAGCGGACGGCGCATGGCTGCCAGAATCTCGCCCTTGCTGACTTGCTCGCAACGGCACAAGATAATACCGTAATCGGGGGTTTGGCGAATCAACGTGTTGCGCGCAATGTTGTTGAGCGATGCGGCATCCACAATCCCCTGCCGCTGCGGGTTAAAGTCTTCGTTAGGCTGGGCCTGCAGCATGTCCGCTGCCCATTGGGCAACGTCAACGGCCACGGCAGGCGCGGCGGTAAGCCCCGGTGACTGCATGCCGGCTGCGTGAATGATATTTTGCGTATACAACCCGCGGCGCACCACGAAGTCTTCTTCAAACGTGGCCGCACGCGTGCCCGAAAAATAGGCGATGCCCTGCGCGGAACTAAGTGCCTCGCTGGTTTTTGCCTGATGCCCAAACACGGTGCGTAAGTCCTGCGCATGGGTAGCGAAATCTTCTTTATCGGTCACTTCCACGGCATTGGGACCCAGCAGCAAATTGCCATGCACGGTGTGAATGACTCCCCCGCCCTTGGTGTGCTTGCCATAGCCTTCTGCGCCGCCGGTGCCCAGTGTGGAGGCACTGCGGCTCATGAACTTGCTGAACTTGGTGTCTAGAATTATATTGGTACCGCGGCGCGGGTGAATGGAAAAGAAGCGATCCTGCGCGAATGCAGCGATGTCCTCACAAAACACGCCTGCGGCGTTGATGACTAGTTTGGGCCGCAATGTGCCCCTGTTTGTGTGCACGGCAGTGATTTTACTCTCGTGTACCTCCATGTCTAAAACAGCGGTATTGAGGAACACACGCGCGCCGTTTTCAATGGCGTTTTCGGCATAGGCGATGGTGAGGCTATATGGGCACACCGCGCCCGCCGCCGGGAAAAACATGCCACACTTGAGCGCCGGGTGAATGTGCGGCAAACGGCGACGCAATTGTTTTTGATTATAAAACTTGCTGCGAATACCATGGCGTCCCCAGCGCAACTTGCCCACCCAAAGCAGCCAGCGCGGCTGCGGAAAACACAAATACTGCCCGCTGCGTTTGAAGGGCACTTGCAGGTCGGCACACAGCTCTTTGAACATGGCGTTGCCGCGGTGATTGTAATGGTGCTTCTGCGTGCGTTTATCTTTCAGATCAAGCCCGGGGTGAATCATACCGTCATTGCGCGAAGAGGCGTGCATAGCCACATCGCATTCTTTTTCCAGCAGCATCACGTCTAACTGATAGCGGGCAAGCTCACGGGCAATGGCGCAGCCAATTACCCCGCCGCCAATCACCAGCACGTCGGGAGCTTGTCCCGCTAATGTGTCGTCTTGCACACTGGGTAGGCGCGTGGGCGCAGCTGGTGCGCCGGTGTAGCGCACATCGTTGACCACACCGCCTTCACCTTTGAACAACGTAGCCGCCAGCCGGCCAGCTTGCACAATGGCATGCCAGTCATCACTTTCGCCTTGCAGCGAAAGATGCTTTTGCTGCGGTATAGCACAAAAGCGCCCGCCAAATTGCTTAAGCAGGCTGCGGTTAATGCGAGTGATGTTATCCATGCTTTCTATTATAGCGAATTTTGGCAGCGATGTCAAGTATAAAACCCACAACAGGCGTTGTGGGTTCTTATATTTTTTCCTGTTAGAACTGTTGCGGCATTTGCCCGACGACAATGGCTTTGTTGGCCATCACAACATTTGCCACTTCTTCGGGGTTGGTTACATTCACGCGGTAGGTTGCGCCTTCCATGGTAACCAGCGAAACATTCTTTTGCCAAACGCTATTCTTCACTTCCATGGTGCCCACACTGGCATAGGGAATCAACACACCGTTGACCATCACACCATTATGGTCTGCCGAAATGGTTTTGCGCAGCTCCAACACGCCGCTCACCACAAAGAACACGGTTATTCCCACAAACGCGAAAAACATAATCCCCAGACCCCAATTCCACAACACAAGCAAGTCAAGCACCACATTTGCTACAACCGTAATGATAAAGCCTGCCAATGATTTTTTGCCCACAACATTTTGCATAACCCGACTCTCCTCAACAATATTTTCAATTATTATAGCACAGTGCACAACAGTTGTCAAGCACCAAAACACCGCTATGCCAATATAATGAAACTGTACCGCACAATGGACGTGCATCATTCAAACGCCAGAAAGGAAAAAACACAATGAGTGCTCAACGTAACTATTACAATCCCACCGCCGCCCGCGCGGCTGCCGCCAAAGCTCGTGCTTGCGCAGGCAACCCGCTAAACCCGATGTCCGCTCCCGCAGCAGCAGGCATTCGTCCGCCCATGGCGCAGTTTTCACCCGCCGCCACACTGCCCGCACCCGTACCGGGCCGCTGTGGTGCCAGCGAAGACACCGTTTGCTACACCGTTAAACATGGCGCAACGGGCCCAATGGGCCCAGCAGGTTGCCAAGGCCCCGCAGGACCGATTGGTCATGCTGGTGCACGTGGCGCTACAGGCCCGGCAGGTCCACAAGGGCATCAAGGCCATCCCGGCCAACGCGGCGCGACCGGCCCCATGGGTCCACAAGGCCACCAAGGTCATGTCGGTGCA